>JACCEA010773243.1_pt1 | contig 86615 bp, 75 predicted proteins | sample 7449851 | NCBI WGS metagenome assembly JACCEA01 (sample SAMN15323453, study PRJNA562643) | freshwater metagenome | isolation source: river surface water | place: USA:Blue River Watershed | collected 2017-08-18 | reverse complement strand
GCAAACCGCTTTAGCTGCGGAACAAGTAAAAGATGTGTTCGCGCCAGCATTGAAGGACGAAGTAGCTTATAAAACCGAGCAAGAATTGGCCGCACAGCCATCGTATAAAGTTTTGTACGCGCAAAAGCAGGCGATCAATGCGGATCAGGCCAAAGCTGAGAACTTACGTAAGGAATTGGAGAAAGATCGTACAGCTTTGATGCAAACTACCGATCCAGGAGAACAAGCTTCTATTAGAGAACGCATCATCGCGCGCTCGAAAGAATTGGCAGCCTTGAATGAGCAGATCAAACAAAAGCAAACGGCATTGGAACAAGCTGTGAATGCACTTCCTGCAGATCAATCAAGCTATAAAAACTTGTTAGCACGTGACGTGGCACCGGCGAAAGCGGGAGCTCCAGTAGCTTTAGTGAACGAAGTGGCAGATGGATTCAAGATCTCTCCTGAAAATCCAGCACAACGCAACAATCAAAAGATTCCTGTGAATCTGAAAGCGCCATCTGGATTGGTTTACCGCGTGCAGGTGGGAGCCTTCGCAAAACCGATTCGCGAGGATCTGTTTAAGGAATTCACTCCGGTTACAGGTGAAAAACTGGATAATGGTATCACCAGATACATGGCCGGTTATTTTGGTAAGCGCGATAAAGTGTTGGATGCTCAGCAGCAAATTCGTGCCTTGGGCTATAAAGACGCTTTTGTGGTGGCTTATTGCGATGGGGTGCGTATCACCTTGGCAGAAGCTCGTCGTTTGGAAGAGGCCGGCGAATGTGTTGCCAAAGATCAGCAACAATTGGTCATGGAAGTTGTGGAGAATACAATCGCTGCCTTACCTGCTGATTCGGTGGCAAAATACAAGCCGGTGGTAAAACCATCCGACTACAACAAAGCTCCGGGAGCGGCTCCTGCAGCAGCGGTGGAAGAGCGTTTAGGTTTGTTCTACACAGTTCAGGTTGGAGTATACAACAAACCGGTTCCTGCTTCTCAATTGAAAGATATCTCACCGCTGATCACGAAGCGTTTGCCAAACGGACAGATCCGTTATTCATCAGGTATGTTCCATAGTGTTGACGCTGCACGTCCGAAGAAAGCGGATGCTGTTCAACGTGGAATTACTGATGCGTTCATCACGGCTTATTACAAAGGAGAACGAATCAGTTTAGAAGAAGCAAAACGCTTGTTGGCAACAAATGGACCGATAATCTTGGAGAAGGATACAACAGTGGTTCGCGCAACCTTGCCTGCTGAAGCGATCGGAGATGCTGCATTTGCTTTCTTACCTCAAGACGGAGCAAAGGAAGGCGTACAATTGGTAAGTAAAGAAACTTTTGATGCCTTGCCGGAAGAGAAATTACGTCAATTGAATGCGTTTGGAACGTTCTACTACAACCAACAAACGAAGCGTATTCAGTCGATTGCATATCCGTCAAAAGGAGCATTACCGGCAGCGGGTAGAGTAGGAATTGATTTTGACACGATCGTACAAAGCACTAATTTTGTAGAGGCGGATGAACCATCCCATTGGGAAGTTGTAAGTACGTGGAGCAATGGCAAATTGACCGCGGCTATGGCTGATTGGTTATTGCGTTGCGGAAAACCATTTGAAGGCAAGCAAGAAGGAGTTTTCTTACTAGTTACTTTCCCGACAGCGGATCAAAAAGAAGCGATGGACCTGAGTCAGTTGTTCATGCGTTTCGGGGCGGCTTCTGGAAAGGTAGTTTTGGTGAAGAATCAAGAATAAGGTACAAACGAGAAAAAGATGAGAACACAAGAAGCATTTGAAACAGAAACAGTAGAGGTACTGGTTGAAAAAAAGGATTTGGTTGTGTTCAACGACGATGTAAACACCTTTGATCATGTGATCGAATCGCTGGTAAAGGTCTGTAAGCATGAAGTAGAACAAGCCGAGCAATGTACGTGGATCATTCACTTCAACGGAAAGTGTCAGGTAAAACGTGGAACATTCGAGAAATTGGAGCCCATGTGTACTGCCTTGTTAGAGAGAGGAATAACAGCGGAGATCCAATAAAGGATAAAAAAAGTGCAAAGAAATGCTTGCAAAAACGAAAAAAGCCCCTATCTTTGCACCCGTCTAAAGACAAGGCCTCGTAGCTCAACTGAATAGAGCATCAGATTACGGCTCTGAAGGTTTCAGGTTTGAATCCTGACGAGGTCACGAAAGGAACCCGTTTCATCAAAGATGAAACGGGTTTTTCATTTTGGATTGTGTCAAAAGTGTGCTTTTGTAAACCATCAAAAACTTTTTGGGCAATCATTCCAAAAAAATCACTAATCTTGAGAACCAGAATGGGGATGTAGCTCAGTTGGCTAGAGCGCATGGCTGGCAGCCATGAGGTCGTGGGTTCGAGCCCCATCTTCTCCACAGTTCATTTAAGAGTGACGGCATCGCCTCACTCTTTTTTTATTTCATTACGATGGGCGAGAAGCCTGTCCCGACGCGATTGAGTCGTCGGGGAGCCCCATCTTCTCCACAGCAACCTAAGAGTGAGGGCAATGCCTCACTCTTTTTTGCTTTATCTCAAGCCCACGTTTTCACCAGAGAATGTCACGATTATAGAGATTTTCCGGTAAAATATTTATCACAATTTATATTATTTAATTCATGATTAAACATTTTATTATGTTTATCGAACTTTAATGCCTACTTTCGTACCATCTCAATAGAAGATTGTTATCTCAATCTGTTTGTAAATCAGTTTACAACAAATTCATTCAACATTTTTTTATCGGAATAAGCCGCTCAGCGTTTGATCGGTCTAATACAAAGTAACCGTCCTGCAAATTGGGACACAAAAAAAAGATTATGAATAAAGGAACAGTAAAATTCTTCAACGAAGCAAAAGGATTTGGATTTATCACAGGCGAAGATCAACAAGACATTTTCGTACATGCAACGGGGTTGAATCAAGATATTCGTGAGAATGATCAAGTAACTTACGAAACAGAACAAGGTCGTAATGGTTTGAACGCAGTAAACGTAACTGTAGTTAGCTAATCTTACACCATCACATTCAATTAGGGTTGTCTGAAAAGGCGGCCCTTTTTGTTTTTAGAGAAATTCGAGTGAAGCGATTTTTTAACTTTAGCCAAGATTACTTCGTTTTGAATCTATCAGATGCATCTCGTTTCAATAATTACCCCCTTTAAAAATGCCGCTGAAACCATAGCGGAAACTGCGCTGAGCATTTTGGCTCAGACGCATACCAATTGGGAGTGGATCCTGATCAACGATCACAGCGATCAAGATGAATTAACAGTTCTAGAAAATTTATTGAAAGATCCGCGAATTCGTGTTTTCAACAATGAAGGAAACGGAATCGTGGACGCGCTCGTAACGGGTGAAAAACACATACAAGGCACTTTCGTCACGCGCATGGATGCAGATGACATTATGCCTACCGATAAACTAGAGTCTTTTTTAGAGGTTTTGAATAATTCACCCCAACATATTGTCACGGGATTAGTCACTTATTTTTCGGAATCAGGTCCTGTTTCTGATGGATACCGTAAATACGAAAAGTGGCTGAACGATCGAGTATTAGAACAAGATTTTTACGAGCATATTTACCGCGAGTGCCCTGTGGCATCCGCTAATTGGTGTATGCGCACTTCGGATCATTTGGCATGTGGGGGATTCCAAAACTTGCGTTATCCGGAAGATTACGACCTCGTATTTCGTTGGGAAAAAGCCGGTCTGCAGATCAAAGGTCTCGAAAAGATAACTCATCTTTGGCGCGAACATCCTTTGCGAACATCCCGAAACAGTACCCACTACGTGCAAGAATCTTTTTTTCGCTTGAAAATTTCGGAGTTTGTTACACGCGAAAAGAATCCCGTTGCGCTTTTAGGAACTGGGCAAAAAGGTCGGTTGACCGCAAAATTGTTGATTGAGCAGGGCATTTCGTTCTTGTGGATCTCACACGAACCGGAAAAGTTTCCCTCAGGGATTTATTCCGTTCCTATTTTCGGTACAGAAGCCATGCTTTCTTTTTCCGGAAATGTACTCAATACAACCATGCTTGCTTTCACGGAATTAGTACCGGGTGTCGATCGAAAACCCCCATTTTTACAAGTGTTTCAGCTCTGATTGTTACGTTTTCCGGTTTCTGACATTACCTAAGTATGAAAACGACCATCCTCTCCTTGGTAATAGTCAGCTTGGTAAGTTGGCATACCGCAGCCCAAATTGGAGTGCGTGAACAATTTCGGTTCAAAGACACTGTAAAAATAGACAAATACTCACCGACCGATAACGGCTTTTCACACCTGAAAATCAAAATGAAGCCTGGTGAATATGACATTCTTAATCCACAAGATATTGAATTTCTGAAGCAGCAAACTGTGGTTGGCGTTGATCTGGTCTATTCGGATTATCCGGAAGGAGCAGATTTCACGGAACTGAACCGCATGCGTCTGTTAGAGTTGTATCAGCATTTACCAGAGGCCTTCAATTCTGGTATCATCGACTGGAATCTTGTCATGCAAACAGGCGTAGCAAAAACCGGTGGGATTCAAAATTATTTCCATGGATTCGTAGTTTATTACCGCCCGATGCCAACATTTGAAGAGGAGAAAAAGACTATTCAAGCAGTTGTTGATGGCAAAAAGCCTCTGGATGATTCAACTCTTGTTAAGGTGTTTGATCGACAAAAAACGTGGAAAGACATGTTGGTTGTATGCGATGTTACCGGAAGTATGTCGCCATACACGGCACAAATACTTTTCTGGATCAAGAGTAATCAAAAAATGAAAACCTTCAAACAGATCGTTTTTTTCAATGACGATGAAGAGAAAAGTACCAATCAAGCTACCAAAGAAGATCCAACCGGTATGTGGACCATTGAGACTTCAAAAGCGGATAAGGTGATCGACGTGGCCATTGAAGCCATGAACAAAGGGAACCACTTTGAAAACAATCTGGAGGCCGTATGTTATGCCATTAAAAAGTACCCGGAAAACAAAAAGAATATTGTTATGATCGCGGATAACTGGGAAGATCCTTGTGATATGAAATTGATTGAATTCCTGAAATCTCAAGGTGTGGTGCTACACATTGTTGTTTGTGGAGTTACGGATCGCTTGAATACCTTGTATTTGGATTTGGCCTATGCTACAGGTGGTTCAGTTCATACGATGGAGGAGGACCTGACAAACATCGCAACTATTGGAGAGGGAAAATCATTCAAGTTAGCCGGGATGAAATTTAAAATGACAGGCGGGCGATTTGTACAGATTTAATCCCAGGATGAAGGAAATGCGCAACAATTTGTATTTTTCGGATATGATTGGGCGCATTTCTGTTTTTATACTATTGAGCTTGCTTGTGATTGCTTGCGAGAACAAGCGATCGAATCCATCAAACGAAGGGAATTCGGGAAATATCGAACAAGATTCGCTGCCTTTCATTTGCATCATCGACACACCGGCTTGTGATGAGAATGGTTGTACAGGATCTTATCGTGGCGTTGAGTTTGTGCATCCGGCCTATATTGAACGACTTGGCTTGAACGGGGAAGATGTTGCGCATCAATACTCGAATAAGATCTCGGAATACGTAGGTAAAACGATGAAAGAATTGTATGCAAAAGGGATTTACGTAAAAGTGGATTTCAAACGCATTCAACTTTCTACCAAAGGAATGGGAAGCGATAGCAATTACGTCGAGTATCGCGTGATGATCCCGTTTAAAAAAGTACCTAAAGAACAAGCCATGACCGCTTTCGATCATTGTGGCGGTTGGGGACATCCACCGGAATTGGACCAACGAAAAAAAGATCTGTTGGATAGCCCATCTAAAATTGTGATGCACAAAAAATTGTACATCTCTCAGCTTACGACCACTCCGGAGGGTTTGCAGGAGTATTGGATCCAATGGCGTCATCGCGACTATTGATTCATTCTAAATTGGCTGATTTCGATAGGTGTCTGACTGATTTGGTTAACTTCGCAGCAACTCTCAACGAATAACAAAATGGCTCACGAAAAAGAATTGGCACAACGCAGTGGCAATATCTGCGAATTGTGTGGTGATGCGAATGATTTGCGCACCTACATCGTTCCTCCAACAGAAGGTAAAAATGCTGACGAATGTGTTCATACATGCGGAACATGCGCAGATCAGTTAACAGGTGCAGCACCCATGGATCCCAATCATTGGCGTTGCTTGAATGATAGCATGTGGAGCGAAGTTCCGGCTGTTAAAGTATTGGCATTCCGCATCCTTACTGAATTGCAAGGAGAAGGTTGGCCGGCTGATCTTTTGGAAATGATCTATTTGGATGATGAAACCATGACTTGGGCAAAAGCTACCATGGAAGATCCGGATGCAATCAAGCATTTTGATAGCAATGGCGTTCAGTTGAAAAGCGGAGATTCTGTTGTATTGATCAAGGATTTGGATGTGAAAGGAAGTAGCATGGTCGCTAAGCGCGGAACAGCGGTTCGCAATATTCGTTGTGTACACAATGATCCAACGTTGATCGAAGGAAAGGTGAATGGACAAACCATTTACATTCTGACGCAATACGTGAAGAAGTAATCCAAAGCAGCGAACGATTTGTTATCTATTTCCTAATATTTCGGGTGGAGTTTGAATCTACCCGGGGAAATGCTATTTTCGTTACTCTCAAATCAATCGCATGACAACTGAAGGAATTTTTACCAGAAGAACAGGAGTTGAGTGGGCTTTGCGCCTGGCTCTTTCCGCACTATTCTTAGTTTCCGTGATCGGAAAACTGTATCCGGATCCGAGTGTTTACAATACCTTGAGTGCTTTCGAAGCGAAGCAATTGTTGCCAATGGGCTTTTCAGGTGATTTCGCTCAGTGGTTTTCAAGAACCCTTATCGGATGTGAATTGGCCTTAGGTCTATTGATTTTACAACCTCATTTCTACAGAAAATTAGTCATCCCGACGTCCATTTTGATGTTGGTGATCTTTTGTATCCATTTGTCTTACGAGATAGCAACCAAAGGAAATGTAGGTAATTGTGGTTGTTTCGGAGAGTTTATTTCCATGACACCATTACAAGCAATCATTAAAAATGTGATCGCCATAATTGCGCTGGCTTATCTGTACCGCGTTCGAAAAGGGGTAGAGGATGCGAAGAATTTCTTCGTGTTGACATCCGTAACTTTTGCTTCGATCATGATGGTGTTCATGTTTGGAATGAAAGCATCTAGTGTTGGAAAGACAGATCTAACGGATGCGGGTTCTGAGCCGGTCATCGTTGAAGATGTTGAGATCGATACTGTGATTACAAAACAACCTGTAACTACAGATGTAAAAGTAGAACCGGTAAAAGACTCCGTGAAAGTAGTTGTTGATGAGCCGAAGAAAGCGAAATCAGGTTTTGCGAAGTATTTTGCCGATATCGATAAAGGGAAAAAGTTGATGTGTTTCTTTGCCGCTGGATGTGATCACTGTCAGCAAACGATCAAAGAATTGACGCAAATGAGCAAAGAAATTGAAGGTTTTCCGGAGATCCGAATCATTTTCTTAGAAGAAGAAACGGAATTGATCCCGAACTTCTTTACGATCGCGGGCAATAAATATCCTTATAAGATCTTGGATCCTGGAGCATTTTATACCATTTTAGGTGCAGCAAATACGCCAATGGTTAACTATTTGTGGAACGGAAACAAAGTGAAAGTTTACGAAGGGACAGAAGAATCAGGTGGTAATTACTTCAAACCGGCTGAGTTTAAGAAGATCGTTCAGAAAACTTGGAAAGAGTTGAAGAAATAAAGTTGTACAAGAAAAAAAAATGAAAGGACCTCCTACTGGAAGGTCCTTTTTTATTCATGTTATTAATTCGAAGTACCTGAAGTCTGCTGTGTCTTTGGTGTCTCTTCTGCACTTGCTTTTTCTGCTTTTGGTGGTAGCGGCACCATCACTACTTCATCTCCGTGTGTACGCACTTGAGCGAATAACCAATTGTACATATCGTCACCTCTGAAAACGCGTTCCAACGCACCGTGATTTGCTCCAGGAATTTCCGTGTAGATCAAATTCTTTCCTTCGTTGCAATTTTTAATAGCCGTCACCATTTCACGGGAACGTGTAACCGGAACCGCCTCATCGCGATTCCCATGTTGTATCCACATGGGTATTGTCGCCAAATTACAAGCATCTTTCGGATTTCCACCACCGCACAAGGCAACGGCAGCTGTAATCTTGTTGGCATATTTCCCTGCGAAATGCATGGTTCCATATCCGCCTAAACTCATACCGCAAACATACACGCGATTCGTGTCGGTTTTGTAGGTCTTTTGCACGTATTGCAAAACTTCCAACACTTTATCCGGATTCCATGATCCATTGGCAACTTGCGGTGCTACAACGATGGCTGGAATTTGACGTCCATTTTCAATTTCGTGGATGACACCGTATTTTTTAACACGGTTCAGATCAGTTCCGGATAAACTCTTTCCATGCAAAAAGATCAATACCGGCGGATTGTTGTTCAAAATACTGTCTTCAGGAAGATTGATCCAAAAATTGTAAAACGTTTGACCTTTCACAGCGCTCAATTGAGCAAATGAAATTCCGGATAAAAACAATGCGAAAATGATCAATAATCCCTTCATAATCTTGAAAATGAGGGGCGAAGATAGTCATAAAAAGTGGATTTCAAAGGCCCGATTTGCCAACAAACCTTAACGATCACCACTCCAAATCCATTCGCCTTCGCTGAAAACACCAACAGGTTTGCGTGGACTAGGGCCGTTGCGACGAACGAGAAAATAAGCGCGTTGATTTTTGTAATAATCCAAAGTCAAGGTGTAAAACTGCGTACTCTCCAGGTGATAAACCCGAGATTTTGAAGAAAAATCGTAAACGGAAATGGTAAAGTGGGGTTGACCAGTAGCCGTTTTAACGTGTTCTGTCCGGATCATATACAGATCACTCGAAAGAAAATCATTCTCCAGGCGCTCGAATTTCAAGCCGTGAATGGTGTTGTTGATACGTGAATGGTATAGCCTTTCTCCAGTATTGAAATCATACAGTTCCAGCAAACCGTATTCATTGGTTACAAAAGGTTCGTAAACCATAAAACTGCTGTCGGCGCGCAAAAATTCGACTTCCGCATTTGGTCGAGTTTTGATGACTTTGCCACTAGCTGGAAAATAATAGCAAGTAGAGTCTATGCCTTTTGGATCTTTACTCTTGATCAAATACGGAGAATTGGTTGTGGACCAATAATACACGGAATGTTTGAAGATGAGCGGGCAGATGGTGTCGCCAGTTGCGGCATCCAGTAATCCATAACCTTGTTCTCCTTTTACACCAACTTCGCAAGCTCGTTGCGTCCAAGCACTAAAAACATCTAGATAGTTTGGGGCGAAGTATCGGGTTCTTTCCACTTTTCCACCATACCGATCAATCGTTAATCCAATGAATCCGAAATGTCCAGTATTATCCAGGTTTTCAAAACGATATGCGCACGAATTAGCTATTTTCTCAGGTTTCGAAATTGCAAAAGGAAGTATTTTCTTTTCAGGTATCGCATACAAATAATGCTTGCCAGACTTTTTAAGAACGAAGTATTCATTGGCTTTATATTCATAAGGTACCAAGCCATAGATCGTATCGTACTCCATGGGCAATAATTCCTTTCCTGCATTATCCATCAAACCAAATTCGGATGCATCTCTTGTGATAACTTGAGCTTCACACAAGAAGGGAAACAACAATATGATGAGGATGGCTTTCACAATGGGTCTATAAAAAAACACCCTCCAAAATTTGAAGGGTGTAGTTTAAGATTATTTTGCTTCGTCGTACAATTTCTTGTACTTCGCTTCTTTTTCAGGATTTTTCAATGCGCGGTACATTTTGAATAAGTTCTTCAAAACTTCCTTGTCATTAGGAACCAATTCCACATATTTCTCTAAAGCTGCAGCTGAAAGTGTCCAGAACTCAGAGCTCTTAGCCATCAATTCATCGGATTGTTTTTTGTCTGTCAGTGCTCCGGCTTGTTGACGTAAGTCATCTCCTTTGGTCAAGAAATATACTCCCAAGTTATAGTAAGCATCTGCGTATTTTGGATCGATCTCCGTTGCTTTTTTCAAGTTGTCAATCACCATTTGATCATCTTTCAAGTCCATTGCAATGGTTCCTAAAGCAAAGTATAACGCTTTATCTTTTGGTGACTTGTTGATAGACTCCTTCAAGAATTCAATAGCCTTTTCGTTTTGTCCAGCGTTGATATAAGACATTCCGGCTGCACGGAAAGTGATCTCTGGCTTGTAACCGTAAGAAGCAGCTTGTTTGTAGTATTCAGCAGCTTTTACATAATTTGAATCATTGTCTGCAGAAATAGCCGCGTAGTAGATTGCTGTTGTATCAACTTCTCCAACCACTGTTGCATATTGGCTAGCCGAAGCAAATGTTTCCATTGAAACATCGTACTTTTTCGCATCATAAGCAGCTGAACCGGTTGTATACAACATATTACGAATGACATTCATGGAGTTTTTGATATCGCTATCAAATTTGTCAGAAGTAGTGAAAGCTTCCTTGTAGGCTGCAATTCCGATTTCTTTTGCGTCAGAAGGAACACTTTTGTTGAATTCTGCGTCACCTGTCATTGCGACCAACAACAAAGCCGTGTAGATCTCCCCTTTGTAGAACAAGGTCTTAGGACTTTTTTGTGTTTCCGGGTGTGCAGCAGCCAAATCGATAGCTTCCTTTGCTTTCAAAATTGATTTTTTTGCTGTAACTAAATCTTGAGAAGCAAAAGCATTCTCAAAACTTTTAAACGCTAAAGCAGCGTCTGTTTCACTTTTTTTCTGTCCGAAAGTTGCTCCACTTAATAGGACCATTCCTGCTAAAAGTGCAACTCGTGTAGATTTTAATGTTTTCATTTTTTCAAAATTTCGGTTTCTGCATTTCAACTATTGTGCCAATAGATGCAAAAACATCGTTTTTCCATAATTATTCTTCAGTACTTGTTTCTTCAGTTGAATCGAAACCTTCTTCGCCCTCTTCGTTTTCGTCTTCATCAGAGCGAGGAACACGAGCTACAGCAGCGATCTCAGCGTTACCTTTCAAGTTGATCAATTTCACCCCTTGAGCTGCTCGACCCATCACACGGATCTCATCGATATGCATGCGGATTGCAACCCCTGCTTTCGTGATGATCATTAGATCGTCTTCATCTGCCACTGTTTTGATAGCTAACAAAGGACCTGTTTTATCCGTGATCGAGATCGTTTTAACCCCTTTACCACCACGGTTCGTGATACGATAAACCGGTTCTCCGTCTTCCGGATCATTTAAGTAAGAACGTTTTCCGTAACCTTTCTCTGAAACAACCATGATCGTTTCATTCAGATCTTTCACACAGATCATACCTACCACTTCGTCAGTTGGCGTTGTTAAGGTTACCGCACGTACTCCTGATGCGTTACGGCCCATTGGTCGAACTTTCTCTTCGTTGAAACGAATTGCTCTACCTGCTTTAGTTGCCAAGACCATTTCATTCGTTCCATCTGTCAAACGAGCTTCTAACAGTTCGTCGTTCTCACGGATCGTGATCGCGTTGATACCATTTGCACGCGGACGAGAATAAGCTTCCAAAGAAGTTTTCTTGATAATACCTTGCTTCGTACACATCACGATGAAGTTATTATCTACGTATTCTTTATCTGTAAGATCTTTTACTTTAACATATGCTTTGATCTTATCGTCTTGTTCGATGTTCAACAAGTTTTGGATCGCACGACCTTTTGCAGTCTTGTTTCCTTCCGGAACTTCAAATACACGCATCCAGAAGCATCGACCTTTTTCAGTAAAGATCAATAAGTAGTTATGATTTGTAGCTACGAACAAATGTTCCAAGAAGTCTTTGTCACGTGTTGTAGAACCTTTCGATCCCATACCTCCGCGACTCTGAACCTTGTATTCATCTAAGCTTGTACGTTTGATGTATCCGGCATGTGAAATTGTGATCACCACTTCTTCGTCAGCGATCAAATCTTCGATACGCATTTCAGAAGCAGCATACTCGATCGTTGATCTGCGGGCATCGCCATATTTTTCTTTTACTTCAGTCAATTCATCTTTGATGATCTGCATACGACGCTCTTCACGAGCTAAGATATCTTGCAAGTCAGCGATCAAAGCCATCAAGTCAGCGTACTCAGCACGCAATTTATCTTGCTCCAGTCCTGTCAATTGACGCAGACGCATTTCTACGATCGCACGTGCTTGAATATCTGACAAGCTGAAACGTGCCATCAATTTTTCACGTGCCTCATCCGGACTTTTAGAAGCGCGGATCATAGCGATCACTTCATCGATATTATCCGAAGCAATGATCAAACCTTCCAAGATGTGAGCACGCTCCTCTGCTTTGCGCAAATCGAATTTGGTACGACGAACAACTACCTCGTGACGGAAGTCAACGAATGCGCTGATCATTTCTTTCAAATTCAACAATCGAGGTCTTCCATCAACCAAACAAATATTGTTGATCGAGAAAGAACTTTGCAATGCTGTAAACTTGTATAACTTATTTAAAACAACGTTTGGAATTGCTTCGCGTTTCAATTCGAACACGATGCGCATTCCGTTACGGTCAGATTCGTCGCGGATATCAGAAATACCTTCGATCTTTTTGTCGTTCACCATTTCGGCGATCTTCTTGATCATTTCCGCTTTGTTAACCTGGTAAGGGATCTCTGTAACGATGATCTGTTCACGACCATTGGATTCTTCGATCTCAGCTTTACCACGAATGACAATACGTCCACGACCAGTCATTAAGGCTTCACGCGCTCCTTCAACACCATAAATAATACCTCCTGTTGGGAAATCTGGTGCTTTTACGTATTGCAACAATTCTTCGTCAGCGATCTCCTTGTTATCTACATATGCAATGATTCCGTCACAAACTTCTGTCAAGTTGTGCGGTGCCATGTTTGTAGCCATACCAACCGCAATACCACTTGCTCCATTCACCAATAGGTTCGGGATCTTTGTTGGTAAAACTGTTGGTTCCTCTAATGAGTCGTCAAAGTTCGGAGCGAAATCCACCGTTTCTTTCTCCAAGTCGCTAAGCATTTCCTCTGCGATCTTACGCAAACGTGCCTCGGTATAACGCATTGCTGCAGGACTGTCGCCATCTACCGAACCAAAGTTACCTTGTCCGTCCACTAACGGATAACGCAGAGACCACGGCTGTGCCATACGCACCATCGTATCATAAACAGAGCTATCTCCGTGTGGGTGATACTTACCAAGAACCTCCCCTACGATACGGGCAGACTTCTTATAAGGTCTGTTGGAGTAAACCCCCAAATCCTGCATTCCATATAATACACGGCGGTGTACCGGTTTAAATCCGTCGCGCACATCAGGAAGCGCACGCGATACAATAACCGACATCGAATAATCGATGTACGCCGATTTCATTTCATCTTCGATGTTAATCTGGATTATCTTTTCTCCATCTGCCATCTTGTCATGTATTTAATTGAGCATGATAATTGTGAACTCGTTTTTAACCTTATAAAAAAGGCATAAAAAGCAAGGTTCGAAATTAGTGCTTTTATGGCTACAAAAAAGGAGTGAAAGGGGTATTTTACTAACAAAAAACGGTGAAAAAATGCTTATTCGATGCACTTATTAACATTTTATGCGTTTATATATTTGTATCGTGCTGCAAACCGCCGCATCAAAAAGTTAAAGTAAACGAGTTATGGAAGCAAAATTCTCTCCGCGCGTTAAAGATGTCCTTAGTTTTAGTAGGGAAGAGGCTTTGCGTTTAGGAAATGACTTCATTGGGGTGGAGCACTTTCTGTTGGGTATTCTTCGTGAAGGGGAAGGGAATGCTGTTCGAATTTTGAAGGGTTTTAACCTGGATATGGGGCAGTTGAAAACAGAGGTGGAGCGGCAACTGTCGGAAACGGCAAAGTCTTCAGTAGCTCCTGGAGCCAATATTCCATTGGTAAAACAGGCGGAACGCTTATTAAAGATCACCTATCTGGAGGCAAAATTATTTAAAAGTCCGATCATCGGAACGGAACATTTGTTACTTTCGATGCTGAAGGATGATGATTCCGTAGTTTGTCGCATCTTGGGACGCTACGGAGTGAATTACAATACAGTAAAAGACGAATTAGACGATATGCTAGACGAAAACAACATCCCTCGTGCTGAAATGCCGGGGTCTGCTGACGATGAGGACCAGACATTTGGTGCAAGTCAGCGCAAGACATCTGATCCGAAGTCGAAAACTCCGGTTTTGGATAATTTTGGACGTGACCTTACTAAAATGGCGGAAGCCGGAAAATTGGATCCGATCGTAGGTCGTGAAAAAGAAATAGAGCGTGTTTCTCAAATCCTTTCGCGTCGTAAGAAGAACAACCCAATCCTTATCGGGGAGCCGGGTGTAGGTAAAAGTGCAATTGCCGAAGGACTGGCATTGCGTATTGTTCAAAGAAAAGTTTCTCGTGTGTTGTTCAATAAGCGAATTGTTTCTTTGGATTTGGCTTCTTTGGTAGCTGGTACAAAGTATCGTGGTCAGTTTGAAGAGCGCATGAAAGCCGTTATGTCTGAGATCGAAAAGAATCCTGACATCATTTTGTTCATCGATGAGATCCATACGATCATTGGTGCAGGAGGTGCAAGTGGTTCTTTGGATGCTTCGAACATGTTCAAGCCGGCTTTAGCTAGAGGTGAGATGCAAGCAATTGGTGCAACTACTTTGGATGAGTACCGCCAGTACATTGAAAAAGATGGCGCTTTGGAACGTCGTTTCCAAAAAGTCTTGGTAGAACCAACTACGATTGATGAAACTATCCAGATCTTGAATAACATTAAAGAGCGCTACGAGGATCACCACATGGTTACGTACACACCTGAGGCTGTTGCTGCTTGTGTGAAATTAACTGAACGTTATATCACGGATCGCCATTTGCCGGATAAAGCGATCGATGCTTTGGATGAGGTTGGTTCACGTGTACATTTGAACAATATCAATGTTCCTCAAGAAATCTTGGACATCGAAAAAGAGATCGAGGCCTTGAAAGAGCAGAAGAATGAAGTAATCAAATCGCAACAATACGAAAAGGCTGCTGAATTACGTGATTCTGAGCGCAAGCTTCAAGATAAATTGGAAGAAGCAAAAAAGCGTTGGGAAGAAGATTCCAAAGCGAAACGCGTTGTGGTTACAGAAGAGCATGTTGCTGAAGTTGTATCCATGATGTGTGGTATTCCGGTAACTCGCGTTGCTCAAACTGAAATGGGCAAATTGGCAACGATGGCTGAAGAATTACAAGGTAAAGTGATTGGTCAGGACGAAGCCGTTGAGAAAGTGGTAAAAGCGATCCAACGTAACCGTGCTGGATTGAAAGATCCGAACAAACCTATCGGTTCCTTCTTCTTCCTAGGTCCAACAGGTGTTGGTAAAACACAATTGGCAAAAGTATTAGCTAAGTATTTGTTTGATACTGAAGATGCGTTGATCCGTATTGATATGTCAGAATACATGGAGAAATTCTCGATCTCTCGTTTAGTTGGAGCGCCTCCGGGATACGTAGGGTACGAAGAAGGTGGTCAGTTGACAGAAAAAGTACGTCGTAAGCCGTATTCGATTGTCCTGTTGGATGAAATCGAAAAAGCACATCCGGATGTGTTCAATTTGTTGCTACAGGTCTTGGATGACGGTCACATGACGGATGGTTTGGGTAGAAAGATCGACTTTAAGAATACGATTTTGATCATGACTTCGAACATTGGTGCACGTCAGTTGGCTGACTTTGGAACCGGTGTTGGATTTGGAACAAAAGCGAAGCAAGAAGCGCATGATGACAATGCAAAAGCAGTGATTCAAAGTGCATTGCGCAAGGCGTTCTCTCCGGAGTTCTTGAACCGTATTGATGACATGATCATGTTCCATTCATTGACGCGTGAGAACATACATAAGATCATCGATTTGGAGTTGGTGAAGTTGTTTAACCGAATCTCAGACTTGGGTTACCATGCAACGATGACTGAAAAAGCCAAGGATTTCATTGTTGAAAAAGGATATGATGACAAATTCGGCGCGCGTCCATTGAAGCGTGCCATCCAAAAGTTCATTGAAGATCCGCTAGCAGAAGAGATCATCAAAGCGAACCTGCATGCGGGTGATAGCATTGTGATCGATCTAGATGAAGGCAATCATCAATTGAAGATCTCCATCGATAAAGGAAAAACGAAAGCGGCTAAAAAGTAAGTAGCTTTCCAACGAATATCAAAGGCTTCTCGTTCTGAACAAAAGACGGGAAGCCTTTCTTTTTTTATCTTTGTTGAATGAACAAATTGTTACTTGTTTTAAGTGTTTTCATAACTTCTTTTGCTGTTGCCGAAGTAGAAATGACGCGCGTGGATCCGCGATTGTTTATTTTTCAACCAAAGACAAATTTCGATTCGATCACGGTATCCAATGAAGCTTTGAAAAGCAAGATGATCGAATACTTGTTTGCCAATGATATGATTGATCATCAAGGCACGAAAGCATATAATCCCGGAGCAGAATTTATTAGTTATTACAAACAATTCAAAGACCTGTATAGGCTCATGGATCTCAACAAAGATGGAATTCCGGAGCTTCTTTTTAACGGGTACGTTTCGGAAACAGATGATCGTGAGCATTTGGAAATTTGGGGTTCTAAAAATGGAACGGTTTATAGGATTTATCGTGATATCGGACATTTACTTGCTTATAAAATTCACTCAAACACCAAAGAGATTTTATTATTTCATCACCAGTATCCTTGTTGTGTAAACGCATCACACAACTTAAATCGTTTGCGACTTGTGGGGGAAAAGATGCAGCTTGTAAAGCGTTATTTTTTAGGTAGAGACAAGGATATGGTTGGGCCGTTTTTTCCTAAGAAATCTGTTTTTAGTGGAAGATTTCGCGCCTTGAAAAAGAGAACCCCGGTCTATTGGTCACCGGCAATTGTTGAAAAGGACGCTTGGCTGCAGCGTTCTGAGTCCAATCGAATTGCCCATTACGATTCATTGACTGTTTACACCGTTTTGGCAACTGAGAAAAAGTGGCAATTTGTTTTGATGAAAGGAGCTCCCGTAGAGGAAAAGAACGTGGTAATCAATCCAAAGAATTTTAAAGAAACCTGGATCTATTGCTGGATCCGTGAGGAATAAAAAAACGGGACCAACAGTTTCCTGAAGTATCCCGCCTCTTTATGAACAAGATTGCAAGATCAGTTGCAGTCGGTCAACTGCCAGTTTCGTACCAATTCTTCGTGTTGAACAAAGAACCTGTCAAGGATTTGGTCTGCTTCGGAATCTTCTCCTGGTAGGCGCTTTTCGATTTGGACAAAGGCCTCCCGGATCGTATCCAAAATGTTTGAATTCATTAGGATCAGAGAAGTAGACGAATCGAATTTGTAATTCTTGAAGACATCGATGATCTTATTTCGATCCATCGCTTCTTGAGGTAACAGATGTTCCTTCATCGAGAGATCGTTAAAAAAGGGAAGTAATTTTGCACTTAGTTCAATGAAATGACGCAAGACAATTGTAGCGTCGTTCACCTGTTGAATGGCAACACTTCTCATGATGTTTCTGCGAGCAACTTTCTTTTCCATGATTTCCAGTTGTTGTTGTTGTACTAATGACGCCCGACAAATTGAAATAGTTGGATTATTGGGTCTCGTTTTGAGTGAAATGAATGTTTGGTTGATTAAATGGGGGAATTGAGAAGGTTCAATCTTTCGAATCAATCAAACGAAAGCACTAAATCGATTTCGATTTTCAACAGAATTGCTCGAAAACAACTTATATTTGCACCAAAATTGGGGATATGCAGATCTTAAACGGAAAGGAAACATCCGAAATAATCAAGAAAGAATTAGCAGAACAAGTGAAGGAGAGAAAGGCAAATGGCCGTAAAATCCCGCATTTAGCTGCTATTTTGGTTGGGCGTGATGGTGGTTCAATGACCTATGTGAACAACAAATTGAAAGCTTGTGAAGAGATAGGTTTTGAAAGTACCTTGATCCGTTATGACGATTCGATCACGGAGGAAACGTTGTTGAAAAAAATCCAAGCACTCAATGAAGATAAAAGCATTGACGGATTCATTGTTCAGTTGCCTTTACCAGATCACATTGACGAAATGAAAGTGACCTTGGCGATTGATCCTAAAAAAGACGTGGATGGTTTTCATCCGATCAATGTTGGAAACATGATGTTGAATATTCCCGGATTCGTTCCGGCTACACCAGCGGGGATCGTGGAATTGATGCGTCGTTATAATATTGAAACTTCAGGAAAGAATTGTGTAGTTGTTGGTAGATCTAATATCGTAGGAACACCGTTGAGTTTGTTACTAGGTAAGAACACAAATCCCGGAAATTGCACGGTTACATTGGTGCATTCACGATCAGAGAATATAAAAGATATTTGTGCGCAAGCCGATATTTTGGTTGCAGCTGTTGGTGTTCCTGGTTTCATTACTGCAGACATGGTGAAAGAAGGAGCAATTGTGATCGATGTTGGAACCACACGAGTGGAGGATCCATCTCGCGAAAGAGGATGGCGTTTGGTAGGCGATGTGAAATTTGATGAAGTTGCTCCAAAATCTTCTTATATTACCCCTGTTCCCGGCGGAGTAGGTCCAATGACCATTGCTTCTTTGATGATAAATACATTGAAAGCGATGGAATTAAAAGGAAAATAAATATTTTAGGCAAAAATTAAGACTATGAAACAGTTACTCGGATTGTTGATCGTATTATTTGCTGTATCCAGCTGTGGAATCTATTCTAATGATTTCTCCGGAGGAGGCATCCAAAAAAGAAAATACACACGTGGATTTTATTTAAATAAACGGGGGCATTTGAAAACTGCGAAACACGAAACTGTTAAATCGGAGGAATTGAATGTGATTACTGAAGAAGAAGTCAAGGAGCCTGTACTTGTAGAAACGGTTTCCACCATGGATGCTATTCAACAACAGACTGAACCGAACAATGAGAAGCAAACGGATCAGTCAAGTGGTTCATCAGAAAATAAGTCAAAAAAGAAAGCAGCTGTAACAAAAACGAAGAAAGAGGCTCGTCCTGCGCAACAAACGCAACGTAAACCTCGCGAGCCTGAATACTACATGCCATATCTAAACTTGAAAGAAAAGGCGACTTTTTCTGCTGCTGCGAGTTCTGACCCTGTCATGACTATTTTGTTGGTTATTTTAGCTATATTTTTGCCTCCTTTAGCTGTTGCATTATACGAGGGAATTACTAAACGATTCTGGATTGATTTGGTGTTGTTTGTGATTGGGATTGGAGTCGGAGTTTTTGGTGGCGGGATCGCATGGTTGTGCGCATTGGCTGCCGTGATCTATGCCTTGTTGATCGTTCTTGAAGTCATTTAATACGAAGAGATAAATAAATAAAGGGAGGACTTTCGTTCTCCCTTTTTTTATTTACAAGCGTTCCAATGGCGTTTTGACTCCATCTACCAAAGAGTAGCAAGCCAATTTATCTTGAAAAACGGAAGATTTAAAGATCGAACTGTTGAGTAACATGCGCACGCACTCTTGAATCCCTTCAACAATAGAAGGGTGTGGGTGGATCAATTCTGAAATTACTGAAATTGGCATGTTCAAGCGAATAAGCAAACCAATTGCTTGAATGGCCGTGGATGCATGTTCACCCACCGCACGCATTCCGAGCACGCGCATTTCGTCGTCATTTGTTACGATTATCTTGAAGAAACCATTCGTTTTGCGCATCGCGATTGCCCTGGCTAATAATGAGAAATCGATCTTTACAACTTTTACCGGGATGTTTTCCTTCAAGCATTGTTGTTCATTCATTCCAACCGCTGCTACTTCTGGTTGCAAGAACATGATCGTACAAATGTTGTCATACGAAAGTTGGTTTTTGGGATGTCCAAACATACGTTCTACAGCATGTCGTGCCTCAATTTCTCCCATATTAACCAGTGCGATTCCTCCGGTGACATCCCCGGCAGCATAAATATGAGGGATATTGGTTTGTGTATCGTTTTCAAAGATGAATCCCCCTTGTTCGCTAAGTTTCACACCGGCACGTTCTAAAGAAAGTCCTTGCGTATTCGGAATCCTTCCGATACTCAGTAACGCTTTCTCAACCTGAATGGTTTCTGTAGTGCCATCTGGATAACTCAATGTATATTCCACGTGCTCTCCAATGTTTTCCAAACGCAACAATTGTGCATTGTGGTGGATCGTAACACCTTTTTGCTCTAAACTATCGGAAACAATGGAAGAAATATCACTGTCTTCAAACGGTAGGATGCGGTCTTGTCGGTCGATGATGTATACTTTTGTTCTACCAAAATTAGAGAAGATGGTTGCGTATTCACAACCAATGATTCCGGCGCCCACGATCACTAAACTTTTTGGATAATCATTCAGGTTTTCTATGCCATCACTGGTTAAAATGTGCTTTTCATCCACCAAGACATTAGGCATTTTGCGTGGAGTACTACCACTGGCGATCAATACGTTTTCTCCGTAGACGTGTTTAATTCCCGATTCAGAACTGATCTGAATTACATGTTCCGTTTCAAACGAGGCTTCTCCACGTTCAAAATGTAAAAGTTTCGACATGGTTTCTGTTTGGAGTAACTTGATATGGCATGAATACTGGAATTTACGCTCGAATATGGCTTCATCCAACGTGTGCATCACTTCACTCCAATCAATGGTAAAAGGTTCTTTGATCTTGCGGTAAATTGCGTCATTAACATTGGCGATCTTCTGTGAAATTTCCCATAGTGTTTTAGAGGATAATGCGCCATTATACAATCCTGCGCCACCAACGCGAGATTTTTCAATTAAACAGACATGTTTTCCAAAATCAATGGCACGCATGGCCGCAGCATAACCCGCAGGACCGCCACCAATAATTACCAGATCAAATCGTTTTATTTCGTTTTCCATCATCGCTTATCTTTGTATTATGGATCTTGAACAACACATCAAACATGCACTTGCTGAAAAAGAAACCTATATCAAATGGGTGAAGAAAGCAAAAAAAATGAATAGTCGTTCTTTGGATAACGATTTTCATTCAATGCACGCTACAGTTTTTCAAAAAATTGATTGCCTTTCTTGTGCGAATTGTTGTAAAACTACAAGTCCAATATTTCGGGATGTGGACATTCGACGTCTCGCAAAGCGTTTGCGACTTAGCGAATCGAAGTTCATAGATGCGTACCTGAAGACGGATGAAGAGGGAGATTATGTTTTAAAACAATCACCTTGTGCGTTTTTGGGCGATGATAATTATTGCAGTGTTTACGAGGATCGGCCTTTAGCTTGTAGGGAATATCCACATACAGATCGAAAGAATATGTACCAAATATTGGATCTTACGCGAAAAAATATGGAGGTTTGTCCGGCAGTGTCAGTGATCATGCAACAATTGGTTCAGAAATAGGGTTCGAATATTCATTTTATTTTTTCCAACCTATTTACTTTTTCAGCATCTTTACCGCGAACTGTATTGCTGAATAACATGAAGGCTTTTTTGCTGTGTATAATTTTTGTTTTTACTGCGGTAAATTTCTTTGCCCAGCGTGGTAAAAATGGAAACTATACTGTAACGGCCGCCTCAACTCAAGTGAATGCCTATACATCAGTTACGGCCAATGCTGCAGTGAATGCAACTACCATATCTGTTACCAGTTCAACTTTAACAAGTAGTGTTTTAACAACTGCCTTAGCACCTGGAGATTTAATCATGATCATTCAGATGCAAGGAGTTACTTTGGATGTTAATACCACGCCAACCACAGGATGGGGAGGTAATTATACCCTGTCAAACGGCGCAATGGCTGATTTGGGCAATATGAATAACTACCGAGATGATTGGGGACAGATTACAAGTTATAACAGCGCTGGTAAGTATGAATTGGTCGAAGTTCGATCTGTACCGAATGCCACATCCATAAATTTAATGTGCGGTCTTAAAAATTCCTATACATCATCCGGGCATGTTCAAGTTGTGCGTATTCCACGCTTTGCAGATTTAACTGTGAATACCGCATGTTCCATCGTCGCTTTTCCCTGGGACGGAACGGTGGGTGGAGTTGTGGCTTTGGAAGTGAATGGCAACTTAACATTAAACGGAACTGGAGCTATTTCTGCTACTGCGTTGGGTTTTAGAGGTGGGGCATTGGACGCAACAGGATTTGGTCCAGCGGCGAATGCAACAGATGTTGGAAAGCCAGGATATTCGGCAGTGGGTGAAGGTGCTGAAAAAGGAGAAGGAATAGGCGGTTCAGCTGCCTCAGAATATACGGCTTTATTTTCTCGATACGGAAATGGTTCCGCTGCCAATGGCGGGGGAGGAGGAAATTATCGCAATGCCGGTGGTGGTGGTGGTTCTAATATCGGATCAGGTACCTATACTGGCTATGGCGTTCCAAATCCTGCTTATGCTGTAAACTGGAATTTAGAATTGGCAGGGATGAGTGCAGCTCCAAGTTCAGGAGGTGGAAGAGGTGGTTATTCATTCAGTACAAACAATCAAAATGAAGCTACATTAGGACCGAATCAAACAGGTTGGAGCGGAGATTTTAGACGCAATGAAGGAGGAATAGGTGGTCATCCGTTAGTTTATGACGCTACCCGTTTGTTTATGGGAGGTGGCGGCGGTTCTGGAGAACAGGACGGAACACAAGGTGGTGCTGGTGGCCGAGGTGGAGGAATTGTACATATTACCGTTTACGGAACAACTTCTGGTACCGGATCCATTCAAGCGAATGGTGCCAATGGCCAAAACTCGAATCCTTCCGGTTTGGTAGCTCCAGGTGCATCTGCCATTAAATATGGAAATGACGGAGCAGGTGGAGCTGGAGCAGGTGGATATATTGCAATATCAAATGGAGTAGCATTGCCAGCATCAATTACCCTTTCTGCAACCGGTGGAACTGGTGGTAATCAAGTGCTTTCGTTCGGCAGTTTTGCTACCCCTTTAGAGGCTAGTGGTCCAGGTGGAGGTGGCACTGGAGGAGGAATAGCATTTACCTCAGGTACTCCAACGCAAAACGTGACAGGTGGCCTCGGTGGGACAACAAATTCTTCTCAAGTAAATACCTTCCCGCCAAATGGTGCAACAGGTGGAGCTGCAGGAGTTGCTAATTTGCCTTTTGAATTCTACAGCCTCAACGCTACAGATGTAACAATTTGTGCCAATAACTCTACCACATTAAATGCAAGCGTAGTGGGCACGCTGCCTTCTGGGGCAACTTTGACTTGGTATACAACGCAGTTTGGAAATACGGTAGCTGGAACAGGAACGTCATTTGTAACTCCGGTTTTATCAGCTACAACGACGTATTATTTGGGGGTATGCCCAGGAACTTTCAGAATACCAGTAACCGTGAACGTTAATAGTGCTTCAATTGCTGGAACGTTGACTATTCCTGTGGGCGGTACAACAGCATTGTCAGGTAGTGGAACTGCCGCCGCCGTGAATCCATGGGTGTCAAGTGCACCTGGAATTGGAACAGTTGATGCAAGTGGTTTGGTAACTGGAATTTCTCCAGGTACTACTACCATCACCTACACTACATCAAATGGCTGTTTGGCAACTGTTGTCGTTACAGTTACAACTCCTTTGCCTGTTAATTTGATTTCTTTCGATGTATCCAAATATTCGGTTGATGCTGCTCAAATTGATTGGCAAACTGAAACAGAACAAAATTCAGATTACTTCAACCTGCTCAGAACTCGAGATTTGATTAATTGGACAATCATTTCAACTATTCAATCTGCTGGGTTTAGTGATGCAATGAACCAGTATCAAGTTATTGATTCCGCTTTGTTGCCGGGGGTGTATTATTATCAATTAGAACAAGTGGATATGAACGGCGATCAAACCGTGTTCCCTGTGAAGTCTGTGAGTGTTGGTTCAGAAATTTGGAGTGTTTACCCAAATCCAACAAGTGATTACTGTGTTATTGATGGTGTGAATCCGGAACAAGTTTCGTTATTTTTATATGATCTTTTAGGGAATGCCCTTCCGATCCAATTTGCAGTTCTTAAAAATAATCAGCTTTCAATCTCTCTGGAATCGTTTTCTACTGGAGTGTATTCTTTGGTTGTGACTGACGGTCTTACCTTCCAAACATTTCGTTTGTCTATAATCAGGAAGTAGTTTGAATTGTTCAATTGAGCTGCTGTGAGATTTGGGGTTATTTCTGACTAATTTGTTAATTTTATTGCGACATGATTTGGTTCTAAGAAAACTTGCTCATGTGTTTTTACGTTGATTACAACCTTTCGCCATTTTTTGCGTCTTGGTTTTGGAATACTAAATACCCTTCAAACTACATGAAAGCGAAACTTCTGGTCATTGCTTTATCTCTTTTAACGTTCAATGGATTTGCGCAACGTGGTAAGAATTCGAATTATACAGCATCCGGGACGGTAGTTGTGAATGCTTATACCACTTTAACTGCTAATGCAGCATCGAATGCTACTTCCATTACGGTTACATCCAATACCTTGACTTCAGGAGCTTTGCCAACTGCACTAGGTGCAGGAGATTTGATCCTGATCATCCAGATGCAGGGAGCTTCCATGGATATAAATACTACTCCAACAGTAGGCTGGGGAGGTTCCTACACCTTAGCCAATGGAGCTATGGCCGATTTGGGCAATATGAACAATTATCGCGACGAATGGGGGCAGGTAACAGCTTACAATAATGCGGGAAAATACGAATATGCTCAAGTTTCATCAATTTCTGGTGGTACAATCATCAACCTGCAATGTGGTTTGAAGAATAGTTATGATGTTTCCGGACATACGCAAATTGTTCGTGTTCCTCGTTTTCAAAATTTGACCTTAGATCCTAATGCATCTATTGTACCAGCTGCTTGGAATGGAAATACTGGCGGGGTTGCAGCTTTAGAGATCAATGGAAACTTGGTGTTTGGTAACAATTCAAAGATCTCAGCAACGGCTTTGGGGTTCCGAGGAGGAGCTTTAGATGCTTCTGGTTTTGGACCTGCAGGAAGTGCTACAGATGTAGGAAAACCGGCATATTCGGTAGCAGGTGAAGGTGCTGAAAAAGGTGAAGGAATAGGAGGTTACGCCACGGCAGAATATACAACGTTGTTTTCCCGATACGGAAATGGTTCTCCTGCAAACGGTGGAGGTGGTGGAAACTACCGAAACGCCGGTGGCGGAGGTGGCTCGAATGTTGGAAGTGGAACTTATACTGGATATGGAGTGCCTGATCCTGCGTATGCTGCATTTTGGAATTTAGAACTTCCTGGAATGAGTGCCTCTCCAAGCGCCGGAGGTGGGCGTGGTGGTTATTCCTTTGCTCAATCCAATCAAAATGAGGCAACTTTAGGCCCGAATCAAACAGCGTGGTCAGGAGATTACCGCAGAACAGAAGGTGGCTTTGGTGGACATCCACTTGTGTACGATCCTAATCGTCTTTTCATGGGTGGTGGTGGCGGTGCCGGTGAACAAGATGGAGCTCAAGGCGGTGCCGGAGGAAAAGGTGGAGGAGTCGTTTTTATCCAGCATTACGGCACCATGTCCGGCACAGGAACAATTGAAGCGCGTGGAGAGAAAGGGCAAAATTCAAATCCAAACAACCAAGCACCTGCAATTACCAATATTTCTACCCAGTTAAAAGGTAACGATGGCGCAGGAGGTGGTGGTGCAGGTGGTAGTGTTTTTATCAGCAATGTCAATCCTATCCCTGCTTCTGTGACTATAAATGTTTCAGGAGGTCGTGGTGGACATGATACACTTGCTTTCTTTTTCTCGAACCCTACTAACGTTCCCGAATGTCAAGGACCAGGAGGAGGTGGCTCAGGAGGATTTGTAAATTTCTCTAGTGGAACCCCAGCTCTAGTTTTAACAGGAGGAGCTAATGGAGTCGTAAAGACAGCTGCGAATCCAACAAATATTGTGGCGAATTTTCCTCCAAACGGTGCGACATCTGGTGCTTCTGGAGTCAGTATGACGACTTCTACATTCTTTGATATTCAAGTCAATAACGCAACCATTTGTTCCGGTCAAACGGCAACATTGACCGCAACAATTTTGGGTACTCAGCCTCCGGGTTCAACGATCACTTGGTATACAACTCAATTTGGTAGTACAGTTGCGGGAACGGGACTTAATTTCACAACTCCTGCTTTGACGTCTACTACGACTTATTATGTCGGAGTTTGTCCGGGTACCTTTAGAATTCCGGTTACAGTGACCGTTGGTGGACCAACTATTTCTGGAACGGCAACAATCAACAATGCCACTTGCACCACGGGTGGTTCGATTACTGGTTTGACGACAAGTGGAGGAGCGGCGCCGATAACTATTTCTTGGAATGGTGTTACAACTCCAACAATGAACTTAACGAATGCTTCGCCGGGGTCATACACGGTTTTAGTAACTGATAACGTGGGTTGTACTGCAACGTCAGGACCGTATACCATTGGATCAACTGGTGGTCCAATGGTGAATACAACGAATATTGTGGTAACAGATGCAAACTGTTTAGGAAATAACGGTTCGATTGCAGGTATCACAGCTACGGGAACAGGTTTGACTTATAGTTGGAATAGTGGAGCATACAATACCTTGAATATTTCTGGTTTGGCTCCTGGTTCCTATTCATTAGTTGTTACTGATAATCTGGGTTGTACTGCAAATGCAGGGCCTATCACTGTTGGCTTGATTCCAGGACCTTCCATTGATGTATCTAATTTGAACGTAGTTGGTTCTACTTGTGGAAACGCGAACGGTGCAATTACTGGAATTGTAACTACTGGAACTGGATTGAATTATACTTGGAATGGACAAGCATCAACTTTAGATATTTCGAATTTGACTGCTGGAAACTACAGTTTGGTTGTTACGGATAACCTGGGATGCACTGCGAATTATGGACCAATTGCTGTTTCCGGTGCGTCTGGACCAAGTTTATTGACAGCTGGTGTGATAGTGACGGATGCCCACTGCGGAAATGCAATCGGAGCAATTTCAGGTATGGGAATTTCAGGCGGAACCAATCCAATGGTCATTTCTTGGAATGGAGGTGCCTATTCTACCTTGGATGTTGCCAATGTACCAGCTGGAAGCTACTCATTGACTGTAACTGATTTCAATGGTTGTGTTGCCACGGCAGGCCCATACACGATTAACGATGTTCCGGGTCCTACGATCGATGCCACAAACGTTCAGATTCAGAATGAGACATGTGCGGGTAATGATGGTTCAATTACCGGACTTACAACAACAGGAACTGTAATGGTGTTCAACTGGAGTGGGACGAACACAACTGGAGTAGATTTAACGGGAGTGACTGCTGGAACTTATAATTTGTTAGTTGTTGATAATTTTGGATGTAGTGCAAATGCAGGGCCTTTCGTGATTGGTGGTGCCGTGCCAATGACCATCGATAGCTCCAATTTAGTAATTACACCTTCTGGATGCGCTTTACCAACAGGTGCGATCAACGGATTGCAGGTTGTTGGAGGTATCAATCCTGTTGTAAGTTGGAGTAATGGTCCACTAACCTTAAATAATCAGAATATTTTAGCAGGAACTTACACGATTACTATTGTTGATGCTCAAGGTTGTAACGTATCTGCAAGTTTTTCAGTGCCTACCATTTCAGGTTTAACCGTTAATACTTCAAATGCTGTTATTAGTCCTGAATACTGTCAGCAGGGGAATGGATCTGTTTCAGGCATTACTGTTTCAGGTGGTACCTCACCATACACATATCAATGGGATAGTAACAACAACTTGACAACTCTGGATATCAGTATTTTTGATGCTGGTGTTCATACAGTTGTAGTTACTGATGCAGGTGGTTGTACGGCCTCTGGAACAATTACTATTGGAAGTGAAGTGGGACCTACTGTGGACACGACATTGATGCAAGTTGTTGATGCAAGTTGTGGTCATAATAATGGAAGTATAACAGGAATTCAAGTGTCTGGTAACGGACCGTTCACTTATGCTTGGACAAATACTGCGCAAACAACTCTGGATCTTTCTAACATCGGAGCGGGATCTTATAATTTATTGGTAGTTGATGCTCATCAATGTACCTCAAACGGCATTACGATCAATGTTCAAAATTCCGGTTTGATCAATGCTGATTTCAGTTATACAGGAGGTACAATTATCCCTGGAACTTCAGTTAGCTTTGTAGATGAGTCTGTCGGAGATGTTGTTACAAATTGGCAATGGTCAATAGATACAAATGGTGTTGTAGGTACTAATTCAAATTTGCAATTCACGTTTGAGAATGAAGGTGTGTTCCCGGTTACGTTGATCGTGACATCGGCAGCAGGATGTGTTGATTCGATTACCAAGTTGATCACCGTTTACGGAGAGTTGATCATTCCGAATATTGTTACAAATAACGGAGATGGGATCAATGACTTTTTTGAGATTAAGAATTTGAAACCAAACAGCACTTTGATCATTCAAAACAGATGGGGGGATGTTGTTTTTTCAACGGAAAATTACTTGAATAACTGGAAGGGAACAGACCAGTCGGGAAATCAATTGTTAGAAGGAGTTTATTTTTACCAATTACTCACTGTAGACGACAAAGTATGGAGTGGATTCATCCATTTGATAATTGAGTAATTGATAAATAGATTACTTTACTATCTTTGATTGCCGTATTTCATGCAATTAGGAACAGCGCATATTGACTTTAAGCAACTAGTTTCCGATCGTGTAAAAGAGTTACATGATCGAGGTTACAAGCATGTTTCTATTTCCCATATCGGAGGTATCAATCAAGATTTAGTGAATAGTCTTTCTGCGAGTGTTGAAGAACTAATGATCTCGGCAGGAGATAAGAAAGCGTTGATCAAGCGCGTTTTTAGCATTGTGATTGAAGGTCTGCAAAATATGTTGATCCATGGAGAACGTATCGATGGCGAGCGTTTAGGGATGTTGATCATCGTTTCCAATGAGGAGAAGTACCTGATTGAAATGGGCAATGTAACATTCTCAACAGAAAAGGAAAAATTGGTAAGTTATTTAGAGCGTTTGAATGCCTTAACCGATGATGGGGTTAAAGAGTTATACATGGAGACTTTGAATAACGGGTTAATCTCCGAAAAGGGAGGTGCTGGTTTAGGATTTATTACCATGCGCATGAAATCTAAAAACACCTTGGAGTATCATTTTACAGATCTCGGTGATGGCAAACTATTCTTCCGCATTGGAGCTTACCTAGACCGTCAATAATACTTAATTTTAGGGAAGATTTTCCCTATGTCGTTTTTTGTTGCCTATCATCCTGTTTATGTACATGCTGTTCCGGAGGGACATCGATTTCCCATGGCTAAATATCAGCTATTATACCAGCAGATCCAGTTGGAGGGAATTCTAGATAACGATTCGTTTTTGCAGCCTTCAACCATTGATCCTGCGTTAGTAGGTCGCATTCATGATCCGGAATACGTTCGAAAGCTGATCTCATTGAAATGCTCGCCCAGAGAACAACGTGTTTCAGGCTTTGAGCACAATGAAGCACTCATAGTAAGAGAAATGGTTATTATGGAGGGTACTCGTCTCTGCGCCGAAAAAGCTTGGGAAACAAAAGGAGTTGGACTTAACATTGCTGGAGGAACCCACCACGCTTACACAGATCGTGGGGAAGGATTTTGTTTGTTGAATGATCAAGCTATTGCTGCTCAATGGCTTTTAGACTCAGGTAAGGCCAAGCGTATTTTAATAATCGATCTTGATGTTCATCAAGGAAATGGAACAGCCGAAATTTTCCAATATAACGATGCAGTTTTTACCTTCAGTATGCATGGTGAAGCCAATTATCCGTTGAAAAAGGAGTTTTCGAACCGTGATGTGCATCTGCCAACCGGTATCGGAGATGCGGCATATTTATCCATTTTGGAACAAGAATTGAACGGTTGTTGTAAGGAATTCAATCCGGATTTCATTTTTTACCAATGTGGTGTAGACGTCCTGGAGTCAGATCAATTGGGGAAGCTTTCCCTGAGTATTCATGGTGCAAAAGAGCGTGATCGATTGGTGTTTCAATTTGCTAAGGATCAAGAAGTTCCCATAGTTTGTAGTATGGGTGGAGGCTACAGTAAGGAATTACGCTTCATCGTCGAGGCGCACATGAACACTTTTCGTTTGGCACATTTTCTTTTTTAAAAATACTGTATTTCGATTTCGTTTGTATATTTGTGTAGAATTATTCTAAATAAGAATGAAGATACAAGCAGAAATACTAGTTTTACAGCAATGGGTGACCTGTTCGAATTGTTCTTGCGATAAGAAGAAAGATTGCTGTAAGAAATACAAAAAGAAAGGGGTGCATTGTAAAAAATGCCCTAAGCTGTAATTTTTTCATTCTACTTCTTACTTTTGGACATGCGTTGGATCTTGCTGTCCTTTTTAGTATATATTTCTTCATGCGTTCAGGCGCAAATATTCACTGATAGCACTTGGGCTTATAGCGCTGTTTTTCAATATCATCCGTATGATTTTTTCATGGGCGTTGGAATGCAAAAGTCTATTTCTAAGCACCGTTTAAGCACTCAGTTTTATGCTGGAGTGAATCGAACCTTTTTTCAGCAAAGGTTTTACCCGAAATTGGATTTACATTATGGTTTTGATCTTTTCGACAAGACCCCTTTTCGTGTTTTGCCCGAACTACATATTACGGGAAGTATCCTGGATATCAGCGCTAAGAGTAAACAAATCGCCTGCTACATTGAGACAACGGCAGGTTTGACGATCGGTGTTGGTCGCAAAAATCAATGGTTATTGAATGCTCAATTCGGGCCGATGTGGAGTCGCTATCAGGCAAATCAAATAAATTTAAGTTGGAACTTTTTGTATGAGATTCGTTACGTTCATCGGCTTAATTAGTCTATTCTTGTTTGCATGCAAGCGGGAGGACCGATTTGATCAAGTTACCTTGGTTGCGCACGCTTGTTCAGGACTTTTAACGTCTACAACACCTTATCATGATAATTCGGAGGAAGCTTTTTCCTATGCACTGGCTTTGAAAGGAATAGATGCGATCGAGGTGGACGTTCAGCTTTCGGGAGACGGAACCTTATGGCTTTTTCACGACCCAGAACTGTCTGCTGAAACAAATGGAAGCGGTTGTATTTCAGAATTGACGGACGCATACCTAAGTTCTATTCATTATACTACCCAAGAGAAAGAAAAGTTAATACGCTTGCAAGATCTGCCACAAAACTTGGAGGGTAAAAAATTGATTTTAGACTTGCGACATAACAATGGATGCTCGAATCAATCTATAGATGACACACTTGTGTTTAATGCTGTTCAACAACTAGTTAGTGAGAAAAAATGGACAGATCTTGTTCTTATTTTAGGAAACCCATCTTGGACAGAGCTTTTTTCCAGTTTGGGATTTGAAATATATGTGAATGCTTATGATTTGAATTATTATGACGCATTGAATGTTCCTCAAGCTGCTGGTCCTTGTATTCGTTCTTCAATGATCACTAAAGAAGAGGTGAACAAAATTCATCAAGATGGCAAAAAAGTGATTATTTTCGATGTACGGTCTCCCAAAGGGATTCGAAAAGCCTTGAAAAAATATCCAGACTTGCTCATGGTTGATGATCCTAGAGCTGCAATTATAGAGAAATACAGATGAGTAAGAAAAAAGAACGTTTGAATGTGGTCTATTCCACGAATCCGAATTTTCACTACGAATATGAGGCTGAGGAAGAACAAGCTACTTTAAATCCAGGTGAGCAAACTTTGTATGTTTCCATTGATCGCAAACAACGAGGAGGAAAAGAGGTTACCCTGATCGAAGGATTTGTTGGGACAGACGCTGATCTTCAACAACTTGGTAAGCATTTGAAAAGTAAATGTGGAGTAGGTGGAACTGCAAAAAATGGGGAAATCCTGATTCAGGGAAATTTCCGGGATAAGATCATCGAATTGCTAACAAAAGAGGGATATCGAGTAAAGCGAAAGGGAGGATAAAATAACCGGTCTGTGCGTATTTACATTTAAGAATTTTACCAACCAATAACTAACCAGACAAAATGCAAGTTCCGCACAAACCGGATTTATTCGCTTAGATCGTAATAATAAATTCAATTGGATACAACAAAGTTAATGATTTAATCCACACATTATAAGCATTTTTTAATGAAATGTAGTAATTGTTGATTCTTTAGCATTCCAAGAGGTAAATCCATTTAGTAAACTGTTAAAACGCTGTTAGTAAATCCCCAAAATTCCGGTATTTTTTTGCTCTCAGGCTCTAGCATTTTCTTAAATTTGTTCCAATGGAAAAGCAAGTCATTCTCGACGATCAGCAAGTTCAATTAACCATGAACAGGCTGGCTTATCAGTTAATTGAAAATCACGATCAATTTTCTTCAACCGTATTGATTGGGCTTCAGCCTCGAGGCATTCATGTTTTGGAACGTTTAAAGCGCATTTTGGAGTCCGTTTTGGGGCATTCTGTTACATGTGGACAATTGGATATTACTTTTTACCGGGATGATTTCCGCAGAAGAGAGAAACCACTAATTCCAAGTGCGACCAATATTGATTTTACGATCGAAGGAAAACATGTCGTGTTGATTGACGATGTGCTCTACACAGGCAGAACAATTCGTTCCGGATTGGATGCCTTACTGGCTTTTGGTAGGCCTAATAGCGTAGAATTGTTGGTGCTTGTAGACCGCCGTTTTCAGCGCGATTTGCCTATACAGGCTGATTACATCGGAAAGTCAGTGGATACGCTCGATACAGAACGAGTTTCTGTGGAATGGAGCCAAATTGAAGGATCAGATAAAGTTGTATTGTTTACACCGAAAGAATGGAACAGTTAAGCGTAGAGCATTTGGTTGGGATTCGCGATCTAACCAGAAAAGATATAGAGTTGATTTTTAAAACTGCTGATAGCTTTAAGGAGGTTATTAATAGACCGATTAAAAAAGTTCCTTCTCTGCGCGATATCACCATTGCAAATTTGTTTTTCGAAAATTCAACGCGTACACGATTGAGTTTTGAATTGGCGGAAAAACGCTTGTCAGCTGATGTAGTCAATTTCTCCGCTTCAAGTAGTTCTGTGAAGAAGGGTGAAACGCTTATCGATACGGTAAACAATATTTTGTCGATGAAAGTGGATATGGTGGTAATGCGACATCCGAATCCTGGAGCGGCCCTGTTTCTATCGCAACGAACAAATACGCGTGTGATCAATGCAGGAGATGGAACGCATGAACATCCAACACAAGGTTTATTAGACGCGTTCTCGATCCGTGAACGATTGGGAGAAGTAGAAGGCAAAAAGGTAGTGATCGTTGGAGATATCTTGCATTCACGAGTAGCTCTTTCGAATATTTATACCTTGCAAAAATTAGGAGCTGAGGTGATGGTTAGCGGACCGACTACCTTGATCCCGAAATACATCGACCAATTGGGAGTGAAAGTTGAACATAACTTGCAACGCGCTTTAAATTGGTGTGATGTGGCAAATATGTTACGCATTCAGTTAGAACGTCAAGATATTCAATATTTCCCAAGTTTGCGTGAGTATTCCATGCAATACGGACTTACCAAGGAGATCTTAGATAATTTGGATAAAGAAATCGTTGTGATGCACCCGGGTCCGATCAATCGGGGAGTGGAGATCACTTCCGACGTAGCAGATTCAAAACAATCGATCATTTTGAATCAAGTGGAGAACGGTGTTGCCGTGCGCATGGCGGTGATCTATTTGTTAGCGAGTAAAATTGGTAGATAAATTAAGAATAACTTGTCTAGTTCATAGAAATTGTTACTTTTGAAATAAGTCATAAAACCATGAATTTCGAAATATCGCAAGAAGCACATACAGCAGTTGTTCGTTCAGTAGTAGATAAATTGGACGCTTCAAATGCACCGGAATTGAAAAGTGAATTGCTATTGTTGCATAAACAGGGAGTTCAATCGATCATTTTGGATCTTGCGAAGACTAAGTATTGCGATTCTTCTGGCCTTTCAGCTATTCTTACCGGTAATCGTTTGTGTAAAGATACCAACGGACAATTCATCCTTTGCGGTTTGCAAGATAGCGTGGCAAAAATGATCAGTATAGCTCAGCTTGACCGTGTGTTGAGCATCGTTGCAACGCGAGATGATGCTAATGCATTGTTGTAATCCTGCATGAGTTTTTACGTTACGATCTTGGGTTCCGGCGCAGCTTTACCTACAGCTAATCGCGCTCCAAGTTCTCAATATGTTGTTTGTAATGAACGACATATCCTCATTGATTGTGGTGAAGGTACGCAATCTCAGTTGCGCAAGTACAAGGTACATATTCAACGAATCACACACATTCTAATTTCTCATTTACACGGTGACCATTATTTTGGTTTGGTTGGTTTGTTGAGTACACTTCACTTATTGGGAAGAGATAAAGGTCTTACAGTTTATGGCCCGGAACCTCTCGAGGGGATTATTCGGCAACAATTGGAAATGGGGGATACGAAACTTGGTTTTTCATTAAATTTTGTTCCGCTGAATGGCAAAGAACACAAGCTGCTTTTTGAAGATAACAAAATGGAGATCTGGTGTTTTCCTTTAAGACACCGTATTCCAACAAACGGTTTTGTGATTCGAGAAAAACCAAAGGAACGGAGTTTGGATGGAGAGCGATTCCGACGTGACGGACTGTCATTGGAGTTTATTCCGTATTTCAGACGGGGAGAAGATGTTACACTTGACGATGGTACCTGTTTACGCGCGGATGTTTATACCTTTCCTGCACCTGCGCCAAAGTCCTATGCGTATTGTTCGGATACAATCTACGATCCTAGTTTGATTGCGTATGTCAAAAATGTGAACGTACTTTACCACGAAGCGACGTTTTTACATGATAAGTTGGATAGGGCAAAAGCCACTTTTCATACTACTGCCTTGCAGGCCGCTGAAATTGCCAAAGCCTCGGAAGTTGATAAACTTTTATTGGGACATTTAAGTGCGCGTTACGAAGACGGTCGCGATCACGAACGTGAAGCCCGGAAGTTATTTGAAAATACCCAAGTGGTAGAAGACGGAGATCAGTTCAAGTTCTAGCTCAAGCTGATCAATAATTGATGTGACGTTCCTTTTTATCTTCGTATATGTCTGCAATCGTTACCAAAATCCCTGTTTCTTCCACATCACCAAAATCTGGGTTTACTGCAGTACCAAAGGTTTTCATCGTTGGTGACAAGTTCATGTAGATATTCACCAATGGAGGGATATTCTCCCCGCGAGCACGCACATAATTGTTCAAGACCTTGAATCCGTCTTTGAACTCCAATCCTTTCAACTGACTTTCAACATAGGATTGATCGTAATCTTGTTGTAAGGGATTGAATGGCTTCATCAAGTGCTCATTGTCCGGGAAATAGTGGTGCATGAAATGCAATAAGAAATCGCGACATTCACGGTCGTAAGTAGGGTACATCGTTACTTTTCCGAAAAAATATTGAATCTCCGGATGCTGACGAACCAGCGCTCCCAAGCCATCCCAGATGTTGTCCAATGCATACAAGCCTTTTCGCGGATTTACTGCTGGTTGATAATTCGGTTGTACCCAACTACGTCCCAATTCACAGGTGTTTGGCAAGTATTCTTTTACGAAGCGATCTGTGAAATCAAAGTAATGTGCTGTTGAAAGATGAATCGTTCCGTCTTCGTCTATTGCTTTATTACATAAAATGAAGCGATAACCGCCAACAATTTCCTCATCCTCAGGCGACCAAACGATCAATTGTTCGTAGCACGGATCTTCCGTATCGTATTGATCCAAATCCAATGGTTCACCCGTTCCTCCACCAGCTGTGCGAAAAGTTACTTCTCGTAAACGACCAATCTCACGGATCACATTGGGTGCGTTGTGCACATTGACAATGTAAATTTCATTATCTCCTTTGCGCGTTGTGCGAATCAATCCTGCAGCAGTAAGTTCTGCTTTTATGATTGCTTTGTCAATTGCCGGTATGATGGGTTTTTGTGTATTCATTTCTTTAAGGAATAGATGTGTTCACGAAACCAATCAGCGTGTTTCTGATCTGAAATCTTCGTGTCTAAACTAGATGCAGGAATTGGTTGTCCGACCGTAAAGTGTACGTGTTGACCTTTTTGTCGGAACATTTCATCCGATAAATAAAGCATTTCGATGTTTGCCTTGATCCGCAAGAATTCGCGGAAGTTAGACAAGTTGTAGAACCAATTGGACAGTCGACCTTCAATGTGGATGGGGATGATCAATTGATCATTCAGTCTGGATTGTTTAACAAATGCTTTTTTCCATTCTTTGTCTTTGATCACTCCGCGTTTTCTGCGAGAAACCAGCCCGGCAGGAAATACACAGACACACTGATCGCTTCCAAAAAGTGCATTTACTTGTTGCAACGAGTTCCCCTTAGTTCTACCATGTTTGTTCACTCCTACAAAGATATCACGAAGCGGCTCCAGATTCAACAACAAATCATTGACGATAAATTTGATATCCGTTCGGTGATCGCGCAACGCATCTACAAGCAACATCGCGTCCATTCCACCCAAGGGGTGATTCATAACAATGACGCATTTGCCTGTTTTAGGTATGCGGTCAATTCCATCAATAGAATAGGTTACTCCGATTTCCTCAATTACTTCATTGCAGAATAATTGATTTTTAGAATCATGTGTGCGCAAAAAATCATTGATTTCCTTTTGATGCAGAATACGCTCCAAATAACGAATGATGAATCCGGGAATCCACTTCAAAAGCCGTGGATTTTTACTGCGGATCAAGCGACGTACATTGATGAAATCATCCGTTTGGTTCATAAAGCAAAAATACAATTTTAGAGCCTCAAGCGGATAAGTGTAAAAGCTTGTTTTCCGAATTTTATCGACAATTTAAGTACATCAAAATGTTTAAGGGGCACAAACCAAGGTGTCATACCACGGCGAAAATCCTGCCCAAACTCCAATCGCGCCTCCGCTTATGTTCGTCGGTATGGTAGTGGGTGAGGCAAACGGATTTCCACCATTCTGGATTTGAAGGATCTTACTTTCCCAGAAATCATAAACGGGCTTGTCCATTTTTGAAAATTTGACAACTACTGAATCTCCAATTTTGTAGTAGCCTTTGTTTTTATCTGATACATCGGTATCTCCCCAGGACATTGGATTTTCATAATAAAACTCAAAGGTCTGTCCATTGAAGAATTCATCATTGAAAACAGGGGAGTAGGTTTTACTGAAGTTGGCATCTTTCGGTTCACCATTTACCAAGTTGATGCGCTTTACTTCCCACATGTAATTGTCGCCGGCGATTGAAGGATCACTTAATTGTGCAAACGAAAATCCATATCCTGGATCTGGATCCTGATCTTGTTTCCAGTACAATGAATCCAATGGTGTAGGTGGGAGTATTGTTGTGGAAGAGCTATACGTTTTGCCTTCAAATAGTACATTCAGCGTGTACGTTTTTCCTACTTCTCCCCAAATAGCGGTGTTGAAGCTGGTGTATGCGCACAAATGATAATTGGGTAATTCAGATACCGGAACACCGAAAAGGTCTGCTGCAATTTGTTCAGTTCCCGGAGGCAGGTTGTCACTGCAGATCTCGTCTAAAACAACCGTTGTATCTCCATTGGACACCGTTACCACCGCGCCAGATTGGAAACCATTCAGGAAACTTTCCAAATTAGTAGGCGCATAGATATCTTGTGTTTTGGATAGCAAAACAATAGGAGGTAGACCTGTTTCGATCTTGCCATCAATTACCAGTTTCTCTTCGTAACCGGGAATGTCGATCTTCACCTCTTTTGAGCAGGAAGTCAAAAGGCCGGAAAGGACCAGAAAACCAAAAATTAAAATTCGAAGTTCCATGTGACACTAGGTAAAATTGGAAACAAGGAAACCTGTTTCACGTTGATCTTAAAACTATTTTCCAATAAACTTCCTTGATTATCTATGTACAAGAAGAAAGGATTGGCTCTATTATAAACATTGTAAACGGAGAAGTTCACATTCTGACGGAAGCGTTTTTTCTTTTCTATGGTTTTACCGCTTTCCGGGTCAGTTACTTGTTTTGTTGGCTTGTCATACCATGTAGCAGATAGATCTAAACGATGATAAGGGGCCATGCGCGTAGAATTTCGGGCACCGTAATTGAAAATGAGGTCTTGTTCATGCACATACCAGCTATTCGGTAAGGTTAGTGTGTTTCCGGTAGCAAAAATGAATGACATACCAAAGGTCCAACGCTCATTTAATTCGTATGTTCCAACAACTGTCAAGTCGTGGCGGCGGTCGTATTTTGCTGGGAATACCTCTTCTTGCAAGTCCGGAAAATAGCGTTCTGTTTTAGACCAGGTATAACCGATCCAACCCGTGATTTTTCCTACTGTACGCTTCAAAAAGAACTCAGCTCCGTAACTCCATCCGGTACCGAATACAAGCAAATTATCTGTGTTGTCGCTCACATTGTCACTTGGTAAAGCGCCTTCTTTGTATTCGATTACATTTTTCATGTGCTTGTAATAGATCTCCACAGAACTTTCCCATTTGTTGTCGCGGAAATTCTTGAAATATCCCAAGCTCGCCTGCCATCCTTGTTGTGGCTTTGCGATATCCGTGCTAGGATACCAAATATCCGTAGGTAATGAAACTGCAGATAAACTGGATAAATGGACGTATTGATTATTATAAGTGAATCCTCCTTTCAAGGAACTGGTTTTATTCAGTAAATATCTACCAGTAAGTCGAGGTTCCAAGCCTTGATAGAATTGGATCAGTTCTCCTTTGTCATAGTTCACTTCTCCTGATGGATTGCCCACCGCATCCTTATTGAAACGCGTGAAAGAGCCCACGAATTGATACATCGAATAACGCAGGCCCAGGTTTAAACTCAGTTTCTCATTGACATCGATCTCGTCTTGAAAGTAAATTCCGGATTCATGACTGAATAATTGCTGGGCAAGGCCGGTATCAAAAGTTGTTGTGTCTTGTTTTGCCGAAACACTAATTGGAGTAAATGTGTGGTACAAATAATCTGCTCCCCATTTCATGTGGTGACGCGTTCCGGGAAGGTAAGTGAAATCTACTTTTCCACCAATGTCACGGATACCCGATGAAATGGTGATGGTAAAGTTATCTTGCTCGGAACCAAAACTGAAGAGGTAATCTGTGAAATTCACGCTGGTATTCATGAACAATTTGTTCGAGAACAAGTGATTCCAACGTAAATTCGCAATGGCATTTCCCCAAGGCATTTTTACTTTAAAATCGTCCTCTTTATTCCCAAAGTTGAAAAAGTCTCGTCCGTAATACCCACTGGCAAAGATCTTGTCTTTTTTACCCAAGCTGTAGTTGAATTTGGCATTGAAATCATAGAAGTAATAACTCGTTCCGGCAAAAGGACTTGAGTCTTTGATAAAGGCCTTCATGAAAACGTCAATGTAGGTTCTGCGTGCTGAGACAAGGAAAGAACCTTTGTTTTTTACAATAGGTCCTTCTAAAGTTAAACGCGATGAGATCAATCCAATGCCACCGGTTACTTTGAATTTTTTGTTGTTCCCTTCGTTCATGTTCACTTCCAATACTGAGGACAAGCGCCCTCCGAAAGAAGCATGCATACCACCTTTGATCAGATTGACATTTTTGATGGCATCGGAATTAAAAACTGAGAAGAAACCGAATAAGTGGGCAGCATTGTAGACATGGGTATTGTCGAGAAGGACTAAGTTTTGATCCGGGCTTCCACCTCTCACATAAAATCCTTGACCTCCTTCACTTACGGAAGAAACACCCGGAAGTAACTGAATAGTTTTTATAACATCAACCTCACCCAAGAATGCTGGTAATTTCTTGACCATTTGAATGTCGAGTTCGATCTGACCTATTTTTGTAGACTCCACATTATCCAATCGTTTGGCATTTACTTCAACACCTTCAATGGTGGTCACATTTTCATTCAGGGTCAGGTTTAACTCGCGATCTTGATTCAGATCGAGTGCAAAAGTATCGGCCGGAAAACCCGGTCCGCGCACGATCGCGGTATATTGTCCTTTTGGAACAGTCAGGGAGAAATAACCGAATTCATTTGTGGCGCAACCTTTTTGGATCTCGACCAGATATAGCTGCCCGCTAATAATTGCTTCACCCGAACTTTCGTCGGAAATGGTACCACTAACGGTAGCTGTTTCTTGTGCGAAAACAGTGCCTGTCAATAGGAGGAGCCAAAGTAAAATTGTGCGCTTCATGATAAGTTCCACGAAATTAAGGAATAAGGAGCATCTTTTGGTGTGGGTCAGGAATAAAAAAGTGTGAAAAACATGTTATTGAAATGTGCTGTTTTGCGGATGGAAACCGGCTAAAAATGGTATTTTTGCCCCAAATTACAACACATGAAGATCTCATACAATTGGTTAAATGAATTTTTGCCTGTTCAGAAGTCACCGGAAGAATTGGCGCAACTGTTAACGGATACTGGTTTAGAGGTAGAAGGATTGGAAGTTCAGGAAGCCGTAAAAGGCGGATTGGAGGGTGTTGTAGTTGCCGAGGTGTTGACTTGTGACAAACATCCAAATGCGGACCGTTTGAAAGTTACAACGGTTTCTAATGGAACGGAAATTTTGCAAGTGGTTTGTGGAGCGCCAAATGTGGCAGCTGGACAAAAAGTTATTTTGGCTCAAGTTGGAGCTACGTTATATCCAAGTCCTGATCAGCCGTTAAAAATGAAAGTTTCGAAGATCCGCGATGTGGAATCTCATGGAATGCTTTGTGCTGAAGACGAATTGGGAATTGGTACGAGTCATGACGGGATCTTGGTTTTGCCGGAAAATGCCCCGGTAGGAATGCCAATTGCTCAATTCCTGGAGTTGGAAAATGACACTCAAATTGAAATAGGTCTTACGCCAAACCGTGCTGATGCGATGGGGCATGTAGGAGTTGCACGTGATGTGTTGGCACATATGGCTTGTCATGAAAATTCAACACATACCCTGAACTTGAAACCCCTGAATGGATTTTCAGTAACAGGTTCGTTGCCGATTTCTATCGAGGTAAGTAATGCAGAGAAATGTCCACGTTATATGGGTGTTTCGATTTCGAATGTTACTGTTAAACCATCACCTGCATGGTTGCAGAAACGCTTGCGAGCGGTAGGCTTATCTCCGATCAATAATATTGTAGATGTTACAAACTATGTGATGCGTGAGTTAGGAACTCCGCTTCATGCCTTCGATGCTGAGAAAGTTAGTGGTAAAGTAGTTGTGCGCACAGCTCACGCAGGAGAAAAAATGGTGACATTGGATGGTGTTGAACGCGAATTGGATCCTGCGGATCTCGTGATCGCTAATGCAACTAGTCCGATGTGCATTGCCGGAGTTTTCGGAGGGAATGATTCCGGAATTCAGGATGCAACAACTCAGGTGTTTTTAGAGGCGGCTTATTTTCAGCCGGTTAGTGTGCGAAAAACTGCTAAGCGCCACGGATTGAATACAGACGCTAGCTTCCGATTTGAAAGAGGAGTAGATGTGGACCTTGTTCCATATGCTTTGAAACGTGCAACAGAATTGATCCTCCAAGTAGCAGGAGGGGAAGTGGCTATGGAGCCAGTAGACCTGTATCCGAATCCAATCGGAAAACGTAAAGTGACCTTGCGATTTGCTCGTTGTGCTTCTGTTTTAGGGCATGCGATCGCTCCAGAAATAATCAAACGCATTTTGACAGCTTTGGACTTTGAGATCCAATCAGAAAATGCAGACCAACTTGAACTTTTGGTGCCGAATTACCGGGTAGATGTTGATCGTGAGATAGATGTGATCGAGGAGATCTTGAGAATCTACGGATTCAACCAAGTTCCATTGCCTGAAAAATTAAATACCTCAATCGTCTTATTCGACAAACCGGATATTGAACGTTTGACGGTGAATTTATCTGAATCCCTGGCCGGAATGGGTTTTGCCGAAATGATGAACAACTCATTGACATCCGCTACCTACACGGAAAAATTAGGAAAAGAGTTGTTGGCAGCAACCAATAATGTTGAATTGTTGAATCCATTGAGCTTGGATCTAAACGTGATGCGTCAAACCTTGATCTTCCAAGCACTAGAAACGATTGCACATAATCAAAATCGCCAACATCCGGATCTACGTTTGTTCGAATTCGGTAAAGTGTATCGCAACGTGAACGGAGAATACCAGGAAGGGAAGCGTTTATTGTTGACCGTTTGCGGTAGAAAAGAACCTGAAAACTGGAATGCGACAAACGATAAGTCGAGCCTTTATACCTTGAAAGGAGCATTGAATGCCCTGTTTGCTCGTTTAGGGATGAGCAGTTTGGTGCAAGAAGGTGATTTAAATGCTCATGACTTGTTGTCTGATGGTTATTCAGTCTCTATCTTAAAAAATCAAGTTGGATCGGTGGGTGCTGTAAATAAATCAGTACTCAAGCATTTTGGCGTGAAGCAAGAAGTTTTCGTTGCTGAATTGGATTGGGATGTGATCGTTGATTCCTTGAAATTGACCAAAACGATCTATAAAGAATTGCCGAAAACCTTTGCCGTTCGTCGTGATTTCTCCTTGCTTTTGAAAAACGAGGTACTTTTTGCCCAAATCAAAGACGTTGCTAAGAAAGTAGATAAGAAACTATTGCAAGAAGTTGGTCTATTCGACGTTTACGAAGGGAAGAACTTACCGGAAGGTAAAAAGTCTTATGCAGTTTCCTTCACATTCCAAGATGCAGAGAACACGTTGAAAGATGAGCAAGTGGATCGCATTATGGACCAGATCCGTCAGCAATTAGAAAATCAACTTGGAGCTGAACTTCGCAGTTAATACGGTTGTTTTATAAAACCTCATGAAAACGGGACATTGTATAGTAACTGGTATTGGTACCGGGATCGGTAAGACCGTTTGTAGCGCTGTGATCTGCGAAGCATTGGAATTGGATTATTGGAAACCGGTTCAATCTGGAGACCTGCATGCATTGGATTCTGATTTTGTGGCTGCTAACACCTCCAATACAGGGATCATTCCAGCTGCCAAGTTACTTTCGCAACCACTGTCACCGCATGAAGCTGCCCGAATTGATGGGATTAAACTCACCGAAGAAGATTTTGAGCTTCCGCATTTTTCGCGAACAACGCTGATTGAAGGTGCGGGAGGTTTGATGGTTCCTTTGAATGATGAGGGACTTTGTTATTTGGATGTATTCCAGCATTGGGATCTACCTGTTTATGTTATTACCCGACATTATTTGGGAAGTATCAACCATACCTTATTGACTTTAAATGCCTTGTATTGTCGTGAAATTCGTATTGCCGGACTCATTGTCAACGGCAATCGGAACGAAGCGAGTGAGCGCATTTACCGCAACCATTTTCCGGAATTGCATTTATCCTACATTCCTGAATTAGAAAATTTCGCCCCAGAAACAGTAAAAGCCGCAGCACAACAATGGAAAGATCAAGTGCTTTAAATAACGATAAACAGTTCGTTTGGCATCCCTTTACGCAAATGCAAACTGCTCCTGAGCCATTGCATATCGTTCGTGCTTTAGGAACCAAATTGTTTGATTCTGACGGGAAATCGTATATCGATGCAAATTCTTCTTGGTGGGTAAACGTGCATGGTCACGGACATCCGCATCTCGCAGCTGCTTTGAGCGAACAGTTTCAGCAAGTGGACCACATCATATTTGCCGGAGCCACACATGATAGTGCCATTCGATTGGCAAAACGTGTCATTGATCTATTGCCACAAGAGTTGACGAAAGTGTTCTTTTCGGATGATGGAAGCACTGCTGTGGAAGTGGCTTTAAAAATGGCTTTCCAGTATTGGTTCAATCGTGGTGAAAACCGCAAACGAGTGATCGCTTTGGAAGGCGCTTATCACGGAGACACCTTTGGTGCTATGTCAGTAGGGGCGAGAGACGTGTTCAACAAACCTTTCGAACCCTTTTTCTTTGAGGTGGATTTTTTGGATTTCCCAACCACTAAGAATGCGCACGAGCTGTTGCATCAAGCGGAGAAATTGCTTAAATCCGGTGAAGTAGCGGCATTGATCGTTGAGCCGCTGATCCAAGGTTCTTCAGGAATGCGCATGTATCCGATTGCATTTTTAGATCAATTGGTTTCTCTCTGTAAAAAATATGGCACCTTGGTTATTTTTGACGAGGTAATGACCGGTTGGGGTAGAACAGGCCGCATGTTTGCATTGAACTATACGGAACAGGTTCCGGATATTGTTTGTTTGTCGAAAGGATTGACGGGAGGCGTATTGCCTTTGGGACTAACTGTAACTACGGAACAAATCTACGTAGCTTTCTTGCACGACGAAACGGCACGTGCATTCTTGCATGGACATTCCTTCACTGGGTCTGCCTTAGCGTGTGCAGCAGCGAATGCCAGTTTGGATCTGTTTGAAGAACAAGATACTTGGGAAGCGATCGAACGCATTGAAGAGCAACACTTGGTTTTTGCGCAGCGCTTGAAGAAACTGGAAAAGGTTTCCGGAATTGGTGTGTGTGGAACGATCCTGCGCTTTGAGATCAACGCAGACGATTCGGGTTATTTTTCAGGTAAACGCGATCTGATCTATCAACACATGTTAGATCGGGGAGTGCTCTTACGTCCTTTAGGGAATGTCATATACATCAATCCTCCGTATTGCATTACGAACGAAGAATTGAATGAGATCTATCTGGCAATTACGAGTTTGCTGGAAGTGATCTAATTACTTGGTTTTTAAAACCGCTTCTTGAATCTTGCTGCCCAAATAACGGATTTCTTCTTCAGTGATTGTAACAGGCGGAGATAAACGGAAACTGTATGGGTGCGATAAAAACCAGAAGCTAATAATGCCCATTTCCAACAGTTCTTTCACTACTTGATCTACCCGTTCAAAACTCTCCATATCACAAGCAAACATCAAACCTTCTCGTCGAATTTCAAAGATCTCATCGATCTCTTTTAAATAGGATTCGAGCAAGGCTCCTTTTGCTTCGACTTCTGTCCAATTTACTTCATCCGTTAAAACATCCAAGGTAGCCTTTGCCGCAGCCGTGATCACGGGATTCCCACCAAATGTGGTAATGTGACCGAGCATTGGATTGTACGAGAGTTCACGCATGTATTTCAGATCGGTAACGAATGCTCCGATCGGCAATCCGCCTCCTAAAGCTTTTCCCAGGATCAGTACATCGGGAACGATACCACTTTTCTCAAAAGCGAATAGTTTGCCTGCGCGTCCCATTCCACATTGAATTTCATCAAACATCAGCAGTGCGCCAACAGAACGACATTTTTCTTGCAAAGCGCGTAAGAATTCATTCGAAGCTCTACGCACACCCGCGTCACCTTGGATAGGTTCGATCAATACTCCGGCTGTTCGGTCAGTAATGCGTTCCAGATCCCCGAAATTGTTCAATTCCAGAAAGTCGACATCCGGCAATAGTGGTCGGAAAGCAGATTTTTTCACTTCGTTCGCACTCACACTCATGGATCCGTGTGTAGAACCATGATAAGAACCTTTGAAAGCGATCAGTTGACTGCGACTGGTTACGCGTTTTGCGAGTTTTAAAGAGGCTTCAATAGCTTCGGTTCCGGAATTAACGGGATAGACACAATTTAAATTCGTGGGCAATAATCCGGTTAATTTCTCTGCAAAGTCAACGTTGGAGGTTTGTATGAACTCCCCATAAACCATAACGTGCAAATGCTTCTTCAATTGTTCCTGGATCGCAGTGATCACTTTCGGATGTCTGTGGCCAATGTTTGTAACCGACACACCTGAGATAGCATCCAGGTATTGTTTACCGGAACGATCATATATAAAAATCCCTTCCGCGTAATCAACATCGATCAAGAACGGGAAGGGATTCGTTTGTCCTAATTGGTTTAAAAAAATGCTTTTTCTATTATCTTCCATGAGGTCTGCCGTGTGGAGGCGGTGGCGGTGGAGGACCTTGTTCGCGCAATGCCTCCAACAATTCCCGCTTGAATTCACGTTCCAAACTTAGCAGTTTTAATGTTCGTTTGTTACCTATCACCTTTGAAAATTTTTCTTGGTATTCTTTTCTCAGGTTTAACTCCTTTTCTTCGTTTGCCAGCACTTCGTCAAACTTCTTTTTCGCTTCTTCATCGGTCATTTTGTCGTAACTCTCGGCAATTTCCTTTTCGATCTTGCGATTTGCCTTGCGGATTTCCTTGAGTTTGTTCTCAAGTTCATTGTAAACCGGCCAGAATTTTTCAGCTTCCTCTGTTGTGAGCTCTAATTCTTTTGTAATGAAGGCGATCTTGAGTTTTTCAACTTTGTCCTCTCGTTCTTTTTCAGATGGAGGAGGTCCTTTACGATCTGGTTGTGCGCTTCCGGTAAGTGGCAAAGCCAGCATGGTAAGCAAACAACAGGTTAAAATAAATTGGGTTTTCATGGGTTTTGAATTTTAACTTCCTAATAATAAATCTTCATCTAAATCTTGATCTTCCAGGTATTCCAAAATTTCATCTTTTTGGATTCCTTCGAAAAGATCGTCTACATCCGAATCATGGGTACTCGCAACGTCATCAACTGTTTGTGTGGCCTCATTTGATAGCGGTGACGGAATCTCTTGAAGTTGTTCAGCCAATTGATCGGTTTCTACATCATCGATGTTTTCATGCAAGTAATCCAGGATCTCAGATTTACTTAAAGAACTGAAATCAACATCCGGATGCGTTTGTTGTGGAACATCAGGCGACCACCACGTTACCGTCAACAATAAGGCAATTCCTGCAGCAATTGCCGTCCAGCTATACCAGCGCTTGTATAGCGGAACAATTTTCGGTGTAGGTTTTTCAGCGATCTGTTCAAACAATGTCGTTTTCAAATTTTGAAAGTACACGTCATCCGGGATCGTTATTTTCTCCACTTTTAGTTGATCGATAATATGTTGTTCCTTGTTGTTCACGTCTCTTTGATTTCCCATTTCATCAATGGTTTAATTTTGATTTCAAAAAAGTTTCAATTTTGGTTACAGCGTGGAAGTAATTCGCTTTTAGTCCGCCGGTACTTCCACCTGTGATGGTGGCAATTTCTTCGTATTTCAAGTTTTCAAAATACTTCATCTCGAAAACAAGCCGTTGTTTTTCAGGTAGTTGATCCAGTGCTTCCATGAGCCAGGTACTGATTTCTTCTGCGCTGATCTTTCCGAAATGTTCGGAGTGATGGTGAAAGGAAACGATTGGTGCATCTATTTCCGTGGCCAAATGCTTCTTTTCTTTTTTCAAAGCCTGAAGCGTTTCGTTGTAAGCAATGCGAAAGATCCAGGAATACAAAGAACTGTTTCCCTGAAATTGAGTTCTGTTCTTCCAGATCTTCAATAAGGTTTCTTGAAGAATGTCGTTGGTTAGTTCGTGGTTTTTCGCCCATCTCCTGATTGTGGTATAGAGGCGTTTTGCATATGCATCAACAATCCAGCTCATGGCTTGCTGTGCATATTTATCTTCCCGATGAAGATAGTCTAGTATGATATGTTCATCGGGAAGTTTTTGTGTCATTTATTATCCTTTTCGTGAAATTGCTTTTTGTGCCGCTTCAACAATGTTTGGAGTATCAAGACCATATTTTACCATCAATTCATCCGGTGTACCTGATTCGCCAAATGAGTCATTCACAGCTACATATTCTTGCGGACAAGGGAAGTTTCTACTCAATACTTGAGAAACCGCTTCTCCCAGACCGCCGTTCATCATGTGTTCTTCAGCTGTTACAACACATTTTGTTTTACGCACAGAATCTAGGATGGCTTTTTCGTCCAAAGGTTTAATCGTGTGCATATTGATTACTTCAGCAGAAATTCCTTTTTCCGCTAAAATTTGAGCTGCCTCGATCGATTTCCACACCAAATGGCCACAAGCAATGATGGTAACGTCTGTTCCTTCGGTTAGAACATCTGCTTTCCCGATCACAAATTTGGCATCAGCAGGAACGAAAATTGGAACAGCTGGACGTCCGAAACGCAAATAAACCGGTCCTTCGTGTTCAGCAATTGCGATAGTTGCTTGTTTTGTTTGGTTAAAATCTGCTGGAACAATCACTGCCATGTTGGGTAACATGCGCATCATACCGATATCTTCCAAAATTTGATGTGTTGCGCCATCTTCTCCTAAAGTCAAACCTGCGTGTGAAGCACAGATCTTTACATTCTTCTGAGAATAAGCAACCGATTGACGGATTTGGTCATACACACGTCCGGTAGAAAAGTTAGCAAAGGTTCCTGTGTATGGAATTTTACCACCGATAGTCATTCCGGCAGCCAATCCAATCATGTTTGCTTCAGCAATACCCACTTGGAAAAAACGTTCTGGAAATGCTTTTTGGAAGGCATCCATTTTCAGGGATCCTGTTAGGTCGGCACAAAGGCCTACTACGTTTGGATTTTTTTGTGCGACTTCTAGTAATCCTTCTCCGAATCCAGAGCGTGTATCTTTTTTTCCAAATACTTCAAATTGCTTCATGGCAAGACTATAAATTTATTGGCGTTGTTTTATTTGATTGAATTTTAAATCCTTTTTCACTGGTATAGGTAGTTGATCGAAGTTGTTTTTGACGGTAGATCAACTTGTAATTTCCGGGTTGCAGATAAACCATTCCTGAGAGGTTTGTTTGATCCAAATTGCAAACCCATTCCTGCGTACCGTCTTCTTTCACCAAGAATATTTGTGCGGCAACAGCTTTCGGAGTAGAGTAGGTTAACTGACCAGGAGCCAAGATATCAACTGTTTCTTTTGTGCTTTGTGTTACAGTGACCTTTTTGTAAATACGCGGCAAAGTAAGAATCTCTAGTTCGTATTCTCCAATGAGGTATTTATCTGTTGTATTTACAAATTGCGTATTCAACGTCGCAGGTTTTCCTTTTTGCATCACGCGAACTTCAACCTGATATGGTTTCGTTGCATTTGAAAAACGGACGTTGATAAAACCCTGCGGACAATCAACTACAATCGTGTTATGTGTGTTTTTGACCAAAGAGATATTTTTCTTTTCAACTTTTGGGATCGTATTTACCAAAAGATCGTATTTCAAATTTGGATCAATTATCAAGGTGTCCGGATTGCCCCAGCGGTTGATAGTATGTTCAAACGTATAAACCAGTCGTTTCGTTCCTGCTTCGTATAAGAACATCGTCACATCAGTTTCCAAAGGAATTCCGTTAATATTATTCAGATTAATTTGAGCAGTAGTATTGATCAATGCCTTATTGATCACTGTTTTCAAAACATTTCTAAACGCATCTTTCGTTTCAGCTTCAGAATAACTACCAATACATTTGAACTGCTCCAAATAAGAAAGATCCAATCCCAATCCGATAACGAATGGTGTGACGCGCACTCCTTTATCATGCAGTTTCTTCGCAATAACACACGGGTCGTTGTCACAGGCTTCCAAGCCATCGGTGATGAGAATGATGATGTTCCGAGCTTTCGTATCCGGAAAATCTCCTGCTGCTGCTTCCAATGAGCGCGCAATTGGAGTAGTTCCTTTCGCTGCAATGGATTTGATGCGGTTTTTTACACGATCATAATTTTCGGCAGAAAACGGAACTTCCAATTTGGTATCGTTACAATCCTGATAGGTCGCTGTCACCGGTGATTGATGTCCGTAAACACGCAGAGCAATTTCCAAATTAGCGGAACCACGCAAACTATCAACGGCCTTGGCTAAAAGTTCTTTGGCTGCCTCAATACGCGTTTGCGTACCCCAATTCGCATTCATGGAATTCGAGGCATCTAAAATGAAAAGTATACGCGTCAACTCTTGAGCTTGGGTATTGGTAGCTCCCAAGAACAAAAAGATGAATATGACGCGAAACAATTTCATGTTAGTAATCTCCTAAAGTTTCTTCTAATTGAGCAAGCGCAGCTTGTAATTGTTCTGCATTTGGTGCAACACCATGCCATTTGTGGGATCCCATCATGTAATCAACACCTTTACCCATTTCTGTGCGCATGATAATCACGATCGGTTTTCCATTTCCGCATTTGGCTTTAGCTGTTTGAAGTGTTTGAATCATTTCTTCCAGGTTGTGTCCGTCCATTTCCAAAACGTCCCAACCAAAAGCTTGCCATTTTGCAGCCAAATTGCCTAAAGAGATCACGTCATCAACATCACCATCGATTTGACGACCGTTATAGTCAATTGTTGCAATGATATTGTCAACCTTGTGTGCTGCTGCATACATTGCTGCTTCCCAGATCTGTCCTTCTTGAAGTTCACCGTCTCCATGCAAGGTGTAGACAATACCGTTGTCGTTATTTAATTTTTTCGTCTGAGCGGCACCAAGTCCATTTGAAAGTCCTTGACCAAGAGATCCCGAAGCCATGCGGACACCAGGAACTTTTTTATCCACACTAGGGTGACCTTGAAGACGAGTCGAGATTTTTCGGAAAGTACCTAATTCTTCAATTGGAAAATATCCTGCTCGTGCCAAAACGCTATACCAAACCGGAGAGATGTGTCCGTTTGATAAGAAGAATAGATCTTCGTTTTTACCGTCCATGGTGAAATGATCCGGATTGTGTTTCATTTGATGAAAATAAAGCACCGTCAGAAAGTCAGCACATCCCAATGATCCTCCTGGGTGACCTGAATTTACTGCAGACACCATTCTTACGATATCTCTTCTAACCTGACTAGCGATTGCTGATAATTGTTGAATTTCCATGTGATTTTGCAATTTGGCTTTGCAAAGCTAATCTTAATTATTGAGTGAAAAGAGTATTTTTTTTCATTAGTTTTACACGACAAAGCAACTTTTTGTTGTTTAATTAAGTCTTGCTTCTATACATTTACTAAAATGAAAAGAACTCTCCTCGTATTAAGCGTTTTAGGTTCTGTAACTTGTTTAAACGCACAAGTGAAATCAGAACTTAAAAAAACGGAAAAGATCGCCCCTTCTACTGAAATGAGTTTCGAACAGTTCTGTTTGAAAAATGCGATCCAAATCATTCCTTCAACGACAAAACCTTTGAATGTTACAGGAAGTGTTCCTGCTGCAGGTACTCCAAATCCAACGTATCTGGATTTTGGTGTTCAGTTGAAAGAGAATGAGGCTCAATATTTCACAATTGAAGGAACGACTAATTTGTTGAAAGTAGAATCACTTTTCAGATTGCGTTTGATGTATAATTCTTTAAACAAATAGTATGAGTATCAAACGATTTTCACTTGGATTGTTGGCAATTTGTTTGTGGGGCTCAGCTTCCGCTCAGATGTCTATTTACGATAATGATTACGATCAATCAAATCCGCTTGATTGTGGGACTTTAGCGGCTGGAGGAACTAACTTTGTAGATATGGGAGGGAATTACCTTCCTAATATGGATGAAACAATAGTTTTCTGTCCGGATTTAGCACAAGGTTCTAAAGTTTCCATTGCTTTTGCTACCAACATTGGTTATGAGTTCAACATCGATCCGACGGATACGATGTACATTTTTGATGGTCCATCTATTGCGGCACCTCTTTTGGGTGCTTTCAATTCAGCGACCAATCCTACCGGGATGAACGTTCAGGCTACTTTCATCAACAACCCTTCTGGTTGTTTAACTGTTCGTTTTCGTTCGGATGGTGCCAATGAAGGTACTGGTTGGATAGCAAAGGTTGCATGCGGTAATTTGGCTCAACCGTTTTATCCTCATTTGGAGGCTTTTGTAAATGGATCGGCAACAAATGCATTGAATCCGATTGATACAGGATATGTAGATGTTTGTTTGGGAGATAGCATTTTGTTGGTTGCAAAACCACTGTTTCCTTACTCGCTTGAGAATGCCGGTACTGGTTATTCTCAGAATTTAACGAATGTCAATTACAGCTGGTCAATCGGTGGAGTTGGAACTTTGCCAGTGAATAACGACTCAGTTTGGTTTGTTCCACCGGCACGTCAAGGTTATTTTGTTGATTTGCGCATTCAGGATCAATTCCCGCAAAATCAACGCATCACGTGTAAGATCCGAGTTTCTCAATTACCAATCTTTGCCGGTACCGGTCCTTTGGAAGATACTGTATGTTTAGGTTTAAACACGAACTTGATTGGTGGGGTTACGCCAACGGATACGGTTGGTGTGGATGTGCCTGCAGGTACCTTCCCGATAGGTGGTACATTTGCTGGATTGACATTTTTGCCAGATGGAACTGGTCAGTTGTACACTACTACGGTGAACATGACGGGTCTAGGTTCTGGAACAGTTACATCGCTGAATGACATTCAAAGTATTTGTTTAGATATAGAGCACTCCTATTTGGGCGACTTGGAAATTGCCATTACCTGTCCAAATGGTACGATGGTTTCTCTGGCCAATACTTATGGTGGTGCAGGTTTGTTCCCTGGTGGTTGTTTCGCTGGAGGAGTCAATCTAGGAAATGATACAGATCAAGATGGTGGAGCACCAGGAACTCCTGTTGAAACTTATTGTTTCTCTTGGGCAAATGCAACTTTGGGAACAATGTGTAACGAATTGGCAAATACGGTTCCAAATGCGTATGGCTCTCAAATGTTGAATCCGAATGGGGTTTACTTGCCAGATGGAAACGTAAATGATTTGATTGGTTGTCCGTTAGAAGGGCCATGGACTATCAGTGTACAAGATAATCAAGGAATTGATGATGGGTACATTTTCCAATGGGGGATTTTATTCGATGCGTCCTTGTATCCAGATCCTGAATCATATCAAAACGTTATTATTTCAGATTTCTGGTCGAATGACCCAACAATTGTTACAGGTCAATCAGATACGGCAATTGTTGTTGTACCAACGCAGCCAGGACCGCATAACTACACGTACAATGTTACGGATGATTTTGGTTGTTCTTACGACACTACAGTAGTCTTGTATACGCTACCACAGCCAACAATTTTTGATGACACACTTGCTTGTAACTTTACATTTAATGTGTCTGGTACAACCTCTTTTGCGGGAGGATCATGGTCTGCTGCTGACACCAATATTCGTTTCTTACCAAATGCTAACGTGCCAAATCCTACCATAACCTCGTCGATACCGGGTACATTTACCGTCACCTTTACGGACAGTGCGTGTGGAACAGCGGTTAGTTCTCAGATCTTCTTTCAGAATTGGGCATGGACGGAAATTTTTGATACAATATTGTGTGCTGGTTCTGAATATGTGATCAATGCTAGTGCACAACCACAAAACTTGAGTTACTTGTGGACACCAGGAAATTCTACCGGTACTAGTTTAACAGTTTCTCAACCGGGGATTTACTATGTGACAGTAGAGAATCAGTGTAATACCTGGACGGATTCTGCAATTATTGGATACAAGTTGTGTGATATTACCGTGCCGAACATTATTGTTTTGAGTTCCAATCAAGGGAACAACGCTTTCCATATTCAATATGAAGGTGTGAAAGAATTTGAATGTACTATTTTGAACCGTTGGGGTAATGTTATGCGTGAATATTCGAATCCAGCTGATGCATGGGATGGAAAGGACGCAGGAGGAAATATCGTTGAAGAAGGAGTTTACTTCTACATTATTAAAGCAACACTTGAAAGTGGTGAAGAACTTGAAAAACAAGGATTTGTTCAAGTGCTCCACTAAACAGATATCATTTCATAAAAAAAGAGACCTCAAATCGAGGTCTCTTTTTTATTTCGGGTAGTTTTTTTGTTGTAATTTCAAATTCTGTAAAAGTTGTTCATGCAAAAGATCGTCGTTGGTATCAATGGTTTTGGAAGAATCGGTAGGTTTTTGACACGCTTATTGGTTAAAGAATCGGTGATTTCTAGCATTGTTATTAATGATTTGGCACCTACGGAAACACTTTTGCATTTGTTCAAGTACGACAGTGTACATGGAAGATTTACCGGAGATATCGTTAAACTATCCGAAAATGAGTTTCAATTCAATCAGGTAAAAATCGTTTTTTTACATGGATCAGAACCGGCGTCAATTCCATGGGGTGAGTACCAAACGGATGTGGTTGTAGAAGCGACCGGTAAATTCCTAACGCACGATGCTGGACTTCAACACCTGTCGAATGGAGCTGACCGCGTTATATTTTCAGCTCCTACGAATGATGAAAGAATACCAACGGTTGTTTTAGGAGTTAATGACCAGCTTCTAACTGGCAAAGAGCAAATGATCTCGAATGCTTCTTGTACAACCAATTCTGCTGCTCCTTTGATTCGAGTCATGCAGGAAATCTGTGAGATCGAAAGCGCTTATATCACAACAGTTCATAGCTATACAACCGACCAACGTTTGCATGACAGCCCTCACAAAGATTTGAGACGAGCGCGAGCTGCAGCCCAATCAATTGTGCCTACAACAACAGGAGCAGCCAAAGCATTGACCAAGATTTTTCCGGAATTAGATGGGAAGTTAGGAGGTTGTGGCATGCGTGTTCCAGTTCCAGATGGATCTTTAACCGATTTAACCATGATCGTTCAGAATCCACCTACTATTGAAGTGATCAACGCGGCCTTCAGAAAAGCGGCTTCATCTGCATTAAAAGGAATTGTTCATTATACAGAAGACCCCATAGTTTCTGTAGACATTCTAGGAGATCCCCATAGCTGTGTGTTCGACAGTGGCCTGACCTCCGTAGTTGGGAATATGGTCAAGGTCGTCGGATGGTACGACAATGAGGCAGGTTATTCAAACCGACTTCGCGATTTGATCCTGAAATTAGAACAATAGAACTATTTCCAATTATATACCCATGCACTTGGCACAGTTCCTTGAACTGATGGCAAAGCTGAGCTCGCTTCCTCTTTGGATGAAAATCCTTTGATACTTACGCGATACATTCCACCTTGTTCTCCAATACTGATTTGATTCATTCCCTTCGCTTTCAAATCACTGGCCAATTTTTTTGCGTTAGCTTCCGAACCAAAAGATCCGGCAATGATGTGAAATGGTTTTGAAAGATCAGGTTGTGGGAAAGACTTTGAGAAACCACTTGGCTTTGATATAGGTTTTGGAGTACTTGTAGTAACGGGTTTACTTACAGGTTTTGGTTTTGAAACTGGTTTTGGTTCAGGTTTCGGAGCTGGTTCTGGCTTCGGAGCTGGTTCTGGCTTTGGAGCAGTGGTTGGTTCAGTAACTTCCGGTTGTTCAACAGTTTCACTTGGAATTGGTTCTGCCTCGGGCATCGTGTCGGAAGAGATCTCTACATTCTCGTTTGTCAATTCTTTAAGATCGGATGTGTCCGCAATGACTTCATTATCACCAGCTAGATCTGCCAGAATGGGGAAGTCCTTTTTAAGGTCGTTGAAATTAATTGCAATATACGTTCCAGCCCCTAAAATGATAACCACGATTCCGTAAAGGATGTATGCGAATACACCAGTTTTCTTTTTTGCTGTTGCCGCCTTTTCTTTTTTATCAGTTACTTTCTTTACTGATTTGGGTTGAGCAGTAATTGGAGCAGGAGCAGGCTCTTTCTGCTTTTCTTCTCGTGAAATAGTTGTTGACTCGTCTTGAATAGTTGGTGTCACCGAAACAGTTTCTGCTACCGGGGCAATGTCAATCGGATCAGGAGTGTTTTGAGCCATTTCTTCCAAAACGGGAATGTGAGTTTCAGAGGATTGTTCTGTTTCTGCATTTTCTCTGACAGGCTCATGAGCTACTACAGCCGGAATTTCGACAGTCTCCTCAACTTTATTCTCCAGAGCGGAAACAATTGGATTTTCTAAAATGCTATCAAGATCACTTTTTGGTGCTTCTTCAACAATTGGAGTAGGTTCTTCAATGGGTATAGGCTCTGGAATTGGTTCGATTTCCGGCTGCTTGATTTCTTCAATGGGCGCAATTGTTGCTTCTTCTTGTGCAGGCTCAGGAACTTCTACCACGGCTACAGGCTCTTCAACGACAGGTGCTGCTGCTTGGGAAGAAGAAACTTCTCCTTTTTCAAAGGCGATTTCCCCGTCAACTTTCTTAAATGAGCCAAAGTTCTTTAACTGGAAATTTGCCCCACTATCCAGTACAATAGTCATTTCATTCACGAATTTCGCAATGCGCGCTTTCGCTTCATCAGTATCAACTCCCTCAACTTGAGCAACATGTTTCACTAGGGTCCCGTCATCAAATTTTAGGTAGGACATAAACATGATCTCACCGGTGCTTTCATTGGTGATAGTTAGGGCTCCAAATCCGGGGATGATCACGGTTTTAGTTTCCTTCAAAAGGTCTTGTAAATACTGATTCATTGCCATGCTTGACTCGATTATCCGAAAATTCCAGTAAATGTATCCGTGTCTTTTAAGCGAACACCTTTCTCTGTTTGTTGAAGGGTGCAGCATTCATTGACACTGTCATGTTCTAAAAATAAAACAAATTCTTTAGTTACAGCTTCCTCTAAAAATTTCCCTTTTTCATTGAGTGTCAATAGCGGTCGCGTATCGTATCCCATGACGTAAGGAAGTGGTATATGTCCGGTACTTGGTAAGAGATCTGCCATAAAAACCAAGGTCTTGTCTTGATAGTGAATGTGCGGGATCATCATACTTTCAGTATGGCCATCTACAAACAACACGTCGAAATTATTGAAGACGTTTTTAGTGTAATCACCAGATCTCTCAACGAATTTCAATTGACCACTTTCTTGCAGTGGAAGTATGTTTTCCGTCAAGAATGACGCTTTTTCGCGGGCGTTCGGTTCCGTTGCCCATGTCCAGTGGTTCTCCGTACTCCAATAAGTTGCGTTTTTGAAAACCGTTTCCAATTGAGTGCGGTCCTTGTTCCATTTAACTGCTCCACCACAATGGTCAAAATGCAAATGAGTTAGAAAAACATCCGTGATCTCATCCAATCCGAAACCCTTTGCTTGAAGGCTTTGTTCCAAAGTTTTGGTGTCAGCCATGTGGTAATGAGAGAAGAATTTTTCAGATTGTTTATCACCGATCCCGGTATCAATCAGTATCAGACGATCTCCATCCTCCACAAGTAAACAACGCATAGACCATGTACACATATTGTTTTCATCTGCCGGATTGGTTTTTGACCACAAGGTTTTCGGAACAACACCAAACATGGCGCCTCCATCGAGTTTAAATGTTCCGGTTTCAATAGTATGTAATTTCATAAGCTTTATTTAAATCGTATTCCGTTTAAATACATTTCTTGTATTGAATAATGCGGATATTGTCCTGCACCATAGATCATTAAAACGGCAATGTAATCATCATTGATCCATCCCTTTACCGCCCACTCATCAGCAGAAGCATCCATCCAATAATCTATCACACCTATGGCAGTAGGATCATTTTCAAGTGTATGACCTTTACCATATCCAACCGCGTCAGTGATTTCAAAACTTGATTGCAAAAAGTCCATGTAAGACATCAACAAGTCTTCTTTTTCTTCCTTTGACTCAAAGGTGACATTGTTCAGATCCACGATAATTGCAGCAAAACGATGGTCTCCAATGATCCATTCTCCCGTGTAAACAGCAGAGCTGTCATCCGAATAACTGAGGTCAAACTGCAAGGTATCGGGCGCGTACATAAAACACCCTGATTTTTGAACCGGAATTTTTTTAAATCGGGGAATTGTATCCTGTGCGAAAAGTGATGCAGCAGCAAAAAGGGCAAAAAGCAGAATCGTACCTAATGTTTTCATGAACTAAAATTACATATTTCGAGGAGTTTCAATCACCTGATTAAACAGTTAAACATAGGATGGCTGCAATTGCAAGCACCAGCCCCATCCATTTTTTAAGTTTTGTAGATTCCTTAAACAGTATAATACCTAAAACTGCGGCCAAAGAAACAATTGATATATTCATGATCGCTAAAACTGAGGCGTTACTCCAAGGTGTTGTTTCGTATGAACGAACCAAGAAATAGATGGAGAAATAGTTGGGAATTCCCAAAATGATACCAGCAATTACATTTCGAAAATGAAAGCTTTTCTTTTTTTGAATGAATTGCAGACTAAGCCAAAGAATTCCCAAAGTACCAGCAGCCAAAAATCCGAAGGCAGTAAACAAACTGTCAGGATAACCTTGTGCAAAAAACTGTTTGATCAAATTGAGGACGACATCCAAACTAGCACTGCCAAAAAAGATAAAGGCTAGCAACATGTAACTGTTTTCCTTTTTTTCGGAGGTTGATTTTTCCAAGGTAATAAGCAATACTCCGGCAATAGCTGCTATAAATCCAAGAACTTTTAACCAGGTTACCGCTTCGTTATGAATAAAAACGAAAGCCAGTGCACTAACTGCAAGCGACATTTTTACAGCTACGGAGGTTACACCCATTCCATTTTTCTGAGAACTGATTCCCATGGCGATGAAAATCGAAATGAAGAGAAAACCGCAGAGTAGGATCCAGGGTGTCAAGCCGGAATCGATCAATCCGGAAATTGATGGCAATTGATCACTAATTATGCTTCCACAAGTAAAAGCTGTAAAATAATTGAAAACGATAGCTTGAGCGGTGTCCACATGAAAGCGCGGAAACAAGCGAAAGATCAGGAAAAGTACGGCTGAGCAACAAATTGCTCCAATCAATTCAATCATGAGAAAAATAGTAAATAGTGTCTAAGCCAAATTGCTCTACCGAATTTGGGGTTTTGTTGATTTGAGGTGCAGGTGTTCCCTCATTGAACATGTTTTTTCCTTGAATCACACGTGCCTCATCCCACAAACCGGAATCAATGAATCCTTGTGTTGTAAATCGGCCACCTTCCACCAAAACTGAGGCAATTGAATTATGATAACACCAATGTAAGATTTCTTGCACAGAGCAATTTGCAAGGGTATTAAATTCCGTATTTCCTTTATTTTCTTGCTTTTTCTTGGTGAAAACGATGGTTTTATCACCATCGTTAAAAACAAGAGCACTTTTTGGCGCTTTCAATTCTGGATCTATGATCAAACGAATAGGGTTTGGACCACTAACAGCTCTTGTAGTAAGTGAAGGATTGTCATTCGCAATGGTTTTCCATCCTACTAAAATTGCTTGTTCTTGCGAGCGCCATGTATGTGTCAGAATTTGTGTTTCCGGCTGAGAGATCCAGCGAATTTCAGCTTTAGAAGAATCGTCTCGCGGCAAATCAATAAAGCCATCCACACTTTGCGCCCATTTGAGCAATATAAACGGTCTGGATTTTTGATGAAAAGTGAAGAAACGCTTATTGAGTTCTCTTGCTTGTTTTTCAAGAACTCCAAGAGTCACTTCAATTCCGGCTTTTTTCAAAATTTCTATTCCTTTACCAGCCACTTTAGCGTGTGGATCGACGGTCGCAACGACAACCCGTTTGAACTTGTGTTGTACTAAAAGGTTGGCGCAAGGTGGCGTTTTTCCAAAATGAGCACAGGGTTCAAGAGTCACGTAAATAGTTGATTCTTTTAGAATGCTTTGATCTTTAACAGCTGCTACTGCATTCACCTCCGCATGTGGACCTCCGAATTGTTGATGGTAACCTTCTCCAACGATGGCGTTTTTGTGAACAATCACTGCGCCAACCATGGGATTTGGGGCAGCAGCGACACCAGCAATACGAGCTAGATCGAGCGCTCGTTGCATGAAAAGTTCGTCTGAAGAAGAAGGGTTTTGCATGGTGGTGTAAAGATAGTGGGTAATTTTTTTTGAAGTGGGCAAAACGAGGTAAAATTGCCTTTTTACATCGTTTAATCCGATAATAGGTCCATTTTTTTGTAATAATCCTCCGAAAGGCAATAGAAATGGGCTTTTCCAAAGTAGACGCCATGAATAAGTTTGCCATGTTTCAAATAGGTCAGGTGTTGTGATACAGTGGTTGGGTGTAACTGTAAATAGTTTGCGAGCTCTATGTTTGTGCAGAACTTATTGTGTTTCAAACAATCCAGGATTGCCATACGCGCAGGATGTCCCAACGCTTTGGCAATCATAGCTTTTTCAAGGGTTTCCTCGTTGTAGATAGTGTGTTTAATTGCTCCCATGATTTAGGTTTTTCCTATTTAAGTTAGAAGAAATTAGCGTTCAATGCAACCCAGTTTCTGTAAAAAGGCAATTTTACCTCGTTTCATTCAGCACGATCTTCGTATTTTCGAACCCAAGTTTTCACCCCATGGAAAAAATTACTTCTTACAAACCCCTTTGGTCCCTGCCTGTTATCGTAGCAGCCCTTGGTTATTTCGTTGATATTTACGATTTATTGCTTTTCGGGATCGTACGCGAACCTTCACTTTTGGGATTGGGGTTCTCTAGAGCTGAAGTGGATTCCTTCGGAAGTTTGATCATTGATTGGCAAATGGGGGGATTACTCCTGGGGGGAATTCTCTGGGGAATTATGGGAGATAAACGCGGTCGACTTTCTGTACTTTTTGGATCGATCATTATGTATTCCTTGGCCAATATATTTTGTGGTCTTTTACCATATTTCTCTTTGGATAAAGAAAGCGCCGGAACAGCATATCTCATATTGAGATTCATCGCGGGAATTGGTTTGGCTGGTGAGTTGGGTGCAGGAATTACATTGGTGTCTGAAGTATTACCAAAGAATTTAAGGGCTTTGGGAACCTCGATCGTTGCTGGCTTTGGTTTATCAGGTGCAGTGGTGGCAAATTTCACGGTGAAACTGGCCGGTGATTGGTCTGTTGCTTACTTGATTGGAGGTGGAATGGGACTAGCGCTTCTATTGTTGCGCGTTGGAGTGTTGGAATCCGGGATCTACAAACAAGTGAAATCGTCAAATATTAAGCGTGGTAACTTTTTATCTTTGTTTACAAACTGGGACCGCTTTGTCCGTTATTTGCGTTGCATTGGGATCGGGATTCCTACCTGGTTTTGCATTGGGATCTTGGCTATGTTCGGCAATCAATTTGGAGAAGCACTAGGAATTCCTGGAGGTATTTCTTCTGGAGATGCCATCATGTGGGGATACATCGGTATATCAGCAGGAGATTTGTTCAGCGGATTTTTGAGCCATTGGTTGCATTCACGTAAAAAAGCAATTCTTTGGATGATGGTTTTTACGCTGGTTAGTGTGGTCTGGATCTTAAGCGGTACAGTAAAAACAGCGAACATGTACTACTTCCTTTGTTGTTGGTTCGGATTTGGAACCGGTTATTGGGCGATGTTCGTCACAGTAGGAGCGGAGCAATTCGGAACAAACATTCGATCCACGGCAGCAACGACTATTCCCAACATGGTTCGCGGGACTGTGATTCCCATGTCTTTAGCTTACAATGCGCTAAAAGTAACGAGTTTGTCAATCCTTGGAGCAGCTGCTGTGGTGGGTGTAATTGCGTTCATTATAGGGATCTACTCAACCTGGAGTATTTCTGAGACGCATGGGAAGGACTTGGATTTCTTGGAAGAAGATTGATTAAAAATACACCATCGTATTCGGCAATAACTCCCGAATGCGAATTTGTTCTTCCTCAGAAAATGCGTTTCCTTCCAGGTGCAGAATCGATAAATGGGTCAATAACTTGATCTCCTTCGGTAAAACAGTAAGCAGGTTGTTTCGCAAATACAATTCTTCCAATGGTCGCATCTTCGTGATGCACAAAGGCAATTTTGCTAACTGATTTCCATCTAAGTTCAACTGAGTAATATGGCGGATGTGAGAAAAGGAGGATGGAATACTTTTCAATTGATTATTCGATAGATCCAAAATGTTCAATTGCCCCATGTTTCCAAGTTTGGGAAGACTTACCAATACATTATTTGAAAGGTCCAATTCCACCAAAAAGGGTTGGTTAAATGTGTTTTTAGGTACTTGCTCCAAATGATTGTTGCTCAGATCCAAATGCATCAAATAACGCATACTCTTAAATAGATCCGGTAATTTGGTTAATTGATTATTGGATAATTTTAGTGATTTCAACACCAGCAATTCACCCAGATTTTCGGGAACTCCACGCAACTGATTGTTGCTGAGATTTAACGACTTCAAATGCGATAATTTGTGAATGCGTGGATGTACTTTATCCAAACCACAGGAGCTGAGATCAAGATGTTCCACTTCTTTTTTCAGCTTAAAACGAGTGGCTTTGATCGATTTTCGAACCACTTCGTGTTCCATGACGTTTGATTCACAGCGCATGTTGGCCAGTTTCAAACCTTGCGATTCAGCCGATTTTTGGTCTACTTTTCCGGGTTCTGTAAAAACGAGAGACAGGTTTTCAATGTCCTTTTCAATGGTGTAAAGTCCGCCATTCGTTTTTTGTGCAATGTAGGCCAGATCCGGATTCACGCCATGTTTTGGATTATAACCACAAACTATAACGCGAACAGGAACAGTAACACGATCGATCAAGGATACATCCCGAACGCATGGATAATTATCGGCTATCAATATCACTTCGCTTACGTCCCCGTTTTTCAGTTCGATTGCTTTTAAAATGGCTTCAACATCGTTTTCGGGTCCGTCACCGCCGCCTCCTTTGGACATGACGAGTTGGAACAACAACATCAATCGTTCAATATTGTCCGCATCATCTGTATAAATCCCGCCGGTCTCGCCAATCTTTTTCTTGAAAGTTGGCTTCTCATCTCCATCATTGAAGAGCGTGATCTGCTTAATTCCCGAAATTTGATGATTCAATAAATGCCATTGTACAACCTGGGTTCCATAACCGTACATACTTCCGGTCCAGTCGTTTACAACAATTGCGTTTTGCCATTCCGGATGTCGCGATAGAATCTTGAATACCGTGGAATCTACCATGTAGTAGTTCTGCAGTTTTTTGATCTCTTCGATGTATTGGGTCTGCTTGATCTTGTCGATTTTATTTAAATCCTGAGCTGGCGTCTTTTTTAATTCTTTTTCTAATAAACTGGTTACGATCTTTCGCTGTACGTCAATGGGCTTGTCTTTCATTGCCGCCTTGAGACTGTCCGAAAAGAAGCTCGATTCCTGAATAAAGGCGTAAGAGTTTTTAAGTTCACTCATGTCCGATTGCCGGGAACCTGCCGAACGATCTTCAGCTAGGGGTAATTTCTCAGGGAGCTTTTCGTCAATTACCTCTTCAGGTAATGGTCGGTACCAAATGCGAATGCCGTGTTTCAGCTTATCCACTTGTTGGTCATTTTCACAGTGCGTTTGCAGAATCTTCACCCAATCAATCTCTGATGAATTGAGATCTTCATCCAAAGCAAATAAGTTGCGCAAGCGGTTGAATAAGAGTGGGTAAATTTCATAATAAGTCCCTTTTCGTAAGGGGTATTTGGAATAGACAACATCAATTCGGTACACTTCCACCGTGTCTTTGATCGCTAACCAAGCAGCCTCATTGATGAACCGAGAAGAGCGAAATCCATTCTCCAGAAAAAAGGTGTTTCGTGTAGTATCAACAAACTCATAGATCTCTTCAGTTCTTAGTAATGCAGCAATCTCAGGACCATTTTTTTTGGGATCGCTTAACAAGCTGGTATCAATCCATTCTTGGGCCGATACAGTTCCGGGTGGAAAAACACAAACGAGTAGGAGTATGTAGATCAGGTGTTTCATGTATTCCAAAACTGATTTAACGGTTGATCGATTTAATTATTACTAATCGCGAATTTTTATACCAAGTGGCAAAAGTAAACCGTCCAGATTATTTCTCGAGAATTGGGCGTTCTTCACTTGGTTGTTTCGGATATCAAGGAACACGTTTTTCGCAGATGAACAATCAGCCTGCTCTAAATTGCATTGATGAAAAACGGCATCTTTCAAGTCGGATTCCGTAAAATCAGCTTGTTTTAAATGGGCTTCTGTGAAATCAACTCGTTGCAATTCACAACGAATAAATCGGATGTTGTTCAGTTTTAATTGGAAGAACGAACTGTCTGAAAGATTACATGATTCAAAATGCATTTCCAAACCAATAGGATTCAGGTCTTCAAAACGAATTCCCAGCATTTTGCACCCGTCAAAGCTACAGTTTCGAAAAGCAGCTCCGCTCAATTTGATCAGGCTTAAATTACACGCTTTAAAGTCACAATCGATGAATTTGAAATCTCGTAGGTTCAATCCGTTGAGATCTAAATTTTGAAACACGCAATTATCGTATTCACCGACATGTAATGGCTCGGTTAGCGATTCAGGCGTAAACGATTGGTCGGTATAATAGGAAGCACTCATTTTAATTCTAAAAGCGCTTTTTTAGTTCCAATAGTAGCAGTGATGTAATCAATCTCTTTTTTCGGAGAACGAGCAGGGGAGTGGCTTCGACCGTAAAAAATGATCTGCAAATGCAATTTGTTCCACAATTCTCTCGGGAACAATTTTTTCGCATCGCGTTCTGTTTCTTCGACGTTCTTTCCGGAGGTAAGCCCCCAGCGAACCATTAAACGGTGAATATGTGTATCTACCGGAAATGCAGGTACACCGAAAGCTTGAGACATTACAACACTTGCCGTTTTGTGACCAACACCAGGTAATTCTTCCAAGTCTTCGAATGTCTGTGGAACTTCACCGTTGTGCTTGTCTAAGATGATATGCGACAAGTCGTATATGGCCTGGGATTTTCTGGGAGAAAGCCCACAAGGTTTAATGATGTCTCGAATTTCCTCAACGGATAATTTGATCATGTCTTGCGGTCGGGAAGCACGTTTGAACAACAATGGGGTAATTTGATTCACGCGCTCATCCGTACATTGCGCAGAAAGTAATACAGCGATCAGTAGGGTATACGCATCCCAATGATCCAACGGAACCGGAGTTTCCGGATACAGTTTTTCAAGTTCCGCTATTACGTATTGGGCTTTTTCTTTTTTGGTCATACACAAAAATACATAAACAAAAAACGGCACCCGAAGGTGCCGTTCAAAAAAAGGTGGAAATGATTAATGGAAATGTTCGAAATTAAATCCTGTATGGAAATCTACTCCCATTTGTGTTCCAGTAGCGCCAGGCATGTGGATCATGTTGTTGTTTGCCACACTTCCCAAAGTGTGAAAAGCTTTCGCAATATTGGCAGTCAAATGAATCATACGTGACCCACTTGCATCCAGCGTCATAGGCGTTGGGAACACATGGTTCTTTGTTTCCACCACATTGTTTGCTCCGCTAAATCCGCCGATGTGGTAAGTGAACATACCTCCTGATGCTTGAGGTGACATACCTTCCAATTTAAACATGATGTATCCTGAATTCCAACTCCAGAACATTCCATTAGAGGGAGCCAATGCACCTGATTGTGCACCCGAAACATTACGCAGACTATCCACCCCCAAAACATAAGACATTTCAGTATAAGTTCCTGCTGGGAAATTTCCTAAGTTCAAATCTAATGAAGATGGATTAGAAAGGTCGACTAGGAAATACGAGTCAGACATCGCGTGCCAAGTCCCATTTTCATCCTTCAGTTTAAAATTGCTGATGTAGTATTTAGTCGTTGTAAACATCAAAGTATCTCCGGACATTGGGTGTACGTACATGGAATCCAAATAGAACGGATCTTCATTCGGGCCCCAAATGTGCTCCATATGTACAGATACTGTTCCTGGGTTTACAACTGGTTCCGGATCATCTTTTTTACAAGATGAAATCGCGAATATTACAGCACTTAGTGCCAGAATTGATTTAAAAGTTTTCATAATATTTTTTTAAGGAATTAAAATAAATTGTCTTGTTTTCAGAAGCTTTTCATCTTCATGATCTCCTGCTGTTTCAACTACCAAACGAACTGGGATGGTATCTGTCACACTGATTGCTACATCAGATAAAATGGAGTAGCTGGTATTGTGAACATGTTGCAAGTCTTCATACAGCAGATCATTCGTGTTAGCATTGAATAGCTGAATGGAATAGCCATGCATTTCTTTGTTGGCAGATGCTTGAATGGACAGTAAAAAGGATGGCGAACTGTCAATTGTATCGTTTTCATTTGGAGATACAATAGTGATCGAACCACTAAAAGGTACTGTTTCGGCGTCGTCTTTTTTACACGCCCCAAGCACGAAAGCCAGGATTAGGATAAATGGAAAAATGAATTGTTTCATTTGAAAAAATATTGAATTGTTAATGAAAGAGCGAGCTTCTGTTTTGTCAGCCCACCAGATAAGTTTTGAAATACGGGTACCTGTGTATTCCCGCTAAACACCCAGTTTTTCAGGGACCAAGTAAATCCAAGAATGCTTCCAACGATGTTCCCTCGACTTGGAGCGGTACCCAATAATTGCTTCTTGTATAAATCATTGCCATTCCAACTATATTGGACACCGGCAAATGGCCAGATCGCATATTTTCGAAAACTCACGATGGCTCCAGTTTGTAAAGAATTCCCCGGCTTGTAATCGATTTTACTGGTCGTTCTAAGCATTCCATTAGCTTCGAACTGAAAGAGCCATCTATTACGTTGATAGATCAAAGCAGTCACCATGTATGGATCCCATGTTCCTGTACCCGGGTGCAACAGAAAAAAGCGGTTATGAACCTCGTCACGAAGACCTGTCGGAAGTTTAATCCCCCCACCAATTGAAATGCGCAACGCAGTGCCGGCACTGCTGTCTTGGCGGTCGCATATAAAATAGTGCATACCGATCTGACAATCCGCCAAACTAAACACACTGGCCGAAGTATCCGACAATACTTGTTTTTGATAGCTCACAGGAATTTGTCCTTGAAGTTGCCACCTGTTTTTAAAAGGGATCTGAAACCGACATTCCGTGCGAAAGAAACGCTCGTGACTCTTTGTTGCTTCGGTTCCAAAAATTCCTGGATGCGTACTTTCATAGTAACGCACATGTTGTTGAATACCAATCGCTGGTCTGTTTCCAAATGCTTGCAATCCTGGTGTGAACGCGGCTGAAGAAGAACCACAAACATCACAGGAATAAGAAGCTGGAATGAAACCGACGAAGGATACCCAAGCGATAATTAAACGCATGAGATTTTAAAATTTCGTTCGATAATAGAATACGTATTACAAAACGAAACTGCTCGGCGGACGAAGTTGTTTGGATGATGGATCAAAGCCAACACCGGAGATATAAGGAACATGCAGTGTTGTCTTAATTAAAATAGTCCCACTTACTGGAACGGATAATGGCATCACATGCGAGAAGTATTCACTGTCCTTTAGTTTCAACGGAGGAATGATTGGCTTCTCTTTTTGTTGCTGTTCCTCTTGCATGATCTTTTGGAGCTGATCAGCGAGGTAACACTTACCGTTACACAGAATTTGTGGCTTATTTCTATTGATACAAAATTCTTCCGCCAACGCTTTTTGATTGGCATAGAAATGCACATTCCAGGTAAACGCAGCCACGTCCTTCCACAGTAGGGATACCGCGAAGAAAACAAGTAAGATGCTGCGTAACTGATTCATTTATCGGATAGCTGGGAAAGAGTTTGGATCGAATTCATTCATGATCGCATACGCCGTCTCAACGATATCGTCAATGCTTGGCTTCGAGAAATAATCTCCATCTGTTCCGTATGCCGGACGATGATCCTTCGCACTCAAAGTAACCGGTTGAGAATCCAGGTATTTAAATCCACCTTGTTCCACCAAGATCTTATCCAACATGAATGCCGTTGCTCCAGAGCTAACATCTTCGTCTACGATCAATAAACGATTTGTTTTTTTCAATGACTCAACGATGCTGTGGTTGATGTCAAATGGCAACAAGGTTTGCACATCGATCAATTCAACAGAAATTCCAAGTTCTGTCAAGGTCTTAGCTGCAAGTTCGCACAAGTTGAAAGTAGATCCGTAGGATACTAAGGTAATGTCCGCTCCTTCTTGCACTACTTCAGGAACTCCAAGTGGAGTAGTGAAGGTACCAATGTTGGTTGGCATCGGCTCTTTCGTACGGTAGCCATTCAATGGTTCGATCACCAATGCAGGTTCATCTCCTTGCATCAATGTATTGTAGAATCCAGCAGCTTTGGTCATGTTACGCGGAACACATACGTGAATTCCACGCAAGGCGTTTACGATCATTCCCATTGGAGAACCGGAGTGCCAAATTCCTTCCAAACGGTGACCACGCGTTGAAACGATCAACGGCGCTTTTTGTCCACCTTTGGTGCGGTATTGAACTGTTGCTAAATCATCTGACATGATCTGAATGGCATACAACAAGTAATCGAGGTATTGGATCTCTGCAATTGGACGAAGTCCACGCATCGCCATACCGATACCCTGACCAATGATCGTGCATTCGCGGATACCAACATCGCTCACGCGCAAGGCTCCAAATTGTTCCTGCAAACCTTCCAAACTTTGGTTAACACCACCGATCTTACCGGCATCTTCCCCAAAGATCAATGACTCCGGATAGTTCTCGAAAATATATCGGAAGTTTTCACGCAAGATAATGCGACCATCTTCCATTGTTGGAGTTGATTCATAAGTAGGCGCTACAGCAGGCACAGAAAGTGCTTTTTGCTCAGACTCTGAATGCAAGTAAGAGCTGTAACGATCAAAATTCTTAGCGGTTTCTGAATCCAACCAAGCGATCAATGCAGCTCTTGCCGGACCATTCTCACCACGAACCATGCGCAATACTTTACGCACCGTATTGAAGATGTCCTTGCGAATTGGCTCCATGGCTTTTTGAAGTGCTTCGATCTCTTTTTTAATGAAAACACCATTTGAGCTCTCAGCTGCGAGTGCTTCCATCAATTGGATAGCTTGCGTTAGATCTGCTTTCAAAACAGCAGTAAATGCCGACCAAGCTGTACGCTTTTCTTCATTCACCGTCTTTTTAGCTTCAGCTGCAATGGCTTGTAATTCTTCTTCTGTAGCCAATTTCTGACCATCAGCTTCGAAATTCAAGATCCATTCTTTGAACTTGGCGATACAATCGAATTCTGATTCCCATTTCAAACGTTCTTCGCTTTTGTAACGTTCGTGAGATCCCGAAGTAGAGTGTCCTTGTGGCTGATTCACTTCTTTTACGTGAACCAGAACCGGAATATGTTGTTCACGAGCAAGCTCTACGGCTTTCTCATAAGTTTCACACAAATGCGCGTAATCCCAGCCTTTGGTCACGAAAATTTCATAACCTGGCTTCTCGTCAGTACGTTGCATACCACTTAAAGCCTCTGAAATACTTCCTTTTGTTGTTTGGTGCTCACGAGGAACAGAAATTCCGTAACCGTCATCCCAAACAGACATCACCATCGGTACTTGAAGTACCCCGGCTGCATTGATCGTTTCCCAGAATGGTCCCTCAGAAGTAGAAGCATCACCAATGGTTCCAAATGCCACCTCATTCCCGTTATTTGAGAATTTCTTAAATGCCTCCAAGTCTTTCAGCGTTGGGTGCTCACGATATACTTTCGATGCTTGAGCCAAGCCCAATAGACGTGGCATTTGTCCAGCCGTTGGAGAAATATCTGATGAACTATTCTTTTGTTTTGTCAAATCTTTCCAATTGCCTTTCTCGTCCAAATTGCGTGTAGAGAAATGTCCACCCATTTGACGACCTGCAGATTGAGGTTCTACGGCAACGTCTGTATGTGCATACAAACCAGCGAAGTATTGACGAACATCGAGCTGACCAATGGCCATCATCAAGGTTTGATCGCGGTAATAACCTGATCGAAAATCTCCGTCACGGAATTGCTTGGCAAGAGCGATCTGTGCCAATTCCTTCCCATCACCAAAGATTCCAAACTTCGCTTTACCGGTAAGCACTTCTTTTCTTCCGAGTAAAGAACTTTCACGAGACAAACAAGCCAAACGATAATCGTTCAAGACTTGATCACGAAAAGTTTGAAAATCTACTGCAGTATCTACTTCTTGGTGTGTGTGAGATGCCATAAACGTGCAAAAATTTGATGCACAAATATAGTCAAAAGCAACGAAGAAATATGGTTGTTTTCAATAAAGAAAGTGGGACAAATGTTGAATTTGTCCCACTCGTATTGAATTCAATTAATCGTTCCAACTTTCGAACGGGGAATCAGCATAAAAGATTCCGTTTCGCTCTACGGTGTTTAGTTGTTGTTCAATTCCGTTGATATACAGTTTTTTACCTGCAGGAACTTCAATAAGGATCTCGACTTCCTGGTCGCGTAAACCATCTTTGCTTGGGAAACTGAAATATGGATCAACCCAGAGTTTTTGTCCTTCAACCAGCAATTTGTGTTCGATGTGATTACTGCGTCGAAGCGATGTTTCGCGATCCGTTCCATTAGCGCTTACATTTTGGTAAACATGGAACAGGCTATCGTTTGATTGTTTGTATTTTATGTGTACACCATGCTCTTGGATTCTACCATTTTTCATGTGAATGAAATCAATTCCGCTTGAAGTGAAAACGCGTTGCTGTTTGGTGAAATGTGGGAGTTCTTTGATGTAAAGCGCATCGAATTTGCCACTGATGTGTTGCATTTCTACTTCAGAATTCACCGCGAAATCACGACTGGTTTGCACACCACTGATAATTCCTAAAGCGATTCCTATACCAATGATTGCTGGGAAAAGAATGAAGTTAACCGTGAAGAATCGTGTCTTTTTACCTAGCAATAAACGACTTCCAATTGTAATTGCGAACAGGGGAGAACCAAAACCGATCAATAAGATTGACCACCACATCGTGATAAATCCGCTATCATGGGGAGCTACCAAATGCAAGAATTCATAAAGGGATGCATATTGTTGATCACCCGTTGTTGGGAAGAAATCAATTACTCCTGATGTAATAAGCGTGAAAACGGTTAACCAAAACAAAGCACCGATGATCATGAATACACCAAAGATCTTACCGGCCATACGAAGCAATTCTTTCACGCGATTAGTGATATGATCGCTGCTGCCTTGAAATTTTTTGGCTGCCTGAATGGAATCGTCCTTAATGCGGTGGGCTGCACGTTCAATTTCTTCCTTTAACGTATCCACAGTTACAGGTTTACCTCGCATTTGAAGTCGCTCTGAAGGTGTCTTCGCATTCGGAATAATGATCCAAAGAATGATGTAAAGTCCCACTCCAAATCCCATGAATCCAAAAAGGACAAAAATGATCTTGATCAAAACAGGATCTACTCCTAAATATGCGGCTAAACCAGAACATACTCCAGCTACAGTGCTGTTGTCCGTGTCTCGGTATAAACGTTTCTGACGATCGGAGTCACCTGTAGCTTGTTGGTAACTGCGCATGTTCTCATTTTCATTGATGGCAGCTTCTTCGCTAATTTCTTCAGGTTCACCGAGAGAACTGATCGCTTTTTCGATGTCAGCCAAGGCAACAACTTTGCGGGTTTCACCTAAATAACTGTGCAGCAATTCCGCGAATCGCATTTCGATGTCCTCTAAAATGTCGGATGCACCGGTTTCAGCACCCAAAGATGTTTCCAGTTTGGATAAATAATTCTTTAATCGGTCGTAAGCATCCTCTTCAATGGTGAATAATTGGCGACCTAAATGTATTGAGAGCGTCTTTTTCATGACTCGTGTTTTTATGATTTGGTTAAAGTGTCAACTGCGTGTTGTAATTCATTCCAGGTATTCGTTAATCCTGCTAATGTTGTTTTTCCATTTTCGGTGATCGCGTAATACTTGCGCGGTGGTCCCGATGTTGATTCTTCCCAGCGATAGGTGAGAAGTTCCATATTCTTCAAGCGCGTTAACAAGGGGTAAAGTGTTCCTTCAACCACGATCAATTTTGCCGCTTTGAGTTGTTCCAGGATCTCTGAAGGATAGGCCTCCTTTTTGTCCAGAATACTCAGAATACAGAACTCGAGGATTCCCTTTCGCATTTGAGCTTGTGTATTCTCGATGTTCATACAGTACTATTTATGACACAAATATAGGTTAGAATAAGTACTATGCAATACAAAGTACTATTGAATTTTGTTTTTTAACATTTATTTGAAACTTAATAGAGTCAATTTTTGACTTAAGGTATTCTTAATGAAATGGTTATGTATTATGTTGTTGAGTTCTGAATTTTAGGAAAATCACAGTAGTCATTTGGCGTCTTTACACTCGTTTATATAATTTTCGATGTGATTGGTGAGTAAGGAAATTTATAAACACAAAAAGGGCGCGAAAATTCGCGCCCTTTTCAATTTATCTGGTTCGAACGATTACTCGTTACCTTCCATTTTCTCTTTCAAAGCTGCCAATGCATCCAAGTCACCCAAAGTTGACTTTTCATTGCTTTGGTTGATAGCTTTTACAGCTTGAGATGTAGAAGAACCTGCACCACCACCGGCAGCAGCTTTCTTACCACCTTTAGCAGCTGGTTTTTCATCTACACCGTCTTCGAATGTACGTGTGTGAGAAACAACGATCTTCTTAGAATCTTTGTTGAACTCGATCACTTTGAAGTCAAGAGTTTCCTCAACTTTCGCATTCGATCCGTCTTCTTTACGCAAGTGCTTAGAAGGACAAATACCTTCAACTCCGTAAGGAAGTGAAACTACACCAGCCTTATCTTTTGTCTCAACGATTGTTCCTTGGTGAACTGAACCTTCTCCGAAGATAGTTTCAAATACATCCCATGGATTCTCTTCCAATTGTTTGTGACCTAAAGAAATACGACGGTTTTCGCGATCGATCTCCAATACAACCACTTCCATCTCGTCTCCTACTTTGCAGAATTCAGATGGGTGCTTGATCTTCTTCTGCCAAGAAAGGTCAGAAATGTGGATCAAACCGTCAACACCTTCTTCTAACTCAACGAATACACCGAAGTTAGTGAAGTTGCGAACTTTTGCTTTGTGTTTCGTACCAGCAGCGTATTTCGCTTCGATCTCAGCCCATGGATCTGGCATCAATTGCTTGATACCCAAAGACATTTTACGCTCTTCGCGATCCAATGTCAAGATAACTGCTTCAACAGTATCTCCAACTTGCATGAAATCTTGTGCTGAACGCAAGTGCTGTGACCAGCTCATTTCTGAAACGTGGATCAAACCTTCAACGCCTGGAGCGATCTCAACGAAAGCACCATAGTCAGCCAAAACAACAACTTTTCCAGAAACTTTGTCACCAACAGCCAAGTTAGTATCCAAAGCATCCCATGGATGTGGTTGCAATTGCTTCAATCCAAGAGCGATACGTTTTTTGTCGTCATCGAAATCCAAGATTACTACGTTCAATTTCTGATCCAACTCAACGATCTCTTCAGGGTGGTTAACACGACCCCAAGATAGATCCGTAATATGGATCAAACCATCTACACCACCCAAATCGATGAAGACTCCGTAAGAAGTAATGTTTTTCACAGTTCCTTCCAATACTTGTCCTTTCTCTAGGCCGCTGATGATTTGTTTCTTTTGTTCTTCCAATTCTGCTTCGATAAGCGCTTTGTGAGAAACAACAACGTTGCGGAACTCTTGGTTGATCTTCACCACTTTGAATTCCATGTTCTTTCCAACGTACACATCGTAATCGCGGATAGGCTTCACGTCGATCTGAGATCCTGGCAAGAACGCCTCGATTCCAAATACGTCTACGATCAAACCACCTTTTGTACGACACTTCACGTATCCTGTGATCACTTCACCAGAACGCAATACATCGTTCACACGGATCCATGCTTTGTGCATACGTGCAGTACGGTGAGAAATTACCAATTGTCCTGACTTGTCCTCTTGGCACTCAACGAATACATCAACAGTGTCTCCAGCTTTCAATTCCGGATTGTAACGGAATTCAGAAGCAGGTACAACACCTTCTGATTTGTAACCAACGTTAATGATTACTTCTTTTTTAGTCACTGCGATAACAGTTCCTTCAATTACTTCTTTCTCGTTGATAGAAGTAAGGGTAGTTGCGTAACGGTCTGATAACTCAGAACGTTGAATTTGCGTGTACCCGTCCAACGCTAATGCGTCCCAATCAAAATCCGCAGATCCCTGCGCGTTAATTTGTTTTGCCATCTTGGCTTGTTTTACTTGTATTTCAAGACTTCTCGCTGATCCTGAAAGTTGTTTTACGTACCCCGCTAAAGCGAGAAAACAGGGATGCCCTCAAAAAGGCCTGCAAAGGTAATGAATAATTTCTTTCAAAATCAAGGGCTTGACTCGAAAAACGCGATTATATTTAGCGTTCAAAGAACTGATTATGCGTAGATTGAATCTTTTCCTCGTTTTTGGAGCTCTGATCCTAACCATTTTAACGGTTGTTTTCGAATGGCCGTTGTTTCAGGAAGTGGCGTATTTCCTGGCTGATAGCTCGGGACGTTACAAGGTAGTACATCTTTGGGGACTGCTCTTTTTGATCCACCTTTCTCCGGCGATTTTACTGTTGCTGATCCTGCTGTTCTTTGGAAATCGGAAAAAACGAACTGACACCAATTTACTGGATGATGTTATTTCTACCGGAATTACTGTAAAACGCGATAGGAATTTATACGGAGCATTGTTTCCGGTGGATATTTATGTGGATGATGTGAAAAAAGCAACCGTAATTGCAGGTAAAACCGCTCGAATTCCTCTGAATCCGGGGATATATCGTATCAAGGTGATTGCGATGAAACATTTCAGTCCGGAGCTGAATATTGAAGTTGGTGACCAACCAAAAGAATTGTTTTGTGGCTTTGAGTTGGATGGAACCATGCAAAACGTGTTTATTCGAGAAATGTGAGTATCACTAAATTTCGGCGGCCCGCGTTTGAATCACTTGTTGAATGAGTTCCAAAGGAAAATCCTGATCATTCGGGAATTGAATGGAGCCCTTTCCCTGCTTATATCCTTTTAATGCGGTTGCCATTTTGGCTTGCGCTCCCGGTGTTGCATAAATCCCAATGTGTTTTTCATAGGCAGCGAAATAAACCAAGGGTTTCTTATTCAGTTTGTAAGCTGGCATGGAATAAGAAATTCCTTCTACAGCATCGGGATACTGCGACAAAATGTGTTCACGCAGTGCACGCAAGCGTTCCTGAATGCCTTCCGGAAATTGAAGGAGGTATTGTTCGACAGATTCAATTGCTTGTTTCATGATTTCTTCGTTTTCACCTTGATGCGCAAATACACCGGCAAATGATCTGAATAACCGCCCACATAGCGATCACCGGCATAGGTTGTATTCAAAAAAGTATCGTTTCCGCGCTTGATCAGTAGTCTTTCGTCTTTCAAAATAAACGCATTGCTCTTGTGGATTTCCAGTCTGTTTCGTCCTTGTAGTAGTCCTTGAGAAACAATGAGTTGGTCGAAAACCATCCAGTCATCTCTGAAGATGTGCGTGCCTAGATCGTCTTTTTCTTCTTCGATCAACAAATTTACCAGATCTCCCGGTTTCAATTCGTGCTGTCCTTTAGCCCGTAAGATTTCATGTACCGTTTTATCAATTGGTTTATCGTTGAAATCTCCCATAACCAAAATATTGTTCAAAGGATTCGCTACTAAAATTTCATCGATCCGTTTACGGAGCAGGGAAGCTGCGGATTTTCTTCTTGGGTATGTGATCTGTTCGCCTTCTTTGCGCGATGGCCAGTGATTGACGAAAACGACCAATTCCGTTTCGTCAACACGAAAACGTGCTTCTAAAATGTCGCGTGTTCGGAAATATTTTTCACCGGGAACTTGTACCTCATGAGCGCGGTGTTGCAATAAGGTAAAAATGGTAGGGTCGTAGATCAGTGCGCAATCCATGCCGCGTGGATCTTCCGATTCTTCATGCAAGATCGCTAGCTGTTTCTCTGAAAATGGGGCTTGTTTAACCAGGTCTTCCAGAACACGACGGTTTTCCACCTCGCACAATCCCATCATTGCTGGAACTTCCTTTGTGAAAAGACTGGCAGCTTGAGCAATAGCACCTAATTTCTTTTGGTAGCGTTCGTTGTCCCAAAACAGCTCGCCGTCCGGCAAATAAGGATCGTCTCCACGAATCGAGCGATCATCGTAGGTGTCAAATAAATTCTCTACGTTGTAGAACACGACTAATGGAAGGTCAACAGGATTCATGCGAGCTTGCTTGCGCTAAAAGTAAAGAGAATGCCTGAAATAAAACAAAAAAAAAACTCCTCTGTTTCGAGAGGAGTTTTGATGATTGAAATGTGTTTTAGTGTTGTACCTGAAATTTACTACCAATCGTTTCAGAATCTGATTGTAGTATATAGTAATATTGACCATTTGTCAAGTTGTCTGTAGCATAACGAAACGTTTGCATACCGGAGCCTGTAAGTGTTTCTTCATGGATCAATGCGCCGCGTGCATCCATGATCTTTATGTTTAGCTGCGATGTGTTCGATAGCTCAAGATCTAAGTTTACTGCTTCATTCGCCGGACAAGGGTAAGCTGCTTGGAATTTGAATGAGCCAAGTTCTTGAATACCTGCTGACTGAATATCAACAATTGGAATGATCAGCACGTCCGCGTTATAAGGAAGTCCGCCAATTGTCCAGATATCGTAGGCGCGCATCCAGGTGCCCATAACTTTTTGACGCACTCTTTTTTCCATGTTTCCATCGGGTCCGCCAGATGTGTTACTTGTATTGGTTGAATATAGAGAAAGGGTGTCGTTTACATTTGACGAATATTCCACACTAATCAAAAAATCACCGCTTTGAGCCGTGTAACTTGGGAATCCAACGATTACAGGCAGACCACTTGTATTCACATCGGCCACAGGTACGATCGCGCCTGTCAAAATGGTGCTAGGCATGGAATCAGCACCTGCATTGTAAACCAAAATATTAAAAGTGTCCGGCGTGTTTACAATGTTTTTGTACGAGAAGTAAACAAATGCTTCCGAAACACGTGCTACTCCCACATCCGAAAAATGAACAGCTGTTTCGCTAGAAATATTGCTTGTTCCAAAAACGAATCCACTACTTCCGGCAGAATACGTAAAATAACCCGTTGCACGATCCATATAGGTTGAGATCGTGTCCATAGCTTTTTCTGTTTGATGAGGGAAAATCGGACTCTTTAGTTTCACTGAAGAGCTAATTTGATTTTGTGCATACACTGCACCAAGACTTAAAAAAGATAAAGAGAATAAAAGTTTTTTCATAGAATTCTTGTTTCGACGAAGTAAGGCAAATTGACAGCGAGCTCAACTAGGTTTTTTCATGAACAGTTGCATTCAGTTCATGAACGGAATTTAGCCATACGCGATATGCATGGATATGGAAAAGTTCACTTCTTTGATGGAGGGTTATCTGAGGCGTTGGGCGATGTGGACATCAAGTTAAACAGGTAGTTTTCATGGTTTTATCTATTTTATTAACAGTTGTTTCGAGTTTTATTAACATGCATCAAAAAAAACGTCGTATCTTTGCGCCGCCGATCGACGTTGATCGGTGATTAATTTATTTTATGAGCTTTAAGGATCTCGGATTACGAGTGGAAGTTCTGCAGTCGATAGAAGCAATGGGTTTTGCAGAACCAACTCCGATCCAAAAAAGTGCCATTCCGCACTTATTACAACTAGAGAGCGACTTTGTCGGACTCGCTCAAACTGGGACAGGAAAAACCGCAGCGTTCGGTTTACCGCTAATTCACAAGGTCACAGACAGACCAACTCAAACACAAGGACTTATTATTGCACCCACACGGGAATTGTGCCTTCAGATCTCCAAAGATTTAGAAGCATTTGCGCAGTTTGACCAAAAAATTCGCGTGGTTGCTGTGTACGGTGGAACGGATATCCGTCGCCAGATCACAGAGATCAAGCGTGGTGCTACAATCGTTGTTGCAACTCCGGGACGTTTGGTCGATTTGATAAATCGCAAGGCTGTTAACCTGCAAACGGTTGAAACAGTGGTCTTGGATGAAGCCGACGAAATGTTGAACATGGGTTTCAAAGAGGATATCGATGAGATCTTAGATGCAACTCCTGACACGAAAAGTGTTTGGTTGTTTTCAGCAACAATGCCGAAAGAGGTAGCTGAAATTGCTAAAAACTACATGACAGACCCATTAGAGGTAACTGTTGGACATAAGAATCAAAGTAACGAGAACATCGAGCACATCTATTACTGTGTGAAAGAAAAAGATCGTTACGACGCATTGAAACGTTTGATCGATGCTAGTCCGGAGATCTTCGGATTGGTATTCTGTAGAACGCGTAATGAAACGGCTACGGTTGCTGAAAAATTGATGAAAGACGGATATAGTGCTGAGCCACTACACGGAGATCTTTCTCAAGCAATGCGTGATCGTGTAATGGAGCGTTTCCGCGAACGTTCGATCCAATTATTGGTAGCTACGGATGTTGCTGCTCGTGGAATCGACGTGGATAACATTACACACGTTATTAACTACAACTTGCCGGACGATATCGAGAATTATACGCACCGTTCAGGTCGTACAGCTCGTGCCGGACGACAAGGAAAATCATTGGTGTTGATCAATACGCGTGAGTCTTACAAGATCAAAGCGATCGAGCGCCAGATCCGTATGACATTTACGCCTGCTTTGATCCCTTCAGCTCAAGAGATCTGTGGTATTCAGTTGAATAAACTGATCGCTAAGGTGAAGGAAACAGAAGTACGTGAAAAAGACATCGCTCCGTTCATGGAACAAGTGATGGCAGATTTCGCTGATTTCTCGAAAGAAGATATTATCAAGAAGTTTGTTTCGGCAGAATTCAACCGATTTATTGAATACTACGATCGTGCAGGTGATCTGAACGTGATGAGCGGGAAAGACCGCGGAGATCGTCAGGAACGCGGAGATCGTGGTGATCGTTTCGATCGCAAGGAGCGTGCACCGCGCGACAATGGCAACAGAACTCGTTTCTTTGTAAGCCTTGGAAAACGCGACGGATTGAATCCTGGAGGTTTGTTGCGTGTGATCTGTGATTCAACTGGTTTGAAATCAGCAAACATTGGTCGTATCGACGTGATGCCGAACTTCTCATTCTTCGAAGCAGATAAAGAAAATGAAGGATTGATCCTTTCTCAGGTAAATGCTGCTGAGTATGAAGGTCACCAGGTAAAAGTGGAGATCACGCAGAAAAAAGACAGTGCTAATCGTGGCGAACGCCGTTCATTTGGAGGAGATCGTGGAGACCGCGGAGGACGTTCAGGTGGATTTGGTGGAGATCGTAACGGTGGCGGAGAGCGTCGTTCGTTCGGTGGAGACCGTGCCCGTTCTGGAAGCAGCGATCGTCGTTCTTCAGGTGGATTCCGTAGCGAAGGAGGTTCTTCTCGCGGTGGATTCGGTGGAAGCAGAGATGGTGGTAGCGACCGCAGAAGCAGTGACCGTCGCTCTAGCGGAGGCGGAGAACGCAGAAGCTCAGGTGGCGGACGTCGTTTTGATTCAAGCTACTCGAAATAATTGAAAATTGAGCATGGAGAATTGAAAAGACTTGAGATTCCAATTCGTCCCCCTTTGGAGGGGGAACTAGGGGGAGGAAAAGTCAATTTTTCATTAAAAGTCAAAAGAATAAACCAAAAAAGAATTGAAGTTTTTGGTGAGTCATTAAAGGGGAGGCAATGAAAATCCTCCCCCTTAATCCCCCTCCAAAGGGGGAAATCCAACAAACTTCGAACTTTAGAATTGTATGGAAATTAGAAACATCGCAATTATTGCACACGTTGACCACGGTAAGACCACCTTGGTTGATAAAATGATTGAAGCAGGACAAGTAGTGAACGAGCGCGACCGTCCGACAGGAGAATTGATCATGGATAACAACGACTTGGAACGCGAAAGAGGGATTACCATCGTGTCTAAGAACGTATCTGTGACTTACAAAGGAACAAAGATCAACATCATCGACACTCCGGGTCACGCCGACTTTGGAGGTGAGGTTGAACGTGTATTGAACATGGCAGACGGAGTTTGTTTGTTGGTGGATGCTTTCGAGGGTCCAATGCCGCAAACGCGTTTCGTTCTTGGAAAAGCGTTGTCTATGGGGATCAAACCCTTGTTGGTGATCAACAAAGTTGACAAAGACAATTGTACACCGGACGAAGTACACGAAAAAGTATTCGATCTGATGTTCGAATTGGATGCAAACGAGGAGCAATTGGAATTCCCAACGATCTACGGTTCTGCTAAAAATGGTTGGATGTCAGAAGATTGGAAACAACCTACAACATCTATTACACCGCTATTGGATAAGATCTTGGAATACTTCCCACCACGTAAGATCGAGGATGGAAATACCCAGATGTTGATCACTTCTTTGGATTTCTCAACTTACGTTGGTCGTATCGCGATCGGACGTTTGAACCGTGGGGAATTGAAAGAAAACCAACCGATCATTTTGGCAAAACGCGATGGTTCGCAAGAAAAACACCGCGTAAAAGAATTGTTCGTATTCGAAGGTTTGGAGCGCAAGAAAGTATCTGAAGTTCAAGCTGGAGATATTTGTGCGGTAACTGGTATCGAAGGATTCGAAATTGGAGATGTGATCTGTGATTTTGAAAATCCGGAGCCTTTGCCAACAATCGAATTGGATGAGCCAACAATGTCGATGATGTTCTCCATCAACGATTCACCATTCTTCGGTAAAGAAGGAAAATTCGTGACTTCTCGTCACATCCAAGAGCGTTTGCAAAAAGAATTAGAGAAAAACTTAGCAATGCGTGTTGCTGATACTGATAAAGCGGATAAGTGGATCGTTTACGGTCGCGGAGTATTGCATTTATCGGTTTTGATCGAAACTATGCGTCGTGAAGGATATGAATTGCAGGTTGGTCAGCCACAAGTGATCATCAAAGAGATCAACGGCGTGAAATGTGAGCCGGTGGAGGAATTGACGATCGACCTTCCGGAAGAGTTTTCTGGAACGGCTGTTGAAGCAGTAACGAAGCGCAAAGGAGAAATGACGAATATGGAGCCGAAAGGTGAGCGTATGATCATTCAATTCCAGATCCCTTCGCGTGGAATCATTGGTTTGCGTAACTACTTGTTAACACAAACAGCAGGTGAGGCCATTATGACACACCGTTTCTTGGAATACCAACCATTCAAAGGTGAAATTCCTGGACGTCAGAACGGATCATTGATCTCGTTGGAATTGGGTACTTCCATTCCGTTCTCGATGAACAACTTGCAAGATCGTGGTAAATTCTTCATTTTCCCGAATGAGAACATCTACGAAGGTCAGGTAATTGGTGAGAATTCACGTGCTGGAGACTTGTGTGTGAACGTAACGAAGACGAAGAAGTTGACGAACATGCGTTCATCCGGAGCTGACGATAAAGTGCGTTTGGCACCACCAAAAGTATTCTCGTTGGAAGAGTGTTTGGAATACATCCAAAGCGATGAGTACGTTGAGGTAACACCAGAAAATCTGCGCATCCGTAAGATCTTGTTGAAAGAAACAGATCGCAAACGCGCTGGAAAATAACATTTCCTCCCTGTCACTTCGAGTAAATGACAGAGGAATTAAAAATGGAAAAGTGAAAATTGAAAAGCGGTTCTTCGGGGCCGCTTTTTTACTAGAAATCAATACATATGGAACAACAAGAATTTTTAGATCAGCACGTTTTTAAAGGCTTGAAAAAATTGAAAGATGGTTTCGAAAAGGAGAATGTTCCTTTTTTCTCCGCAGCAGATTTTGTCATTATCATGGAGCGCGCTGAGTATTTTGGAATCAGTATTTACAGCATCGAACCTTGGTATGAAGGGGAGATCTACGATGTAATAACGCATGAAAACCTGAATAAGAAAGCAACTGATGCACGTTGGTACAGAAAGGCTTTCCAGACATTTGAATCTCGCCAAGCCGGCATGAATTATTCTGCCACGTTCAGAGTCTCGCCTAAGCTATTGGCTCGGAAGTTTGATTGATCAATTCAGAATTAGGAATTGTAGTCGTTACTTTGCCGGACCAAACAGGCGAATTCTTCCGTTTTTCAAGATGGTTTTTTCATTCGAAATCGCGGTTAATCGAATGAAAGTCGAACCTGGCGTTAGAGGTGGAAAGGTATAGTTGTAACTACCTCGTTGATCTGTGCTGAATCCCTTGTTCTGAAAATGAATCAGTGGAACTTCATGGCTGAAATGGATGTTATTGAAGGCACTGTCAACGATTGTTAAACGTAAGCGGACCTCGCTATTTTCAGGAAAATCATGATCAAAATCCCAGGAAATAAGTGCTAATTGATCCAATTCACGCAAGGTATCAATGCGTATGTCAGCCAACAGTTGTTCTCCATGAGCATTTATGTGCATGTCCTTCATACCGAAGGATTCCAGTTTACGATAAATTCCAAAGTCAATGGTCGGTTTCCAGATCAACCCTTGGTATTTCGGGTCTGTTTTCAAGAAAACTTGCCAGTATTTGGTTTCATCCATGTCGATCCAATGCAAAATATAACGCTTGTATTGCAAGGCTTGGATCAAATTTATGGGAATGAGAGTAAGTAGCGTGGCGGATAGAACTAGGGATGGTGCAATACGCCATTTTGCAGTTGTCAATAGGAGGGGTAAGATCAGAATTGGGAAAAAGTCAATGAATGCCCGCATACCAAAGCTGCAGCCGTAGAACCAGGACCACCAGGAAGATAGAACGTAAGTGACTAGAGCAAAGAACACATTAAACGTAATGAATGCGAACCAGTTGCGCTTGAAAAGCCAGATTAAACTGGTGCAAAAGCTAACAAAAAAGAGAGGTGTGTAAACGAATAATCCTTTCTTGTAGGAGAATAGAATATCCAGAAAATGAGGTTGGGTAAAATCGAATGTTTCACCTTGATAGGAGTAGACCACCCAATGTCCGGTTTGCAAATACCAGGCGATCAATTGTGGGGAAAGCATGATTCCAGCAATAGCCATTCCGATCAGGATTCGTTTCCATGAGCCAACAATGGTGTGCATTCCGGAAAGAAAAACGGACCAGGATCCGGCGATAAATGGCAAAGCAAAGATCACCAAGACGTTAATTTGACGAATTAAAAGAATTAGCCCAAGAAAAATACAGGTCCAGACAAATGAACGCAAGTCTTGTTTCTCAAAATAGCGCTTGGCAAAATAGGCGAAAGCAGCGATGGCGAAGAACGAATAGACGTGACTAAAACCGGCGTCAGCACTCGCGTAATGAACGATCGGTGTAGCGAGCACGAGAAGTAGTTGGGCAAGGGTGATTCTCCAGAAGTTGATGGCGTAATGTTGCGCTAAGAGCTTGAAAAAGATCAAGCCAAGGAACAGATAAAAAATAGCTGCGAATTGCATCGTCTTTTGAAAAGGCGGTTCATAGCCATTGTGTGGGATGTCTTGTAATTCTTGTGCGAAATGTGTGACAAGGAAAAAGGGACTTTCCAACACGGCTGTACCGATTGGGTACTTGTTCACCAGTCGGTCGTCGATCTCCACATACCCAATATTTTCAGGAAGTTTTTGATAGGCTTCCGGCTTGTTTTTGAAAGAAAAATCGTTGCGATTCAGGTCGCTGCGAATGAACGCTGAAGGCAGGTAATCGTAATACCCGATCCCGTCAGCATTGATAGTTGTGGGAGCTTTGTCCAGGAAATTATTGAGTACAAACAAAAAGATCAGAACAATGGACAGTTCCGTTCCACAGGTTCGGAAAAATGTGCGCAAACTGTTCTTTAAAGTTGTCATGCGGTGTAAAAGTACAATTTTCGGTACGATAGTGAATAACGCAGCTTTCGAAATAAATTGTTGATGACGTCCTTATTTTGTTCATAAACTTCTGCATTTCACTTGCATTTGGACCTTCGTTTTGCGTATCTTTATATTTAAATGAAATGCGATGTTTGATTGGGAAGACGAAGCGAGTGAAAACCATCTGAATGAGGATTTGGAACGTTTTGAGTCCCAGTTAGAGCAAGGTTCCGTTGGTTTTTTTGACAGTGATCGTTTAGAGGCGATCATTGATCATTATTTGATGAATGGAGCTTATTCAAAAGGGGAGATAGCGGCCGAGATCGGACTGCAGCAATATCCTTTCCACTCCTTGTTTTTTATTCGAAAAGCACAAGCCATGTCCGGACTGGGCAAATTGAAGGAAGCCTTGTTATTATTGGATGAAGCTGAAGAGAAGGAAACAGCCAGTATGGAGTTGAAATTGACCAAGGCTGCAATTTTTAGTCAGTTACGCGATAGTAAACGTGCTGTAAAATATTTTCGTGAAGCGCTTGAGTTAGCAGAACGTGAGGACAAAGACGAGATTTACCTGGATCTGGCGAATGAGTTGGAGCAGTTGAAAGATTTCAAAGGTGCCGTAGAAGTTTTGGAAGAAGCGATGCGCGAGAATCCGAAGAATGAAGGAGCACTTTATGAGTTGGCTTTTTGTTTGGATCAGATCGGAAATGTGCAACGAGCTATCGATTCTTACACGCACTTTTTGGATGAAAATCCCTACAGTTTTACAGCTTGGTATAATTTAGGAAATACTTACTCCAAAGCAGAAAAATGGGCAGATGCAATTACAGCTTACGAATATTGTATTGCCATCAACGATCGCTTTTCTCCGGCTTACTTCAATATGGGGAATGCGCAGTTGACCATTGAACAATACGAAGAATCTATCGAGTCCTTCTTGCGTTGCATTGAGTTGGATGGAGAAGATGCCTTGACCTATTGCTATTTAGGGGAGGCATACGAGCATCTGGAGCAATTAGAAATCAGTTGGGATTATTACCAAAAAAGCCTTGCATTGGCCCCTTATTTGGGTGAAGCTTGGTTGGGCTTGGGAATCATCAAAGATCTGGAAGGAAAACCGAAAGAGAGTTTACATTATATCGAACGAGCGATCGAGTTGGAACCTGAAATGGACGGTTACTATCATGTCTATGCAGGAGCCTTAGAAAATGGTGGATTCATTCCGGAAGCTGAAGTGGCTTATCTGAAGTGTTTGGAATTGGCCCCATCCAATGAAGATGCCTATTTTGATTATGTGGATTACTTGTTAGATCACCGGCCTGCTACAGCACGCACCTATGTCACCGATTTTGTTCAGGAACACCAGTTTTTCTTTTCAATTCTTCCGTTGATCTATTTGGATTATTTATCTGGCAAGAAAAATGAAGCAAAATTGATGTTTGTGGAATGTCTAAACAAAGATCCTGAAAAGGCGAAAGATTTGTTTGTGCGCTACCCTGACTTGCTGAATGATGCAGAATTTGTAAATTTGGCCCGCTAAACAAATCGGTCTAGCTAATTTTTTAAAAAAATGAATTTTACGTTACCATATATACCTGAAAGAACACAACAACCTCGCAATCATGGAATCACCATGATGATGGACAAAGGATTGAGCCTGCGTGAAGCGGAGAATTTCTGCGAAGCAAATGCCAATATGACGGACATCGTGAAGTTTGGTTTCGGAACGGCATATGTAACCAATAATATCGAAGAGAAATTACGCATTTATCGCGAAGCAGGTTTACGCCCATATTTTGGTGGAACCTTGTTTGAGGTGTTCTACGCTCGTGGAAAATTCGACGACTATTTGCGTTTGTTGGATAAGTATAATCTCGACTTAGCAGAGATCTCGGATGGTTCGATCATCATCAACCACGATGAAAAATTGGAGTTGATCCACCGACTTTCTAAAACGAGAACTGTACTATCAGAAGTAGGTTCGAAAGACTCAGGGATCTTGATCTCACCCAACCGTTGGATCAAAATGATGAGTACGGAATTGGAGGCTGGTTCTTGGAAAGTAATCGCCGAAGGACGTGAAGCAGGTAATGTGGGGGTTTTTAGACCAAATGGAACGGCACATACCATGTTGATCAATAAGATCATTGCGAAAGTAAAACCCGAAGATATTTTGTGGGAAGCACCACAGAAGAATCAACAAGTGTGGTTCGTTAAATTGTTTGGAGCGAACGTGAACTTGGGGAATATCGCACCAAATGAGATCATTCCATTGGAATGTTTACGTCTTGGTTTGCGTGGAGATACTTTCTTTGAGTTCTTACCGGCGGATTACGCAGAACGCTTGAAACAAGTTGATTCAGACGATCCGGAAGAGGAATAATCATGACTTTTAAAAGCAGAACTGTATTTCGTGGACACGGTGCGCCTGTTTACGCAGTTGCTGCTGATGAACAATTCATCTACAGTGGTGCGGGCGATCGCTTCGTAACACGCTGGAATGTGCAAACAGGCCTGCAAGATGGTTTTGCCATAAAATTGGAACAAGCACCTTATTGCATGTTGCTTGCTGAAGGTGTGTTGTATATCGGTACGGCAAATGGCACCTTGGCGGCAATTTCAATCCTGGATAAGCAATTGCTTTGGGAATATAATTTCTCCGGAAAAGCCCTGTTTTCCTTGTTAAAAACAGATCAGGGAATTATATTCGGTGATGAAGCCGGAAACCTATGCTTGGTGTCCACTTCAGGTAAGAAATTATTCGCGTTCCCATTGGGTGAAGGAAAGATCAAAGCCTTGAGTGCGACTTCAACTCATATCTATGCAGGCTGTGCTTCGGGATGGGTTTTGGAATTTGACAGGACCAATTTCAATGAAACAAATCGATGGAAACTACACGATTCACAAGTAAATGCTATCGCTTTTCAAGATGATCAATTGATCTCGGTTGGTCGGGATGGACATCTTGTGATCTTTGATCTTAGTACCAATACTGTTACCAAACGCATTCCGGCACATTACCAAAGTATTTACAGCATAATACAAGTGAACGATCAGTGGATCACATGTTCGATGGACAAAACCATCAAGGTGTGGAATAGAGATCTGGAAACTGTGGTGCAAAAGACTACTGTGAAAGAAGGCGGTCATTCGAGATCCGTAAATGCGCTTTGTGCTTTTCAGAATACAGGATTCGTGAGTTGTAGTGATGACAAAACGCTGATTTGTTGGG
>JACCEA011361136.1_pt1 | contig 86944 bp, 81 predicted proteins | sample 7449851 | NCBI WGS metagenome assembly JACCEA01 (sample SAMN15323453, study PRJNA562643) | freshwater metagenome | isolation source: river surface water | place: USA:Blue River Watershed | collected 2017-08-18 | reverse complement strand
GTTGTTTTTTTTTTTTTTTGTTAAAAGAGTTTTTTTGGCTTAGAAAGTAGCTTAATTTTAATTATTAAAGTAATTTTTTTTTTTTTAATAAAGAGTAACCAATTCTACAAAAGTGATATTACGAAGAGTTGACAATTCTATAGATTTAAAGAATTTTTCAATAAACTTTATTTAAACAATATGAGATTTAACTTTCTAAAAATCAATGTCAATACAAAACCAATTGTGACACCTGTTGTGTTTGCCAAGGCGTCTAACCAAGATGGAGCTCTTCCAGGAACAAAACCTTGACAATACTCCATTAACAAGCCATAAAGCACGAGTAATGGTAAAATTAGTAAATGTTTTCTGAAATTATCTAAAAGCATTCCTGCATTTAAACTAAAAACGGTATAAGCAATGAAATGATTGATTTTATCGTGTTCTCCTAATTCAATTCCTGATTTTGGAGGCATTAAACTTAAAACTGTAATTCCAATAATTACACAAACTAACGAGGATTTCAATAAGTTTTTACTCCAGATTTTCATTAAGCAAAAATAAGAATTTGTTTTGAAGAGAAAATAAGTGTTGCGAATGGAAGTATATAATGCTTATTATTTGCGAACAACAGAATTGCGAATTGCGAACGGAAAACCATAATGCTTAGGAATTGCGAATGAATAATTTGAAAATTAAATGATTTGAAAATTTGAAAATGGAAGTTCAGAATGCTTAGGAATTGCGAACAAAAGAATTGCGAATGGAAGAATTGCAAACAGAAAACCATAGTGCTTAGGAATTGCGTAAGTCTAATTGCGAACGGAAAACCAGAATGCTTAGGAGTTGCGAACCAATCAGACTTCGGACTTCGAAAGCCTCAGTCCTCGTCGTTTGTAATTGTTAATTTTACGAATATAATATCTCGAGCAGAGCGCTTACAAAAAACTCGTTCGTAATTCGCAATTATGAATCCGCAATTTATGAAATTCGCAATTAAATTTTTGTAATCTTCCTCTTCTCTTTCAAACTCTTATTCTCCACTTGCAAAAAATACTCCCCAGCTGCAAGTGCGCTAATATCCAAAGGCAAACTCTCCGTGTTTTTAGGAACAGAAATTTTTCTCACCAATCGCCCACGTGCATCAATAATCAGCAATTGACTGTCGTTAGTAAGTGCGCTGAATTGAAGTGTTAAATTGCCACTCGTAGGTGAAGGATAGACCAACCACGAAAAACTTGTTGGCGGTGGCGTAATTGTATCTTGCGGAATGGTAACAAAAACAGTTACACTATCTACCAAATCGACAATGCAGGGAACAGTTTCTGAAGTATCGATTAAACCAAAATAATAGGTGGTGGTAACTTCTGGCGAGGCAATGGGGTTGAGAATCGTAGTATCACTCAAACCTGCACTTGGCCACCAACGATACACCAAATCATTCCAACAGCCCTCACAGTTGGCTTGCAAGGCGACATTCTCTCCCAACGTATCAATCTCACCACCCAACCCTGTTGAAATTTCCGGAAGTTCATAGACACCGAAATCGTCGAAGTAGTAGTAGGCGGCACCGCAACCGTTTTCGTCATCACAAATTAGATTATCCCATGTCAATAAATCAAAACAACCAACAGTCATAAATTTTTCATCCCCTTTTGCATAGTATATTCCTTTAATTAATGCCCAGTTTAAAGTGTCTGTTGGTATAAAACTACAATCAATTCCATTATATAACTCCAACCTATTTTAATCAATTTGTTTCAATTGAGTTGAAAATGGTTTTGCGGGAGACTGTTGTTGATTGAAAATCAGAAGCATTGAATGTCATCCTCCTCAGTCCTCCTTCAAAGGAGGAGGCTCAAATCTCACTTCGCAAGAAATTATTTGTTGAGTTAAAATCTATTTCTTTTCCAATAATTTAAGGCTCATCCAAGTTATGTTTCTCTCCGTCAGCAGACGGAAGATTAAAAGGGATGACCAATTTCAAATTAGAAATTCTTTATCCTACCCTTCCATCGTTTGTAACGCTACTAAATCTGCGTACAATCCTTTTTTCTCAATTAATTCTTGATGCGTTCCTGATTCGAGGATATCACCGTGTTGTAAAACGAGAATATTATCCGCATTTCTGATTGTTGACAAACGGTGCGCAATCACAACAGATGTTCTTCCTTTCATTAGTTTATCCAAAGCATCTTGCACTAAACGTTCTGATTCAGAGTCTAATGCTGAGGTTGCTTCGTCTAAAATTAGAATTTGAGGGTTTTTCAATATCGCTCGTGCAATGGCAATACGTTGTTTTTGTCCACCAGATAATTGAATACCACGGTCACCAACTTCCGTTTGCAATTGTTCAGGAAAAGAAGCTATAAACTCCCAAGCATTTGCTTTTTTCGCAGCTTCGATTACTTCTTCTTCATTTGCTTCTGGTTTTCCAAATCGTATATTTTCTAAAATGGAGCCAGAAAATAAAATAACTTCTTGCGGTACAATTGCCATGTGTTGACGCAAGTAATTCAAATCATATTCAGTAATTAATTGATTATCAATTCTAATTTCACCTGAATTGGCATGGTAAAAATTCAAAATCAAGTTGGAAATGGTCGATTTTCCTGAACCACTTGGACCAACTAAAGCCAAGGTTTTATTTCTTTCAACTCCAAAACTAACATTCTTCAGAATTGTCATGTCTTTTCGTTGCGGATAAGCAAAACTTACGTTTTTAAATTCAATTTCACCTTGAATTGTAGATGTACTTGTTCCTGTATTTTCAGCTTTTTCAGTCTTTTCGTTAATGATATTCATTAAATTTTCTGTTGCACCAATCGACTTTTGAATACTTGCATATAAATCAGGTAAAGAACCAACAGATGCACCCATCATAATTGTAAACAATACAAATTGGTAGAAACCTTCGCTCGATAATTCTGGATTGTTCCCTTGTGTCATCAACATTCCTTGCCAAATAATAAAAACAATTGCGCCAAATAAACAAAAGATGATAAAAGAGACGAAAAGACCGCGCCAAACACCACTTTTTACATTTAAATCGCGTGTTTTTTGCGTTGAATTTTTAAACCTTGAAAGAGCAAAATACTCATTTGTAAAAGCCTTCACGTTTGTAATTCCAGTTAAGGCTTCCTCTACAATTGAATTTGATTCTGCTGTAAAATCTTGCGCTTCTTTACTCAATCGACGAATGTAACGACCAAAAAACACAGCGATAATTGCCATCACAGGAACGGTTGCCAACATAATTAAGGACAATTTCCAAGAAATAAAAAGCAAGAAGAAAATGCCCCCCACAACAATAATTATTTGTCTGAAAAATTCAGCAATTGTGGTGCGCAAAGTTTCTTGAATTTGGGTAACATCCGAAGATAAGCGACTCGTTAATTCACCAACTTTATTGCGATTAAAGAAATCCATTGGCATAAAAACCAATTTATCGAAGGCATCATTTCTTAAATCTCGCAGTGCATTTTCTGTCACATTATTAAAAATCACAACGCGAACGAAGGAGAAAAGTGCTTGAAAACCAAATAAAATAAAAAGTGTAAACGCTACATTATTGATGTTGTTGGTGCTAATTAATTCCACTGAATCTTGCATGTTTGAAACATTTGCTGTTCCTAGTAATTTCCCCAATAAGTAAGGAAACACAAGCCCTGCAGAAGTAGAAAGCACAAGGAAAATCCAACCGATGAAATAAATAAATCCGTAAGGTTTTAAATAGCAAAAAATTCCCGCTGCTTTCGAATAGCTTTCTTTCGTTAGTTTTACTTTATCTTCTTTCTTATTTTTAGGCTTTAGCATTTTGCAATTTATTTTAGTGCAAAAATAGTGGGTTTATCTTCGATAATGATTTTTTAAATAATTTTGTTGAAAGAATTTGATATATAGAAAAATGTATTATCTTTGCACTCCTAGTTTTTGATAACATTTACAAGAAATAATCATGAAAAGAACGTTTCAACCATCGGTAAGAAAGAGAAGAAACAAGCACGGCTTCCGCAGTAGAATGGCTACTAAGAATGGTCGTCGCGTTTTAGCTGCGCGTCGTAGCAAAGGAAGAAAGAAATTGACTGTTTCTGACGAACCGATGCACAAGCGTTAAGATTCTCTGAAAAAATTAAGCTCCTGAATGGGGCTTTTTTTTTTGCGCTTGATTTTTGAAGAACTAATTAATATTATTCTCAGTCATTTCTTTTAGCCTTTTTACAGCATAATTAGTTTTGTTATTTTCCCCTGAACTTTCAAGAAGTTTTAACTCTACTCCTTTCTTTAAGTCTCTACTAGCTGTTGCTGTTGATAAATCTTTAAAAATATTCATATAATCTTTACGTGTAAAAACCTGAATACCGAGACTTATAAAATAATCTAGGCGATCTGTCGTTTTTAAAACTCGATTGTTATAATTTAATAATTCTAGCAACGCCTTTTCAATCACACCAAGCATATATTCTATAAAGGCAGTTGATTTTCCAGTTTTATCACTTAATGCTAATGATTGATAATATGTATCTTGCGATTTACTTATTAATGTTTCAAAAGGTAAGTATTCAAAAATTGGATATTCTTTCATTAAAATCAATGTTTGCCACAATCTTCCCATTCGACCATTTCCATCAATGAAAGGATGTATAAATTCCATTTCATAGTGAAACACACAACTTTTTATCAGCGCCAATTCCTCTGTTTCATTCAAATAATTAAATAAGTCATTCATTAGAAATGGTACGTTTTCGTATGGAGGCGCAATATGTTCAATTTCACTTCCTTTTACAATTCCAACACCTTTTTTTCTGTATAATCCTGCATCTTCAATTAGTCCATTCATTAAAAGTTGATGGGCTTTTAAAAAACTATTTTTTGAAGTGTAGGAATAAGCACTGAGATTTTCATAGACTTTTATCGTATTTAAAACTTCCAAAACATCTTTTTTAGGACCAATAATATGCTTGTTATCAATTAAAGCAGTTATTTGTTCTTCAGTTAGTGTGTTGCCCTCAATTTGCAATGTTGAATGTATAGTCTTTATTCTATTAAGTTTACGAAGTTGTGGCGATTGCTTATGGAGATAATTCGCATTGACCTCACCTAAACTTATTGAAATCGAATTAATTAACTTAAGGATTTTAGGTGTAATATCATAAGGTGGTTTCATTGATAGTATCATTTGATAGCATCAAAAATACACAATTATTTATCGTTATTTTGGATAAATAGAAAGTTTGGGAATTAATTATTCTCAAAACCATGCGTGCAAGCCGCTGCTTATTCACATATAATTCAAGCGCATTGTTATTTGTTTTAGCAATGCTGTTAATTTTACACTCTAATCTTCAATTATGGCAGGTTCAAGTTTTGGAACAATTTTCAAATTAAGCACTTTTGGTGAATCGCACGGTGGAGCAATTGGTGGGGTGATTGATGGTGTTCCGGCTAATTTTAAATTGGATTTAGAGGCGATTCAAAAAGAACTTTACAGAAGAAAACCTGGTCAGTCTGCAATTGTGACACAACGGAAAGAAAGCGATACTGTTCAATTTCTGTCTGGAATATTTGAAGGAAAAACAACGGGTGCACCTATTGGATTTATTATTCCAAATGAGAATCAGAAATCAACGGATTACAAGCATTTAGAACATACTTTTCGACCTTCTCATGCTGATTTTACGTATCAGAAGAAATTTGGCATTCGCGATTTTAACGGAGGAGGAAGAAGTAGTGCGCGCGAAACAGCAAGTAGAGTAGTGGCAGGTGCCATTGCAAAACAAATGCTTGCCGCTTTAGGAATTCGATTTTCAACGTACGTTGATCAAATTGGAGAAATACGTTTTCAGTCAACTCAATTCTTTGAGCAAGAAATTATTGAGTCGAATTTAGTTCGCTGTCCGGATGAGAAAATCGCTGTAGAAATGGAAAACCTTGTTCGTGAAATCCGCAAGGAAGGAGATACAATTGGAGGAGCAATTCGTTGTGTAATTGAAAATGTCCCAATTGGTTTAGGTGAGCCTGTTTTCGATAAATTACATGCCGAATTAGGAAAGGCAATGTTGTCGATAAATGCAGTAAAGGGTTTTGAAATTGGTAGTGGTTTTGACACAATAGCGATGCGAGGTTCACAGCATAATGACCTATTTAATTTGGATGGAAGTACGAAAACCAATTATTCTGGCGGAATTCAAGGTGGAATTTCAAACGGAATGCCGATAAATTTTCGAGTAGCATTTAAACCTGTTGCAACATTAATGCAAGATCAACGGTCAATAAACACTGATGGAGAAGAAGTTACAGTTGCTGGTAAAGGTCGTCACGATGCGTGTGTGGTACCTAGAGCGGTTCCAATTGTAGAAGCGATGGCAGCAATTACAATTTTAGATTTTCATCTTAGAAATAAGTCAATACATTTGTGAAAAAATAAATTAAAATGATACAACGCGTTCAAACTTTATACTACGCCATAACAATGATTTTGCTTGCTATTTTATTAAGCGGAATGGAATTTTTTAGATTTGTTGGTGAGAAAACGGTTTATGTTTTCAGTGTTTATGGTATTCAAATGGGAAAAGTTGGAGAAGAAAATGGTTCATTAGAATCTACTAGTTCAATGCCTTTTTTCTTGACAGTTATAAGTTTTATCTTATTCATTTTCATTACTTTGATGGGATATAAAAACTTAAATCGTCAGTTTAAATTAGCAAGAGGAATCTTCTTTATTTATTTAATTCTATTGATTGCTATTATCGTTTTCGCAGTAATCGGTGGCGGAGTTTTAACGAATGAACCAACGAAAAGAGAGCTAGGTTTAGGATTTTTATTCTTCGTTTTAGGTTTTCCATTTAGTTTCTTGGCACAATTAGGAATCAAACGCGATAAGAAATTGTTGGATTCTTTGAATAGACTGAGGTAGATTAAATGCTTAATTATTAATGTTAAATTTTTAATTCTCATTCAACATTAATCATTCAAAATTCAATTAGTATTTCACCCCAATTTTCTTATAAATAAAGTGCATCAACCACGCAGGACCGATAAGTAAGAATTGAAGATCTTTCAAAAATGATGGTTTTTTACCTTCGATATTGTGACCTACGAATTGAAAAATCCAAGCGATAACAAATAGAATCAGTGCTAATCCCCAAAGTGGAAAATGCAATGACGTTAGGTTTTCTTCTAATCGATCTGTGATGGCAATACATGCAAAAGCAAATAGTAACATACCGATTGTCAAACGAATCGAAAGTTTAATGTAATAGAAAATCACTGCAACTAAAGCAACCAAAGCAAGGTTTAAATGATAGGTCGTACTTGGAATTTCAAAACCTAACTTCACACTCCAAAGAAGTGCAACAATCGTCCAAAAAATAACAGGGACACAAATCCAATGAATAAATTTATTAGTTGCATTTTGGTGGCTTTCACCGTATTCATTTAGTAATTTGTCAATAGCTCGCATGGTTTGAGTTTTAAAATTGAAAATAAATGTAGTGAATATTCTTTAGAATCGAATATCAAAAACAAATTTCAAAAAGAAAGACTGGATCAAAATTGGTTACTAAATACTTCAATTTGGATTTAAAATAAGTCTTTTTAAAACAAGACAATAGTTTAAAAACACCCAATTTAGAGAACTTTAAAGTCTATTTATCCTAGAACCAACTTTACCGCATTTTTAACTGCTTGAATAACTGTTACAACTTGATCATCTGTCAAATTAAAATAAACAGGTAGAGAAATTTCAGCGGCATATTTCAAGTAAGCTTCTGGGTAATTATCAATGGAATAGCCCAAATTTTTATAAGCTGTTAAAAGTGGAAGTGGTTGAAAATGAACATTTACAGCTACATCATGTTCAAAGATTTCTTGTATAATGGCGTTGCGTTGTGTTTCAGAAATTGAAGCAATTCGCAATAAATACAAGTGGTAACAAGTTTCTCGTGTTTCATCTTTATACTTCGGAAGAATAGCCCATTTTTCGATCCCGAAAGCAGCGTCATAAGCCTCAAAAATCGTTTTTCTTCGGTCTAAATTTTCACCATATCGCTCCAATTCAATCAAACCAATTGCAGCTTGAATATCCGTCATATTGCATTTATAACCTGGTTCAAGTACGTCATATTTCCAAGCACCTTTTACAGTTTTTGCTAAAGCATCTTTTGATTGACCGTGAAGAATTTTAATGCAAAAATCTCTATAAATAGTTTCGTGGTCAAAATCAGAAGGTAAATTAAAGCAAACCGCACCACCTTCAGCTGTTGTTAGGTTTTTAACTGCGTGAAACGAAAAACAAGTTACATCTGCTAAACTTCCTGATTTTTTTCCTTTGTAAGTCGCACCAAAACTATGTGCTGCATCAGCCGCGATTAATATTCTACCCAACTGTTTTTGCATTTCAGTTTTAGGTAAAAATTGATCTTTACAAGCATTAACTAGTTCATAAATAGCATCATAATCACACGGGAATCCAGAAATATCAACTGGCATAATTACTTTCGTTCGAGGTGTAATTGCGGCTTTAATTTTTTCAATAGAAATATTGAAATCATCTTTACTAATATCCACCATTACTGGTTTTGCTCCTGTATGTAACACCACATTCGCGCTTGCACAATAAGTGTAAACAGGAATAATTACCTCATCTCCTTCACCAATTCCCCACCAACGCAAGAAAACTTCCATTCCAGAAGTCCAAGAATTAACCGAAACCGTAGTTTGACAACCGCAATATTCCGTGATTTTTTTTTCAAATAATTTGGTACGTGGACCTGTTGTAATCCAACCACTTAGCAAGGCTGCATTCACTTCATCAAGCACACGTTGATCAATACGAGGAGGAGAAAATGGAATCATGGGGCAAAGATAATCTTTTATGGAAAGTTGAATCTCAAAGTTGAAATTGGAAAATAATATTTTGATGTATGAAATAAAATAGAAAACTATAATTAGGACTTAAAGTGATCAATCAATATTCTAAAAAGTGATTGTTTTGCAAATATCGTTTCCAAAAACTCTTTCGAATCCAAATAGCAATATTGGAAATATCTTTAATACTTATCCTAATAGCTGCCGGATGCGAGTTTATTTTATTAAAGCTGCAAGCTAAAGGTTTTGCTTTGAAACCACCAAAATCTACGTAAGCTTTTAGCAATTTCAATTTTTCAGTTTATAAATACTCTACTTCAAAAATCCCCTTGCACGTAAATCTTTCTGAATAGCAACAATATCTTCTGGAATTTCAAAATTTGTCAGCCAATTTACATCCAAACCGTTGTAAATACATAGTTTCATTATGTTCGGAAAACATGCAATTAATTCACCTAAAGTTTCAACATCCTCTTTGAAATCGTTTTGTAAATCTTCGTGCATTGCTTTGATTTGTGTCAAGATTTTGAAACTTCTCGCAATCACATATATATTAAAAGCATACGATCTATTCGGCATTTCGCGGTTCAATTCATCTTTTAAGTTTGAAAGCGAAAGAATCAACATTTTCAAATTCAAGTAAGGTTCGCTGTATTTATCTTTTGTGGTTGAAACAAGTTCGTTAATCATTCCACTCATTTCTTTGACTTCTTGTAAGTAAATATCAGAAGAATAAAATCGGGTTTTAACAGCTGCGACAATTTTTTGAAATCTTTCCTCTAATTCAGACCTAAAAGCTTCCACCGATTTCGTTTCTAACAATTGAAAATAGAGTTGATTCACCAAAACCTTGTCTTTCTTGATAAGTCGAATTAACAATTTATCTTTTTCTTTCTCAGGCATTGCAAGAATAGCTTCCTTAAATTCAGTTTCTATTTTCATTGATTCTATTTTTCAAAAGCAAAATAAACCATAATTCAATCACAAAAACGGATTGGAATTTGATTTTTCAAACAATAAGTAGGAATTTAAAAAATCAATTTAAGATTATAAACTCAATATTTTCTACTTTTACATTTTAACACAACTAAAAGTAGTTAGTGAAAAGTTAGTGAAATTTGTTTAGTGAATGCCCTTTACATTTCAAAATTATGAGAAGGAACCCTTCACTTTTAACTCTTAACTCTTAACTTTTCACTCTTAACTTTCAGTTCCCAACTTTCAGTTCAATGTCTGTCCATAAAAACGTAAAAAGAGTAACAACTCACACATTGCAAGAAATGAAAAATGCAGGTGTAAAAATATCTATGCTAACAGGTTATGATTTTTCTATCGCAAGAATTATTGACGAAGCAGGAATGGATATCATCCTTGTTGGTGATTCGGCTTCTAACGTTATGGCGGGACACGAAACAACTTTACCTATCACTCTAGACCAAATGATTTACCACGCTTCTTCGGTTGTGAGGGCAGTTGATAGAGCGTTGGTTGTGGTTGATTTACCTTTTGGTTCTTATCAAGGAAATTCAAAAGAAGCGCTTTCTAGTGCCATCCGAATTATGAAAGAATCAGGTGGACACGCTGTAAAAATGGAAGGCGGACAAGAAATTTTGGAATCTATCAAACGTATTTTAACTGCTGGAATTCCTGTAATGGGACATTTAGGTTTAACGCCACAGTCGATTTATAAATTTGGAACTTACGTCGTTCGAGCGAAAGAAGAAGAAGAAGCTAATCGTTTGATTGAAGATGCAAAAGCCTTGGAAGCAGCAGGTTGTTTTGCCATTGTTTTAGAGAAAATCCCAGCAAAATTAGCAGCTAAAGTAGCTCAAATGGTATCGATTCCTATCATTGGAATTGGCGCTGGAAACGGTGTTGATGGTCAAGTTTTAGTGGTTCACGATATGCTTGGAATTAATAATGAATTTAGTCCGCGTTTTCTTCGTAAATACAATAATCTACACGAGCAAATGATGCGTTCGTTTCAAGAATACATTCGCGACGTAAAAGCTGGAGATTTTCCGAACGAATCAGAACAATATTAAGTTTGGAATATGATTTTCAGTAGATTTTTATTTGTTTTATTTTTTTTACTAATCGCTTTAAGTGCTTGTAATTCAAACTCAAACAAGGAAATAAAAATCACTGATTCTTCTAAAAACTTGTGTAAACATAGTCGCTGGTTGAAGATTTATGAAACGGAAAATCAGGTAATTATTCAAATCACCAATCCTGATAATCCAAAGCAAGTTTTTACCTTTAAAACCTCTGGAAAAGCTACAAATCAAGGAGTTAATTCCACCAAAATCATTCAACTTCCAAGCAAGAAATTGGCTGTGCTTTCGGCAACGCATATCGGAATGCTTTCAGAATTAAATGCGATTAACTTCATTTCAGCGATTTCGGATGTGAAGTTTATTTACAATCAGCAAGTGAAAAAAGGTGTGAAAACTGGAAAGATTATTTCGCTTGGTGACGAAGGTCAAATTTCAATTGAAAAACTGCTTGCCTCCAAAACTAAAGTAATGATTTATAGTGCTTTTAGTGGGGAGTTATCACAACAAAAACAATTTGAAAAACTTGGAATTACAAGTATCCCAAATTATGATTGGCGCGAAACCACTCCACTGGGAAAAGCAGATTGGATCTTACTTTTTGGTTATTTGACCGGTAAACAAGAACAAGCAAAAGAAAGAATCGAACGATTAAATACCTTATATTCTCAAGGAATTATCGCAGGAAAAAAAATCAAAAACAAAGAAATATTTCTTCTTGGAAATCAAATGGGCGATTATTGGTATGCGCCAGCTGGTGAAAGCTATCAAGCCATTTTATTAAAAGACGCTGGAATCAATTATTTGTACGCCGACACAAAAGGAACAGGAAGTTTAGCTTTGCCGATGGAACAAGTTATTAAGGATGCTGAAAAAGCAACTATTTGGTTAAATCCCGGTTTTGGAAGCAAGGCAGAAATTCTAAAATCAAATCCGAAGGCGGCATTTTTAAACGTTTTTCAAAAAGGAAAAATTTACTGTTACTCAGCAAATATGAATAACTTCTGGGAAATCAGTACCGTTCAACCTCATTGGTTTTTACGTGATTTACAAACTATTAAATCCGGAAAAACTTCCAATGATGAATTGTATTTTTATAAATCGGTAGAATGATCCAAACGCAACGAATAAACTGGTTTTTAGTAGTTTCGCTTTTGATTTTCCCGTTGATTGCTTACTTTCATTTGACCGTTGGACAACAAGTAATTTCGTTGACAGACTTTAAAAACGCAATATTTGCTTACGATTCCACAAACACAGCACAATTATTAGCTAGAGAGTTCAGATTTCCACGTTTGATAATGGCTTGCATCGCTGGTGCTGGTCTTTCATTAGCTGGAATGTTGATGCAAACGCTTTTCAATAATCCACTTGCTGGACCTTATGTTTTAGGGATTAATTCTGGAGCAAGTTTGATGGTCGCAATTAGTTTATTAACTGGAATTCAGTTTTTTGGAACGAATGTCGGTTTGATTAGTTCTGCATTAATTGGTGCTTTTGCTGCTGGAATGCTGATGATGTCTGTGGTAAGTTTCTTAAAATCGCAAGTTTCTCTTTTGTTAGTCGGTTTGATGTTTGGAAGTTTTACCTCAGCGATTGTTTCGTTTCTTGAAATCAGCTCTAAAGCAGAACAGTTAAAAAGCTTCACTCTTTGGTCGATGGGATCTTTACAAAATGTTTTACTAGAACAAATCCCCTTGATACTTTTGTTTTTTGTGATTGGAATCATTTTAAGTGCATTGATTGTGAAACCTTTGAATCTTTTAGTTCTAGGTGAAAATGCAGCTTCTTTGTTGGGAATAAAAATTCAACAAACACGCATTATCATTTTGATTATCACAGCTTTGTTCACAGGATTAATTACCGCTTTTTGTGGACCAATTGCCTTTGTTGGTTTAGCTGTTCCAAATATTACACGCATTTTATTAAAAACACAAAATCACTTATACTTAATCGCTGGTAACTTATTGATTGGCAGTATATTTTTGGTGCTTTGCGATATTTTTATTCAAGCTGTAGAAAGTGAAATTCAATTGCCAATTAACGTACTAACTTCCTTAATTGGAGCGCCTTTTGTGATTTTTGTACTAATTCGCAAAATGAAATGATTCACTTCAAACAAGCAGAAATCGGTTACCAAGAACCACTTTTAAAAGTGACAGATTTGACTTTGGAGGTAGGAAATGTCTATGCTTTAGTTGGAAGAAATGGAAGTGGAAAATCGACTTTTTTGCGATCGATAACTGGTCAAACGCCCTTAATAGCAGGAGAAATAACTATCAATTCGGTTTCTATAAAAAATGCAAATGCCATTGAAAAATCAAAAACAATAGCTTTTGTTGAGAGTAAATTTGACGGAATTGCATTTCTTACCGTTGCTAATTATTTGGCTTTAGGCCGTGCACCCTATACAAATGCTTTAGGCCGTTTGAGTCAAGCTGATTGGGATTTTGTAAATCAAGTTGCAAACGAAATTGGAATTGAAACCTTTTTGCAAAAAGATACCCTTTCATTAAGTGATGGCGAACGACAACTTTGCGCGATTGCACGAGCGATTGTTCAAGAAACACCTGTTCTTTTACTCGATGAACCAAGTGCCTTTTTAGATTATGCCAACAAACAAATTCTAGTAGATAAATTACTTCAAATAGCGCGTGAAAAGCAAAAATGTATCGTTTTTTCTACCCACGATTTAGATTTATGCATTGAAAATAACATAGAATTTATAGCGTTGAAAAACAAATCTTTACACAAAGCAAGTGGACTTACTAAGATTGAATTGATTAGCTTGCTGGAGGAAAAAGGATAAAGTTCTCAATACAAAACCCAAATAACCAAAGCGGAATTGATTTTTTCAGTTGAATTACTGATTTCGAGAAGCTCAATCAGCAATTTGATAACTTAAAAATTAGAATTCATTTTTAACTCTTAACTCTTCACTTATTACATATTTCGTCGATACTGTCCTCCAACTTCAAACAACGCATTTGTAATCTGACCCAACGAAGCATATTTACACGTTTCCATCAATTCTTCAAACATATTGCGATTATTGATAGCTGCGTCTTGTATTTTTTCGATACCGGCTTTTGATAATTCCGCATTACCTGCTTGCAATTCGTTCAACATCTCAATTTGATATTGTTTTTCTTCTTCCGTTGCACGAATCACTTCTTTTGGTAATACAGTTGGAGAACCTTTTGAACTTAAGAACGTGTTCACACCAATAATTGGAAATTCTCCAGTATGCTTCAAAGTCTCGTAATACAGCGATTCTTCTTGAATTTTTGAGCGTTGGTACATTGTTTCCATCGCACCTAATACACCACCTCTTTCCGTGATTCTATCAAATTCTGATAATACAGCTTCTTCCACTAAATCCGTTAAATCGTCGATGATAAATGAACCTTGTAGTGGATTTTCGTTTTTCGCCAAACCTAATTCGCGATTGATAATCAACTGAATGGCCATTGCACGACGCACTGATTCTTCTGTTGGTGTTGTAATCGCTTCATCGTAAGCATTGGTATGTAACGAATTACAATTGTCGTAAATCGCATACAAAGCTTGTAAAGTTGTACGAATATCGTTGAAGTCAATTTCTTGTGCGTGTAAAGATCGACCAGAAGTTTGAATGTGGTATTTCAACATTTGCGCTCTTGGGTTTGCTCCGTACTTTTTCGCCAATGCTTTCGCCCAAATTCTTCTCGCCACTCGTCCAATCACTGCATATTCAGGATCGATTCCATTGGAGAAGAAGAATGATAAATTCGGACCAAAATCATTGATGTCCATTCCGCGGCTCAAGTAATATTCCACGTAAGTGAAACCATTTGCCAATGTGAATGCTAACTGTGTAATCGGGTTCGCACCTGCTTCTGCAATGTGGTAACCAGAAATTGAAACTGAATAAAAATTTCTTACACCGTTATTGATAAAATATTGTTGCACGTCACCCATTAATCGCAACGCAAATTCTGTCGAGAAAATACACGTATTCTGAGCTTGATCTTCTTTCAAAATATCTGCTTGTACGGTACCACGCACTTGTTTTAAGGTATCCGCTTTAATTTGCGCATAAACGTCAGCTGGTAAAACTTGGTCACCCGTAACACCTAACAACATCAAACCTAAACCATCATTTCCTTCAGGTAATTCACCTTGATAACTTGGACGTTTCGTTCCTTTCTGTTTGTAAATCGCAGTAATTTTAGCTTCAATTTCTGCTTCTAAACCATTTGCTTTGATGTATTTCTCACAATTTTGGTCGATTGCTGCATTCATAAAGAAACCTAACAACATTGGCGCTGGTCCATTAATCGTCATGGAAACCGAAGTCGCCGGATGGCTTAAATCGAAACCAGAATATAATTTTTTCGCATCGTCTAAACAGCAAATCGAAACACCAGAATTTCCAATTTTACCATAAATATCAGGACGAATCGCAGGGTCATTTCCGTATAAAGTCACCGAGTCAAAAGCAGTTGAAAGTCGTTTCGCAGGCATTCCCAAACTCACGTAATGGAAACGTTTGTTGGTTCTTTCCGGTCCACCCTCTCCTGCAAACATACGCGTTGGATCTTCACCTTCGCGTTTGAAAGGGAACAAACCAGATGTGTATGGAAATTCGCCAGGATAATTTTCTTGTAAAACCCAACGTAAAATATCGCCCCAACTTGAATATTTCGGAGAAGCAACTTTTGGTATTTGTGAATGAGACAATGATTCAGTGTGCGTTTGAATGCTCAACACTTTATCGCGTACTTTGAACTGGTATTCTGGGTTTTTGAACGATTGTTTTTTCTCGTCCCAATTTTGTAAAATCGACCAATTTTTCGGATCGAAATTCAATTTTTCAGCTTCAAACGCCTCTTGCAAACCTTTTACTAATCGATCTTTATCCTCTAAATTTGAATGGCTAATCGTTTGAATCGAAGTGTGTAAACCGTGTAATTTCTCAGCAACCGCCACTTGTTGATTCACCCATTTATCGTAAGCGCGGTTATTCTCAGAAATCTCCGATAAATAACGTGTTCTATCAGGTGGAATCACAAATATTTTCTCCGACATTTCGCGTGTAATTTGGAAAGTAGAATTCAAAGGCGCACCTGTTTTTTCTACGACTTTATCCATAATTACTTTATACAACGAATTCATTCCTGGGTCGTTGAATTGTGAAGCGATGGTACCATAAACTGGCATATCGTCCACACTACTTTCCCATAAATTATGGTTGCGTTGGTATTGTTTTCTCACGTCACGCAAAGCATCTAAAGCGCCACGTTTATCGAATTTATTCAAAGCGATAACGTCGGCAAAATCCAACATGTCGATTTTTTCTAATTGCGTTGCAGCACCGTATTCTGGCGTCATTACGTACAATGAAACGTCCGAGTGGTCTAAGATTTCCGTATCCGATTGACCAATTCCAGAAGTTTCCAAAATGATTAAATCGTAATCGGCAGCTTTTAATATACTAATCGCTTCTGCCACGTGTTTTGACAAAGCTAAATTCGATTGACGTGTTGCCAACGAACGCATATAAACGCGATCACTTTTAATGGAATTCATTCGGATTCTATCTCCCAACAACGCTCCGCCCGTTTTTCTTTTCGACGGATCGACAGAAACGACAGCGATTTGTTTGTCTGAAAAATCAATTAAAAAACGACGCACTAATTCATCTACCAAAGACGATTTCCCAGCTCCACCGGTACCTGTAATACCAAGAACAGGAACCGATTTTGTGGCTGCAATCGCACGTACTTTATTTAACACTTCTGTATTTTCTTCTGCAAAATTCTCTGCGGCTGAAATCACTCTTGCAATTGCAGGAACATTTTTCTCTGTTAATTTTTCGGGTTCGTTTGTTATGTTTGTCCCAACCGGAAAATCACATTTTTGCACCAAATCGTTGATCATTCCTTGTAAACCAAGTGAACGACCATCGTCAGGGTGGTAAATACGCGTAATTCCGTAACCGTGTAATTCTTCAATTTCAGAAGGAAGAATTGTTCCTCCTCCGCCACCAAAGATTTTAATATGAGGCGCACCTTTTTCCTTCAATAAATCATACATGTATTTGAAATACTCGATGTGTCCACCTTGATAGGAAGTCATCGCAATTGCTTGTGCATCCTCTTGTATAGCACAATTCACCACTTCTTCCACCGAACGGTCGTGACCTAAGTGAATCACTTCACAACCAGTCGCTTGAATGATTCGACGCATGATATTAATCGCTGCATCGTGACCATCAAAAAGAGAGGCTGCTGTTACAATTCTGATTTTATTTACTGGTTTATAAGGCGCAACTTGTTCCATTTTATACGTTCTTTTTTTAAGAGCGCTAAAATTAAGAAAAAAAGCTAATAATAGTGGAGGGTTGAGAATGGAGAGAGGAAAGTTTGTGTGAAAATTATGAGCTTAAAATCTATGATTTTTTTCTTTATCTAATAATTGTCACAAATCCATTTTTGCTTCTTGGGGAATCCTGACAGCTAAGCTGGTAATACAAATTTATAGAAATATACGCCATCTTTGATTGGTAATTCCTTCGAGTTTCCATCCCATTGAAATTCAGGATTATCTGTTGCATATACTATTCTGATAATCAATTTGTGTATTGGATAATAGATGCAGCAAACAAAATTTCTAAGTTAGAAATTGACTTTAAATGTCCGAAGAATAAGATACTGAAGGTGAACTACGAAAACCCTAAAGTGGAATACAACCACATCAACCTATGGAACGGTGGACACGTAGAAGGAACTATTAAATTATATCATAAATCCAATAAAAACTGGATACTTCAAGAAGAATTAACAGGTTCTCTTGGAGGTTGTGAGTATGGGGAATATTAAAAATCTGAGTTAGGTAGTATAATCAGAATTACCTTCGGTTCTGCATCGCTTTTATTGTTTCTATGCGGTCTGACCGATTAGCAGCGACGTAGTCACGTAGTTAATCCAATTTTAAAAACATAGTTTAGGAAAACTAGTGGTAAATTCATCGATTTTTATTCTAGGTCAAAAAGGTTTGTTAAATTCTATTTTTTTCTTCAAACGCTTTATCAAGAAAAGTGTAGATTTTTTCAATCATAAATGCAAAAAGCATCCAAGCAGGCAAGTATTCTAATTGAATGTAACCCATAACGTGATATCCGTGTTTGTATTCCCATGGACAACTTCCAGTTAATTGGTCGAGTATAAATCCAGAAATAAATTCAACTATAAATATCACAATTGCCGCAATAAACATTCTTAAAAGCAGCGGGTAATTTGATAAAAATCCAAGAACGATTGGTGCAAGAAAGGAAATCAATCCATAAATCGGAAACATCCAAATGTAGGAGAAACCTAGCAATCGCCAGTTAATTGCTTCGTGATTTAATATGCTTTCAACTACAGTACTTATGGCTGTGAAAAATATCTCAGTTGTGATTCCTACACATCCAAAAGCAAAAAAAAGCAACCATTTTTTCATTTGTTAATTTTTTATTTATTGAGCAATAAAAAACAATTCAGTCCCTTTTCTTGGAAGTACAGAATTGTAGCAAATTTCCATTTCTGTTTTTTTAAAACAAGCTGAAAAATAGTTTAAATATTCCTCTTTACTTCCACCAAAAGGAGGACCTGCTTCAAATTCTCGATTAAAAAGTAAGCCAACAAATTTACCTTCAGGTTTTAATAACTCACTTGCTTTTTGAACATACGCTTTTCGCAAAGCAGGATTAATTGCACAAAAAAGTGTTTGTTCGATGATTAGATCAAATTGTTGATTAAGCTCAAAAAAGTCACCTTGTATTAATTGTGAGTCTGGAAAATCAGGGACTCTTTTTTTTAGATTCTCAAGTGGCGCTTTAGCCAAGTCAATCACACTGACATTTTTAAAACCATTTTTGAACAAATATTCAGCTTCGTGCGCATTTCCACAACCTGGAATCAAGATGCTTAAGTCTTTGTTTGAAAGTTGATTAACATATTCAACAATTGGATCTGAAGCAGTTCCTAAATCCCAACCAGCTTGATTGTTTTCATAACGACTTTGCCAGTACTGAGCATCTAAATTTTTGTCCATCAGGTATCTTTAAGTTGGTGTTTGGTATGAAGAAATAGTTTTTTCCGGTGATTGATTTCACTGATAAAGTAAACTTCACGTTTGCGAGCAATGTATCTTTTTTTGTAAAATCCGAAGGTGAAAACGTTAAGCAAGGTATGTCCAAAGTTGATTTTTGGGGTGTATTCGCACTCAATTCGACCTAAATTACTGAATTCTTCATTCATTTCCTCACTTAAATCTAAGCGCAAAACTTCCAGACGAACTTCTTCTGAACGTATATCAAATTGCTGTAAATGTCCATCATCGAAATTTTTGATTTTCATCAGTCGATTCGCTTGAAATTCAATATCAGTAAAAGCTTTGAATAATTCATTAATGGTCATTCGGAAGGGGAAAATTTGTAAAAGTGCAAAAGTAGAATTTTGATTGAAGAAATAAAGAATAAAACAGTTTAAAATTCAATGATTAAGTTGTAGTTAGAGTAAAAGCAATTTCATGAAAAAAAACTTAGTTTTCTTAACTTCTTATTTTTTATTAACCATAAAAATCTCAATGTTTTTTTCCGTCAAGTCAGATTCCTAATGTCTCATTTACAATTCCCTTGATATCCTCTATGTTTGAACTGCACCCAGTATTCTTTAAATCCTTCTGGTGTTGAGTAAAGTTGACTTTCGATTTCTCCAACAGCAATTTGACTTTTTAGTTTTTTAATCCATTCTGGAAAACCTGTTTCAATATCGTTTCTTGCCCAGGTTCCTCGATGTTCGATTCCTGTGAAGGCATCACACGCATTTTTGACTTTTAACAAAGGCATTTCAATGGTGTACTTAACGATTTCTTCTGAAGGATAGCGAAATTGAGGATTTCCTTTAGTTTGAATTTTTGTGTTTTTGAAGTCTACTTTTAGATAGTTTTTCTTGCTGAATTCCTTCTTTAAATGATTACCAAGCTCATTTGCTACCAAATTTGAAAGTAAATGCGCCGTATCGCGATCGTTCAGAAATTCAGGTCCTTCATAACTGGCGAGCAATTTGTCGTTTTCTATTTTGCAAGAAACCTTTGTTTTATAACTTGTTTCCCTAACTGCAATTGTTTCTTTTTTCGAAGTCGTCAGTGTGCAATTAGTAAAAAGTAAAAGCATTAAAAAGGAGAAATTGACATAACTCATAGCTAGTTCTTTTCGTTAATCTTCAATCAAAATTAAAATAGAGGAATCAAATGGTTCGATTGCAGTGTATAGATTTTTGAGTTTATTTTTATAATTTCCATCAGGGCAAAATTGAAAGAAATTATAGCTACGTTCTTGCATTCCATTTGCTGGAAATAATTTTTCTTTAAGTTGCTCAATTGACTTTAAAGCTTTTTCGTGTTTGGATTTAACGGATTTTTCCAATCTATTTTTAATACCATCTACTTGTTTTTCTATACGTGTAAATTCTGCTTCAATCCACGATTTTACGGATGGGTCAATTAATTCCGACTTATGAATCAAATCGGTTTTAAACTGATTAAATTGAAAATTTTGAAGTGTAAATTCAATGGTTTCCTCTTCATTATTCAGAAGAAATTCTTTTTTAAGTTCGACTGTAGATTTGAATATTGAATCTATCTCTAATTGTAATTGTTCGAGTTTTTCTTTACTGTTTTTATCCATCCAAATTACAGAACTTCGAGCTTGAAGAATCGGGTAGGGGATAGCTGCTTTTTCGAAGGTAGATTTTAGTTGAAGCCAATAACTGAGTTCGCCAACACCACCAACGTAACAAATATTTGGTAAAATAAATTCCTGATAAAGTGGTCTCAAAACAACATTCGGTGAAAAGGAACTTGGATGTTTTTCAAGAAGTTCCAAAATTTCTACTGAAGTGTAGTTGTTTTCTCCAATTTGAAAATCAGTTCCAGCTGCAATAATGCGCTCACGTTTGTTTTCACTTAAAAAAAATAGATTTACTTCTCGCGGATGAACTTGAATTTTAAAGTTTTCAGATGCAAGTTTTTCATTCGTTTTAATAACTTCTTGATGCGAAAATTGGGTACTTAATTCTTGTTTAAATATTGGTTTAAATGTTGTTTTAAATGCACCTTCATCTCCATCCAAAATAACTAAGCCAAAAGAACCAAACAACTCGTGAACAAACTTAAAAAATGCCTCTCCATAAGTCTTTCCATTCAATTTATCGATTAACTGATGAATTTCAGCTTCAGGATGATTCGCGAAAAATTGTTTCAGTTGATCGACCACCGCACTTAATCCAAATAAATTCATTCTTCCTACCGCGCCAGCTTGTTCACTTTCCCAAGAAATGGTTTTTCCGTACAATAAAAATGATTTCACTTCTTCAAAATCGTGGTCTTCACTTGCCATCCAATAAACAGGAACAAATTTAGTTTCTGGAAATTTTTCGTTTAAAAGTTCACATTGTTTTATAACGTGTAAAATCTTGTAAACGAAGTATAAAGGACCTGTGAATAGACTGAGTTGATGTCCAGTTGTGATTGTGAAACAGTTTTCGTTTTCAAGTGAAGCAATATTTTTTAAGCTTGCAGCCACATTTGAAACAGAACTGTATTTTTTCGTGAGCACAGAAACTAGTAAATTTCTTTTTTCTGCCGTGAAAAAGGTAGATTTAATTGCTGTTTGTGCCTTTAAATTTTCTTCAGAAAAAGGAAGTCCAATGAAATCTTTCAATGCTTCTTGATCACCGGTAAAAAGTAATTGTTGACTACTAAAGCAATTGGAATCTTTGCGTGGAAAGGAATGTGATTTCATTAAAAAGGCTTTTTAAATTTCGATTATTCAATTCTGTTTTTCCAAGAAGATTGAATTTCTCGAGAAGCAAATTCTGTTTCTTTTAATTTTTTAATATCCGACCAAATATCATCAACGGCGTGCAATAAAGCATCTTCTTCTTCAAGCATAGCTTCGTGCATAATTGTAGGATCTTGGAAATAATGTTTCACGAAATTGGTATCGAAATCCCCACTTCTAAAAGCAGGATGTTTCAAAACGTATTTACCAAAGTCTAAAGTTGTTTTCACCCCTGAAATTTGATAATTGTCTATTGCTTCAATTGCTCTTTCTATAGCTTGAGCTCTATTTTCGCCCCAAACTACCAATTTTGCAATCATTGGATCGTAATAAATTGGAATATCCATTCCTTCTAAAAAAGCATCATCTACACGAACGTGGTTTCCGCTTGGGATTCGGTAACGATTTAGGGTTCCAATATCTGGTGTAAATCCATTCAAAGTATCTTCTGCATACACACGGATTTCAACTGCGTGACCATTGATTTTTAGTTCATCTTGCAATTTTGGTAAACGTTCACCTCGCGCCACAAGAATTTGCCATTCAACTAAATCTAAACCAGTAATTTCTTCCGTAACGGGATGTTCCACTTGTAAGCGCGTATTCATTTCCAAGAAATAGAAATTCAATTTTCCATCAAGTAAAAACTCTACAGTTCCTGCACCTTCGTAGTTGCAAGCTTTACAAACTGCAACAGCAGCTTCGCCCATTTCTTTTCTCAATTCAGGAGTTAAAATCGCACTTGGCGCTTCTTCCACCACTTTTTGATGGCGACGTTGAATCGAACATTCGCGTTCAAATAAATAAACAACATTTCCTAGTTGATCAGCAAAAACTTGAATTTCAATGTGGCGTGGTTTGTCCACGAATTTTTCAATAAAAACAGCATCGTCGCCAAAAGAGGAACGTGCCTCATTTTGTGCCATTGTCATTTGCTCTTCAAATTCAGCTGAATTTTGAACCAAACGCATTCCTTTTCCACCACCACCAGCTGAAGCTTTAATCAAAATTGGATAACCAACTTCTTCTGCGATAAGTTTTGCCGCGTTGACATCAGAAATAGCTTCGTCTACACCTGGAACTAAAGGAACATTGAATTTTTTTACAGCTTGTTTTGCACTCAATTTATCGCCCATCACTTCCATTGATTCTGGAGAAGGACCGATAAGTTTTATGCCTGCAGCCTTTACTTTTTTTGCAAATCCAGCATTTTCAGAAAGAAAACCATATCCAGGATGAATTCCTTCCACCCCCAAATCTTTGCAATATTGAAGAATTAAATCTTGTTGCAAATAGCTCTCAGCAGAAGGACTTTTTCCAACATAAACAGCTTCATCAGCTTCTAAAACATGTGGCGCATTTTTATCAGCATCGGAATAAATAGCAACACTTTGAATGTTCATTTTTTTCAAGGTTCTGATTACTCTTCTTGCAATTTCACCTCTATTTGCGATCAGTACTTTCTTCATATTTTATTCTTTTCTTCTTTGATAGTAGTTTCAGTAGGTTTTGGTTCCAAAGGAGGAACGGGCGATTGTTTTTTCTTCTTTTTTAATGGATAACGTTTCTCTTTTCTGAATAAATCAAGTGTATATTGTGCTAATTCAAAGTCTCCCCAAGAATTAAAATCTTCTCGGTAAGTAATACCTGCACCTTGCGTAAATGGTCCAGCATTTTCGTTTACGGAGTTAGTGTTTGATTTATTAAAAGCATTTGCTCTAAAAGTTCCTTTCTCATTCACTAAATATTCAACACTCACATCTCCGATTAATGAACTTGTTCCTTTCGTTTCATTGCTTGTAGCACTCGTACTTTCTACACCAAAACTTCCTGAAACAATTAGGCGATCATTCAAGAAACCAGTTTTTAAACCAACACCAACAGAAGTTTCACCTAAAATTTCATCTGCACCGTAGTCAACATTTAGTTTGTATTTATCTGAAAGAGAACCTAAGGCAGAGTTTATTTGCGATTCTAGTAAATCGAGTGCAGCTGAACTTCCAGCAGAAAGAGAACCTTTTAATGGTTGGAATTTTCTTACAAGTAAAAGCGAGAAAAATTGACGATTCAATTCATCAGGATCATTTTTCACCCTCGCAATAAGTGCCTTTCCTGTTTCTGGAGCTGAGGGTGCATCAATATCAAATGCAACAACAGGTTTTAACAAGGTTTCTGTTAAATTCAAGTAACAATCAACATCTTGACTAGAAAGTGTTTTGTCTAATTGTTCAGGACTCAATTCTAAAATAGAAACCTTTTTCAAGGCAATGTTTGTTTTTATATCCAAAGCTGCATTTACAGCATCACCTGTCCAAGTTATTTTAGAACCGGGAACTATATTAAATGGTTGTTTAATTGCCCCTAATGCAAAATTATATACGCTTCCTGTACCAATCACATAATCACCGTTTAAAGTAACGTGATTAAATTGATCGAGACGCATATCAATAATTCCAGAACCTTTCGCAAGAATTTCATCGTTCAATTGTTCGTTGAAAATAATTTTTAATTCAGCATCAGGTGTAACTCTGAACTTCATATCGAGGTTTATACCTGTGAAGTCAATTTTGTCTTCAAGCTGTTTTTGAATAGTTCCTTTTTGAACAAATTGAACAAAATCTGCTGATTCATCAATTTCAGAAACACCATACATTGGGAAGTTAATCAATGTACCTTTTTTAGTTTGAACATCAACTGTTACATCTAAATTAGTTGCAGAACCTGAGATATTTGCAGTACCTCTACCATAAGCTTTACCGTAATACAAATCCCCTTCTTTATATTTTGTGTTAAGAATCATAAATTTTTCAAGCGGAATTGCCTGACCATTCGGTAAAGGTTTTTTAGAACGATCATTTTCAAAATCAAAATTCAAATCGAGATTAAAACCTGAAAAATTTTCGTGATAAACCTGTCCAACCAAAGTAGCTGTATTTCCATCCCTATCTCTTATTGGCATATTGTTAATCAAGAATGCGTCTTCTTCAATGATAATTTCCCCATTCATTCGGTAATTCACTCCTAGTAATTCAACTTGTGCTCCTCCATCAACAAGTTTTAATTTTCCTTTTAATTTTGGTGCATCCGCTTTACCTTTAATGAAAACTTTACCATTTAGTTTACCATTTATGTCTTTGACAACACTTGGATCCATAAATGCATTCGCAAATTGAATATCGGTATTGTCGAAATTTAAAAATAAATCTAAGTTTTCTGTTTTTAATGAATAAAGTCCTCCAAAATCAAAAGTTTTCATTCCCCTGTATTCTAAATCTCCAGAAATAATTATTCGTTCTCTTAAAGCATTCCAATCAGAAAGCAAATTAATATTTCCTACCTCTTGTCCATCCAATTTTAAGTCCTCAATGTGCGCATCTCCTTGATAAACTAAGTTAGTGTAAGGATTAGAAATCTTAGCCCAACCAGAAAATTGGCCTTCTGCATTAACGCCAAGTCCAAGAACTTTACTTATTTCAGCTAAATTAAAACGTTGAATATCAATTTTTAAAATATCTAAATCATTATTTGAAAGACATCCATTTATTTTTATAAGCTGCTCATTTCTAACTAATTTGAAGTTTGTCACCATCAAATCTTTTTCTGTCAACATTATGTCAGAGGCATTTGCAATTTCCCAACGCAAACCATTCAAAGAGAAAAACGAAGGGCTCAAATTGAAGTTTAATTGATTATTTTCAAGAATTACCGTTTTCCATTCAATAGAGGAATAATCTTTAGTTTCTGGATTCCAAGAAAGTTTTGAGTCTAAATCGCCATTTTTTCCTGTTGTTTCAAATCGAATTTTATCAAAGTTTAATGAATCCCCGTATTTAAGTGTGGCAATTTTGTAATCCCCAATAATTCCTGTTTTGGTAATATTTTGAGTGACAACAATATCATCTAATTTTATATCTTGATATTTCACAAAACCAGAATTCAAATCCAAGTTCAAAATATGGTTTACTGAATGATAATTACCACTAACAGTTGTTCCTTTTTCAATTTCCAAATCAGGAACGAAAATGGTTAGAAACTCACTTAAATTTCCTGTTTTTACATTAAAATTAAAATCACTTAATTTTCGTTTATTGTCAATTTTTTTAGTGACGCCAATTGAGGGAAACACAAGCGATAAATCTTCCAAGAAATCATCAAGAACAGTTTCATAATTAATGTTTCCTGTAAGATTCAAAGATAAAATCGAACTATTAAGATTGAAAATATCATAATTTTTTTGACGCTGTAAATCCAACTTAATTACAGGAATGTTTAGCTCATCTCCACTTTGTTGAAATTGTAGAAAATTTGCTTGAATGTTTCCAGAAATATTTTCTAACGATTCTCCTTCTAATTGTCCAGAAATTTGAGTGGAGATACGCGAACTATCTTCTGTTGAGAAATTTAACTCAAAAAGATTAGCGTAATCGAGTTGTAAATCAAATTCATATTTCTGTTTTGCACCAATGGATATATTTCCTGTGTAAGCCAAGTCCAGATTTGGGTCTTTAACATTTAAGTCAGCGAATAGATTGTCATTCACTAATTCTCCATCTTGAACAGAGATATTTGTGTAAGCGTAATTGTTAAAATCAAAGCGACTTAAATTTGCAACTAAGTTGTGCATTGCAAAATCTCCACCTTCATTTACATCTCCGTTCAATTTAAGTTTCCCGCTTACTAATCCCAATTGGGTATTGTCTAAAAATGAACCGAGGTTGAAATTGGAAACATTAATTGCCATTGAATCAGCATTCGTTGGATAGAATTTCAGAATGTCATTTTTGTTTTCAATGTGGATTGCTTGCAATAGATTTATGTCACCTATTTCTGTTTTTGCCTCCTTGATTTTTACTTTGAAATCTTCAAATGAACCATTAAAAGCAAGTTGGTCTAAGTCTATAAATTTCAGTTTTGAAACCGGTGCTTCAAATTTTAGAGGAGCTGTTCCTTTTGGTAACTTAAACGCTTCCAAATCAGCTAGGGAAATATATGTTTTCTGAAGATAAGCGGAGAGATTTGCTGCGTTTCCTTTTCTGAAGTCGGGTAAATTGATTGTACCTTGAACAAGCGTTTGTTTCCCAATTCTTAAATCCAAATTTTGAATACTTAAGTTTTTAATCGGATTCACAACTTTTGCTGTTAATCGAATTTTATCCGTCATTCCTTCTATTGCACTAACGAAATAAGAAACATCTGTTAAATCCAATGTACTCGGTAGAATATCAATATCAAATTTAACTTTGTCTTCAAATTCATCAAAAGCTGACCAATCTGAAAACAGTAGATTCAACTTGGAAAAGAATAAATTTGAATTAGCAGTTTTAAGGGTGAACTTATTCAACTTAACACCTTTAGAACTTAGATTTACATTTGCTTTAAATTGTTTTGTTTCAAAACCACATCTTTCTTTGAAACTTAAATTATCAATTGAAAAGGCAACAACTTCATCTTTCAAGGTCAATTTACCTACTTCAAGGTTCAATTTCGAAAGGCGTAAATGATCGTAATCTAATCCAAAAGGCAGAATTTCTTTCTGTAAATCATCGTAACGCAAGTCAAAATTTTCAAGTTTAATTGAATTGACAGTTAAAATAATTGGTTTGCTTTCAGAGGGAGGTGCATCACTTGAAAAGTAATCTACTATAAACTGAAAGTTGAATTCACCATCTTTTTTTGATTTATAAACCCAAGCTGAACCATTAGAAAGTAAAACTTTTGAAACTACATATTCATTTTTTGAAAAGTTTAATTTGTCAAAAGTTACAAGAATTTCTTGAGTTGAAACAAGCGTTTCTCCTTTTTGATCTAAAGCTTTAACGCCTTTTAAGACAACTTTATCTAAGAAAACAATTTCTAGTTTATCTATGGAGATTTTCGTTTTTAATTCTGCTGATAAATAGGCCGTTGCCTTTTTGGCTAAGTAAGTCTGAAAAGGGGAGGAGCGAATCAAAAAAGCAAGCGAAATTATGAAAATAAGAAGCCATTCAAAGCTGATTCCAATAATTCTTCCTACTATTTTGAGTAATTTTGCCATTCTTTCAACTACAAATTTAAAAATCTTTTGGCTGCACACACAATTATACTTGGCATTGAATCTTCTTGCGACGATACTTCCGCTTCCGTTTTACGGGATTTTGAGATTCTTTCCAACGTAACAGCAAATCAATCTATACACGAGCAATATGGGGGAGTTGTTCCCGAGTTAGCTTCACGATCGCATCAAGAGAATATTGTGCCAGTTGTAGAAGCTGCGATAAAAAAAGCTGGAATCTCAATTTCCGAAATAGATGCAATCGCTTTTACTCAAGGTCCAGGTTTATTGGGTTCTTTAGTTGTCGGTGCTTCTTTTGCGAAAGCTTTTGCATTGGCGCTAAAAAAACCATTGATTCCTGTTCATCACATGAAAGCGCATATTTTGGCACATTTTATAGATGATGAAAATAAGCAAAAGCCAAGTTTTCCTTTTTTATGTTTAACAGTTTCAGGTGGACATACACAAATTGTGAAAGTGGAAAGTGCAAGTAAAATGACAGTCATCGGTAAAACTATTGACGACGCTGCGGGAGAGGCTTTTGATAAATCAGCCAAAATGTTGGGCTTACCTTATCCAGGAGGTCCTTTGATTGATAAATATGCTGAATTCGGCGATTCCATAAAGTTTAAGTTTTCAAAACCAAGAATTGACGGTTTAGATTTTAGTTTTAGTGGTTTAAAAACTTCTATTCTTTATACAATAAGAGATCAAGTGAAGTTAAATCCAGCATTTATTGAAGAAAACAAATTTGACTTATGTGCATCCATCCAACACACAATTATTCAAATTTTAATGGATAAAATCGAAAAAGCGGTAAAAGAAACTGGAATAAACCAAGTTGCAATTGCTGGAGGTGTTTCTGCAAATTCTGGTTTAAGAAAAGCGTTAGAAATGAAGAAAGATATTGGGTGGCAAACCTTTATTCCGAAGTTTGAATACTGTACAGACAATGCGGCTATGATTGCTGTAACAGGAAAATTTTTATTCGAGGAAAAACAATTTGCAAATCAGATGGTTGCGGCAAAAGCTCGTTTAGAATGGTAATAGATTCAATGTTAAAGTTCTTAAAAATTATCTTTGGAAAAGAACAACCAAAACAATCTTTTGCTATATTCGATTATTATTAACTTTAAATTCTCAACGGTTATGGAAGCAACACTCATCGAAAAGGAAGCGATTCCTTCATTAACTTTTCACGATAAGTCAACAGTTAATCAACATCCGCAGCTTCTCGAACAAATAGAGAAAGCAACTATTTTAGGAAATGCACATCGTACAAAAGTTTCGATATACTTTCAGGACGACACAAGCGTCAAGAAAGTTGAGACGACAATTTGGGCAGCAGGAACAAAATTTATTTGTTTAAAAGGAGGAGTTTGGATTCCAATTAGTCGATTACTAGAAATCAAAATATAATTATGCGCTTACTAACTACTACTTTATTTTTATTTATTTATTCACATTTTTTTAGTCAAAATCACGTAAAATGGACCTTCGAATATGATGATATCAATCAAGCTATAGTTGCCTACGGTCGAATCGATTCAACTTGGCATACCTATTCGATTCATAATAAAAATAATTCAGGACCGGTTCCAACTACATTGTCCATAGAGAAAAGAAAAGGATATAAAATTTCTGGTAAAGCACAAGAAATAAGTATCCCAAAAAAGGTTTTTGATCCTAACTTCGACTCTGAATTATTTGTAATTGATATTATTTACATAGCTCAGGTTCCAATTAAAATTAAAAAGGAAGCAATCGTATCTGGAAAAGTAACTTATATGGTCTGTGACGATTCAAAATGTTATCCTCCGATTGATGTACCTTTCACTATTAAAGTAAAACCCTAAACAAAAATGAAGTCTTTCTTTCTTATCCTTACGTTCTTTCTTTCTATAGCAAGTTTATTTTCTCAACCAGTTGGTTGGCAAGACAAAGTAAAATGGAGTTTTAAAATTGAGAAAATAGATGATTCTCATGCGAATATTATAGGAACTGCAAAATTATTAGATGGTTGGCATATTTTTTCCGTTGACCATGATCCAGAAAAGGCTGATTTTACGGGAATTCCAACTAGCTTTAGTCTTAAATCGAATGAAAATTTTAAGGTTGTTGGCAAACTTAAAGATGGTAAAAAAGCAAAAGTTCACAAGGATGATTTAGGTATTCAACTTTATTTCGAGGGAATAGGTGTTTTCAAACAAGAAATTGAAGTCTTAACAGATAAAACATTTAAAATACCTCTAGCTTACACTTTTCAGATTTGCGATGAAGCAGGATGTATTTTTCCTCCAGAACAAGAAACGATTGTTGAAGTATCTGGTTTTAAACCAATAGTTAACGAAGGTTCGACTCCCGATGAAACTTCTGTAGAAGATGAAAAAAAACCGAAAGTAACGAAAACAATTGCAAAACCAATTGAAGAGAAGCCGACTGGTCCAGTGAAAAAAGATTCTAATTTGGTCATTTTTATCGCTGGATTTTTAGCAGGCTTGGTTGCCTTATTGACTCCTTGTATGTTCCCTATGATACCAATGACGGTTACATTTTTCACAAAACAATCTAAAACAAGAAGTGAAGGAATATTTAAAGCATTAATATATGGTGCTTCGATTGTTCTTATTTATGTAACTTTTGGTTTGATTTTCACTGCCGCTACTGGTCCACTTGGTTTAAATGATTTGTCCACGAACGTATGGATGAACCTTGTTTTTTTTAGTATTTTCGTATTGTTTGCGTTTTCATTTTTGGGTGCATTTGAAATTCAATTACCTTCTTCTTGGGTAAATAAAATGGATAAACAAGCAGATAGAGGAGGTTTAATTGGAATTTTCTTTATGGCATTTACGCTTGGGTTGGTGTCGTTTTCATGCACAGGACCAATCATTGGAAGTTTGTTAGTTGAAGCCGCAACAAGTGGTTCTTATATAACTCCTGCAATTGGTATGACTGGTTTCTCTTTAGCTTTGGCTATTCCGTTTACTTTGTTCGCAATTTTTCCCGGATGGTTAAATTCATTACCACAATCAGGAGGTTGGTTGAACTCAGTTAAAGTTGTGTTGGGCTTGATTGAATTAGCATTAGCATTAAAATTCTTATCGGCAGTAGATTTAGCCTACCATTGGGATTTGTTATCAAGAGAATGGTTCGTGGCAATCTGGTTTGTTTTGTTCCTAGTTATGGGCGTTTATTTATTGGGTAAAATTCGTTTTTCACACGATTCTCCAGTAGAAAAATTAAGTGTCCCTAGATTTATGTTTGCTCTATTTGCACTGACATTCGCCGTTTATTTGTTCCCAGGAATGTTTGGAGCACCATTGAAAATTATTGATGGAATTGCTCCTCCACGTACTCACTCAGAAGATAATTTTAGATATGTCAATGGCGGTCTAGAAACAGGTATTGAGAAAGATTCAATTACGGAAAGATTTATGGCAGAAATGCATCCAGTTGGTGATGGTTCAATTTTAGTCTTTCATGATTTAGAAATTGCAAAAGAATATGCAAAAGCTAAAAACCTCCCTATTCTCTTAGATTTCACTGGTCACGCCTGTCAAAATTGTCGTAAAATGGAATCAACGGTTTGGACTAGTAATGAAATTCGACCAATACTTCAAACTAAAGTTGTAATCGCTTCACTTTATTGTGATGACAAAACACCTTTACCGGCCGGTGAAGTTAGATATTCAGAAGCAATTGGAGGAAAGATCAAAACAATAGGTAACAAATGGGCAGAGTATCAAATTGTACAATATCAGAGTTTCCAACAGCCTTTATATGTTATGATTGATGCAGATGGCAATGATTTAACAAAAGGCATTGCTTATACGCCAAATATTCAGCAATATAAGAAATTCTTAAATGAAGGTATAAAGGCTTTTAAAAACAAAAAATAGGAGTTGAAATAGTTGATAAAATCAAGCTTGAGATTGAATTTTAAGGTTGAAATTGAACTAAATTTGATTCCTTGAATTTTAATTACCTATGAAACTCTGTATTGCTGAAAAACCTAGTGTTGCCAAAGATTTAGCTGAAATTTTAGGTGCTCGTACAAAACGAGATGGTTATTTTGAAGGCAACGGATATTGCGTTTCTTGGACATTTGGTCACTTATGCACTCTTAAGGATCCTGAAGATTATAATCCAAATTGGAAGTATTGGAAATTGGAAGATTTGCCAATTATTCCGCAACAATTTGGAATCAAAATCAAAGATGATCAAGGCGTTAAAAAGCAATTTGAAGTTATTAAAAGATTAGTGGCTGAAGCAAAGGAAGTGATAAACTGTGGTGATGCTGGGCAAGAAGGAGAATTAATTCAACGTTGGGTTTTATTGAAAGCCAAATGTAATGTTCCAATTAAACGTTTATGGATTTCATCATTAACTGAGGAAGCAATCAGGGAAGGTTTTAATAAACTGAAAGACGCTAAAGAGTTTGATAATTTATTTGCTGCCGGAAATTCAAGAGCTGTTGGAGATTGGGTACTTGGAATCAACGGAACACGTTTATACACCAGAAAATTTGGACAAAACAAAATGACTTTGTCGGTTGGTCGAGTACAAACACCAACTTTAGCAATGATTGTTCAACGTCAAAAAGAAATCAATGCTTTTAAAAGTGATGAATACTGGGAACTTAAGACAATTTATCGGGAGACAGAGTTCTTGTGTCAAATAGAAAGACTGAAATCGCAAGAAAAAGCGGAAAAGGGATTGGAATATTTAAAGGATAAGCCTTTTGATATTACTTCATTTGAACAAAAAGAAGGAAAAGAAGGTAATCCGAGATTGTATGATTTAACATCGCTACAAGTTGATGGAAATAAACGTTATGCATATTCTGCAGAAGATACTTTAAAACATATTCAAAGTTTGTACGAAAAGAAATTAGTTACTTATCCACGTGTTGATACAACATATCTCTCAGAGGATTTACATCCAAAAGTATCAGGAATCCTTGCTAATTTAAGAGATTATAAACGATTTACGGATCCATTATTAGTTAAACCTATTCCAAAATCGAAAGCTATTTTTGATGATAAAAAGATAACTGATCACCATGCAATTATCCCAACAGGTGTTCATCCATCTGGAATAACTCCCGATGAACAACGAGTTTATGATTTAATCACAAGAAGATTTATTGCCGTTTTTTATCCAGAATGTAAGGTTTCAAATACAACTGTATTAGGAAAAGTTGATAAGCTTGTATTCAAGGCAACAGGGAAACAAATCATTGAACAAGGTTGGAGGGTTGTTTATGAAGACTTAAAAGTTTCAAATTCACCTGAATCCAAAGATTCCAAACCGAAAGAAACAGAAGAGAAGATTTTACCACATTTTACTGAGGGTGAATCGGGTCCACATGCTCCAGTTATTCATAAAGGAAAAACGAGTCCACCAAAACCATATACCGAGGCTACATTATTAAGAGCCATGGAAACAGCTGGTAAAATGGTTGAAAATGAAGAAATGCGTGAGTTGATGAAAGAAAACGGTATTGGAAGACCTTCAACAAGAGCAAATATTATTGAAACACTTTTCAAAAGAAAATATATTGAGCGCAAGAAAAAAAATATCATTGCAACAGAAACGGGTATTCAATTAATTGATTTTATTTCAAATGAATTACTAAAAAGCCCAGAATTAACTGGGCAGTGGGAACATAAACTGCGTCAAATAGAAAAGGGCACCTATGATGCCCAAACTTTTAAAGACGAACTGTATAAAATGGTTCGAGGAATTACTGATGAAGTAATTTTTAAAAATTAACTACTCTTTAACGAAGTAATATCTTAAGTTAGCAGTTGTTGCCCCATTACGATCAACTAGCTCCATTTTTTTTGACGTTAAAACTTTTACATCGTACATTAGACCGGTGTTAGAAGGATTTAGTGGGGTACTTATAAATGTTTCTATTCTTTGCTTGTCAAGCTTACCTTTTAAGGCAGCTAACCAATTCCAAGTTCCAGTGTAAGTAACGTTATCAACAGTTCTTACTAAAATAGAATCACTGCCTTTAATTGTAAAGCTAAAGGTTTGATTTGAAAGTATTTCAGTCCCATTAGTATCAACAATTTTTTCTAACTTCCAAGTTTTATCCATTAATCTTTTTTCTGGAGATTTAAATGTTATAAATGGTTTTTCGTATTTGCCACATGCTGCCAAAACAAAAATAACTGATAAAATAAGTAGTGTATTTTTCATAATTAGGATTTTTCGGTACAAATTTAGTATTATTTTTTTTACATTTTGTTAGGAGCTTCAATTCCAATAAGTTTTAAGCTTTTTTTAATAATTTTTGACACTTCCAAACTAATTTTTAATCGATTCATTTTCAAAGATTCATCAGGCTCAATATTGATTTTGACACTTTGATAGAAAGAATTATACGTTTTTACCAATTCATACATATAGTTTGCTATCAATGCTGGTGAAAAAGTACTAGCAGCTTCATTTATAACTTCTGGAAAATTATTTAATAATTTAATAATTTCAATTTCTTCCTTCGTCAATTGAACTTCTTGAAGTGATAAATCAAGTTCGCCAGCTTTCGCAATCAGTGAACAAATTCTTGCATATGTATATTGTATGAAAGGTCCAGTATTTCCATTTAAATCAATTGATTCTTCAGGATTAAACAACATTCTTTTCTTAGGGTCAACTTTTAGTAAGTAATATTTCAAACCTCCCATACCTATTTGATAATACAAATGATTGCGTTCTCCCTCATTCATACCTTCTAAGTGCCCCCTTTCTTTGGTCATTTCTGTCGCTTTTTCAACAACCTCTGCCATTAAATCATCAGCATCTACAACTGTTCCTTCTCTTGATTTCATTTTCCCAGTAGGTAAATCTACCATTCCATATGACAAGTGGAAACAGTTTTCAGCCCATTTGTAACCTAATTTTTTAAGAATTAGAAATAAAACTTTAAAGTGGTAATCTTGCTCATTTCCAACCGTATAAACCATTCCGTTTAATTGTGGAAAATCTGAAAAACGATCAATCGCAGTTCCTATATCTTGTGTAATGTACACGGCTGTACCGTCTGAACGTAGTACAAGTTTTTCATCTAATCCTTCATCTGTTAAGTCAATCCAAACTGAACCATCTTCTTTTTTATAAAATACACCTTCTGTTAATCCTTTGATGATTTTATCTTTTCCTAGCAAGTAAGTTTCAGATTCATAATATAGTTTGTCGAAATCAACCCCCATCATTTTGTAAGTTGTTTCAAATCCTTCATAAACCCAACCGTTCATTGTGGTCCAAAGTAAGTAAACTTGAGGGTCTCTTGCTTCCCATTTCACTAACATTTCTTTGGCATCGCGCAACAACGCCGTTTGATTTTTAGCTAAATCTTTGATTTTATCGTCGATTGCCTGGATTGCCTTTTCGTCTTTTCCTTCTTTCGCTTTCTCGAAATTCAAATAAGTGTTTTTGGTTTCATCACTGAAAGAATCAAAATTTCCAGCTGACCATTGTTCAATAATTGCTTTTGCTTGTTGATTGAAATGTTTATCAAATTCAACATAGTATTTTCCAACAAGTTTATCACCTTTTAAGCCAGTATTTTGTGGAGTTTCTCTTTCGCCTTTATAGTTTATAGGGGAAAATAATTCCCAAGCTAACATACTCTTGCAGATATGGATTCCACGGTCATTTATCACTTGCGTTTTTATCACTTCATGACCGTTTGCTTTTAAAATTTCAGACACAGAATAGCCTAAAAAGATATTTCTTAAATGTCCAAGATGCAAGGGTTTATTTGTATTAGGTGAAGAATATTCCACCATCATTGCAGGTTTTGATTTTTCAGGTGAAAAACCAAAGTTAGAATCAGAATGAATAGCATGCAGATTATTTAACCAATACTTATTTGAGAAAACTAGATTTAAAAATCCGTTTACAACTATGTATTTATCTATTTCAGAAAAATTTGATTTTAAAAAATCTCCGATTTTAGTTCCTGCTTCAATTGGTGAACATTTCATCAATTTAACAAAAGGAAAAACAACTAGGGTAAGATCACCTTCAACATCTTTTCGAGTTTGTTGAAATTGTATTAAACTTTCATTTATTCCCGCACCAAATAAACTCGTTGCATTTTCAATAATTATCTTTTTTATTTGCTCTTCCATCACTTTTTCTCTAAAACCACCATTAAATCTTCTATTATATCAAATGCTATTTCTGCCATTAAGTTTTGTTTCTCATCCAAACAAGGGTTTACCTCAACTAACTCAAAGGCCACCGTTTTTGGTAATTTTAAGCAACCTTCCAAAAGTTCTTTTGCTTCCGCTGGTGACAAGCCATTTGGAACGGGAGTACCCGTTCCGTGTGATGTTAAAAATGGATCCATTGAATCCACGTCAAAAGAAATATATATTAAGTCACAGTTTTGAAGTTTAGTTTCGATTTGACTTAATACTTCATTTACCCCTAAACTTCGAAGTTCTTCAACACTGTAGTTTTTTATTTTGTTCTCATTTATTAGATAATCTTCTTCGTCTTCAGTATCTCTAACAGCGATAAAAACTAAATCTTCAGGTGAAAGAGAAGAAGATTTTAATTGATTCCAAAAATGAGCAGTTTCCGCATCTACGTTATTTTTTTTACAATCTAAATTATCGGTTCCAATTGCTGTTGCGAGTGGCATCCCGTGAAGATTTCCTGATGGCGTTGTATAAGGGGTATGTAAATCTGCGTGAGCATCAATCCAAATAACTCCAATTCTTTTTGATGGATTTGTATTTTTAATCCCAGCTATTGTACCTCCAGCCGAACAATGATCACCTGCAATTATAAAAGGGAACTTATTTTCAGATAATACAGCTTCTACTTCGGATTTAATATTTTCATAAACATTCACCATTCCATCAATTCTTTTCGCATGGCTGTATGGTGTTGGTTTATCTAACAATTCATTAAAAATTGGTAAAATATAAGGTCGGTATTTATCAAAAAAATCACTTTCTTTTTTTCGTGCAGCAGAAATAATTGCTTGAGGTCCGAGTGATGCCCCTCTTGTGCCTGCGCCAATTTCAGAAATGTTTAAGATTACTTGAATTTTTGAAGTCATAAAATCTTTTTAATAAGAATTTAGACAAAGATAAAATTAATTGTTAAAAATAGATTGTTACAAACCTATTGCAAGCTAGAAATAAATCATTACTTTTGCACCCTTATTTAATAATTTAATTTATAAACACTATGAATTCTTACGAAACTGTTTTCATTTTAACTCCCGTTTTGTCTGATGATCAGGCAAAGGAAGCAGTACAGAAGTTTGAAGGTGAGATTGCAGCATTTGGTGCTAAAATCAAACACTCTGAGAACTGGGGATTGCGCAAGTTGGCGTATCCAATCCAGAAAAAGTCAACCGGATTCTATTTTTTAATAGAATTTGAAGGTGAAGGCGATGTGGTTGCAAAATATGAATTGATGATGAAACGCGACGAAAGAGTATTGCGTTTCCTTACAATGAAAATGGATGTTGATCATGTAGCTTACGCTGAGAAAAGACGTTTAAAAGCTGGTAAATCCGCAACTGTAGCTTAATATTAACCCATAAAAACATTAAAGATGTCAAACGATATTCGTTACCTAACCCCGATTAATATTGATATTAAGAAGGATAAATATTGCCGTTTCAAAAAAAGCGGAATTAAGTTCATCGATTACAAGGATCCTAATTTCTTATTGAAGTTAATTAACGAGCAAGGAAAAATTCTTCCTCGTCGTATCACTGGTACTTCAGCTAAATACCAAAAAAGAGTCAACAAAGCAATCAAACGTGCTCGTCACCTTGCGATTTTACCTTACGTTGGTGATATGTTGAAATAACCTATTGTTGAACTTAAAAGACTAAAAATATCATGGAAATAATCCTAAAGAAAAATGTAGATAAGCTTGGTTATGCAAACGAGCTTGTTAATGTGAAGCCTGGATATGGACGTAACTTCTTGATTCCTCAAGGATACGCTATATTGGCGACACCAAGTGCTAAAAAAGCACACGCTGAAATTATGCGTCAAAAATCTCACAAAGAAGCTAAAATGTTAGCTGAAGCTCAAGAATTGGCTGCTAAAATTGAAGGTCTTACCATCACAATTGCTACCAAAGCAGGTGAAAATGGTAAAATCTTTGGTTCTGTTAGTTCAGTTCAATTGGCTGAAGCTATTCGTAAAGCTGGTTTTGAAATCGACCGTAAATCTTTAAAAATTAAAGACGAGCCGATTAAAGAAATTGGAACTTTTGAAGCAGAAGCTAACCTTTACAAAGGTGTTAAACAAGCATTCAAATTTGAAGTTGTTAGCGAATAATAACTTATAACTTTTATTGAGAAAGTCCGGAAGCAATTCTGGACTTTTTTTTTGTCTTTCAATAGCAAGTGTTTTTAACTTTTGAATTCGTATTTTTACACAGCTAACTCAAATTCTACTCGTATGAAAAGCTTTTTAATTACAATCTTTTGTTTTTTAACAACTCAATTTTTTTCTCAAAACACTTTAGTTTCACAAGGCACAACATTTGAAGGAGAACCATATCTGGCTATAAATCGTCAAAATCAACAGCACCTTGTTGCAGCTTGGATGGGATTTCAAGTTGGAAATAAAGTCGTCATAAAATCTTCAGTGTCAACAAATGGTGGAATCACTTGGACAACTCCAATTTGGCAACCTCATGTCGTTTCAACCTATTCTTCTGCTGATGTTTCTGTAAAGTTTGATGACGCAGGAAATGTTTTCATGTCATACATAGATTATGATAATGAACTATTTACGGGAGGTAAAGTGGTAGTTAGAAAATCAACTGATGGAGGTATAACTTGGGGAAATGCAGTTGAAGTATTATCGCTTTTAGATTGCCCAAATAAACTATGTATCGATCGACCTTGGATGGCAATTGATTGTTCAGGTGGACCTTTAGATGGAACAATTTATATCACCAATATGAATGCGAATCAACCAACTTTGGTTACTCCTCCTTATAATCCTTACGTCACTGTTAGTACAGATAACGGCGCTTCTTTTGCTCCACCTCGCTATTTGGATACTTTGGGTTTTTTGTCTGGATTATCAGTTGCACAACCAATGCCAACGCCAACGGTAACGAGCAATGGAAAATTCTATGCAATTTATCCAAGCTATGTACCTTCTCAAAGTCCTTTTGCGAGAATGATTTTAGCAAGTTCTACAACAGCATGTGTGGATGTGAATCATCAAGTAGCTTACCAAAGTGCAAGTCCATTTTTAGCGAATAACGCAACGAATTCTTTATTGAAAGCTGGTTATTTATTACGTTCTAATCCAAACAATCCAAACCATTTAGCATTTTTCTTTCTTTCAGATTCTGACGGTGATGCGGATATTAAAATGATGGAAACAACGAATGCAGGAACGAGTTGGTCACTAATTAAGAGAATCAATCAAGATCCAATTGCGAATGGAAAATTGCAAGATTTAGTATGGGCAGATTTTGATAACGATGGCGATTTGGTTGTTTGTTGGAGAGATAGAAGAAATGCATCTGGTTCAACTTATGGTGTTCCAACTGAAATCTATTGTGCTGTAAGAAAGAATGGTCAAACAGATTTCGAGGAGGATTATGGTATTTCATCTTTACAAGTTGACCACGATGTAATTTTAGAGGACAAAGGAAACGATTTTATGAATGTCGCACTTCAAAATGATACAGCTTATGCAATTTGGGGTGATGTGCGTTCTGGGACCTTAAAAATTTACTTGAACAAATGGAACATCAATAACCAAAGTTCAAGTTTGTATGAAGTTTACACGCAAAATGAACAATTACTCTATCCAAATCCAGCAAGTCAAAATGTTACTTTACCAGAATCGGCGCTCAACGCTGAGTACTATTTATACGGTATCAATGGAAAAGTAATTGAAAAAGGAATTTTGAAATCACAAGTTTTTGATTGTCAGAAGTATAATAATGGAAATTACTTTTTCAAAATTGTAAATCAACAAGGAGTTTTAGTATATAAATTCCAAATTCAACATTAAAAAAAGTTATGAAGTATTTGATTATTGGTTGTTTATCTTTTTTTATTTTTCAAAATGTAAGTGCAAAATCTCGTTTCGTACGGGTGACTTTTGGCCTTAATCCTTATAACGAAGCAAGTATTATTTGGGATCAAAATAGAGGTGAATTTTTGGGTTTATACCTTGATACCGTTGACCCTAGTGTGAATCGTTATCGCACTAAGTTAGAATTGTCGGCGAAAAATTCTGCGCGCGGTATGAAAAACCACATTGTTCGCTTGAAAGATTTAAAACAAAATACACGTTATTATTTCACCATCAAAGACACCGAAGGATTTGGAAGAACTTACTATTTTTCAACTGTTTCCAATAGTCCAAATGAGCGTTTTTCTTTTATTGCTGGCGGAGATTCGCGGGATAATCGAGTTGTTAGGGCTAAAGCTGATAAATTAGTAGCAAAGTTAAAAGCACATGCTGTTTTGTTTAATGGCGATTTCACAGGGATTGACATCGAGAAACAATGGAAAGAATGGTTTTTGGACTGGGAAAATTCGATTGATACAGATGGTAGAATTACACCTTTAATCGTTACACGAGGAAATCACGAACATTCAAATAAAGTTTTAGTTTCATTGTTTGATGTGCCTCACAAAAAAGTTTTCTATAACACTGTTTTCGGTGGGAATTTATTGAATTTAGTTTCTTTGAACTCTGAAATTCAAAAGGTTGGACCTCAAAAAATATTTTTAAGAAACACATTGGCTGAACATGCTAATTTTCAATGGCAAATTATTCAATATCACCGACCAGTTCGAGCGCATGTTGCCAGTAAGAAAGAAATGCAAACGCAGTACAAAAATTTCGTTCCACTATTTGAAAAGCATAAAAATGTGCGCTTGTGTCTTGAAAATGATTCTCATACATGGAAAGTCACTTGGCCAATCGTGAGTAGTAAAGAAGCGGATGCTGACGAAGGTTTCAAACGCGACGATGCGAAAGGAATCGTTTATGCAGGTGAAGGAACTTGGGGTGCGCCACTCAGAGCTGCTGACGACAAGAAATCGTGGACGCGCGATGCAGAGGCTATCAATCAGTTTAATTGGATTTTTGTTTCGAATGAAAAAATTGAATTAAGAACGGTGAAATACGAAAACGAAGCTGAGGTTGAGTCGCTTACAGAAAAGAATCGTTTCCAAATGCCTAAAAATATTGAACTATACGGTCCAGTTAATGGAACTTTAGTGGAGATTTTTCCGAGGTAGTTTAATTCAAAAAAAATGAAATTGTTCGTATCTTTTTTAAGACTTCAAAACACAACTTTGACCAAATAAATTAACTTTGTAGTAATGAGTGATTTTATTGTTTCAGCTAGAAAATACCGTCCGCAAACCTTTGACACAGTCGTTGGTCAAAAGTCGATTACGGTTACCTTAAAAAACGCAATCAAGAGCGATCATTTAGCGCAAGCATTTCTTTTTTGCGGTTCACGTGGAGTTGGAAAAACAACCACTGCACGAATTTTAGCTAAAACAATCAACTGTTTCAACCGAACAGAAAACATCGAAGCGTGTGACCAATGCGATTCTTGTATTTCTTTCAATACAGGTTCTTCACTCAATGTCTATGAATTAGATGCGGCGTCAAATAATTCTGTTGACGATATCAGAAGTTTAATTGACCAAGTACGTGTTTCTCCGCAATTAGGAACTCACAAAGTATATATCATTGATGAGGTTCACATGTTGTCAACACAGGCGTTTAATGCGTTTTTGAAGACCTTAGAAGAACCACCAAAGCACGCAATTTTTATTCTTGCAACTACTGAAAAACATAAAATTATACCTACGATTCTTTCGCGTTGTCAGATTTTTGACTTCAGTAGAATACGTGTGAAGGATATTTCAGACCATCTTGCTCAAATTGCAACAAAAGAAGAAATTTCTACAGATCCCGAAGCTTTGCATTTAATTGCTATGAAGGCTGATGGTGCTTTGCGTGATGCATTATCCATTTTTGATCAGATAGTCACTTTCGCTGGAAATACGATCACTTATAAAAATGTACTTGAAAATTTAAATATTCTCGATTACGAGTATTACTTTAAAGTTGTTGAAGCAGCTGAAAAAGAAGATATTCCTTCTGCACTCTTGATTTTAAATGACATTTACGAAAAAGGTTTCGATGGTCACAATTTCATCACTGGATTAGCGGAGCATTTCAGAAATTTATTAGTGTGTAAAGATGTTAGAACTGCATCTTTGTTGGAAGTTCCTGAAATTACGCAACAACGATTCATTGAGCAAGCAAAAGTGATTGAGGCTACGCGAATTATGCGTGCTTTAAGTATTGTAAGCAAAACCGATGTGGATTATAAAGCGTCGAAAAATCAGCGCTTGTTAATTGAAGTTGCTTTAATGCAGCTTTGTTCTTTAAAACAAGAGCAAGAAAAAAAAAATGGCTAACTGAACGCGTTGACATTCTTCCATTTCCAAATCAAACTTTAAGAAAGAAACCAACACCAGCTAAAACAGTTGCATCTGTTCCTGTTTCTATTGTTCCTCAGGAGGTTAAACCTGTGGTTTTGTCAGCTCCTGCAGGAACTGTAAACGCCCCCCATATTTCGATTAAGAAAATCTTGGAAGAGCAAAACAAGAACGAGCCGAGTTTAAGTAAAGAAAACGAAGAACGAGAGCCTTTCACACGCGAACAATTAAAAATGTTTTGGAAGCGATTTGCTTTTCAGATGAAGGAAAACAGTATGGAAACTTTTTACAATGCTTTGATAAAAAGAGAACCACTTTTTTTGGATGATGAAAAATTAGTAATAGAAGTCGATAATAGTGTTCAAATAGATTATATCAAACCGCTTTTAAATGAGTTTGTTTCTTATTTGCGTAAAAATCTGAAGAATTACTCGATAACAGTCGATTTAAAATTGTCGGATGATCAAGTAAATGAAGTGAAATTTTTGACTGGAAAAGACAAATTCGCTGCTTTAGCAAGGAAAAACACAAATCTCCACAAGTTGAAGAATTTGTTTAATCTGGACATTGAGTTTTAAGCTTATGTTCACGCTCGGGAAATTCAGTTCATTAGACGAAAATTTACTTCAATATGTAAGTGATTTCTTGATAGAATGGAGTAGAGAAGGAGCATCTTTTGTGGTTCAGTCCTCTGGATCAACAGGTACACCTAAATTGATAGCGATTTCGAAAAGTCAGATGATGCTTTCGGCACAAAAAACAAATCAATTTTTTCATTTCAATTCTGAAACAAAAGCGCTTTTATGTCTTTCGCTCGACACAATTGCTGGAAAAATGATGTTGGTGCGTGCCTTGGTAGGTGATTATTTTCTACAAATCGAAAGCCCAAGTGCAAATCCATTGAAAACGATTACTGAGCCAATTGATTTTTTGGCAATTGTTCCTTTGCAACTTGAAACTATTTTAACGGAAACGCCTGAAAAATTAAACTTAGTTAAAACCATAATTGTTGGTGGCGCGCCTGTTTCAGATAAATTAAAGCAATTACTCAAGGTAGCAAAGAAAACAGTTTTCCAAACCTATGGAATGACAGAAACCGTTTCTCACATTGCTTTGCGAAAAATAGGTTTTGAAGAAAGTGATGCTTATGAAGCCTTGCAAGGTGTCACTTTTACAGCTCTCGATGGTAATTTAGAAATTCATTACCCTGAATTATTGCCACGACCTTTGTTAACCACTGATTTTGTTCGTTTAATTGATTCAACGCATTTTGAATGGATTGGAAGAACTGATTTTATAATTAATAGTGGAGGAGTGAAATTAAATCCAGAAGCAATCGAGCAGAAATTAGCAAGTTTAATTGATGTATCCTTTTTTATTTCTTCCTTTCCTGATGATTTACTTGGAAATAAACTAACTTTAGTGCTTGAAAGTGAGCGCGATATGATATTTAAAAAATCAGATTTTGAAGCTTTACTCACCAAGTATGAATTACCTAAAATGTTTGCAATAATTCCTACTTTTGAACTAACAAGTAACGGAAAAATAAACCGAAAGGCAACTGCATCTAAAATTCAAGCCAATGATTGGAAACCAATATTATGATGTTTTAGGTTTACCTTTTGGTGCAAGCGAGCAGTTGATAAAAAAACGCTACAAAGAACTTGCAAAAAAATATCACCCTGATCGGAATCCAAGTCCTGACGCGAACAAACGATTTATAGAAATCAACGAGGCGTATATTTATTTGATTTCTAAAGACAAAATTCAAGTTAAATCGCCTGAAGAGCAACAAAAAGAACGCGAGGAAGAAATTCAAAAAGCGTATAGAGAAAAGGCTTGGAAGTATGCGCGAGAAAAGAAAATAAGGGACGATGAAGAATTACAAGCTTTTTACCATTCCCTGCGCTTAGGCTGGTCGTGGATTGCTTTTAAGTCGGTAACAATCGTTTGTGCAATCATTTTAGTGGCTATGACGATTGATTATTTTCTTCCAACACAAGCAATTCCAGAGGTAGTGACGGAATATTCCGATGATATTTATCATAGCGTTGGAGGCAATGAAATCAGTTTGATTAAGACAAAATCGGGGAAAAATCTATGGACAAATGAGTTTTACAATAAAGATTTCAACTACAATCCTTTTTTTATTTTGGAGTCAAGTCAGATTTTTCAAAATCCAATTACAGCTAAAATACATGCTGGTAATCAATTCTTTGAAATACCTATTCATTTCACAGTTTATTGGGCACAGTTCGCTTTGAGTCCATTTTTATTGTTTCCTATTTTTATGTTTTTCTACAAAAAAGACAATGCTTTTTTTGTAATTGGACATTACTTAACGAGATATGTTTCTGGGGTTTTAGTAGGTTTGTATCTTCTCACGGAAGATCGATGGTTTCATTTAATCACAATCGGAATTTTTTAATATGACAAAAAAGCAAAAAGCAATTTACGTAATGGAAGAGTTAGAAAAGTTGTATCCAGAAACACCAATTCCGCTTGATCATTCTGACCCTTATACTTTGACTATTGCTGTTTTGTTGTCAGCTCAATGTACAGATGAACGTGTCAATAAAATCACTCCGATTTTATTCAAAAGAGCAAATAATCCTTTTGACATGGTGAAATTAGAAGTTTCTGAAATTCAAGCGATTATTCGTCCTTGTGGCTTGTCTCCAAAAAAAGCAAAAGCTATTTGGGAATTATCACAAATTTTGATTGACAAATACAATGGAGAAGTACCACAAAGCTTTGAACAACTGGAGGAATTACCTGGAGTTGGACATAAAACAGCATCGGTTGTTATGTCGCAATCTTTTGGTTTTCCTGCATTTCCTGTTGATACCCATATTCATCGTTTAATGATTCGTTGGGGATTAACATCTGGGAAAAATGTGGTCGAAACAGAGAAAGATGCCAAAGCTTTGTTTCCGATTGAAAAATGGAATAAATTGCACTTACAGATTATCTTCTACGGACGTTCGCATTCACCGGCACGCAGTCCGAAGTTAGCGATTGATTACATCACGGCAACAATTGGGACAGCGAAAGCAAAGAAAGAATTAGTTTAAATCGCGTTTGTGATTTTGCCTTTTAAAGTTTGAAGTGGAAAAGCACCACTTTCTCTCCAAAGTACTTCCCCTTTTTTGAATAACATAAAAGTAGGAACACCTCTAATTTTGTAAATATCAGCGATTGCAGGATTTTTGTCCACATCGATTTTTAGAATCCTAATTTTCTCGCCCATATCTTTTTTCAAGCTGTCTAGTACAGGATGCATGGTTTTACATGGTCCACACCAAGTAGCATAAAAATCAACCAATGTTGGTGTTTCTGAAGCAACGATATCTTTAAATTTTCCCATGGTACAAAGGTAGTAAGTTCCATCTTTGATGAATGTAACTTGGGTGACAAGAATTTTTTGGTTTAATTACTAAACTAATAAAAGCCACTTTAGTTACATTATTTAAGTTCTCTGATTTTACTTTTGTCTAAAATTAAACAACTATGAAAACTTTAAAATCTATTGTACTAGCGCTTTTCGTTTTATCAAGTGCCATTAGCTTTTCGCAAACAGAAAAAAGTCACCATAAAATTGTTTTTCAAATGACAACAGCCGACACGATGGCACATAAAGCATTAATGAAGCAATTGGGAAATATCAAAAGTGTTGCACCAGAAACTGAAATTGAAGTAGTTTGCCACGGACCTGGTTTGGAAATGCTTCAAAAAGAAAAAACAATCGTCTTGAAAGGAATTCAAACAGCGAAAGCTAACGGTGTAATATTTCAAGCTTGTGAGTTTTCGTTGAAAGAGCGCAAAGTAGAAAAATCAGCTATTATAACGGAGGCAAGCTATGTAAAAGCGGGAATCATCCACATCGTTGAAAAACAAGAAGCAGGCTGGTCGTATATCAAGGCAGGTTTTTAAAAGGAGAATTAAAATGATTTTTAATTGTGGCATATTCGCCATTTTTTAAAATCGTAATTTTGATTTTGCACTTATTTGAGGAATGAAAAATTGCTTTAATTTAAATCGGGTATAAAGATATAATTGCTAATTTTGTAATAACAGTACTCGCCACGCTACCCAATAGAACAGCGTCCCAGGGCGAGTCTTTTGTTTTATAAAGTTTTTTATTCCAATTTTTTGTAAATTAGTATCAATATGATTTACGAAAAAGAACATCAAAAATCTGGAAAAGCAAGTTTTAAAGAAGCGAGTTTGAAGGCAGAAGAATTACTAAATTCTTGAAGAACAACTAAACCTAAATTCAAACGCAATGTCTTTGTGAGCGAAAGTTCCTCCATAACGACCAGACTTAGAAATAATTCCAATAGCGTGTGTAGTTTCAATCCATTTTTTTGGAGTTAATACAAAACTATTAAGTCCAGCCTGTTTTTTAAACCCTTCGAATTCGAGGGTTTTAAAATTTGGTTTGTTCCATTTTTCCCTAAAATCTTTGGTTCAAAATGTTTTCTTGTAATTTAATTTAATCAAAAAAGGGTGAAATCGCAAATGGTTAAAACCATTGATTGATTCGTTGTCCATCTTGTTGGTGCGGGTTTAAACCCGCACCAACTATTAAACCCGCACCAACGATTAAACCTTCACCTATGGAAATGACAACGATCGTTTCAACCATTTTAATGGTTTTTAATTGTACCGTATTCGGGAGAATTAGAATAGCTACACATAAATTCAAAAAACAAAACTTGAATTAATTCATCTTCCCACATTTTTTACGAACTTAGCACCAACATATATTGGAACACAAAAAAAATTGAAACTATAGATAGATAAATTTTAAACATATTGCTGAGCTTTAAGCTCTTATTCTCGTAACTCGAAGTCTGCAAAATTTCAAAAATTACAAGTGAGAATAAGTCGCGAAAAAGCTCACACCTGAACGGGTGTGGGCTATTCGTGCTTGTTTACTTGAAAAGGACCGCAGACCCTTGAGTTACGAACAAGCAAACGGATAGTTCCGCACCTTCTTTTTTGCTTGAAAGTTTAAGAGCCTAGCCAGCTTTTAAACACACACTATGGCAAGGAAAGCGACAACTTCACTCTTTTATTTCATACTTAATTGCTCGTTCACAGCAACAACGCAATTTGGCTTCAACGCAATTGATAACCCCATTCAGTTGCAGCGATGAAATACAAAAACATCCGCGAAGAAGAGCTGAAAAACAAGGTCGGTGCCGATTGGTTCAAAAACTTCGACACCACCGAAATCATTGGCAACATTGACTTTTCGGTCTTTCCCAAACAAGATAATTTGTTCGGTCGAACGCCTTTGTTGTGGGCAGAAGCGAAAACAGGAAATTTCGATATTCCTTCGATGTTTGTGCAGTTGATTCTAACGATTGGAAAAGCGCGCACCTTCGATAAAACCTTGCCTCCTGTCTTTTTGGGCGCTTTCGATTTTAAGAAAATTGCATTTGTTCCATATTTGAGCGTTCAAGATATTTTTATTATGAATGATTTCAATTGGAACGTTACGCCGAGCAACCACGAAACCAAAGAATTTCAACTCATTAAGGCAAGAATTGAAGCGACTTTAAAGCAAAATACTTTTGTTTTCGATTATGAAAAAGACGCCAAAGACCTGGAATCTTTTATCAAAAACAATGTCGCAAAAGCCACGACCACCACTAAATTGAAGATTGATAAAAACAATTTCATTCCAATTTATTTGCGTTGGTTGGAAATCATCAAACCCAATATAGACGTCAATTGGGAAGAACTGAAAAAAGCCAATATTTTGGACAGCGATTTTTATTTGGCTGACTTGTTTGTGGACGATAAAGACACGCAAAACATCGACGACGACCTCACGATTCGCGACAGTTTGTTTGTGGTGTATCAAAATCAAGGATATAAAATTGCGAAGGAAAACATTCGTCAAATGTTTGATGCGACGATAAATCTCAAGAACAAAGAAATCTATTTGCAGTTTTGGAAACGCTACAAACGCCCACCATTAAAAGAATTTCAAGATTACATCATCGAACGTCGGGATTTGTTGGTGCCACAAGACATTCGAGAAAGAAAAGGCGCGTTTTTTACTCCACGAATTTGGGTGGAATTGTCACAAAAATACCTAACCGATTACTTGGGCGAAAATTGGCAAGACGACTATTACATTTGGGATTGCGCAGCCGGAACGGGAAATTTGTTGGCAGGATTAACCAATAAATACAACATTTACGCCAGCACTTTAGATCAAGCAGATGTCAACGTGATTCACGAACGCATCGACCACGGAGCCAATTTGCTAAAAAACAACGTCTTTCAATTTGATTTCTTAAACGATGAATTTACCAAGTTGCCCCAAAGCTTGCAAGACATCATCAACAACGAGGAAAAACGCAAGAAATTGGTGGTATATATTAATCCGCCTTATGCGGAAATAGCAGGTAACAAAACTGGTGTTAATCTAAATCGTATCCATGACAAATACAATTATCAATTGGAAGTCGCAAATAGAGAGATATACGCACAATTTTTAATCAGAATTTATAATGAAATACAAAATTGCTTTATCGGAGAATTTTCCAAATTAAAAGCGTTATCTGGTTCAAATTTTAAGACTTATAGAAGCTATTTCAAAGCGAAACTTGTCAGTTGTTTTATTTCACCAGCCGACACTTTTGATAATGTAAAAGGTAAATTTCCTATTGGATTCAAAATTTGGGATACATCTACAATAGAAATATTTGATCACTTTATTTCAGATGTTTATGATAAGAATGGGAATTTCATATCAACAAAAGGGATTCATTCTTACAATGATGATAAATATTTTAGCAGTTTTGTTACTTCATTTAAATTAAAGAATAGTAAACATATTGGTTGGTTAGAAGGAATTACAAGAAATGACTTTCAATCACAAAATGGAATAATTTTATTAAACAATAAAGAACAAATTGCAGTGCCAAGAGGAATTTTTATTTATCCTGAAAATTTAAAAAGTATTGTAATTGCATTTACAGTTCGTCATTGTATTGAAGCAACATGGCTCAACGACCGAGATCAATTTTTACATCCAAATGAAGGTTGGAACACAGATTTAGAATTTCAAAATGATTGTTTAGCTTTCACTCTTTTTTACGGTCAAAACAGAATTACAAGCTCTGAAGGCACCAACCAATGGATTCCGTTTACAGAATTTGAGGTCAATGCGCAGGCTAAGTTTGAGAGTAGTTTTATGACCGATTTCATCAAAGGAAAACTAAAAACGGAAACTCCAAGCGAAACCACTTTATTTTCAGAAGAAAAGAGAATTTCAAATCCTAGAAACGAGCCGCTACAATTTTCCGAAGAAGCAACAGCAGTTTTCGATGCCGGGCGTGAATTGTGGAAATATTATCACGTTCAAAAAGACGTGAACGTGAATGCTAGTTTATACGACATTCGCGAGTATTTTCAAGGCAGAAACCCACAAGGCAGAATGAATTCCAAAAGCGATGATGCAATTTACACAGCTTTAATCAGCGAATTAAGAAGCAAACTTTCCATCTTGGCCGAAAAGATTCAGCCGAAGGTTTATGAGTATGGGTTTTTGAAGGAGTGATATTCAGGAAATGGTTGAAACCATTTTTTGATTGTTTGTGTATTCCATAGGTGAGGGTTTAAACCCTCACCTATGGAATACACAAACTTTTTAAATCGACTATATCATTTGTTTAACCAGCAATTCCAAACCTAAATTATGCATTAATTCTTTTACTTTTTCTTCGCTATAATTAGATTGTTTTTGCAGTGAGCAATTCAATACCCAACGAATATTATGAAATTCTTTGTGAATTCTCAATTCTTGCTCCAAATCCAATAAGTTTTCGTGAATAGTTTCACTATTCCAATAGATTTGACTGTTTGCTCCAATTACACAATTTTTCATCGTTGTCTTTTGGGAAATTGGGAGATTCATAAAAAAAACATCAGCGGCATTTTGTAAAGAAGAATTTTCTAGTTGGATTTTATCATGAAATAACTTGATTAAATCGTTAGCAATGCGTTTTTCTGTCTTTCGTTTAATTTTTTGATACAATAAATCTAAAACTGAGAAATCAAATTCTGAATGCCAAATAAGATAAATTAAGTCCGTCAATTTTTTCTTTTCTTTTAAGCTCCATTGAATTGAATCTAATTCCTTCATTAATTGTGCTTTAACATTTAAGTAATTGGCATTAGCCTCAACTACACAATTCCAAATCCTTTTAGTTGTGTCTAATTGAAAAAAAGAATGTTTATTGGAGGAAAAAGTAATGTACTCCAACTTTTTTTGAGAAATAAAAATATCCAATGTTGCCTCATCTGCAACCACTAATAAAATTAGCTTAAGCTCTTCAGTAAGTAATTGTTTCATCTTGATTTTTTTACAAAGAAATTTCAGCTGACCGCCATAAATTGTAGTTTTGAAGCTATACATTCGCATAAAATAAGTTTTATGTCTCAAGTAAAATCGATTGAACGCTTAAGCAGTATATTAAATTTCGTTCATCAATATCCATATTGCAGTCTTCAAGAAATGATGGGGAATCTATCCAATAAAGATTTTTATCCTACCGAACGCACGATGCAACGCGATCTCAAAACAATACGTGAAATGTGCTTTATTGACATCAAGTACAGTCGCTTGCACAACGGCTATTTTATTGATAAAGAAAGTGAACGTGATTTCAATGAATGGATGCAACTATTTGAGTTATTCAATCGAGCAAACGTAATCAATGAAGTTTTAATAAAAACTCCAGGTACAATTGATTACATTGATTTTGATCAATCGGTTAGCATTCATCAAGAACAATTGTTTCCATCGGTACTCAATGCAATCATTGAACGAAGAAAAATTAATTTTACCTATCAACGATTTTGGGAAGATGAACCCATTCAAATCGAACTGGAACCACAGCTATTAAAAGAATATCTAAATCGTTGGTATGTGGTTGGAACAAATGAAGCTGGTGAATTTCGCAGTTACGGACTTGAGCGCGTTACTGAATTTCAGATATTAGCTTCCACGTTTAAACCTAAAGTGAAAAATCCCAAGAAATTATTCTATAATGTGATTGGCTTGTATTCTGAAAATGAATTAGAACAAATTGTTTTAAGTTACCAACCTTTTCAAGGTAAATACATCAAATCGCAACCTTTACATTCTAGTCAAAAAATCCTAATCGATAACGATTCTGAGCTGCGAATTGAAATTACAGTTTGCCCAAATTTCGAATTAGAGGAACAAATTTTAAAACAAGGCGAACGGGTTAGGGTTTTGGAGCCACAGTGGTTGAGAAATTCAATATTGGATAGGATTAGAAGAACCTTGGATAATTATGAGAAATAAAATATAAACTACCACTTTTGGCGGTTTGACAATATAGATTTGCAATCAAAAGTTTTAATTTAAGAACACCAAAAAAGATTTTAACTGAATTAATATTCAATTAAATATTTAAATTTGGGACATATATAATAACAGAAGCGTTATCTGTTGTTCGTTGAAAATCGCCAATTTTTAAATGAGGACACAAAGATTACGCAGTGATTCAGCCGTACTGGCGTGGAATGCTGTGTCTTTTTATGTCCCAAGGTGTTTGGCGATACCTCAACGAATAATTGGATAGGCTTTCACGCCTTCTTTTTTTAATCGCTGAATTTGGAAGCCATCAGCATTTTAATCTTTTTATAAATGAAAACAACAACGTTATTATCAACCTTACTTTTGGTTGCATTTTTTCTACCATGGGTAGATTTTAGTATATTCATTTTTAGTGGATACCAATTACCTAGGGCAATTCATCAATTAAGTATTATAGGAGGTTCAGATTCATCAATCGTTTTTCTAGTCTATCTTGTTTACTTAATACCAATTCTTTCAAGTCTTAATTTATTGGCAGATTTCAAGCTCTTGAACTTAAGTATTTCTTTGAAGAAATTTGATTTCTACCTCGCAATTTTTGTTTGTGTTTTTATATCCTATGTCGCTTTTGAGCGTTCAATGGATTTGGTTTCCTTTTTTGGAATTGGTTTTTTGGCAACCGCATTCGTTTCCATTATTGGATTATTTGTTAAAAACGATAAAGTTATTTTTGAGTTACCAATGAAGTCAAATAGTAGTGCAACAGAAACGACAGATATTACTTCCCAGCTTGAAAAATTAAAAGATTTATTGAATAAGGAACTAATCTCAACCGAAGAATACCAACAGAAAAAGGAAGAAATTTTAAAAAAAATTAATTAAGGACTTTTCCAATGAAAATACTTTTAATAATCATCATCGTTTTTCAAGCTTGTTTTTTTCTTATTCACTTAAGAAACGATGCTGAGAACCAGAACAATTCAACTGAAATTTCTGATAAAAACAAGACACTATCAACAATTTACGGAAAATTGACCACCGAAACGTTTTATGGACCACCAGGATATGGTGAAGATCCCGAGAACGATGAAAAAGTGAACCAATTTATCTTAGTTTTAGAGGAAGACCCTTTGGGAGATCATCCAAAAATGCAAATTGAATACTTCGGAGAAAGAGACTTAGCCCAACTTATCGGTAAAAAAGTTAAAGTATCAGGAACATTTTTTTCTTCTATAACAGGTTATCACAATACACCAATTTTAATCGATGCTAAAAGTATTGAGTTAGTTCAATAGGCGCAAAATAACATCTGTTAATAAATAAAAACATTTATGTGTAATATATTTTACTAATTTTAATTCACCTAATGACAAACACATTTACAGCAATTGATTTTGAAACAGCGCAAGGATACAGACATAGTATTTGTCAGGTTGGAATTGTGCGTGCTGAAAACGGAATCATTTCTGAAGAAATCAATTTATTGGTTCAACCACCGGATAATTATTATTGGGAGAAGTTCATCGATATTCACGGAATTACTCCAGAAGACACAGCAAATGAACCTACTTTTAATCAAATTTGGCACAAAATCGAACATCTTATAAAAGATCAAGATGTCGTAGCTCATAATGGAATTTCATTTGATTTTCCTGTACTGGAAAAAACACTTGAATACTATGGAATGACCGCCCCTCATTATAATAAACATTGCACCTATCGCCTATACAAAGACAACCTTGCCTCATTGTGTCAAGAGCACAAAATTCCACTGAATCACCATGATGCACTAAGTGATGCAAGGGCTTGCGCGGAGTTGTATTTGATGTATAAAATCAATCATTAATTGAACAGACTTAACTTATTAATAGAATAAAATGGAAGAAAAAAAAGTAAAGCCTTACCAATATTTAAAAGACCTTTTTGATGATAAGGAAATTCAAAAAATAACGGTTCCACCCTATCAAAGAGCCTATTCTTGGGAGGAAAAACAATTGGATCAATTCATCGGTGATTTAATTGAAATGACTTCTAAGGACAAAAAAGGTTATTATTTCGGGCATTTCATTTTTGAAAAAAGTAATGACAGTTTTCAAGTTATTGATGGACAACAAAGAATTACAACATTCATTTTGTTCCTCATCGCTTGCAATAGGAAAAATCAATCCCAAAAATTCAAGCATTTTATTGATAAATTTTCAACGGTCGATTATGATGATATGCTCTTCTTAAAAATAAAAAGTAATGAATCTATCGAAATTTTACCCGAAAACAAGACACTTTCTATTTCAAGAATTGAATTTGCCCTGGAATACTTTGAAAAACAATTTGATACTAAGAAATTAAAATTAGATTCAATTGAAAAGTACATTGATATTTTAATAGAATCTCACATCTCAAGTCACATAACTGAAGACAAAGCTGTTGCCGTTCAAATATTCGAATTACACAATTCACGTGGTGTAAAGTTGAATACGATTGAAAAAGTAAAGGCTAAATTGATGAAAGCTCTTTATCTGAACGCTGAAAAAGGGGATGTGGATGAAATGATCGGTAAGGTACAAAAAAGCTTTGGGCAAATTTATCATTTGGAAGAAAAAACAAGTTCGACTTCTTTCCGAGGAAATTTAAGTCTTGAAGAAATATTACTCATTCATTTAAGAATGATAGATGATGGAACAAAAATAAAAAATCCAGAACGTGAACAAGTTTTCAATAGTCCTAGTAAAACAGGAAACAGAGAAGATAATATTTTAAATTATCTTGACGAAAAACTAAAAAATATAGAAAAAGAAAACATTGCTACATACGTCGAAAAACTTGTCGAAAAATTCGAGGAAACGGTGAGGTTTATTGTAATTGAAGTCCCTGAAATGGATATGAAAAATCATTTAATTGGTGATTCAATAATACTAGAAAGAAATTATTCTTTATCTCTTTTTCTAATATTAAAACATTTAGATTCAACCTGTAATTTAGATAATACTTTTCTTTCAACTTGGGAGAAGTTATTGTTTACAAGAGATTTTCATGGTAATTACTATCGACTGAAATATACAGACAATTTTGAATATCTTTATTTTAGATTAGTAAACCTTGAAGAAAAAAAGTCATTTTTTGATATTATTAATGAATATAAAAATCAAGGATTTCGTTCAGATCGATTAGAAAATCAAGATTTGCAACAAGTTGTGAAAAACTATATCTTGAATAATAAAGAGATTATATTAACCTCAGCTTTTCATTGGCATAAAGAAAAAATGATTTACCTACTTTATAAGTATGAAATTGATTGTCATGTTGAATCAAGAAGTCATCTTAGAGAAATTATGAAAAATGGCATTTCAGTTGAGCATATTTTACCTCAAGAATGGCAGTGGAATTGGACTTTACATAAAGACAATCAAACTACAAATGAAGCTAAACTTTTCCTCGATAAAATTGAAAAAATAAAGAATGGTATTGGGAACCTTTTAATTATAACACCATCTCAAAATTCTACATTAAATAATAGTCATCCAAAGGACAAAAAATATAATTCTATATTAGGTAAGTCTTATCTTGAACATAATGAAAACAATATGTGGATTGATTGCACTAAATGGGAGTCGAATATTTTAAAACGTGGGGAAGAAATATATAATTACCTCAATGATTTTATAAACCAAGAATAACAGTTTATCAAGAAATCTCAATAGCCAATGCCCCCACGTTGGCTTTTTTATTGCCCAATTTTTTAACCCATACGTCATTATTTGGCGTAGCTAGTGACTTCTTTTGTTCTATAAATTCAAAAAAAGGTAAAAAATGATTGGCAAAGCGGTTAAAAATATTCTCCAGAACAAATACACTAATGCTCCCGAGCAGAATCAAAAATTACTGGAAGTTGCTTTTCTAGCTCAACAATTATTGGAAAAACATCAATTGCCAGAATGTGAAATTTATTTTCTAATGCATTCCTATGCCCGCGGAATATGCTATAACAGTGGTAAAAAAATTTCGCTGCAAATCCAATTTAGTATTAACGAGGATATTGAGGAAATATGCAATACCATTTTACACGAAATAGCGCATGCAATTGTGGGCAATGAAAACGGACACAACCTTGTTTGGAAAAAGAAAGCTCTTGAATTAGGCGTAAGATTTTAACTTAAAATAAATAAAAATGAAAATTCAAAAAAGTACCTTATTAAGATTCCTTGAGGAAAAAGAAAACATTTCAAAATCAGATTTTCAGATTCTCAAAGATTTGAACAATTCTAATGGAGATTATTTTGAAATTGAACCGAATAATGCAAGCGTGGATTTACTTCAGTTTATCGTCTTCAATGATTCAACCTTAGATTATGAAACGAAAGCACAACTTACGATGGATTTTTTAAAACCCATTGACGCCAAACCTGCAGAAATAGATTTTTGGAAAATCAAAATAAAAGGCCTCTCAACGATTATTGATATTTATGAAAAATATTTAAAAGACTTAGAATACAATTTAGATCTTAAACTAGACAGGAACACAAATCCGATTAAAGCAAAAATGGTGCTTGAAAATGCATCAAAGTATTCCCCAAGAAGAATTGTTTTAACCATAGAAATCAGAATTTTAGAATTTAACACGACACTGTCTTACATAATTGTTAGTGAACATATTCAATATTACAAAAGTCGAATAAATGACTTTAATTTAACGCATCTATTAAGTGAATTTCAACTTTTTCCGCAAACCACTTCAATCAGTGACTTTAAAAAATCACTTGAAAAAGCGGCTATATTTCGACTTAAAGACGGTGAGCAATTTCTAATTCAAGGAACAGGAATGGAAACAAATTTCGATAGATATAATCGATTTAGAAACTCAACTAATTCCTTCAGAAATTTGAATACGAATGATAATGACGGAAAAGTAATTATTGAAAATGAACTAGAATATAATATCGAAGCAATCAATGATAACGCCTTCACCAATCATCTTCCTTATGTCCGAGTTTTTTCGCTCCTTCGAAAAAAATACTTTTATGTCCATATTGATGATTTAAAAGAATATAATTACAACCAAAATGCCATTGAAAAATTAGTGCTGCCAGAAGAAAACAAGTATGTACTAAACAAACTCTTTTCAATAAACTCAAAAAACATTCATCAAGATCTTGTTGCAAATAAAGGTGGAGGATTGATCATTTTAGCGGAAGGTGAACCAGGAACAGGAAAAACATCAACAGCAGAAGTGTATGCAGAATTGAAAAGCAAACCACTTTACATTTTACAAGTTGAGGAATTGGGAACTACTTCGAGAGATTTAGAAAGTAACTTAACGACAATACTGAATCGAATCCAAAAATGGAATGCAATTTTATTGTTTGACGAAGTTGATATTTTTCTTTCTCGTAGAAATGAAAACCTCGAGAGATCAGCTATTGTTGGTATTTTTCTGCGACTTTTTGAATATTTCAATGGAATTTTGTTTTTCACAACAAATCGGATAAATAGTTTGGACGAAGCTGTATTGAGCCGAGTAACTTTGAAGATCAACTACCCAAAACTAGATGAAGTTTCACGAGAAAAAGTTTGGAAACAAAACCTGAATATGGCTAACATAAAAATCAGTTCACTTTCCAAGCTTGCCAACATCGAAATGAATGGACGTGAAATAAGAAATTATGTCAAACTCACTTCTATGCTTTTTGAAGACATTGTTCAAGAATCGCAAATTATTGAATTAATCAAAAGATTTCCGAAATGAAATTAAAAACTTAATTCCCTATTTGTCGAGAAAAAAATCCCGACCAAAATCGGGGAATTTCATTTATTCAACTTTCCAAACCCCATCAACAATCCTTCAATATTCTGATTCCCTACCTGATTAGAGGAATGCCCCGCAAAATCGGGTGATTTTACATTGTGGTCCATGCAATAATTCACCAACCACTTGGCACAAGTCATGCCGTTTTGTTCTTAGATTTCGGGAAGTTCAGGCAAACCTAAATCATGGTCGAAAGAAATGAAATCAGGTAAACTATTCGTTTCAATCCAGACTACAAATTCAGTGTAAGAAAGCACAATTTGCCATTCTTTATGATAGATTTCAATGTCTTCAATTTTTGTTTGCATTTACAAAAGACAATCCGTTGAATTTCAAATGTCATCGAGGAAAAGGAGTTTCATTTTTTAAAGTATTTCAAAATTAAATCTGCCACAAAATGGCTTTTCTCCTGTAAATTCAAAGCCATCATCAATCCACCAACAACCCCTTAAACCGTTGATTTTCTTTCCAGTTTACTGCGTGGAGGCGATTGTTATAGGATTCTGTATAGCAGTTCATTACTTGGATTTTTGGAATTTGAATATCGGCTGTGTATTTTGTTTCTTCAATTAATTCCAATGGGTGAAGAAGTCCGCGTTTTTGTTCCCAACTCAACTTAAAATCAATCGCATCAGAAGGACTTTCTAACAAGTTTTTCCCAAGTTTTTTAACGCGTTCTAGCGCCAATTTTATAGGTTCAGTTTCTTTTGAATGCAGCAATCCTTTGTAAATTTTCCGCAAAGACACCGATTCCCTTTTCAAACTTCTCAAAAACGCTAGCTCCCTTTTAAAAAATCCTCCAAAGTAACATTTGTTACTAACCAGCTTTTTTTACCCCTCTATTTTTGCAACACTAAATCTTAAACACTATCAAAATGAAAATTGAACAAATTTATACGGGCTGTTTGGCTCAAGGCGCGTATTATGTAACAAGTAATGGTGAAGCTTTTATCATTGACCCATTGCGCGAAATCCAACCTTATTTAGACCGTTTAACAGCTGATGGGGTTACTCTGAAATACATCTTTGAAACACATTTTCACGCGGATTTCGTTTCTGGGCATTTAGATTTGAGTAAAAAAACAAATGCTCCAATCGTTTATGGTCCAAACGCAAAACCAGAATTTGAAGCTATTATCGCCGAAGACAATCAAGTGTTTGAAATTGGTGCAATTAAAATCAAAGCCTTGCACACACCAGGTCACACAATGGAAAGCACAACTTACTTGTTAATTGACGAACAAGGAAAAGAAACTGCAATTTTCTCTGGCGACACCTTATTTTTAGGTGATGTAGGTCGTCCTGACTTAGCTCAAAAAGCTGCTGATATGACGCAAGAACAATTAGCTGGACTTTTATATGAAAGTTTAATGACTAAAATTATGCCTTTGAGTGATGATATCACTGTTTATCCTGCTCATGGCGCTGGTTCTGCGTGTGGTAAAAACATGATGAAAGAAACGGTTGACACGTTAGGTAACCAAAAGAAAATGAATTATGCTTTGAACCAACCTTCGAAAGAAGCATTTATCGAAGCAGTAACTGATGGATTATTACCTCCGCCAGCATACTTTGGATTCAATGTGGCAATGAACAAAAAAGGCTACGAAAACTTTGAAGAAGTGAAGCTAAAAGCAATGACAGCCTTAACTCCAGATGCTTTCGAATTATTAGCAGAAGCTTCAGGTGCTTTGATTTTAGACACAAGAGATAGTGGGATTTTCTACCAAGGTTTTGTTCCTCAATCAGTAAACATTGGCGTTAACGGCGATTTTGCTCCGTGGGTTGGTGCTTTGATTGGTGATGTGAAACAAGAAATCTTATTAGTGACAGAACCAGGAATGGAAGAAGAAGTAATCACTCGTTTAAGTCGAGTTGGTTTCGATCATGTATTAGGTTTCTTAGAAGGAGGATTTGATGCTTGGGAAAAAGCTGGCAAAGAGATTGACACAGTAAACAGAATTAATGCTGACGAATTCAAAGCTAAATTTGAATTAGGCACTTCGATGGTGATTGACGTTAGAAAAGAAAGCGAATATGGTGCTGAACATGTAGAAGATGCGTACAGTAAACCACTTGCCTACATCAACGAATGGACAAAAGATATTAATCCAGAACAACATTTCTTTATGCATTGTGCTGGCGGTTACAGAAGTATGATAGCTGCGAGTATTTTACAAGCAAGAGGTTACAGAAACTTCACAGAAATTGCTGGTGGATTTAAAGCAATTGCAGAAACTGGCATTCCAAAAACGGATTTCGTTTGTCAAAGTAAAGTATTGAAATAGTGATTTTTTAAGGGTGTAAAGAGGAGTCTAATTGGCTCCTTTTTGCACTTAATGAAATTGTTGGATAGTTTTAATTAACTTCAAAGTAAAAATCAATAAATCAGAAAATTATGAACAAGAAATTAAAAGTTTTAATACCAACCGATTTTTCAATTCAAGCGGAATATGCGTTTATTTTAGTCGATAAAATTCGTCAACAAACCGAGCTAGAAGTTCATTTTTTACACGTAATGAATTTTCCTGACACAGTGACAATCAGCGATATGGGAGAAATCACAACTTGTGGAGAAATTGATAAAGAATACGTGTCTGTGCAACGAGATATGGCATCGAAAAAATTACGTCATATACAAGATGAGTATGGAAAAGATGTTCATACACATATTCGAATCGGTGCAACGAACGAAACGATTGTCGATTTTGCAGAAAAGCATAGTTTTGATTTAATCGCTATGGGAACAAAAGGAGCCACAGGTTTTTTTGAAAGATTGGCTGGTTCTGAAACACAAATCGTAGCGAGAAAGTCAAAAGTTCCCGTTTTATCTTTAATGTGTAATCGTTCTGATTTGGCGATAAAACGTATTTTGTTGGTGCATCAATTTGAAGATAAGCACCACCAAGATTTGTATATGTTGAAACGCTTTCTATTAAATTTCAATGCTGAGTTACACTTGTTACAAATTTCTAGAACAGGAATGGATGCAGAGAAAATTGTAAAAAACATGCACGATTTCGCGAAAGAACACGGCCTAGAAAATATTCAAACACACGTGATTAAAGATACAGATGTTGAGAACGGAGTAATTCACTTTAACCAAATGATAGACATGGATTTGGTGTGTATCGGAACCCACGGTAAAGGTGGCTTTTTTCACTCAAGTGCAACAGAGAAATTAATCAATCACTTGTATAAACCCATTATTTCATTTCACTTAAATTAAAAATAGTTATGATAGAATTTATTAAGCAACCCTGGACATGGTGGTTCTCAGGAATCGTCATTTCGTCCATCATGTTTATACTTTTGTTTTTCGGAAAATCATTCGGCTTTTCTTCCAATTTACGCACTATGTGTAGCATTGCAGGAGCAGGGAAAGTAGTGAAGTTTTTTGATTTTGACTGGAAAACACAAACTTGGAATTTGGTTTTTTTAGTTGGAGCAATTCTAGGTGGATTTATCGCCAACCAATTTTTAAGCACGACTGACCCTGTACAAATTTCAGCAGCTACGATTGAGGATTTACAAAAACTTGGTTTTAGTGCTCCAGAGGGAATTCAACCAAAGGAATTATTCAGTTGGGAAGCAGTTTTTAGCTTAAAAGGATTCCTTGTACTTGCAGTTGGAGGCTTCTTAGTTGGCTTCGGTTCTCGTTATGCTGGCGGTTGTACTTCTGGTCACGCAATCAGCGGAATTTCTGATTTACAGTTCCCATCACTTATTGCTGTAGTTGGCTTTTTTATCGGCGGACTAGTAATGACTTATTTGATTTTTCCACTAATTTTTTAATTGAATAACAGATGAAATTTATGAAATTTTTAGTCGTTGGAATTCTGTTTGGAATTGTAATGACAAAGTCTGAAGCTCTTTCTTGGTATCGCATTCAAGAAATGTTTCGCTTTCAAGCTTTTCACATGTATGGAATTATCGGCACAGCTGTGGTACTTGGTGTGATTGGTGTGTTTTTAATTAAAAAATTCAAAGTCAGAGACATTTCTGGCAGTCCTATCGCTTTTTATCCAAAAGAGAAATCCATTTTTAGATACTTGCTAGGAGGAACAATTTTTGGGTTAGGTTGGGCACTTAGTGGTGCTTGTCCAGGACCAATGGTTGTGAATCTTGGTTATGGTTTTTTAAGCTTTTCAATCGTGATTCTTTTTGCAATGGTAGGAACTTTTTTCTACGGAATCATCAAGGATCATCTTCCTCACTAGTAAACAATTTTGACTATGGAAAATCAAAAAGATCTAATTATTGAAGCGCTACAGCTTGCAATTCGTCGTTTACTGCGATTAGTGGTTTTTCTTTCAATTTTAATTGTCCTGATTCCGTTATTCGTGCTTAATCTGACAGCAATTAAAGATTATTTAAAGTCTGTAGGCGAAGACGATTTAACTCCTCAAACAGTTGATACTACTGCGCTTGTTACGACTGAAATAGCAGAAACAAGTATGTATTGGACACCTCCAAGTTTGAATTTAATCAATGATGACAAACTATTAGATGAGGTGATTTATGGCAAAGAATTAATTATGCACACAGCCTATTATTTAGGGCCAAAAGGAACAGTTGCACAACAATCGAATGGCCTGAATTGTCAAAATTGCCATTTGAATGCAGGAACAAAAGTATTTGGTAATAATTACGGTTCTGTAGCTTCAACCTATCCTAAATTACGTGCGAGAAGTGGAAAGATGGAAAGCATCGAAAAACGTGTCAATGACTGTTTTGAAAGAAGTTTAAATGGAAAAGCTTTAGCAATCAATAGCCCTGAGATGAAAGCAATTGTGGCCTATCTTAAATACATTGGAAAGAATGTCAAAAAAGGCGAAAAAGCAACAGGTTCAGGCTTGAAAGATATCACTTTACTTTCGCGAGCTGCCGACCCAGAAAAGGGAAAAATTGTTTATGAAAATCAATGTGCTAGCTGTCATCAAACGAATGGGGAAGGTACAAAAGACGAGCACGGAAGAGAATTCATCTATCCAGCACTTTGGGGTAATGAAAGTTTCAATGATGCAGCTGGATTATACCGCATTAGCAATATGGCGAAATATGTTAAATACAATATGCCGTTTGGTATAAGCCACGAAAACCCAACCCTTTCTGACGAAGACTCGTGGGATGTTGCTGCTTATGTTGTATCAATGCCTCGTCCACATAAAAATGTGCCTAAAGATTGGCCAGATAAATCTAAAAAACCAATGGATCATCCTTTTGGACCTTACGCAGATAACTTTTCAGAGAAACAACACAAATACGGTCCTTTTCAAGAATTGGCTAAGAAATAACAAGATCACATGAAAGCACTTTTTACAATTTTTTCATTTCTTTTAATTGCTTTTTCAAGTGTAGCTCAACACCAAGAAGTTCACGATAAACCTTCGATGTGGAAAGGAAAACACAATCAAACGGATGACACAACTTCATTGCTACATGCCTTCAAAACAGGAACTTTTCACGGTCATTTTCGCTACTATTTCAGTTCAACAATTAATGAAGGCGAACTAACTGACTATTTTGCAAATGCTGGAGGAGGAGGTTTGCGTTACGAATCCAATAAATTTCATGGATTTCAATTTGCAGCTAGTGGTTTTTATTTTTTCAATTTAGGTTCCTCTTCAATGACTGAGGTTGATTCAATCACAGGTCAGGTAAATCGCTATGAGATTGGGCTTTTTGATATTGAAAACCCGAATATCCACAAAGATATGGACCGTTTAGAGGAATTGTATTTAAAGTATAATTTCAAAAAAGCACATCTAACTTTTGGAAGACAATTGGTGAATACTCCAATGGTGAATTTACAAGATGGACGTATGCGCGGAACAGGTGTCGAAGGACTTTGGATGGATTTTGAACCATCAAAAAAATGGCATTTTGAAGGAGGATATTTGTATGCAATTTCTCCACGAAGTACCACCAAATGGTATCGAATGGACGAATCAATCGGTTTATATCCGCAAGGAGTAACAAGTACAGGAGAACGTTCAGAATACCACGACCATCTTGAATCGAAAGGATTAGGTGTTGTTTCTGCTCGTTTTAAACCAAATAAATTTGAATTTCAAGCTTGGGATTACTATTTGGATAATATTTTAAACACCGCTTTAGTCCAAGCAAAATATACCATAGAATTATCGAGTTCAACGAGACTTATTGCAGAAGGACAATTTATTCGTCAGGATGCTTTGAATTACGGAGGAAGTGAAGACCAAGCCCATACATACGTTGAGAAGGGATCGAAAGCAATGACTTTTGGAGGAAAGGTAAGTTTGAAAACAACTATTTTGGATTATTCATTGGCTTATAATCGCATCACTAAACATGGACGTTATTTATTCCCAAGAGAGTGGGGGAGAGATCCATTTTTCACTTTTATTCCTAGAGAAAGAAGTGAAGGATTTGGAGATGTGCATGCGCTTGTTGCTAAAATTGACTTCAAACCCCAAAACACAACTTTTAAAACTTCATTAGCGGCAGGTTATATAGCCTTACCCGATGTTAAAGATTTTGCACTAAACAAATATGGAGTTCCATCTTATTTTCATTTAATTTGGGATACAAGATATCGATTTGAAACCGTTTTTAAAGGATTAGAAGCTCAATTATTGTTAACTGCTAAACTGCGTGAGGGAGAAATTTATGGTAATCGCAGGTATGTAATCAATAAAGTAAATATGCTTTTAGTGAACGTTGTCTTGAACTATCATTTTTAAATCAGTGTAACTCAAGTAACAAATTAAGAAACAGTATAAGTTCATTTTTGCACAAAATTTAAATAATAATGGAAATAATTGGCTATTTAGCATCAATTTTAATAGGAATATCTTTGGGATTAATCGGCGGCGGTGGTTCGATTTTAACAGTTCCCGTTCTAGTATATCTTTTCAAAGTTGACCCAATGATGGCAACTGCTTATTCACTTTTTATCGTTGGGACAAGTAGTTTAGTAGGTGCCTTTCCAAAGTATAAACAAGGAACAATCAACCTTAAAACGGCACTTGTTTTTGGTGCACCTTCGATTGTGGCTGTATTTGCAACACGCAAATTAATCGTACCTGCAATTCCTGATAATGTGTTTTCGATAGGAGATTTTATGGTCACCAAATCAATTTTGATGATGATGTTGTTTGCTGTTTTAATGGTTGCAGCTTCTGTTTCAATGATTCGCGATAAGAAATCGAAATCCGAAGAAAAGGAAGAAGAGCAAGTATTCAACTACCCAATGATTATTTTAGAAGGTTCAGTTGTTGGCGTTCTAACAGGATTAGTTGGTGCAGGCGGAGGATTTTTGATTATTCCTGCATTGGTTATGTTAAGTAAACTTCCAATGAAAATGGCTGTTGGAACTTCCTTATTAATTATTGCAGCAAAATCATTAATCGGTTTTACAGGAGATTTATCTGAAAACGCAGCAAAAATGGATTGGGTGCTTTTAGGAAGCGTAACCGCTTTAGCAATTGGTGGCATCTTCATCGGTAACTGGATTTCAAAATCAATTGATGGCAATAAATTGAAAAAAGGGTTTGGCTGGTTTGTTTTAGTAATGGGACTATACATCATTCTAGATCAGTTTTTACTTAAATCAGGAGGTGGTCACTAAAACAAAAAGCATGAAAACAATTCTTTTTTCCCTTTCTTTTCTCGCTTTGATGAGTTGTGCAAACACCGACAAACCGATGGCAGAAAATCAAGTAAGTATTAAATCTGAAAACCAAAATATGAACACAATTATTGTAGATGTTAGAACTATCGAAGAATGGAACGATGGTCACGCCAACTGCTCAGTAAATTATCCTTTGGATATCGTTGAAACAAAAGCAGAAGAATTAAAAAAGTACGACAAAGTAATTCTAGTTTGTAGAAGTGGAGCTCGTGCAGGAAATGCAAAACTTCAATTAGAATCTTTGGGTGTTAAAAACATCGAAAACTTAGGAGCTTGGCAAAATATTGAGTGCGAGTAACTTTTTTCTCCGCATATTGCTAAAAATGCAATTCAGCAATGAGTTGCATTTTTTAGTTTACGAAAATTTAAGAAGAAATTGAAAATGTTTAATCGGTTAACTTTCTATATGTAACTTTGGTTACAGCTTTTCCATTTTTTAAACAACATCTTTACGGACTAAACCTTAAACTATATGTCTGAAAACGATACTAAACGTCGCGATTTTATTAAGTCTCTTGGACTTGCAGGAATTGGTGCAGCATTGACTGGTCCGTTGTTAGCGCTAAATGAAAACGTTGCAACCAATGAAACAGAATCAAATGCTTTAGCGCCTGAGAAAGCAACAAAAAAAGTAATCACCTTACTTCAAACTACTGATGTTCACTGTCAAATTCATCCGCACGATGAGTTGTTTTGGGAGAATAATCAAGCCGTTTTCAGAAAAACAGGAGGTTATGCACACATTGCAAGCTATTTGAAGCAATTACGCAAACAAAATCCTAATTCTTATTTGATAGATACTGGTGATATGTTCCAAGGAAGTGAATTAAGTGTAAAAACTAATGGTAAAGCCTTTGTTCCTATTTTAAATGCTTTGAATTACGATTTGTATTTGCCTGGAAATTGGGAAGTGATTTACGGTAAAAAAACGATGCAACAGTTGATGGGAGCTTTGCACGCACCTAAGATTTGCACCAATATGTACCACGATTTAGGCGAAGGTAAAAAAGGAGAATTGATTTTTCAACCTTACACAATTTGGAATGTTGAAGGAGTGAAAATTGGGTTTATCGGTTACACTGACCCTCTTGTTCCGATTCGTCAAAGTCCCAATTATAGTAAAGGAATAATCTACACAAAACCGGAAGAAAATCTCGCTCACTACGTGGATGTTTTGCGCAACCAAGAACAATGTGCCTATGTTATAATGATTGCTCACCTTGGTTTATCACAACAGATTGCATTAGCAAATATGCCTGAATGTGAGGGTGTTGATTATATTTTTGGTGGAGATACTCACGAACGTGTTCGAAAACCAATTGTTGCAAAATATGCCAAAGTGGTTGAGCCAGGAGCTTTTGGTTCATTTATCGGAAAGCTTGATTTGACAATCGAAAATGGAAAAGTTGTTGCTGATACTTATGAATTATTGGAGGTAACAAGTTCTAAGTTCAAAGCAGATAAAGAAATGAATGCGTTATTATTGGAAAATGAAGCCACATTTAAAGCGGATATAGAAAAGGTTATCGGTTATAGTAAAATTCCTCTGTATCGTTATTTTGTGGTAGAAAACCCAATTGACACAATGATTTTGGATGCTTTGCATTGGAAATTCCCAACAATTGATATTGTTCTTTCGAATGGTTTCCGCTTTTGTCCGCCACGAACGACGCCTGATGCAACGGGTAATATTCCAATAACCAATGGTTTTATCTACGATATGTTGCCAGTTGATAGTGCCGTTCGAACAGCTAAAGTTACAGGAAAACAAATTTCTGAATGGCTAGAAAAGGAGTTGAATAATGTTTTTGCGAAAGATGCTTCCAAACGTTTTGGTGGTTGGGTAATTAAATTTCAAGGAATGAAAGTTACTTTCAATGCATTTGGTGAACAAGGAAAACGTGTTCAATCCGTTACCATTAAAGGTGAAAACTTGAAAATGGACCAGTATTATTCAATCCTTGCTTGTGAGCGCGATGGCGACCCAACGGATATGCTTTGTCGTATCAAAGGAGTTTCAGATGCTAAAAACACCGATTCAACTTTACACAAAGTGATGATAGAATATTTAACTAAAAATTCTCCAGTCAATCCAGTACCTCAACAAAATGGAGTCATTTTAGATGGTCCTGCAACTTTGTTGTCGCAAGTGACAGGAGTTGATTATGAGTTTAGGTAAAAAAATAAATGTTTCTTTGATAAATTCAATCACTAAAAAAACTTTCCAAATATAAAAAAAGGAATTAGAGCAAGATGTAGTTTGAATTGTTACTAAAACTTCAACTCCTTCAATGAAATTTTGACATCAATCTTATTTTCTTTGTTTAGATTGATAATTTGCATACGCACTTTTTGGTCTTTGGGATTGATCGTTAGTACACCATAATGGTTTTCCATTACAGGGCCACCAATACGATTAGAGTTAGGAGTTGCAAAATGCCAGGATTGAGTTAAACCACTGGAGGTTAAATCAAAAATGGGATAGGTTTTTTCATTGAAATACTTCGATAACTCACCGTAATGAACATCGCCAGAAATAAAAATCACTCCGTTTGCTTTTGTTTTATTGATTACGTCTAGCATTCGTTCTCGTTCGTAAGGAAAATTTGCCCAAGCTTCGTAACCATTAAAGGAAATCCCAAACTGAGTTGAAGAACCAATAATTCGTACATCTGCTTTTTTGCGCAATTCACCTGTCAACCAATACCATTGTTCGTTTCCAAGAAGTGTCGAATCCTCCTCAACAACCGGTAAGTAATCCAATTGATGGCGAAAAATCGTATCAACACTGTAAGTTGAATCATACTGTTTAAGATCGCTTCGAAAAGTCCTACAATCTAAAAGAATGATTTGCACGAGCATATTTTCGTGTTCAATCATGTAGGAAGTGTAAATGCCTTCTCTAGTTCGGCGTTCTGAATTTTTAGGTTCTTCAAAAAATTCTAAGAACAATTCTTTCGATTCTTGTTTTTTAGGGTAATACTTTCCTGCATCATTTTCGCCAAAATCATGATCGTCCCAAGTGGCTAGAATTTTTGTTTTTTTCTTTAAAGCTTTAAAGTTTTTATTCTTTCCAAGTTGTTGGTATTTAGACTCCAAGAGTTTCATGTCTCTTGTGTCACCATATATATTATCACCTAAAAAAATGAAATAGTCAGGTTTTGTTTTTGCAACATCTTTCAAAATAGATAAAGGTTTGTCTTGATGTCCACAAGAGCCAAAAGCAATGCGCAATTCTTGACTTTCGGCAAAAAAACCTGTTAAGAGAAAGAAAAGTAAAACACTAAATCGCACCGTAATTTTTTTTTTTCAAGGTTAAGAAAAAAGGCTGAATCAAAGTTCATTTTTTAAATTAAGAAATTAACACGTTTTGAAAAGAGGTGGAACAGAAAAACATTAATTTAATTTTTTTCCTAAATTTAAAACCTAAATAAATCCCAATGGCAACCGAGCAACGTTTTGAATCACTAATGGAATTTTATCCATATTATCTGACTGAACATAGTAATTTGACAAATCGCATTTTGCATTTTTGTGGTACAGGAATCGTAATCTCTCTTTTGATTACTGGAATGCTACTTGAAAAGTATAAACTTCTTTTCTTTATGCCACTTGCAGGCTATGGTTTCGCTTGGTTTGGACATTTTATGATTGAGAAAAATAAACCTGCCACTTTTAAATATCCTTTCTACAGTTTAGCCTCTGATTTCATTATGTTTTGGCATATACTCACTTTTCAGATTAGTGGTAAATTGAAAGAGGCGCATGCGAAGTTTGGGAAGTGAAAAATATTCAAAGCCATTTATTGGTATTACTTTGGTAATTCAATCTCACGTTATTATCCTCTATTAAAAACTCAACTTTTTTGCATTTTATTGTTTTTGAAATTTTTTATACATTTCAATTTTCATATGTAAAGATTTAATATGTATCATCAATCGTACCAGTAAAGTGCTTTAATATTGAAAATCAATTCTTTAATCGAAGTGAGAGCTATTTGGTGAATATTAGCGAACTATTATCGGCCTTTAATTTCTAGGTTTTAGCTACTGAACTGAAACTGTTAATTTTTAAAATTTCTGTAAGAACATTTTTAAAAAATTTCAGTTTCAGAAAGGAGTTAAAATTGTTCGCAGCGAGTTGTAAATAATTAAAGAACAATTATTTGCGAACAAAAAGAAATTCAGAGCCTTGACTTTTTTACCTTCGGTGCTGCTTCGCGGTGTTTCTTTTTTTGTTAAGAAAAAAAGAAAGGTAAAATTATTGATTGCTCAAATTGGAATCTTTTTTCGAGTTATGAATTACCGTTGTATTATTTTTTAGTGGTACGAAAGCGATTACTCAAAAAGATATTTTAATTTTCTATACAAAGTACATTTTTTTTATTGGCTTATTAAAAATGTTTGTATGAATTTTTAGTTTTCAACAACGACCTATTTTGGCAACTAAAACCGCTAATTTTATACTCCAATTTTGAAAAAGCATGTACCTAATTTTTGATACCGAAACAACAGGTTTACCACGTAACTTTAACGCTCCAATTACCGATACCAATAACTGGCCGCGTGTAGTTCAATTGGCGTGGCAGTTACACGATGAATTAGGAAACATAGTTGAACACAAAGATTTCTTAATAAAACCTACTGATTTCACTATTCCTTTCGATGCTGAGCGCGTTCATGGTATTTCGACAGAATTGGCAAAACAAGGCGGCGATGAATTGGAAGATGTACTGTTTCTATTCAAAAAAGTGCTTCAAAAATCAAAATTCATTGTTGGTCACAACTTGAAATTTGACGTCAATGTGATGGGTTGTGAGTTTGTTCGTTTGGGCGAAGATTCTCCACTTGAAACAATGCCCGTTTTAGATACGTGTACCGAAGAATCAGCTAAATTGCTTGCCTTGATTGAGTTTTTTAAAAATGGTGACAAGGGCAGAACGAAAACCGATAAATACGATAAACCGATTTTACTCAATGGACAGCCAGAAATTGAAAGTCAATTTTTCAAGACCTATCCAGCCCCAAAAGCAATTTTAGATTTACAAACAAATTATCAAGATTGGGGTCAAGTTTCAATTGAAAATCGACTAGCGGTTTATCAAGAAATGCGCAAACAAAAATTCCCAACTTTGGGTGAATTACACAGTGCCTTATTTAACGAAACTTTTGCTGAGGCACATAACGCTACAGCCGACGTGGAAGCAACAACGCGTTGTTTTTTAGAACTTATTCGTAAAGAACATTATACGCTTGAAGAACTTCTTCAACAACCAGGTTATTTTGAAAATTTCAAAGAGAACAATCCAGCTCTAATCAAGCCAATTGGATTAATTCACGCCAATCTTAAAGAAGAAAGTGCGAAACTTAAGGAAGTCTTAGAACCTAATCAAAAACAAATTCAAGTTGTATCCGATGAACAGTTAAAAGGACTTCACGATTTACCTTTTGCACACTTGCACAATCATTCTCAATATTCCATTTTACAGTCAACTTCCGAGATCAAATCCCTCATCAATGCTGCAGCAAAAATGGGAATGGAAGCGGTGGCTCTAACCGATACCGGAAATATGATGGCGGCTTTTCATTTTGAAAAAGCGGCAAGTACTTATAATTCAAACCTTAAAAAAGAACGTGCTGAAGCGGAAGAAAAAGGGAAGATTTTTACTAAAAAAGAGATTTTACCCATAATCGGTTGTGAATTTAATGTGTGTAGAAATCTGAACGATAAAACGCAAAAAGACAATGGCTATCAAATAGTTATACTTGCAAAAAATAAAGCAGGCTATCAAAATTTAATCAAGTTGGCATCTATTGCCTACACGAAAGGAATGTATTATGTTCCGCGCATCGACAAAGAGGTAATCGAGCAATACAAAAGTGACTTAATAGTATTGTCAGGAAACTTGTATGGAGAAATCCCTAGTTTGTTACTCAACGTTGGTGAAACACAAGCAGAGGAAGCACTTTTATGGTGGAAAGCGCAATTTGGTACTGATTTTTATATCGAACTAAGTCGCCACAATCTTGAAGTGGAAGATCGTGTTAATGCCACTTTGGTAAGTCTTGCTAGAAAACACGATGTAAAAATTGTAGCGACAAACAACACGTTTTACATCAACCGAGAAGATGCGGAAGCTCACGATGTTTTATTGTGTGTGAAAGACAACGAATTGGTTGAAACAGAAAAGGGACGAGGTCGTGGTTTTCGCTTTGGTTTAGAGAATGATGAATATTATTTCAAGTCGAAAGATGAGATGATTGCTTTGTTCAGCGACTTACCTGAAGCGATTGAAAACGTTGCGGAGATTATTGGAAAATGCGAACATTACGCCTTGGCAAGAAACGTACTTTTACCAGCTTTCGATATTCCTGCTGAGTTTACCGACCCTAAAGATGCCGAAGATGGTGGTAAAAGAGGAGAAAATAATTACTTGCGTCATTTAACCTACGAAGGAGCAAAAAAACGCTATCCTGAAATTACGGATGAAATTCGCGACCGAATAGATTTTGAGTTGGCAACAGTAGAGAAAACAGGATATCCGGGTTACTTTTTGATTGTTCAAGATTTTTGTCAAGCAGCGAGAGATATGGGCGTTTCCGTTGGTCCTGGTCGTGGTTCGGCAGCAGGTTCTGTTGTGGCATTTTGCACTGGAATTACGAATGTTGACCCCATTAAATACGACCTACTCTTTGAGCGTTTCTTAAATCCAGATCGTGTTTCGATGCCTGATATCGATATCGATTTCGACGATGAAGGTCGAGGTCGTGTGATTGATTATGTAATCAATAAATACGGCGCAAACCAAGTGGCACAAATCATTACGTATGGAACGATGGCGGCAAAATCATCAGTAAGAGATGCTGCGCGTGTAATGAATTTACCATTACCAGAGGCAGATCGTTTGGCGAAATTATTACCAGATATTTCACTTAAAAAGTTATTTTCTTTTACCGAAGAACAATTAGTTGACAAGCTTCGAAATCAAGATGAAGTCAACAATGCGAATGAATTGCGTCGAATTGCACAAGGTTTTGATTTACAGGGAAAAGTTCTTCAAAGAGCAATGGCAATCGAAGGTTCAGTTAGAAACACTGGTATTCACGCTTGTGGGGTGATTATTACGCCTGATGATTTAACGAATTTCGTACCCGTTGCAACGGCAAAAGATTCGGATATGGTGTGTACGCAATATGATAACTCTGTTGCTGAATCTGCCGGCTTACTGAAAATGGACTTCTTGGGATTAAAAACCTTGACTTTAATTAAACATGCAGTTAAAAATGTCAAACAAAGACATGGAATTGACTTAGATCCAGATACTTTTCCGATTGATGACGAGAAAACGTATGAGCTTTTTCAACGTGGCGAAACAGTTGGGATATTCCAATACGAATCTCCTGGTATGCAAAAATACTTGAAGGATTTAAAGCCAACGAAATTTGCTGATTTAATTGCTATGAATGCTTTGTATCGTCCTGGTCCGATTGAGTATATCCCATCCTTTATTAAACGAAAACATGGCGAAGAAGAAATCGTTTATGATTTAGCCGATTGCGAAGACAACTTGAAAGAAACGTATGGAATTACGGTTTACCAAGAGCAAGTAATGTTGTTGTCGCAACGTTTGAGTGATTTTACCAAAGGTGATGCCGATACCTTGCGTAAAGCGATGGGTAAAAAAGACCGTCCGACCTTGGATAAAATGAAACCAATTTTCTTGGAAAGAGGAAAAGCAAAAGGTCACGACGTTACAAAACTGGAGAAAATCTGGAAAGACTGGGAAGCATTTGCCTCTTATGCTTTCAACAAATCGCATTCTACGTGTTATGCTTGGGTTGCTTATCAAACGGCTTACCTCAAAGCGAATTATCCAGCTGAATATATGGCCTCGGTGTTGAGTAACAACATGAACGACATCAAGCAGGTTTCCTTTTTTATGGAAGAATGCAAGCGTATGGGTGTGGAGGTTTTGAGTCCAGATATCAATGAATCAGAATATGCATTTACAGTAAATAAAGAAGGAGCGATTCGTTTTGGTTTAGGAGCAATTAAAGGTTTGGGAAGCGCACCGATTGAAGCAATTGTTGACGAACGCAAAAATGGAAATTTCAAGTCGATTTTTGACCTTACAAAACGTATAAACCTAAGAATTTGCAACAAACGTGCTTTTGAAAGTTTGGCTTATGCTGGAGGTTTTGATTCCTTTCAAAATGTTCATCGAGCCCAATATTTTGCTGTTGACTCAAACAATCGAACTTTTTTAGAAAGTGCTGTGAAGTACGGAGCAAGTTTTCAAGAATCGCAATCGTCGGCACAAGCTTCGATGTTTGGTGAATCAACTGGAACGACAATGCCTGAGCCGCAAATACCAAAATGCGAGGAATGGTCGGCTATTTACAAACTGAATCGCGAAAAAGAGGTTGTTGGGATTTTTATTTCTGGTCATCCATTAGATGAATTTAAAGTGGAAATCAATTCTTTTTGCAAAGGAACAGTGGCAGCTCTCAACGATGTGAAATCATATCTTAATCAAAATCTGACAATTGCAGCAGTTGTTTCTGCGAGCGAACATCGTTTCACCAAAAAAGGAGATCCTTTTTCGACTTTGACTCTTGAAGATTACACAGACAGTTCACGTTTGTTTTTATTTAGTGAAAATCACTTGCGCTTCAAACATTTCGCCGAGCCAGGAACTTTTGTGGTAATTACAGGAAGAGTAGAAATCCCTAGACATCGCCAAGAACCTGAATTTGTGATAGGTTCAATTGAATTATTACAGGAATTACGCGATAAAAAAGCGAAAGCTGTAAACATTCGAATTTCGAATTCGGATTTAACCTTCCTTTTAATTGAAGCAATTAACGAGGTAATCAATGAAAATATTGGAAATGTAAATTTGAAGTTTGTTGTTTACGACAGCATTGAAGGAATCGAAATTGAGATGCCTTCGCGATCAATTAAAGTGAAGCCAAGCAATGATTTATTTAAAAAACTTGCGAAATTAGGAGTTGAATTTAGCTTGAATTAAACTATCTTTCCGTTTAATTTGACTTTAATTAAGCAATGAACAAACTCATAATCTTCATTTTTTTCTTTATTTCCTTCATCGGTTTTGCGGCTCAAGAAGAAGAGCAAACTTTGCTTAAAAAATCAAAAGAAGCAATATCAGAAGAGCAGAAAGTGTTGTCTTTAATTGAGTTAACTAATTTTTATGAAAATTATAACTATCAAAATTGGCAAATTGGAATTAAGCAATTAGAAGCTTATTTTACGAAAACCAAATCGAAGAAGTTAAAGAATAAAATTACACTTTCACTTGCAAAGTATGCACTTTCGTTTGGTAATTTCGACAAATCAAAAAACTATTTTAATAGTGTTAATTCCGAAATTCAATATTTAGATGCTCAGGATAAATGGCATTTTAATGATTTGAAAATTAAGTTCTTAATTGTTAAAAATAAAATTCAAGAAGCGAAGAAAATTGCATTTCAAAATTTACTTGAGACAAATAAAACGCGAAAAAATAGGTACATTTCAGAATCCTATGCAAATCTTGCAACAATTTATGCATTAGAAAACAATAAAGATTCAGCTTACATCTGCGCTAGTTACAGCACAAGTTTTGGAAAACGCGCGGACACCAAGCAGCGTTTGTTTCAAGCCTTGCACCAACAAGCTCAAATTTTTGCCTATTTCGAAAATTTTGAGGCGGCTGTTAACAAAGAATTACAAGTACTACAAATGGCTGAGGTAGATGATAATTTACACTATCAAGTAATTGCTTTTCAGGGTATTTCACTTTATTCTTTGGAGATCAAAAATATTGATGAGGCAATTATCTACCTAACTCGTGCAAATGACTTAAACTCCAAATTAAAGGATCAGCGCATAAAAGCGAATTCTGTTTTAATTGAGTCGGGAATTTATGTCAGCAAAGGTCAATTTCAGGAAGCATTAAAATTGATTAAAACAATTGAAGTTTATTTTAAACAGAATCGCGATTACAACAACCTAGGAAATTGTACTTTACTTAAAGGAATTATAGAACTTAAATCTAAAAATTACAAACAAAGTTTACTTGTTTTTGAGGAGGCAATAAAACTGTTTGAATTTTCAGGTGACTTTGTAAAAATATCTCTAATAAATCAATTTATTGGCGAAGTGTATTTACTTAGAAATGAATTGAATAAGGCAGAAAGTTTTCTTAAATCGACTTTATTAGATAATGAAAAGAGAGGATTTAAAACGGTTAAAATTCAATCTACTTATAAGCTTTTAAGTCAACTTTACTTTCAAAAAAAACAGCTTCAACTTGCAGTAGAATATCAGTTTTTGTATCTGGATTTTTTGGAAAAAAACACTGTTTTAAGTTCGGCAGCAACTGTTGCGAGAATGACAGAGGGTAATCTTCGAGAAGAACGAGAACGTTTAATAGAATTTCAAAAAGAATCCATAGAACGTCAGAAAAAAGAAGAAGAAATTCAAAGTTTGCAACAAAGTCGTCAATTATTTATTTTAGGAATAATTATTGGAATCATTATCGTTGCTTTCATATTTTATATTCAGAGATTGAGACAGGAAAAACTAAAGCAAAAACAACGTGAAATGGAGCTATCTCAATCATTGCTTAGGACACAAATGAATCCTCATTTTGTTTTCAATGCAATGTCGGTTATTCAAAGTTATATTTACTCGAACGACCCAGATAAATCTTCACAGTTTTTGGTGAATTTTTCTCGTTTGATTCGTTTAATTTTAGAAAATTCACCCAAGGAATTTATTCCGATCGAGTTAGAAATTGAAATATTGGAGAAGTATTTACAAGCTCAAAAAATGCGTTTTGAAAACAGATTTGGGTATACGATTCAAATTGATGAAAATTTGATTAATGCTGGAGCAATGGTGCCGCCAATGATTACGCAGCCGTTCGTTGAAAATGCAATTGAACATGGACAATTACATACAATCAAAGGAGGTCAAATTAAAATTGATATCTGTGAAAATGAAGGAAAGATTCAAATTCAAATTACTGATAATGGAGTAGGACGGAAGGGAGCTCAAAAAACGAAGAAAATCAAGTCCCATAAAAGTATGGCGATAAATATTACCAAAGAACGAATAGAAATACTTAATTTTAAATACAAAAAACAAGGAAGTATCATAATGGAAGATTTGGATAAAACGAAACAAACTGGTACAGTAGTAACAATTTTACTTCCCTTACAAATTGACAAACCATAAAGTTTAAGAAATGAAAAAAGTACTAGTCATTGATGATGAAAAACCAACAAGAGATTTTATAAAAAGGCTGATTGATTCCTATCAGTTTAGTGTTGAGGTTTTTACAGACGGAGAAAATGTCGCAACAGGAGTAGAAGCTATAAATCGTTTACAACCAGATTTAGTCATTCTTGATATTCAAATGCCAGACGGAAATGGTTTTGATGTGTTGAAAGCAATTCCTCAAAAAAAGTTCGAGGTTATTTTCATAACTGCTTTTCAAGAATATGCTATTCAAGCAATTAAGTTTAGTGCTTTAGATTATATTCTTAAACCAATTGATTCCGAAGAATTAAAAAAGGTAATTGATTCTGCATTGAATACAATTACAAAGAAAACAGAGGAAACACAATTGAATGTTTTACAACATAATATTCAACTTAATTCGAAAAGAAAACTTGTACTAAAAACACAAGAAAGTGTACACGTTGTTGAGATTGAGGATATTATCCGTTGTGAATCCGACAAAAATTATACTTTGTTTTTTTTTACAAATGGAAAGAAAATTTTGGTTTCCAAAACGTTAAAAGATTTTGATGTTTTATTGTCAGGTTTAACCTTTTTCAGAGCGCAGCAATCCCATTTAATAAATTTGAATTATATTGAAAGATATGATCGTCACGATGGAACTATCATCATGAAGGATGGTTCAGCAATTCCACTCGCATTGGCAAGAAAAGAACAGTTTTTTGAGATATTGGATGCTTTGTAGTAGATTTTAAATTTGCTGTTCAATAGCTTAATTCTTGTATTTTCGAATGTTTTTAAACTATTCACTTGCTGATTCAAAAATGAACTTTATATTTGCTTGTTTAAAACTATTCTAAATAAGATGAACGTCATTATTGCAGATGGAAACGATTTAATTCGCATTGGTCTCAGAACTATTCTTGCTGCTGAAAGGGATATATCAATCGTTGGTGAAGCTCACAATAATGAAGGCTTAATTGCTCTAATCAAATCTTTTGGAACATCTTTAGTTTTAATTGATTATACATCGACAGGTTTCGACATTGATGTGGTGCCCAAAGTTTTAAGCATCAACAAAAACGTAAAATTTATCGCCATTACTCCAGAACAAAGTGCTCAGACTTTAGTGGATGCATTGCGTTCAGGGGTTACAAGTTATGTCAAGAAAGATTGTGAATTATCAGAAATCGTTAACGCCGTTTCGGAAACAGGATACGGGAATAAATTCTTTTGTGGACAAATTTTAGAGACAATTCAGCGCGCAAATATTGATGTAAACGACTTAGATTTCGATTCCTTTACTTGTGAACCTGTTGTACTCTCTGAACGTGAAAATGAGATTATCATTTTAATTGCGGAAGGCTTAACGAATGAGCAAATCGCTGAGCAATTGTTTTTAAGCAAGCACACCATTAACACGCATCGCAAAAATATAATGTCAAAGCTTGGTGTAAAAAATACAGCTGGAATTGTAATGTATGCTGTTAAAATGAATTTGATTTCTCCGAATAAATTTCTATTCGCACCAACGGTTTAGTTTATCAAGAAAGTTTGTCTGTCAAAATTCTAATTTCCATAATTGGAGAAATTCGCTCGTACAAAATGTGGTAAACAGCTGTTAAAATTGGCATTTCAACTTGATACTTTTTATTCATTTCCATTAAACACTTGGTAGCAAAATATCCTTCGGCAATCATATTCATTTCCAATTGTGCCGATTTAACTGAGTATCCTTTTCCTATCATAAAACCAAAAGTTCGGTTACGCGAAAAATTGGAATAAGCTGTCACCAATAAATCACCAAGATAGGCACTCGTTTTCGTATCGCGATGAATTGGACTTACAACATCAATAAATCGTTCAATTTCTTGAATTGCATTCGAAATCAAAACTGCTTGAAAATTATCGCCATAACCTAAGCCGTAACATATTCCTGCGGCAAGTGCATATACATTTTTCAAAACAGCGGAAATTTCTGTGCCAATCAAATCATCAGAAATGGTTGTCTTTATATAGCGACAGGCCAACGCTGAAGCAATTTCTGTAGCCAATTCAGCAGTGCTACATCCAATAGTGAGATAAGACAATCGTTCCATTGCAACTTCCTCTGCGTGACAAGGACCACAAATGATTCCAATTTTGCTAAAAGGTACCTTAAACGTTTGATGAATAAACTCCGCTGGGATAAGATTCGTTTCTGGAATAATTCCTTTTACAGCTGAAAATACCGTTTTATTATTCCATAATTCTAACGGTAAATTTTCAAATGTTTTAGTCAAAAAAGCTGCTGGTGTTGCAATAATTACAATTTCAGTATTGGAAATAATTGATTCTAAATTACTGCTAATGTTCAATTTCGTTAAGTCAAACTCAACAGATTGTAAATAGTTGGGATTATGTTTAAATTGCTGAATATGTGAAACAGCGTCTTCATTTCGCATCCACCAACCTACGTTGCTTTGACTATTGCATAAAAGTTTAACAATTGCTGTAGCCCAGCTTCCTCCGCCAATTACTGCGAATTTTGTTTTTTGTAAATTTGACATAAACAAAGGTAAAATCTTTTGGAATTAGTAAGGCGTAATTTTGAATGCTTAATGCTTAATGTTGAATAATTAATTGTGAATAATCTACAGAGCAGTTTAATTCGCAATTGGAACTAATTATAGTTCATCACATCTCCTGACTCCAAAGCCTCCACAAATGCTTCTCTCATTTTTTCGAGCTTTAATTTTGAAGTTGGATCGCCATTTTTTGCTTCTTCTTTTAAGGAATAATAAACATGAAGCGACTGACCAAACAAGTCTTGTTCAAGTTTCCCTTTGATTTCCATTATTTTAGCATTTACACCAATGAGATAATGTTCAATGTCACCAAGTTCTTTTAATTCAAGATTGCTTAGATCAGTTCTTTTTAAAAGCAAATGATATTGCGGCAAGATTTTATTCAACAACTTAATAAATTGTTCTAACTCTTTATCGAGCTCTTTTTTTGTGTTTTTAAATTCTTCCACGCTTCTAATTGTTTCATAAAAATAGCATTTTATTTAAGTAAGCCAAATAGTGAAGATTTTTTTTAACATTTAAGGATGATTTTCAACCTTCGATTTTTTCTTGATTTTTTTGATTAATTAAAAGGTTTATAAATTTCACGAACTCAATTTTTCATTAATTTTTTTTAAAATTTCAATTCATTTCTTTAATTCAAATAAATTTGATGAAAAAACTAAACATGAGAACAAATCACGAAATCGACTACTTCATACATGGTGAAGAAATGCAAATGGTAGAAATAGAATTAGATCCAAATGAAACGGCTATTGCGGAATCAGGTGCGTTTATGTATATGGACGAAGGCATCCAAATGGAGACAATTTTTGGTGATGGTTCACAACAGCAACAAGGGTTTATGAGTAAAATCTGGAGTGCTGGAAAACGATTGTTGACTGGTGAAAGTTTATTTATGACCGCTTTTACGCATACAGGAATTGGAAAAGCGAGAGTTGCGTTTGCATCTCCGTATCCAGGGAAAATTATTGCTATTGATTTGTTACAATATGGTGGGAAATTGATTTGTCAAAAAGATTCATTCCTTTGTGCCGCAAAAGGTGTGGCTGTTGGAATTGAATTTCAACGAAAACTAGGAACAGGACTTTTTGGTGGTGAAGGTTTTATCATGCAAAAATTAGAAGGTGATGGAATGGCGTTTTGTCATGCTGGTGGTCACATTATGAAAAGAGTATTGAAACCAGGAGAAGTTTTGAGAGTTGACACGGGTTGTATCGTTGCCTATTCGCAAGAAGTTGATTACGATATCCAATTTGTAGGAGGAATTAAAAACACACTTTTTGGTGGTGAAGGCGTTTTCTTCGCAACGTTAAGAGGACCAGGAGAAGTTTGGTTGCAGACCTTACCAATATCTCGTTTGGCTTCTAGAATCTTACAATACGGAACAGGACCGCGTAAAGAGGAAGGAAGTATCCTTGGTGGACTTGGGAATTTATTGGACGGAGACGGAAGATAATTTATAATGTATATTTTAGAATGTAAAATGTAGAATGAAATGGGATTTTCAATTTTACATTTTACATTTTGAATTATGATAGTTGCTCGAAGAAATGAATTGTGAAATCTCTTTCTAAGGAAGATATGAATTTTTAAATCTTGATTAATAAAAGTTGAAGTGGCGAAACAACTCTTAACTTTCCGCTTTCAGTTTTCAACTGTCAGTTAATTATCTGTTTTTAATTCGTATTCCCTTCTCCTCAATCATAATTTTCTGTTGTTTATACAATTTCCCAACAGCTTGCTTGAAGAGTTTTTTACTCATTCCTAATTGCTCACGAATATCGTCTGGACCTGAATGATCATTGAGTGGTAAATAGCCATCATTTGCTTGTAATTCTTCCAATAGAAAAGTACTTGCTTGGTCAAATTTCTCAAAGGTTAAGGGTTCAAATTGAATGTCAAGTTTACCATCTTCTCGCACTAAACGTACATACGCTTTTGCAAAGGAACCACGAGGTAATACTTTTGAAATGTTGTTTCTGAAAATCAATCCATCGTAGCGATTATTCACAATAACACTTATTCCAAGTGCGTTTTCCTCGCAAATCATAATATCGACTTCTTGACCGTTCAAATCTTCAGCGCAAGGTTCTAGTAGTTTTTTAACGCGCATTGTTCCGTACAAACGATCCGTTGCATTGTCATATTGAAGTGAAAAAAGATACTTTTCTTCTTGCTCCAATCGATGCAATTGCTCGCTAAAAGGAACCAATAAATCTTTGTCCAAACCCCAATCAACAAAAGCGCCGTACGGATTGACGTGAATTACAGTCAAATAACGAAAATCACCTAGATATAAATGAGGAACTTCAGTTGTCGCTACGATTCTATTTTCAGAATCTTTGAACACAAAGACATCCACTTCATCTTCTAATTCAAAATGTTCCTCTACGTATTTATTTGGTAATAAAACTTCGTTACCAAATTCATCTTCCAAAAATGCTCCAGGAGGAGTAAATCGATTGATTTTTAATTTATTTACTACACCTAATTGCATTAATCTATTTTTTTAGTTCTTTTTGATTTGTATTTACCTGTCGTAACCGACATATTTTCAGGTTTTCTTCGGTCTCTTCGATTGCGTTTTACTTTCTCAATAACTGGATCTTCCATCATTGATGCGGCCAATGCAGCTTCACTTTCTGGTGTTCTTGCTACGTGTTTGATATCTTCAGCTTTGTTAATATCGGTGGGGTCAATCCAATCTTTTTTCAAAGGAACTTTTTCAGGTTTCCCTGTTTTGTCGTTTAAAGCATAAAAGTACTTCTTGTCCTTATCTTCTTCTGGATTTACGGCAATGACATCTTCATTCAACACCCAAACACCTTCTGAATAATTATAAGAATCGTAAGACATATCTGGAACGTAATACGAATAAACGCCAGCTAAACTTGGTGATTCAGGCGATAAATGATCAAAAACAATACGACCATATTTCTCCTCAAATTTTACAGTCATGTTTGATTTATCGGAATATTCAAAAATCACGCGTTTCAAAGTTGATTTTTTTACTTTAAAAACAGGACTTCCTAGCTTTAAATTATTACCAGTGAATGAAAGTACGTCGATTAATTTGAAATTACTTCCAGGCGTTCCACCATCCCAACCTAATAAAATATATTCCATTTTATTATTGCGTTCAAAAGGAATCATTTTGTAATAAAGCGCACCATACCAGTTTTTAGAATCGATAACACCTTCAGGTTTAGCTTCATAAGCATCTAAATTATCTACTAATTCTGTTGTGATGATTTTATCCTTGTTTTCGTCTTTACGCATCACAAAAGCGCAATAGCGATAGGTCATATCTGTATATTCCAAGTTCCAATTCACAATTCTAATTTTCCCATCAGGACTGTCAATAATGGCAACTGTTTTAAGCTGTGTGAATTTATGATTGAAAGCATCTTCGTTTTTCAAAAAAGCTTCCATTGCTTTTCTGAAATTTGCATTCAAATCATCGATTTCCTCATCGGTTTTTGCGCTTCGAAGTGCTAATAATTTGACATTTAATTCTGCTTCTTTTTCATTTAAGTCTTTTTGAGAAAAGAAAGAGAAACAATTTAAAAATACCAAAAAAGTGATGCCTAAGATTTTCATAGTCTTACTAACGCAAACAAATGTGTTTTGTTACTGATTACAATTTTTTCAAAGCTGAAATCGTCGCTTTTGGGTCGGCAGAATTAAAAACGAAACTTCCAGCAACTAATGCTTGAGCTCCTGCCTCCGCTAATAATTTCCCTGTTTCTAAATTCACTCCTCCGTCAATCTCAATAATTACGTGAGCGTTTTTTTCTTTTATCAATTTTGCTAATTTCTCAACTTTCGCAATTGAAGCTTGAATAAATTTTTGTCCACCAAAACCTGGATTTACAGACATAATCAACACTAAATCTAAATCTTGAATTACTTCTTCCAACAAATGAACAGGTGTGTGCGGATTCAAAGCAACACCAGCTTTCATTCCTGCTTCTTTGATAGCTCCAATTGTTCGGTGCAAGTGTGGACAAGCTTCATAATGAACGGTTAAGATATCTGCACCTGAATTTTTGAATGCTTGAATGTATTTATCAGGATTTTGAATCATCAAATGAACGTCCATTACTTTGTCGGAATGCTTACGAATTGCTTCTAAAACCGGAAAACCAAAAGAAATATTAGGAACAAAAACGCCGTCCATTACGTCGATGTGCAACCAATCCGCTTCCGATTGATGCAACATTTCCGTATCGCGTTGAATATTACCAAAATCACAAGAAAGAACTGAAGGAGAAATAATCATTTTATTTTTTTTACAAAGTTACTCTTCAATTTTCAATTAGACTCAAGAAGTTAAATCATTTTCAATTTTACATTTTCAATTCTTCTTCCCCTTTTTCAAAATCGCTACCAACTCCTTCTCACGGTTATACAAATCAATGTAAAAAACCATTCGATCGCGATAAGCAACCACGCTTTGATATTCTATAAAGATTGGTACTGATTTTTTTAGTGGAATTGGATAGTTGCGTTCTAACTTCATTATACTATCAAAAATTTCGTTTGTGATTGGTTCTTTTCTGCCAATACTGTCGTATTTCAAAATCGTTTTTGCAAGTTCTTGTGGGTATTGACAACGCATACAACCGTGAGAATAACTTCTAAAAGAGTTATTAAACAAGCCTCGTGAAGGTGTGTCGTGCACGTAAACACTGTGTGAATTGTTAAATTCAAATTTCACTAATCCCAAACTGTTCCATTTTCCGGGTTGCTGTACCACTTGAAATGGAAAAGAGCTGTATTTTGACCAATTAATTGTGGTTGGATCAACTTCTTTTTCTTTTGCATATAATTTATAATGATGTTTTGCCGAGTAGTTTTTATTGCGCTTTAAGTCGGGTAAAATTTCTTTAGAAGCAATTGAGTAGGGGACTCTCCAATATGGAAAACAAGTAATGCGATTAATATTTGAAACCAATTCTGGTGTTTGATTGGTAACTTTTCCAATAATGATGCGGTGTTCGCTTCTCAAGGTATCATCTGAGTAAAAATACAATCTGAACTCAGGTAAATTGATTCGAACGTGTTTGGAAGGTTTTTTTGCTTGACTTCGTAATTTATCAAGTGCAAGTGAAGCTCTCAAAACTTTATCATAGGTACTTTCATTTAAAGCTTTAACAGTGTTGAATCCCAATTTTGCGTCGGCACCAATTCCATTCTCTAATTGAAAGGCTTTTAAAGTTTCGATAATCAAAGCACTATCAGCTTCTTCAGAAAGATATTTTTTAGAAACAAGCACTTTTTTCACTCTACCTAAAACATCGATTGAATCTTCCTTTTCTGTTTTTATGGTAAAAGATGTTGTGTCAACTGTGTATTTTTTACAATAGTTGTATAAATGTTTAGCTAGAAAACGATAATTGGTATCTATTGGACCTTGTTTTAAAAGCAATTTATTTACTGAAATAGTATCTAATTCTTTGATTTTTAAACGCATTTCTTGATGGGAAATAGCTGAAATTTCCTTTACTTTCTTTGTATTAAAATCAAAAAATCCAATATTTAAATCGTTTACAATTACTGCAAAATTTGCTAGCATTAAAGCTTCTTTTTCAAGCGGATGCAAGTTTTTTTCTATTGGCTTAATTCGTTGATTTGGAATTCCGTAGTAAAGAGATTGATTGATTTCTTCTTGTAATTTTAATCCTTTTTTTGATATTGTTGAATCTGTCGCAAATACAGGTTTAAATCCTCTTTCAGTGTAGAATTTTATAATGTTTGAACTAACGCTCTCAGAAATCCCCAACGAAGATAGATAAGAGGCCGTGACGATTTGTTTCATTTTTGCTGTTGCGCTTAGATTTTTGTATTTTAGGAAGTTTTTTTCGACTTCTACTTGATTTTCAGAGCAAGCTAAAAGCAAAAAGATGATTAAAAAATAGGGAATAATTTTCATCGTTAGTTATTTGAATGCTAAGTTCTATTAATTTTACTCAAGATACAACTAAATTGAAAGAATGAGTCTTGTTTTAATTATTATTGGGATAACAGTATTGATTTCATTCTCAGTGGAAAACAAACCTGACCTCAAAGAAAAAATGCTCTTTATGCCTAACCGCATTAAGCACAATGGGGAATATCAGCGAATGATAAGTTCCATTTTTATTCATGCAGACCTCAATCACTTGGTTTTTAACATGATTTCCTTGTATTTTCTGGGAAATCTCTTTGAGCAACAAATGATTCAAATTTATGGCGTACAGTTAGGAAGTGTCAATTTTCTTTTGTTGTATCTTTTGGGTGGAATTGCGGCGGAAATTTATCCATTTATTCGCCACCAAGACGATCCTTATTATCGAAGTTTAGGTGCGTCAGGAGCTGTTTCGGCTGTGATTTTTGCAGCTATTTTTTGGAATCCAACAATGGATTTATATTTGTTTTTTATACCATTTCCAATTCCTGCTTATATCTTTGGACCAATTTATTTGGCATTTGAATATTTTGCGATGAAAAGAGGAACAACAAATATTGCTCACGATGCTCATATTGGCGGGGCTTTATTTGGAATTTTCTTTGTTTTATTGTTGAATCCGAATAAGGGTTTGGAATTTTTTCAAGCGATTTTTTAGACTATGGCAACACTTTACGTCAACAACAACGGTACAATATTAACGGCAGATGCGCCGACAATTCATCCTGGAAATAGAGGTCATTTATATGGTGACGGTGTTTTTGAAAGCATTCGAGTAATGAATGGACGACCTTTGAATGTGGTCAATCACGTGAAAAGAATGCTAGAAGGAGCGAAAGTTATCAAAATGAGAACTCCTGCATTTTTCACAACTTCATTTTTCGAAGAGCGAATTATTGAGTTACTTCGGATGTCTAACATTACTGAAGGTGGAAGATGTCGAATGTCTTTAGATCGAGCAACAGGTGGTGCTTATCTTCCCGATTCAAATGAATGTACTTTTTACATAGAAGTTTATCCGTACGATGTAAGTCATTTTGAATTGAACGCCAAAGGTCTAGAAGTTGATATTTACCAGGATATTAAAATTCAAAAAAACTTCTTGTCCAACTATAAAACCAAAGCTGGTTTGACGTATGTGATGGCTGCAATTGCTGCTAAAGAGAAAAATTTAGACGATTTATTCATAGCCAGTGACAAAGGAAATATCCTTGAAACTTCTTGTTGTAATATTTTTATTGTAAGTAATGGCGTTCTATATACACCAGGATTAGATGAAGGATGTTTGGCTGGAACGATGCGCATGCAAATCATCAATTTGGCGATTGCTAATGGAATTAAAGTGTATGAATGCACGATTTTACCTCAAAATTTACTTGCTGCAGATGAAATATTCGTGACCAATGCCATTCGTGGAATCAATTGGATAGGCGGTTACAGAACAAAACGCTTTTTTAATAATATGTCAAGAAAGTTGGTTGTGCTACTTAATGACCATTGGGAAAGAGAGCTTGGGATTTAATTGAGAGTTGAAAACGGACAACGAAGAACTGAGAGTTGATAATTTAAAATGTAAAATTGAGAATGTAAAATTATCCGCCTTAGCGGAGTGAAAAGATGTTTGGTCACTGTAAACAGATCGATATCTTTATTCGAAAGAGATTTTACAACTCTTGTCTTCGATTCACTATTCTAATCAAAAATTAAGAATTTAGCATCAAAAATCCTTTTAGATTTCTTCGAAAAACGATTTTACTATTATTTTCCTTCGACACAAAAGCTCTAATCAAGAATCAAGAATCAAAAACCCTTAAGATTCCTTCGAATACAAGTATAAGTTAATTTCTTTGCCCATAAAACATTATTAAGAATTCAAAATTCAAAATTCAAAATTTAAAATTGTACTTCCCTAAAATAGGTTGACCGTTTTGTTATACTTTTCTATCATCAAAAATAGTTATTTTAGGTCTATCTTCAGTTTTCATGTTATTCCATTTTTGAATAAAATCAAAAGGCGTCAACATACC
>JACCEA011711993.1_pt1 | contig 87232 bp, 71 predicted proteins | sample 7449851 | NCBI WGS metagenome assembly JACCEA01 (sample SAMN15323453, study PRJNA562643) | freshwater metagenome | isolation source: river surface water | place: USA:Blue River Watershed | collected 2017-08-18 | reverse complement strand
GTACTTTACCAATATCATGTAATAAACCTGCACGCTTAGCCAATTTAGGGTTTAAACCTAATTCAGCAGCCATGATGCCACATAAATTAGCAGTCTCACGCGAGTGCATTAATAAGTTTTGTCCATAAGAAGAACGGAAACGCATTTTTCCGATGATACGAATCAATTCTTTATGTAAACCATGAATTCCTAATTCAATCACGGTACGCTCTCCTATTTCTGCAATTTGCTCTTCTAATTGACGACGCGTTTTCTCCACCACTTCCTCGATACGTGCTGGGTGAATACGACCATCTGCCACCAATCTTTGTAAGCTCAAACGTGCAATCTCTCTTCTCAATGGATCGAATGAAGAAAGCAAGATCGCTTCTGGTGTATCATCCACAATTAAGTCTACACCTGTTGCAGCTTCAATTGCACGAATATTACGTCCTTCTCTACCAATGATTTGTCCTTTCATTTCGTCTGATTCCAAGTTGAATACAGTTACTGTATTTTCGATCGCTACTTCTGCAGCCGTTCTTTGGATAGATTGAATGATGATTTTTCTAGCTTCTTTATTTGCTTTTTGCTTCGCTTCTTCAATGATGTCTTGTTGTAAAGCCAATGCTTGAGATTGCGCTTCGTTCTTTAAGCTTTCAATCAATTGTTGCTTAGCGTCTTCTGCAGTTAGGTTGGCAATTTTTTCAAGTCTACGAATATGTTCTTCTTGGTGCTTCTCTAATTCACCACGCTTGATATTCACTAAGTCGATTTCACGATTTAATTTCTCTTTAATGACTTCGTTGTCTTTAAGTTGCTTTTCTAATACAACGCCTTTTTGATTGATGCTTAATTCTTGTTGCTTAATTCTATTTTCCGCTTCCCCAATCTTTTTGTTTTTTTCTAACAACTCACGATCATGATCTGCCTTCAATTGAACAAAACGTTCTTTTGCTTCTAATTGTTTTTCTTTTTTGATTGTTTCGGCTCTTAATTCAGCCTCTTTTAAAATGCTAGCTGCTTGATGCTCTGCATCTTCAATTTGCTTTTTAGTGTTCTTGGCGAAAGCAAAACGCCCTACGAGTAATCCTCCTATTCCAGAGGCTACTCCGATGATCATCCATAATATTGATTGGTCCATTGTTTAATCTTGTTGTGTTTAATAAAATCACCCTGCTTCTCCACTAAGGTTCGGCAACGAAGATAAACAATTAATGTAAAGATTGGGCCGAATAAGGCCAATATTGTATTATAAGTTGGTATTTACGAGCACTTTATCAATGGCCGTTGTCATACTGTCTATTTGCGCCTGGATAGACTCCAATTCATAGAGCTTTTGGCCTTTTTGCTGCTGTTCGGTGGTGAACCATAGGAGCACCATGGAGATATAATCCTGTGTATCACTCCCTGCATACATACTCTTGAACTCTACCATCTTTTGGTTGATCAAAGCTGCCGTTTTACGCACTGCTTCCTCGTCCTTTGGGCTAATTTTGACCCTATAATTCCTATCTGCAATCAAAATGTTTACAGGAATCATGTTTTCTGGGGTATCGATAAGGTTATCTGACATGGTTAAGGATTCAAGTTTTGAATACAGCTATCGATTTCTTTGATATAATGGTCAATTTTTTTGTTCAATGCCGCTTTTTCTGCGGGATCCATTTGTTCAGTTGGACGCATTTGCGCGGTAATCAAAGCAGCTTGTTCTTTTTTAAGGTCGTTTTCGAGTTTTTCGATCGCATGCAACTTCTCCTCCAAAGTCCCCTTTAGTTGATGGTTTTCCTTCTCCAAGGCAAGCTGTCGCTTAAGCAATGCTTGTAGTTTTTCATGAAGGCCTAATAAAGAAGTCTGTAGATCAGACATGGGACTTTGTTTATGACTTGAAATTAATTATTTTCTTATTTCTGCTTGAATATTTTTTTCGAATGCAGCGATTAACTTTTTCATCATGCCATCAATTTCGGTATCCGTCAACGTAGCAGATCCTGCATTGAACATGAAATTAATCGCCACTGATTTTTTGTTTATCCCTAGTTTATCACTTTCAAAAATATCAAATACACGTGTTTCTTTTAATGTATCTAACTGAACTGTCTTGATGGCTTGCTCAATGGCAGCATAAGGTACTGACTGATCAATTACCAACGCTAAATCACGTTCTACAGATGGGAACTTAGAAATTTCTTGGTATTTCACCGAACCGGATTGATACACTTTCAATAATGTAGCTAGGTCGAAATTCAAGTACACCACCCCTTGCTTGATATCAAACTGTGCTAATTTTTTTGTCCCTACTTGTTCAATTGTACCTAGGACTGTTTTCCCTGCAAGCACTTCGAACTGACCATTCCCAATTGGATTCCAATTGATTTTTTTCAATCCTAACAATTCACATAAAGCCAATGCAAGTCCTTTTAGTGCAAAGAAATCTTGAGTAGTAGCTTTCGCTCTCCAACTATCTTGTACTTGTTTGCCAGAAAGATAGATGGCTAAAACTTCTTGCTCCTGATATTTACCAGCAGCAGTCTTCGAATATATTTTGCCCATTTCAAAGAAAGAAATGGCGTCATTTTTTCTATTGTTATTGTAAGCGATTGTTTCCAATCCTGTTTCTAACATCGTTGGGCGCATTACATCTAAATCGGCACTCAAGCTATTCAACATTTTAACCGTTGTTTCCAATTGCGTTTCGGTAAAATATTTGCTATTGGTAATAGAGTTGGTTAAGATTTCAGTGAATCCTCTACCTACTAAATAGTTGGCGATTTTATTTTTAAACTGCTCTTTGGCATCTAATAAATCAATAGAAGGGCTAATCGTAATGGATGTTGGAATCTCAATATTATCTAAGCCATCAATACGTATAATCTCTTCTACCAAATCTGCTGCAATACTAATGTCCGGTTTGTTATGAGGTACGGCCACTTGAATGCCTTCTGCGTCCTGATGCAATACTTCGAAACCTAGGCTTGTCAATATCGCTACTGCTTTATCTGCTGCATACAACTTGCCACTTAATTTTTTTAAGTACGCAAAAGTCATTGACACTTTTACTTTCTCTGCAGGAGCTGGATAGAGGTCCACCACCTTACTACATTTGCCACCTGCAATTTCTTGAATCATTGCTGCAGCTTTCTCTAAAACTTTTACGGTGCTCGCAATATCAACGCCTTTTTCGAAACGGGTTGCAGCATCGGTTCTTAAGCCATGGTGTACCGATGTTTTACGAATATGCACATTTTCAAACCAAGCACTCTCTAAAAATATAGAAGTGGTGGCTGCACTCACTCCACTATTCAAGCCGCCAAAAACACCTGCAATACACATTGGCTTTTCGGCATCACAGATCATTAAATCCTGTGCAGTTAATTTTCTTTCTTTTTCATCTAAAGTGGTAAACAAGCTGTCTTGAGCGCATTTCTTTACCACTACTTTTTTTCCATGAATTTTTGCTGCATCAAATGCATGCAATGGCTGACCCGTTTCATGTAAAATGAAATTGGTGATGTCCACAATATTATTGATGGATCTTGCACCAATGGCTTGTAATTTATTTTTCAACCAAACTGGTGAAGGACCCACTTTAACGCCTTCAATGACAATGCCACTATACCTTGCACAAGCTTCAGGATTTTCTATGACAACCTCATATGCTGCAATAGATGCATCCACTGTTGGCAATTGCTTAAATGGACTAATAGGCTCCGCTTTAGCAGTATGATAAGTCAAATAAGCACACACATCTTTGGCTACACCATAATGACTCATGGCGTCCATTCTATTGGGTGTCAACCCTATCTCATAAATCCAATCCTGGTAATAATCATACAATTCAGCCACTGGCTTGCCTACAGGAATCGCAGCATCCAAGACCATAATACCTGCATGGTCTTCACTCAATCCAATTTCATCTTCCGCACAAATCATGCCTTCGCTTTCCTCCCCTCTAATTTTTGCCAATTTCATGGTAATGGGCGCACCACTTTTTGGGTAAATTGTTGTGCCTACTTGTGCCACCACTACTTTTTGACCTACCGCCACATTAGACGCACCACAAACAATATTCAATGGGCGTTCACCTCCAACTGCTACTTTGGTCAATTTCAATTTATCTGCATTGGGATGTGGTGCCGTTTCAAGCACTTCTCCAACTACTAAGCCTTGAAGTCCTCCTTTGAAATTTTCATACAATTCTAAGGACTCTACTTCTAAACCTATCAAAGTCAATATAGTAGATAATTCTTCTTTGGGGATGGGTGCTGGTAAATATTCACACAGCCAGCGATAACTAATGGTCATGATGCTACTTTAAGGTATAGCTCCAAAAATACTATTTTCTACTTAAATAGACCTTATTTTCTATCAAATGCCCCTTGAATAGGCCCTTAGAATGCAACCTAAATGGCACCAATAAGCTCAATGGTGCATAACCAAAAAATCGCCCTGCATAACCCGTGAATAACTGTAATTTTGATGTGTAAATCCTATTGTAATGGGCTGTGGATAAGCCAATTGGATAATTAAATTTCGGGATGCCGAATTTTGAAGGGATTTTCGCAGTAAGAAAAGCAACAATACTATGGCCCTCCCAAACCTCAATACTAGATCCACAACGAGAAAGAAAACAAGCTCTGTAGACGTGAGCGCGATGATGTATGGGAAGATTCCACCACAAGCCAGAGAATTAGAAGAAGCCATCCTTGGTGGTATTCTTTTAGAGAAAAGTGCATTTGACACGGTGACGGAAATATTGAAGCCAGAGTGTTTTTACGTAGAAGCGCATCAAATGATTTTTCAATCGATGCAAAGCTTACAACAAAAAAACATGCCGATTGACATGTTGACGGTAGTAGAAGAATTAAAAATGCGCGAGTATTTGGACCAAGTGGGTGGCGCTTATTATATTTCTAAATTAACCAATGTCGTTGTATCTACTGCGAACATTGACGCCCACTCTAAAATTGTTTTGCAGAAATTCATCCAAAGAGAATTGATTAGAATTAGTGGAGAAATCATTAGTAATTCTTATGAAGACAGTACCGATGTATTTGATTTATTGGATGAGAGTGAAACGAAGATGTTCAATATCACGAACAACTATCTTAAGAAAAACTTTGTGGACATTGGCAATGCTTTGGCAGAATCCATTACACGTATCGACGAATTAAGAACTAAGAAAGACGAGATCTCTGGTGTGCCTAGTGGATTTGCTTCTTTAGATAGAATTACTTTCGGTTGGCAGCCTACGGATTTAATCATTTTGGCAGCACGTCCTTCTGTGGGTAAAACCGCTTTTGCATTGAACCTTGCGCGTAATGCAGCATTGCATCCAACTAAACCACAAGGTGTTGGTTTCTTTAGCTTGGAGATGAGTGCATCTCAGTTGGTGCAACGTATTTTAAGTGCGGAGAGTGAAATTAAAATGGAAAAAATTTCAAGAGGTAAATTAGAAGATTACGAGTACCAACAATTACATACAAAGGGTATTAATAAATTAGAATCTGCACCCATCTATATTGACGATACTGCAGCTTTAAATATTTTTGAATTCAGGGCCAAGGCAAGAAGATTGGTCAACAAACATGATGTTAAAATCATCATCATTGACTACTTACAATTAATGAGTGGCTCTGGCGACAGAAATTCAAATAGAGAGCAAGAGATTAGTAATATCTCACGAAGTTTAAAAGCATTGGCGAAGGAATTGAATATCCCAATCATTGCATTGTCTCAGTTGAGTCGTGCGGTGGAGACCAGAAAGGAAAGCAAGATGCCTCAGTTGAGTGACTTACGTGAATCGGGTGCGATTGAGCAGGATGCGGATATGGTGATGTTTATTTACAGACCAGAATACTACGAAGTAATGAGTAACGAGATGGGCGAAAGCACCATGGGCGAAACACATATCAGGATTGCAAAACACAGAAACGGTTCTTTGGATTTAGTGAAATTAAGAGCCCGATTGGATGTGCAAAAATTTGAAGAATGGGATGGAGATAGCGGTATTCCTGGACTAGGCAGCAATTATAAACCTATTTCTCAAAACATAGGTGTTGCAGGCGATGCACAAGATGGAGGAAGGTTCTTTATTCAAGGAAGCAAAATGAATGGCGGAGAATTTGATGATGGACTAAACGACGAACAACCATTCTAAACTGAGCTTATGTCTGTTCCTTATTTTTACGAACCACTTATCGCAGCAGGTATGACTCAGTTTACACTGAGCGAAGCATCTAGCAAACATTGCATTCAAGTTTTAAGAATGAATGAGGGCGATTTAATTGACATCACCAATGGAAAAGGTGGTTTATTTCATGCGACTATTCAAGTAGCGCATAAAAAAAATGCGATTGTGCATATCTCAGATGCAGTCCAGCATTCAGCACCTAACCAACAATTACATTTAGGCATTTCCTTATTGAAAAATGCAGTGCGATTGGAATGGCTTTTTGAAAAAGCAACTGAAATGGGCATTACCACCATCACACCATTGATTTGTGAGCGAACCATTCACGAACGTTTTAAGACAGAAAGAATGGAACAGATTATTCAGTCTGCAATGATTCAAAGTCAACAAACATGGTTACCCAAATTAGTTACGCCAACACCCTACCTGCAGTTTATTGAACAAACAAAAGCAACACAAAAACTGATTGCACATTGCGAGCTTGCAGAAAAAAAAATCGATCAAACTGATTGTACCCAATAACGACCTGCTCCTTTTAATTGGACCAGAAGGCGATTTCTCTCCTAGCGAAATTCAAGCAGCAATCAATATGCAATTCGAACCCGTCGACCTTGGCCCTACCCGTCTCAGAACGGAGACTGCGGGTATTTTTGCCTTAAGTGTCTTAAAAAATTTCTAATTTGCAGGTATGAATCTGCTAGAAGTAAACACACCCGAATTAAATAAGGCCTTTGTAGCTGTGAATGCCCTTGTGAATAAGGACAATCCAAATTATATCAGACCATTAGACAATGAAGTGTTGGCTACTTTTGATCCAGCAAAAAATAAATTATATAAAGACGGCGCAGCAAAAAGATGGGTCATTCAAGATGATGCAGGAAATACCATTGGCCGTATTGCAGCATTTCATTATTCCAAATACAAAAACAAGGGTACCGATTTTGCTACAGGCTGCGTAGGTTATTTTGATGCCATCAATGACCAAGCAGTTGCCAATTTATTATTTGATACGGCAAAAAATTGGCTCAGGTCAGAAGGCATGGAAGCAATGGACGGCCCTGTAAATTTTGGCGACAGAGATAAATGGTGGGGCTTAATGGTGGAAGGCTATGATAGAGAACCCATGTATGGCATGTCTTTTAACCCCGATTATTACGAAGCATTGTTTGCCAATTATGGATTTGAAAATTTTTACAACCAATACTATTATCAAATATTACTCTCTACAGGCTTACCTGATAGATTCAGAGAACGCTATGAAAAATTTCAAGCAAAACAGGATTATAGTGCCAAGCATTTAGATAAAAAACAATTGGACAAGTTCGCACATGATTTTGTCCATATTTACAATGCTGCATGGGCGCAACATGGCGAAGCTAAAGCCATCACACATGACCAAATCATGCAATTATTCAAGACACTTAAACCAGTGATGGATGAGCGTGTGATTTGGTTTGCTTATTATAAGGAAGATCCAATTGCCATGTTCATTAATATCCCCGACGTGAATCAATATTTCAAACATTTTGATGGGCAACTTGGTTGGAAACAAAAAATCCATTTAATGTGGATGAAATGGATGAAAAAGAATACCAGATTAACAGGACTGGCATTTGGTGTAGTACCTAAATTTCAGTCTTTAGGTATCGATAGTTTTTTAATTTACTCTAGTGCTTTGTTGCTCAATCAAATTGGAATTTACGAGGAATATGAAATGGGATGGGCTGCCGACTGGAACCCCAAAATGGTCAATATCTACAAAAGTCTTGGCGCCAATCCAAGCAGACGCATGGTCACTTGGAGGCATATTTTTGACACAGAAAAACACCCTTTTGAGCGCCATCCTTTAATGGAATACAAGGCCCCAAGTGAAGCTAGTTAAGGATTTCAGAAATGGGGGATAAGATTTGCTGCTTAGCTTGGCAAATTACCTTTTGATGCAGTATATTGCAGCTCAAGTATGGAGAATTTTATCGTATCAGCAAGAAAGTATCGTCCTCAAAACTTTAATACAGTGGTGGGGCAATCTCATATTACCACTACCCTAAAGAATGCGATCTTAAACCAACACCTAGCACATGCATTTTTGTTTTGTGGGCCTAGAGGTGTGGGCAAGACCACTTGCGCGCGTATCCTTGCAAAAACGATCAATTGTACCAATATCACAAAAGAGGGTGAAGCTTGTAACCAATGTGAAAGCTGTGTGTCTTTTGAAAAAGGAGCAAGTTTAAATATCCATGAATTAGATGCTGCAAGCAACAACTCTGTGGACGATATCAGAACCTTAGTGGAACAAGTTCGTTTTGCACCACAGGCTGGTAAATACAAAGTGTATATTGTGGATGAGGTCCACATGTTAAGCGCCAGTGCCTTCAATGCATTTTTGAAGACATTAGAAGAACCACCACCCTACGCCATTTTTATTTTAGCAACTACCGAGAAACATAAAATCCTACCTACTATCTTAAGTAGATGTCAAATTTTTGACTTCAAAAGAATCGTACCAGAGGACACCGTAAAACACTTAGAAGAGATAGTTGAGAAAGAACATATCAAGGCCGAAAGAAACGCATTACAATTGATTGCTCAAAAGAGTGAAGGTTGCATGAGAGATGCTTTGAGTATTTTAGATAAAATAGTAAGTTTCTCTAATGGTGCATTGACTTACGACAATACCTTAGAGCATTTAAATATTTTAGATGAGGGCTATTTTTTCAAATTACTGACCCATTTGACCGAGCAAGACTTAACCAGCGCGATGTTATTGTATGACGAGATCAATCAAAAAGGTTTCGAAGGCGATACCGTATTGTATGGCATGGCTGCATTCATCAGAAATATCCTTGTTTGCAAAGACAAAGCCAGCGCACATTTGCTTGAATCTATCGAAGGATGGAGAGACCAATATCTTGCTACTGCAGAAAAAATTGGCACTCCTTATTTAGTAAGTGCTTTGAATATCTTAAACGAAGCTGAGATTCAATTCAAGATGGCGCGCAATAAAAGATTGCACGTAGAACTAGCACTGATCAAACTCAATTTTTTGCAACAAGCAATTGAGTTAAGTATGGAAGACGGCCAGCTAGTAAAAAAAAAACTAGTTGATAGCCACTACCCTATTCGTACTAGAAAAATTATCCCATTAAGCAATATTGTTGTTAACGCGGAAGCTAAATTAGTAATTGAAACAGCTGCTCCAGCTGCATCAACAGCGCCTACAAAAGCACCAAATAAACACGAGTTAAATCAAACTACATCCACGGCTATCGATTCGCCACACGCATCTTCAGTTCAAACTGCGCTTCAAAATATTCCTATTTCAATTCCAGCTGCAGCACCTGCTACTAAACCAATCGTCAATCCGGCGCTCAATGCAACACCTAATTTAGGCGGCAAAAAAAGTTTGCTTGCAGTTTTGCAACAGAAATATGGTAGCGAATATAGCATTGAAGAAGTAAAGGAAGCCATTTCCTTGGACATGGACAGTTTGCAAAATTGCTGGAATGAATATGCGAATAAAATGGAGCAGGACCTGAAACATTCGGTAGCAGGCACTTTTAGAATTGCGACGCTTCAGATTGAAGACCCTACCCATTTTACAATTACAGTTCCTGCATTGACTGCACAGAAATTTGTAGAGCAAGAAAGAATGAGCTTGATGGAAACCATTTGGGAGCGTTTTCAGAATCGTGCCATTCAATTTAGTATCCTTGTGGATGCAGGAGAAAAAGAAGATGTGCCGTTACACATGAAACTCAATAGCAAACAAAAGTTTGAACATATTGCCAAGCAATATCCATTGGTACAACAACTTAAAGAGCGTTTAAACTTAGAAGTGAATTTTTAAGTACCTCGCTTTTATAATTTTGCTTTTATGTAGCCCTTTTGTTTCAGGTATTGGAATACTTTTTGTCGATGATCTCCTTGAATGATCATTTCTCCATCTTTTACTGATCCGCCCGCTCCACAGAAGCTTTTTAGTGCCTTACCCAAGGCTTCTAAGTCTGCATCAGCACCCTCAAATCCATAGACAATGGTGACTGTTTTTCCTGCCCTATGTTTGGTTTCTAGAATCACCCTAAGCAATTGTTCTGCTGGCGCTAAAGTAATTTTTTCTTCCGCTTCATTTGGTACCATATAGTCCGGATTGGTGCTATACACCAAAGGAATACTTGAAAAACTATTGACTGTGTTTTTTGGCTTTTTACTCATTTTACTAACTTAAACGAGACTAGTTCACCCTCATACTCACAATCACAAATCCCTTTTTGGTGGATTGAAGTAATAAGGTCAAATTAAATTTTTGTTGACTGGACAATAATTTGCCAGTGAGGTATAATGTATTTCCTAATTTTCTTTCAGCACTTTTTTCAAAACCAACAATACTTTTTTGATTAAAAAAAGTTTGCAAGGTTTCGTTGGCTTGTTGTGCAGACAATGGCTTTGTTGACACTTGGTCTAAAATACTAGACTCCACTTGATTGTCCCAGTAACTTTGTAAAGCACTAAAATTGCCAGTTTGCAAATGTTGCACCAATAATTCGGTTTCATTTTGCGCCTGAACGCCAATGCTAGCGTGCAAAAGGGCAAATACAACTACTATTTTAGAGATTAACTTCATTTTTGTTGATTAAAGTAGGATAAAGTTTGTAATGTGCCTAGTATTTTGAAACTTTGAGGTATAAAAATAAACAAATTATACCCAACGCTATAAAAAGTTAAAGAATATGTCAAAAAAAGTAATATTAGTGATCATGGACGGATGGGGATTGGGCAAAATTTCAAAGGCTGACGCAATTCAACATGCGAAAGTCCCATTTGTTAGTAGCCTATATCAACAATACCCGAATAGTACTTTAGTGACCTGTGGTGAGGAGGTAGGTTTGCCTGAAGGACAAATGGGCAATAGTGAAGTTGGACACCTAAATTTAGGAGCAGGAAGGATTGTTTATCAAGAATTGCAAAGAATCAATGTGGCCATTAAAACTGGTGAATTTGCAAGTAACCCCACTTTACTAGCCTCCATTCAATATGCCAAAGACAATAACAAGCCATTGCATTTGATTGGCCTCGTAAGTGATGGTGGCGTACACGCACATACACAACATTTAAAAGCATTATGCGACTTGTGCAAATCACAAGGTTTAAGTAATGTATTCATTCACGCATTCACTGATGGTCGTGATACCGATCCAAAAAGTGGACAGTGTTATATAGAATCCCTTGAAACACATTTAAAAAACTCAGTGGGCAAAATTGCTACTGTTAGTGGTAGGTATTATGCGATGGACAGAGACAAACGTTGGGAAAGGGTTCAATTGGCTTATAACGCGTTGGTGAAAGGTGTTGGAAGTGCTGCCAATAGTGCACTTGAAGCAATTCAAGAGAATTATGCAAAAGACACCACAGACGAATTTATCTTACCTACAGTCATCACCGAAAACGGACAGCCCATTGCACGAATTCAAGAGGGTGATGCAGTGATCTGTTTTAATTTCAGAACAGACCGTTGTAGAGAAATCACAGAAGTCTTGACGCAGAAAGATTTTCCTGAACAAGATATGCATGCCCTTCAATTGCATTATACGACGATGACTAAGTATGATGAAACATTTAAAAACGTACATGTCGTATTTGAAAATGATAATTTAGAAAATACTTTGGGAGAAGTGTTGGCTAAAAATAATAAAAAACAAATTCGCATTGCAGAAACGGAAAAGTATCCGCATGTTACTTTCTTTTTTAGCGGAGGAAGAGAACAACCATTTGATGGCGAAAAAAGAATCATGGCAGCATCCCCAAAAGTAGCTACCTATGATCTACAACCAGAAATGAGTGCCTTAGAATTAACAGACAAGATCTTACCAGAAATTAAAGCAGGCAACCCTGACTTTATTTGCTTGAACTATGCCAATGCCGACATGGTGGGTCATACAGGTGTATTTAGCGCGGTTGTGAAAGCGGTTGAAACCGTGGATGCATGTGTCGAAAAAGTAGTGACTGCAGGATTAAACAATGGCTATACCATCTTTTTAACTGCCGATCATGGCAATGCAGATTTTATGATGAACGAAGATGGTAGCCCAAATACTGCCCACTCATTGAATCTTGTTCCTTTCTTTATTATTGACAAAGACTGGAAAGGAAGCATACAAGCTGGAAAGTTAGGCGATCTTGCACCCACAATTCTCACCATGATGGAATTGCCTATTCCTAAAGAAATGACAGGCACTGTTTTAATCTAACTATTAAAACAATTCGTCCATAAACAACACAATGAAAATACACAAAGCAACTTACTTAATATCTAGTCCTAATTACGACCAATGCTTAAGCTTACAAGCACCAGAATATGCATTTATTGGCAGAAGTAATGTAGGCAAGTCCTCCATTATCAATGCCATCTGCGGACAAAAGGGATTGGCTAAAACATCTTCTGCACCTGGAAAGACGCAACTCATTAACCATTTTGAAATCATTAGCAACGAGGTGGTGAAAGGCCGTCAAGAAAAATGGTATATCGTCGATTTACCAGGATATGGTTATGCAAAAGTTTCCCAAAGTAGCAGAAGACGTTGGGAGCAAATGATTGAAAACTATTTACGTAAAAGACCCAATCTAAATCGAGTTTTTGTGTTGATTGATTCAAGACATAGCCCTCAAAAAATTGATATTGAATTCATTGAACAATTGTTCCAATGGCAAATTCCTTATACGCTTATCTTCACTAAATCAGACAAAGAAAAACCTGGTGTGGTAAAACGTAATGTGGAAGCTTTTTTTGAGAAGCTTAAGGAATTACTTCCTTTTTTACCAGAAGGTTTTGTGACCAGCGCAGAAAAGAAACTAGGCACTGAAGAAGTCCTAGATTGCATTGCGCGTTACAACCTATTATACAACGAAGACAAAGCATCCAACTAATATGAAAATACTTATCCAATACATTAAGCCTTTTAAAGGCTTAGTTTTTTTAGCGTTTATCCTTGCAGCTGTCAACCAAACTTTTTCTTTATTTGATCCGATGATCTTTGGAAAACTAATTGATGGCTTTGCTAAGAATCCATTTTTAGATCCTGCCGGAAACGAACGAACACAAGCCATGTTTTTAAAAGGCGTGGGTAATATGTTACTACTTCTGGTAGGAACAGCAATGGTCAGTAGAATTGCTAAGGCGTTTCAAGACTATACCGTGAATGTGATTATCCAAAAATTTGGCGCAGCCTTATTTACAGATGGCTTAAAGCATTCTATGCAATTGCCGTATCAAGCTTTTGAAGACCAAAGAAGTGGGGAGACCTTGTCTATTTTGACAAAGGCAAGAGCAGATTGTGAAAAATTCATTAGCTATGTCATTAATGTAGTCTTTGGCATTGTGGTGAGTGTGATTTTTGTATCCGTATACGCAACTAGATTGCATTGGTCCATTATCCCAATTTATATTGGTGGTGCAAGTATGATTGCCTATGTGACTAATTTATTGAGCAAGAAGATTAAAGTCATTCAAAAAAATATTGTGAGTGAAACTACGAGTCTTGCGGGCACTACCACAGAGAGTTTGAGAAATATTGAATTGGTAAAAAGTCTTGGATTGACTACTCAAGAAATTAATAGACTCAATAACAATACGTATAAAATTCTTGCACTTGAACTTAAGAAAGTAAAAAACATTCGCTCTTTAAGTTTTATTCAAGGCACGATGGTGAACGCATTGAGACAGGTGATCACGTTCACTTTAATGTGGCTGATCTTCAAAGAGATTTTGACAGTTGGTCAACTAATTTCATTGCAATTTTATAGCTTCTTTATTTTTGGACCATTACAAGAGATTGGAAGTATCATTATGAGCTACAGAGAAACCGAAGCATCTTTGAACAATTTTGATGCCTTGATGAAAAAGCCCATTGACACCCCTCCTGCAAATCCCATTGCTATTGGTGATATTGAACAGTTGGCATTTAAACAAGTGGGCTTTCAACACCAAACAGCTAATTTCAAAGCCATTGATCAAATCAGTTTTGAAGCTAAAAAAGGCGAAACCATTGCCTTTGTTGGACCATCAGGTGCAGGAAAAAGTACTTTAGTAAAACTATTGGTTGGCCTATATGAGCCTCAAGAAGGAGAGATCTTAATGAACGGTGTAAACACAGCGCAAATAGACATGAGTGCCTTAAGAAACCAAATTAGTTTTGTCACTCAAGACACCCAACTTTTCGCGGGTACCATAAAAGAAAACTTAGCATTCGTTGCACCAGATGCAAGCGAAGAAGAGATGTTACTGGCATTAACTAAAGCTAGCTGTGCCAATATATTAGACAAGGGCGGAAATGGATTAGCCACAGTGATTGGAGAAGGTGGATTAAAATTAAGTGGTGGGGAAAAACAAAGACTCTCTATTGCTAGAGCTTTACTAAGACATCCACACTTATTGATCTTTGACGAAGCAACCTCTTCATTAGATAGTTTAACAGAGGAATCTATCACCGATACCATTCGTGACTTATCTAAGGAAAGAGAGCAAATTACCATCATGATTGCACATAGACTCAGCACCATCATTCATGCCACAAGAATTTATGTATTGGAAAAAGGCACTGTGATTGAATCAGGTACCCACCAAAGTTTACTAGAGGAGAAGGGCTTGTACTATGCTATGTGGAGACAACAGATTGGAGAAAGAAAAGGACAATAAGTCAAACAGGAATTTACTTAATAAAAAAGGATAATCAATTGACTATCCTTTTTTATTGAAATATATTTTATCAGTTTACTTGTTTTCCTCTCTTTCAAATTTCTTCTTCAAATATTCAATTACAGAAGGGTCTTCTAATCCTTCCATATCACTTAATTCCAATTCAATTGCTCTAGTACTCAATCTGATTTCAATTAATGAAAAAAAGATGGAGACCGAAAAGCTAATTAAACTTGTTGCAAAAATGAATTTTGCAATCCCCTGGTATTGTATAAAAATAAAGAACATAGAAAGCAAGGAAAGCAATAATGCTGCAACGCCGTAGGTTTGCATACGCTGTATAAGCTTGATTCTGTATTTAAGGTTCTTGATTTGACCAAAAATAACCAAACGTTGCTCCTGCTGTTGATACTTATCATGTAAAACACGAACACGGTTAGACAAAGCCAAAAAACGATTGGTATAAGCCAGCATAATCAGACTGATTGCCGGGAATAATAAGGCCGGGATATTAACTGATAGTTCCATACTATAAAAATAGTTAAAATAAACCGGTATTTTTGCAACTACGATTATGGAGAAAGAGCAGTTTAAGGAAATACAATCTAGCATCCCTCAGGAGCCTGGCATTTATCAATATTTTGATGATAAAGGCAAATTATTGTATGTTGGCAAGGCCAAGCATTTAAGAAACCGTGTGAGCTCTTATTTTCTTTCCAATCAACATAGCTTAAAAACCATTGAATTAGTACAACGTATAAGCGAGATCAAGTTCACCATAGTGAACTCCGAACACGATGCCTTCATTTTAGAAAACGAGTTGATTAAGAACTATCAACCTAAATACAATATCAACTTAAAGGATGATAAAACTTATCCTTATATCGTCATTAAAAATGAAGCCTTCCCTAGGGTCTTTTTAACAAGACGTAAATTTAAAGATGGGGCCACTTATATTGGCCCCTTTACACATGTATTTGCAGTAAGAGAATTGATCAACCATATTAAAGAAACCATTCCTCTAAGAACTTGCACCCTACCACTTACTCAAAAAAATATTCAACAAGGCAGATTTAAAGTTTGCTTGGAATACCATTTAGGCAATTGTAAAGGACCTTGCCAGGGTTTTCAAACGGAACAAGATTATGGTACCTCAATAGATCAAGTAAAACATTTACTGAAAGGAAATGTAAAGCCATTGGTACAAAACTTAAAAGAGACCATGCAGGCAGAAGCAGCTGCACTCGCATTTGAAAAAGCCAATGAAACAAAAAAGAAGATTGAAGAATTAGAGCGATACCAAACCAAATCGGAAATTTTAACCAAGCAACAAGAAGCGATGGATGTATTTAGCATCGCCATGGAAGCCGATCAAGCTTATGTCAATTACTTGATGTTGCAAGAAGGGCGCATTGTGCAAACACATATGTTACCCTTAAGTATTCCATTAGAAGAAACAAAGGAAACCGTGTTGGCATTTGCAATCCATTATTTTAGAACCCAGCTTGAATCCAAAGCAAAAGAAATCATTGTACCCGTTGAGCCCCTGGAGAAAGAAAAAGGAATCAAGTATACTGTTCCAAAATTGGGAGAGAAATTGCAATTGTTAGCGCTCTCTCAAAAGAATGTAGATTATGCCTTAAAGGACTGGAAGCATAGAGAAGCACTTGTAAAAGTAAGTGAACCCGCACCAGTGAATGAAGTATTAATCGAACTCAAAAAATTACTTTCCCTGCCTGCTGTGCCCAACCATATTGAATGTTTTGATAACTCTAACTTTCAAGGGGCTTATCCTGTATCGGCCATGGTATGTTTTAAAAATGGGGTGCCGAGTAAATCTGATTATCGGAAATTCAATATCAAAACCGTGGTGGGCATCAATGATTTCGCCAGTATGCACGAAACGGTTTTAAGGCGCTATAGTTCGGTCCTGCAAAAAAAGCAGCCACTTCCTCAACTCATCATTATTGATGGTGGCAAGGGGCAATTAAACGCCGCATTGGATGCTTTAAAGGAATTAGGCATTCAAGATAAGGTCACCACAGTGGGATTGGCTAAAAACATAGAGGAATTGTTCTTCCCGGGTGATACAAGTTCTATTTTACTTAACTGGAATAGTCCTGCGCACAATCTAGTACGCAATATTAGAGATGAAGTGCACCGCTTTGGTATTACTTTCCATAGAGCACAGAGGTCTAAAGGTGCGTTAGTGAATAGCTTAGATCATATTGAAGGGATTGGGCCTAAAACAAAAGACACTTTACTGAGCTATTTTAAATCGGTCAGTAAAATAAAAAGCGCCAATCCCAGCATTTTAACTGAACTGATTGGCGCTGCAAAAACTAAAATATTGTTAGCTGCTTTTAAGAAAGATTAATAGACCCAGCGATCTTGCTCGAAATCAAATATTTTTTGCTTGATCTTATCTCCTTCTTGAAGGCGCTTGATAGGATCTTTAAATAAGGCATTCAACATCTTGTCGTTATAGTTATCCAAAGTAGACTTTACCACATACCCATTGAAGTAGCGACTTTCAAATAATTCTTCCCAAGTAATACGACTTGAAATATTTCTTGGATTGTACACTTCTGCTTTTGCCAAGCTCGTTCTTAATTCAGGGTAATAGACCCAAAACAAAGGACGCTTTACTACTTTGTTGCCAATTTGAATGGCTGCAATTGGTGCAATACCAATGATTCTGCTGTACATTCTACTTGTCTTACTATCGAAAATCCATTGTTCTTTTAATCTAAATGTATAAATAGAATCCGGATTCGGTGCTAAGTTGGTATTGTAAATGATGCTTGTATCATACACATTTGGGTCTAACACATTTTGAACCAATTGCGTGTCCAAACTTCCTTTTAAAGAAGCATTCACTTCATCTAAGCTTAATGGCGTGGTAAAACGATCATCTGCTGTAGAGAATGGCACTACACCATCTTTTTCGATTGCACGTAATAGTACGGCAAAAAAACGTTGGTCTCCATTTTCGTCATAAGACTGATACATAAAAGTTCTGTTGATCTTTTCTCTAGCATCAATTTCTTCCCAAACAAACTCACTAAACAAAGCATCTTCCTCTCTTAAATTTTCATAAGGTAAAGGCAATCTTTCTTTCACTCCTTTTCTAGAATTGGTTTCAGAAAAGAAAGCGTACCCATTTCTTAAGCTTCTTTTATTATTTGCATTGAACCCACCTACAACAGTGGTATCAATGTTTTTAGTTGGCTTAACATCTGAAACAGTCGGCGCTGCTACTACTGGATTGTTTGTGACAGGCTTAGCCACTGGCTTTGTAATGACTGTATCTTGCGTTGTTTTAGCAGGTGTTGTTTTCTTTTTTGCTCCATAAGAAAACTGCGCATTTGCAGATAAAGTCATTACCAAAGAGGCAAGAACGATGCAGCTTGTTTTCATTGTCTTTTTCATAAATACCTTTTATTAATTTCAAATCAGCCGATAGATTCTACAGCGTCAAATTGACTATTGTAAAATAAACGTGATTGTTTGATCTAATTTTCTTGAACCACCACCCGGCTCTGAAACTTTAATTTCACCGATGGTCACCGTTGTTCCAGGTTGACATTTTCTAATCAAAGCGGTAGCCCCTCCAGAAAATGCTGGACCATTCACTTCTGCAAAATCAGGCTCATCAAAACCTTTACCAGTTGCAATAACGATGTATGAAAGCACATTGAATTTCACCCCTTCAAATACAAAGTCTCTTAAGTCTGCAATCACACCACCCTGCGCTCTGAATTTAGCAGCAGCCATGTTCCCTCCAGCGCTTCCACCCACAATGGCAATTGGATCTGGAATACGCTTCACTGGGATATTCAATTTTTGTGTTTGCTTGCCATCATTTACTGTTACAACAGCTGTTCCTGTTTGTGAACAAGTCACTATATATTGTCCTGATCCAGCTTTTCTAATATTCGCTCCAGCGCCTTCAACAGTCACATTGATTTTTTCACCACCTCCACCGCCTGTAATGCTCAATGGATTGTCTAACCCTTTATAGAATACCCTTGTTTTATCTGTTGAAACGACTAAGCCTGAAGGTGTACCTACTGTGAACTGCACCTCTTTCTCTACTACCGCAGTTTCTTCATTAGGCTTTAAGAAAGAAATACGTACACGCTTAGATTGCACACCAGGCGTAGCACCTGCTACAGATTTATACACTGCAGAACCATCCGCAGCAACGGGTACCACCACACCGTCAATTGAAATAGTTGGTTTTGCTGCACTACTAAATGCACCCACACCAGCTGTAATCACCAATTCCTCACCAGACATTAAATACTGTGAGTTAGAAGCTGCAAAAGCATTGAATTGATCATATACCAATTCTACTTCTCCAATTTCTTTATGACAATATTCAACTACCTGCGCTTCTGTATTGCGGATATCGTTTTGAAACTTTGTTAAGATAGTGATGGCTGCAACTGCAGGTGTCATATTGAAATAAGCATATGCCCAATCATCTTTAGCAGCCAAATTATTAGATACAGGAATGGACAAATCTAAAGAGACAGTCGGGATAACTTCTTTTTCAATTGCAGGATCAATCGCTCCTAAATCTTGTTTGAACTGTTTTAGTTTATTAAACAATTCCTGGCCTTTAGAAGTACCTGATTTTTTATTTAAAAACAATCTTGTAGTTGCATCTAAATCATCTTCTTTAAAAGTCTCTTTACCATCTTTAATTTGTAAACCAGCTTCTTCTTTTAAATTTTGTTTCAAACTTTCAATATAAGTATACAATTCATCCGACAAGGCTTTTACCTTGTTTGCTTTAGGTGCCCAGATCCCCGCTTTCTCTGCTGTCTTAGGATCTTTTAGTTTTGCCTCTAATGATTTATAAATATCCTGGTTCTTTTTCTGAATAATGACATTCGCATTCGTCAAACTTTGATCAATTGTTTTGAATGCATTTAAAATTTCGCTAGACACATTCAATGCCAAGAGCGCTGTCAACACCAAGTACATGATGTTAATCATTTTCTGTCTTGGTTCTTTAGGTAACGACATTTACGCTATATTTTATTAAGTGAATTAAAAGGGTTGAATCTACTGAGCCAATGTTGTTATTTACCTTGCATTGCATGGATCATCTTGCTATATACTTGATTCAATTGAGTCAAGTTATCTGCCAACTGTGTCATTTGCTCCTTAGTTCTTGCAGCTTCATTCACAGTCGAAGACATTGAAGTAGACATTTCTTTTAGACTACCGTAAAAATGATTCATTTCTTCGATTGTCTTACTCATTGATAAAAACTGATTGTTCAAGTTCTTTAAACCCTCAGTAGAACTATTGATCATACCTAGATTATCAGAAACACTTTGTACCGTTTTTTGTACATTGTTTAATGCATTCACTAATTCAGTTGCATTTACTTCGCCACCTACTGCACCACCGCCATGATCCACTGGAGGAGGAGGCAAGAATGCATAAATCACAAATATTCCAGCTTCAGTTAATAAACCCACAATCAAAGCCCAGTCGGCCCATGATAAGTGAATGATTTTTGCCAATGCGCCTAAAATTACTACAGCAGCACCTAGAGAGATAATTACGTTTACGATCTTATTTGTTTTTTCTGAAATTGTCTTTGCCATTAGGAAGATTTATAAAATTAAATGTTTGTTTATTAAAATCAGTACGATTAATTGACTCTTGGCGCCATTGAAAGCACACATCTAAATCCAATATAGGATTTAGCAGTATCTTGATATTCATAATTACGGGAACTTACTTGACAGTTGTATGCAATGTCTTTCCAAGAACCGCCTCTGATCACTTTTCTTTTCATTAACACAGGATCAGAATCTTTAGCATTGTACTGTACATCAGGACTAAAGTCTCCAATAAAATTATAACTGCCTTCATAGAATACAGAACTTGTCCACTCTGCCACATTACCTGCCATATCATACAATCCAAAATCATTCTCAGTATAAGATTTAATTTTAGTGGTATAGATATTGTCATTCTTTGCATCGCCTCCAAAATAATCCCCTCTACCCGGCTTGAAATTCGCTAACAATCTACCTTCTTTTGTTCTTGTATAAGGCGATCCCCATGGATACATCGCATTAGATCTTGAATTTCCTCTTGCAGCATATTCCCATTCTGCTTCTGTTGGCAATCGATAAATGCCATCAATTTTTTGATCCTGTCTTCCTGGTCTACCAGCAAAATAATCACTGTTATTGGTTCTCCATTGTGTAAATGCTACAGCTTGTTTCCATGTCACACCAACCACAGGATAGTCATTGTATGCAGGGTGACTAAAATACAATCTAGTCAATGGTTCATTGTAAGAATAAGAGAAATCACGCATCCAAACTAAAGTGTCAGGATACACAGGTTGATTCACAGTGATTAAATAATCGCCTAATGATTGCTCTAAGCCTTTAGACGCTTTTGCCGCCGCTTTTAAATCAACAAAAGAATATTTATAAATTAATTTATTGGGATCTAATTCAATACGGCCCTGAATACGATTGTCGGGACTCAATAAAAGTTCATTTAATTTTTCAAGTACTGCACGACTGTTCTGATTGATTCTAGCAGCTCTTGCCCAATCTACACGAATGGTATCTTCATTTTGATTAATGCCCCCGCCATAGATAGCCAAATACTTTAGAGAATCTGCTACATATTTAACAAATCTTCTATATTGCTCATTGGTTACTTCCGTTCTGTCCATCCAAAAATTCTGAACAGAAACCAATTTCTTTCTGTTGACCATTGAAAGATCCATCTGCTCGTCACTTGCTCCCATATAAAATGAACCACTTGGAATGGATACAGTAAGTGGATCTAATTTTTTACTATTGCCTCTTTTACTTTTTTTAGGAGGTGCAAAAGCGATGATCGAAAGCGATAAAATCAAAATGCCCAAAGTAGCAATGGGGAAATTGATCTTAGTATTTTTAAAAAATGGTATCATATAGGTTTAGAATGAGTTGATTTTCACCTGTTTTTGGTGATGCAATTTAACACTTTAGTTGTTAGATATTTGCTAAAAATAGCGCCATGGAACTGACAGGAGCAGAACAGGTATTATTTTTACACATAAAGTATTGATTATCAGTAATTTTTTTGCCTTTTAGAAGGGGAATAAGGTCGTTTTCTTCCTGGCTATTTATACGTATTGCTTGAGGTAAAAAGGGCGCAATCATGTTGGGTAAAGTTTTATGGACTGTTGGCCCCATTCCCACTAGCTCAACCACCCCTTCTGCCATTTGATAAAAACTTTGAGCCCAATACCCAAATGAACCTGGATATTGCACCAAAGACTTCCGAATTGAAGCAATCATGCTTTCTGCATGTAAAGTCCAAGCTGCCTCATCAAACACTTGGCCCAAATAATTCAAACTAGCACAAATAAGGGCATTCCCACTTGGCTGTGCCCCATCATAACTTTCTTTTTTTCTAATAATCACATCTAGTTGATAGGCTGCTGTATAATAAAAATAAAGGCCCTCTTCGTCTAGAAAATGTTCCAATACATAGTTCATCCATCTTTTTGCTTTGAACAAATAATCTAAGTCGCCTGTGATTTCTTGCAATTGGATATAGGCTTGAATTAAATTAGCGTAATCATCTAAAAATGCTTTTGCTTTTGGTGTACCACCCGCAATGCTGTGGTACCAATATTGCTCCGTTGAATGATACAAATTCTTTTCTAACCAAAGCATACTTTTGATTGCTGCAGCTTTGTATTCTGCATTACTTGTTGCTGCATATATTTTACATAACCCAACCACCAACATGGCGTTCCATCCTAAGATGACTTTATGATCTAAGGCTGGTCTAATTCTTTGTTCGCGCGCTTCAAATAGTTTTTCTTTTTCTTTTTGGAATGCGGGTTCCCATTCTTTTTCGATTCTCGATTGGGTCCAAAGAATATTCGTATGTTCCCAATTACCTGTTTCAGTGATTTGATAATAAGCAGAAAATGTATCGAAGATTGCAGGATCAATAATGCGCTTTAATTCGACATAAGACCAGGTATAAAATTTACCCTCTACGCCTTCTGAGTCTGCGTCTAAGGCAGCATAGTAGCCACCTTCGCCATTAAACAATTCTCTTTGTAAAAAAGTAAATGTGGCGTGAATTACATTCAAGTAAACTGTCTTCTTAGTGATTTGATAGGCTTCGGCAAGCACCCCCAATAGGAGCGCATTGTCATACAACATTTTTTCAAAATGCGGCGCCTGCCACATTGCATCCACACTATACCTTGAAAATCCACCACCTAGATGATCGTAGATGCCTCCTTGTATCATTTTATCAACCGATCTTATTGCATGAACAATGGACGCTTCGTCTTTGTTTTGAAAATAATTTCGGAACAATACTTGTATTGAAAATGTTTGTGGAAATTTTGGTGCTGCACCAAAACCACCCCATTGTGTATCTGCATTATGCAAAATCCTTTGTGCAATCAACTGAAATTCTTCATTGGTTGCAACTGCAGTGTTGTTATGCTCATTTTGATCTTCACTTTGCAGTTCTTTGATATTTGATTCTAATAAATGCTGTGTTAGATGTGTTGCTTGTGCTACTAATTTGTCCCGATTGTTTTCAAAAGCAGCTTGTACTCCTTTTAATACATCTAACCAAGATGCTCTGTTATGCATTGCAATTGGAGGGAAATAAGTACCCCCATAAAAAGGCTGACCATTGGGTAGCAGGAAAATATTTAATGGCCATCCTCCTGAACCTGTCATTGCCTGAAGGGCGTCCATATAAATATGATCGACATCTGGACGCTCTTCTCTGTCCACTTTGACATTGATAAAATGCGTGTTCATGTATGCTGCTACTGTTTCGTCTTCGAAACTTTCTCGCTCCATTACATGACACCAATGACATGCAGCATATCCAATACTCAATAAAATGGGTTTATCCTCCGCAGTTGCGACAGCAAACAAATCTTCGGACCAAGGCCTCCACTGTACAGGATTATGTGCATGCTGAAGCAGATAGGGACTTGTCTCTTTGATTAAGGCGTTGGTGAATTTTTTATCGGCACTCATAAGAGTGCAATTTAGCTTATTTCTTTTTAGTCGATAGGGTCGCTTGGGCTAAAAACTGATCCAACCCTGCAAACATACTAGATACTTGTGGGCTAGGGACTTTGATATGCAAAGTCAACCCTGCATCTTCAATGGCTTTACAAGTATTAGAACCAAAAGCGGCTAGGCTGGTTCCATTTTGCACAAAATCCGGTGCATTGTCATACAAGCTTTTTAAACCACTAGGGGTAAATAAGCAGATGATATCGAATGTATTTTCTTTTAAAAGCGGCTTGATGTCACTACTTACAGATCGGTACATATACGCTAGGTCAAAATTGCAGCCATGGTCTTTTAACCAATTTACAATTTCGTTATCCTGCTGATTCTCGCTACATACATAAAGAAATTGTTCATTCGCTTTATGCTTATTCAATACATCAAATAATTTCTTGTTCGTTCCGTCTGACCCAAAGAAAACTTTACGCTTTCTGTACATGATGAATTTTTGCAAATACAATGCAACAGATTCTGTGATACAAAAATATTTAGTGTCTTGGCTAATGTTAATTTTTAATTCATCACAGGTTCTAAAGAAATGATCAATCGCATTTTTACTTGTGAAGATCACAGCAGTATAGGTAGGGATATCGATCTTTGTTTTTCTAAACTCCTTTGCGCCGATTGGCTCTAATTCAATGAAAGGTTTAAAAAATAAAGTCACATTGTACTTTCTTTCTAAATCAAAATAAGGCGACTTTTCACTTTCAGGTCTCGCTTGTGAAATTAGGATTTTTTTAATGGACTTAGTTGCAGTTGCTTTTTTTTCTCCACTCATTTCTTTTGCCATTTTACACTTTCTACTTTAGTAAGTACCTCCAAAATATTGCACTATGAACTTATATAAAATCAACAGTGGCAGTATTTCGAAAGCACAAAGGTAAAGAAAAAAATGGAAGGAAGAGATATGTAATTTATTCCTAACAGATGTTAATGAAAACAGATACCTATAAAGCACCAATAAAACCATCAATAATCCCGCCCCTCCAGTCGCAAAAGGATGCAAATAAGGCTTGGCAAATGCCAGTATTAAAATGAATGGTATCAATAAGATACCTAGCACTTTGTTAATCATAAAGACCACGAAAATATAGGTTTGAACCAGGTCTTTTGTGTTAAACACATAACCTGCAATGGTTAAACAAATAAACTTGCCTAGGTATAAGCCCAAGAAGAACAAACACATATAGGAATAAGCCTCCCAGAAATTAATAGGCAACAAATGACTATTGAATATGATCAATGTGGCAAACAAAGAGAAGCTCATTATAAAACTTATATTCATGATCAAAGAAGCAATGCTATTTTGCAAAAGCTGTTCTCTATTTTGCAACATTCTTAAAGAGGACTGACTAAATTGACTAAACAATTTGGGAATATACTGCGGAAAAATATTAATGATAAACCCATATAAAAAAAGCAATGCAATAATTGAATAGAATAACAAATCTTTGTCAGGCAAAGAAAATTTTTGTTCTATTTTATATAATACATCTCCCGCATTGGCTAGTGTAGCTTTTTGATTGTATAGTTGAAACGCGTTCTTTTTTTGACTATAAAAATTGCGATACAATTGAATGATATTAAAACTACTGTCCCTAGGGTCTCTTGGTATGGATTGTAAATACCAAGCATCTGCTTGAATAAAAGACTTGGGAACGATTGGAATGTATTTTAGCCACAAAGTATCTTTTACCAATACCGTATCCTGCACATTCGTGATTGTATCCATCGAAAACAGGCCCGTATCTTTTTGACTAGTCTGCTTCACAAGTGTAAAGCTGGACAATACAAAAAGTCCAATTAGGGCAAAAGTGAATTTCTTTAGTTGGGCTAACATCTGCTGCAAAAATAAGTAAACTAACGCAGCATTAAAGAACAATGCCTAGCTTTGTTGGAATTCTACTTATGGCAGGCATCTATTTACATATTCCTTTTTGCAAAAAAGCTTGTCATTATTGCAATTTTCATTTTTCTACACAGACAGTGCATATTCAAGCTTTTGTAGATGCAATCATCAAAGAGATTGAACTGCAGAAAACATATTTGAACCAATCCATTCAAACCATCTATTTTGGAGGAGGCACCCCATCCCTACTCCATGTCGAACAATTGAGCAGGATCATGAACGCACTTAAAACCCATTTTGACATCTCCCCACAGATAGAATGCACGCTGGAAGCCAATCCCGATGACATTAGCGATAGCAAATTGGCCGAATGGAAACAAATAGGTATCAACCGATTAAGTATTGGCATACAAAGTTTTCAATCCCCCGCATTGGCATGGATGAATCGAGCACACACTGTGGAACAATCCCATGCTGCCATTGAATTGGCACAAGCAGCAGGATTTAATAATATTAGTATTGACTTAATTTATGGCACACCCACTTTAAGTGACAAGGATTTGATCGCAGACCTAGATTGGATCGAAAAATACAAAATCAAACATGTCTCTTGTTATGCTTTGACAGTGGAAGACAAAACAGCTTTGAAGCAATTCATCGAAAAAGCCCAATTAGAAGATGTTGATCCCGAAAAACAAGCCAGCCATTTTGAACTTTTAACCACCAGATTAAAAGCAATGGGCATGGAGCATTATGAGATCTCAAATTTTGCTATACCAGGATCAAGGAGCAAACACAATAGCAATTATTGGTCTGGGATAAGCTACCTAGGACTTGGCCCTTCTGCTCATTCTTTCAATGGGGTATCCAGACAATGGAATATCGCCAACAATGCGTTGTATATTCAAAGCTTGGACAACAATCAGCTGAATTTTGACATTGAATATTTGTCTGAAGCGAATCGTTATAACGAATACATCATGACAAGTTTAAGGCGCATGGAAGGTTTTGACCTTGACTATATTAAAAGTGTTTTCGGAATTGCTTACTATGAACATAGCAAGACCACAATGGATGCTTTGCGAACAAAAAACTATTTTCAAGAAAATGAAACTAGGGTTTCGCTAAACCAAGAGGCCAAGTTTTTGGCAGATGGAATTGCTTCCGATTTTTTTATACTAGGAACCGCTCAATAGCTTTAAATGTGGCTGCAGGGTCTGCACCTTCCCAAAGTATCTGGTACACCGCATCCATAATCGGCAAGTTCACTTTCAATGTTTGATTCATCGTATGTATACACTTGCTCGCATTATACCCTTCTGCCACCATATTTAATTCTAGCTCTGCTGCTCTAACTGAATAGCCCTTCCCTATCATATTGCCGAAAGTTCTATTGCGACTATGCAGTGAATAACAAGTCACCAATAAGTCCCCTAAATAAACAGAAGCATTGTGGTTGATGGTACTACAACTTGTTTTATTCTTGTCCATAATTTCTTTTAAAAGCAGCTGCATTTCATTGGCACAATTCGCAATAAAAACACTTAAAAAATTGTCACCATATTCTAATCCATGTGCTATACCTGCACCCAAAGCATAGATATTTTTAGCGACACCCGCATATTGCACGCCTAGTACATCTTTATTGACGATGGTATTGATGTATTCTGATTTAAAATGACTTGCTATCAACGTAGTTTCAGCCTCATCCACTCCAGAAAAAGTTAAATAAGACAACTGCTCAGATGCGACTTCTTCCGCATGACTCGGTCCAAGTAAGGTAAAATATTGTTCAATAGGGAAACTGAATTGTTGTGCAAGGTATTGGTTCAGTAAAATATTGTGATTCGGCAACACCCCTTTCACTGCAGAAATAACCTGCTTCCCCTTTAGGTCTTCCGCACTCAATGATGCTAAGGTAGATTCAATATGTATAGACGGCACAGCGATGATTAAGATATCTGATTGTGCCACTACCCATTTAATATCTGTAGAAAAAGCAATTTGTTGTACATTAAAATAAGCATTCCTTAAATAATGTTGATTGTGTTTGCGTTTCACAAAATAATCGATATTGGCTTGTTGCCTCACCCACCAAGTAATTTGGTTGCCATTATCCGTCACAATCTTAGCAATCGCCGTAGCCCAACTTCCGCTACCAATTAATCCAATTTGCTTTTTTTCCATTGCACAAACATATGAAATTCATAAAAAAAGGGGCGCATTTTTTATATGCGCCCCTTTTAAAGGTAAATTTTACAGGATTACCCTATTTTTTCTCTTCAAACAACTTTTCCTTAGTGACTACTTTCACTAATGAGCCATCTTTTAAAGTCTTACTTACAATACTATAAGGACCAGTAATGACTTGATCTCCCACTTTTACGCCTGATACTTCAATAAAGTTTAAATCTTGGATATCAGTTTTCACCTTCACCATTTTCACTTTGTTGTCTTTTTGCAAAACAAAGACTACTTCATTTAACACTTCGTCAGCTTTTGCTGGCTCATTATCCTTAGACGCTGTGCTTGAAACCTTTGTTTCTTTTCCTTGACCATCACTGTCTCTTGTTGTTACTGCATTCAATGGCACAGAAATGACATTCACCTTAGATTTAGTTTGAATATCTGCACTCGCAGTCATACCTGGTCTGAATGGGAAAATTGCATTTTCTTGAATTAAATCTGCATAACTCTCCGTTAATAAACGGATATGCACTTTATAGTTCGCTACTTCAGCCGCACTTGAAATACCTGAAGAAGATGCAGTGATTGGATTCGCTATTTTGTATACAATCCCTTTAAACTTCCTGTTATTATACGCATCCACTTCTACCAATGCTGTATCTCCTAATTTTACTTTCGTAATATCGTTTTCACCCACATCCACTCTCACTTCAATACTCTTCATATCTGCCACACGCATCATTTCAGTACCTGCCATTTGCGCAGTACCAACTACACGCTCCCCTTTTTTCACGTTCATTAAACTAATAATGCCGTCCATTGGAGACACGATAGTCGTTCTAGCTAAGTCTTTTTCTGCTCTAGCCAATTGGGCTCTTACACCTTGAACTTGCGCTTCTCCGCTTTTGATAGACTCTTTTGCTGCATTATAACTTGATTCAGCAGAACGATAAGTTTGCTCTACTTGCTCATACTCAGCTCTAGAAACAATCTTGTCTGCAAATAATTTTTTGTAACGCTCGTAAGCTGCTTTTGCATTTTCATACCCGTTCTTCAAACCACTTAAATTCGCTTTAACATTTTCGTATTGCGCTTTTACTTGATTTACAGAGGCAGTAACTTGATCTCTTTGAGAAGAATAGATATCTGCATAGATCTTAGCCAACACTTGACCCTTTGTTACTTTTGCGCCTTCTTCCACAAACAAGCTAACAATTTCACCAGAGATATCTGGACTCACTTTTACTTCAATTTCAGGATAGACTTTGCCACTTGCATTCACTGATTCGGTGATGGTTCTTAATTGTACTTTTTCAACGGTCACTTCTGTACCTTCTTCCTTACCAATGACACCCGCCTTTTTTAGTCCAACTAATACCACAACAAGTGCGACAAAACCTACAATACTCCAAATGATTTTCTTATTCATTTTATTTATTTTTACGTTGCTTTTAATGGTTTATAGAGAAAGTGCTTCTCCTTTGTAAAACTCTAGTAACTTAATTCTAAATACATACTCATATTGAGCAGATTTGAAATTTACTTTTGCCTTTAAAAAGTTATTTTGATTGTTCAATAATTCAATAGTACCTAATAAGCCTAATTCATAACGCTTGGTAGCAAAATGATATGCTTTTTCTGCAGAAGTGACTGCCTTTTGTGTGGCATTTAATTTATTAAAAGCCACCACTGCATTCGTATAGGCAGCATAAATATCTTGCTTTAGTTTTCTTTGTGCATTTTCTTGTTGCAAGCTTACCGACTGGTAGTTCAACTTAGATTGTTGATAGGCAGTTTTCGACTGATTGGCATTGAAAATTGGAATAGATAATTGAAAACCAAAATTCTGTCCAAAGTTATTGTCCAATTGCTTACTCCATCCATTCCATATATTGCTAAAGTCTCTATTACTTGTTGTAGTGGTATACAATGGACTTTGAACATAATATTTTGCAGCGCCAACAGTGACAAAAGGACTAGTTGGGGATATATTGCTAAATCCAGCAGGCGCTACACCACTGATATATTTAAAAGAATTAGAGAAGTTGGTACTCAATGAATATCCAAAACTAAGTGTTGGATAAAAGCCAGCTTTAGCAACAAGACGATTTTTCTCTGCTGCTTTCAAACGTAGGTTTGCCGCTTTAATATTGGGTAAATTTTGTTCAGCAACTGTAAATACATAATCCGGCTGCAAGTCGGCAAAGCCTTGTAATTTGATTTTATCCACTGGTTGAACATCTACTTCAAATGCATCTGCAGCATCTAAGTTCAATAATGCTTTTAAACTTAATTTACTTTGAGCTACGTTAGAGATCGCAGTGATATAATTACTACTATCGTTGGCTAACTGTGTTTCTAGTTCTAATAAATTAATTTCTGGCAACAATCCAACCTCAACACGCTTCTTAGTTGCAGCCAATTGTTCATTGGTTTGTGCAATTTGGATCTTCGCAATTTCAGATTGCTCTATGGTAGACAATACTTGCAAATAAAAAGTAGCCACATTTAAAGAAATGTCATTAGATGCTGTTTGAAGATCTGCAATACTTGCCAACCAAGTAAAATTACTAGCAGCTGCAGTATTGGTTAATCGATTGTTATTGTACAATTGAATACCCCCATTTAAACCAAAATTATTGTATAAAAACTGCGTCGTTGTAAAGGCATTGGTTACTGGGTCAATAGAACGTCCCAAACGCATCCCTAAACCAGATGAACCACTCATTGTGGGCAATTGATTCGACTTAGCTTGGTCCGCTTGAAGCTTTGCCAATCTTGCTTGAATGTCTGCTTGCTGAACCGAAATATTGTGCTTAATAGCATATTCCACACAGGTTTTTAAATCCCATTTAGCTGGCTCCTGTGCAGTCAAAGAGAGGGTAAACACAAGAAAAATAAACGAAAAAATGTATCTCATTGTTTGTATTGAAAATGATGAATTCCTATTATACAATACAAAAGTAAGGCAAACCTTAAGAGTTGTCTAATTTTTAGACAAACGGACTTCAAAATGGCTGAGCAGCTATGGGTGGGTATAAAAGGCTGAATTCCCGCCTAAGCTGTCTTTTTATAGTAGAATATGCGGTACAATACCAATACAATGGCTACTAAAATGACTGCGGTCAGTGCCGAATAAGGCTTATCAATTACCACTGCGACCGCCACAAATGCATAGGAAAGCACGAAAATAGCAGCTAAAATGGGTGTCCATCGTTTTAAGCCACCGGTTACCGCAGCGTCTCCCTGCCCTTTTCGTCTCAAAATGAATAAGGTGGCTGCAGAAGTACTCATCCCTAAGCAGTCTAAAAAGATACTGAAACTCAGCACGTCGTCTACCCCCTTTCCGAAAAAAGTGATTAAAATGGTAGTGACCGCGAATACGGTTAATCCAGGAATTAATGCTTCCGTTTTAGCATGTTTGTACTGAAATATTTTTGGCAACACTTTGTCTTCGCTCATGGCAAACATCACCCTTGGGTTACTCATTAATAATACATTCACATAAGCAAGTACACTTAACACCATTGCAAAATCAAAAACCTTTGCCCCAAATTTACCAAACCAAGCTTCAAATAAAAGTGACCCAATTGCATTGGCATTTTTCATATTGTCAAAACCAATTACTTGAACATAGGTATAGTTGATCGCAAAATATAAAAACAATACGATACCAATACCAAATACAATGCCTCTTTGCATCGTTTTGGCAGATTGCACTTCTGAACCAAAATTAATGGTTTGTTGATATCCTCCATAAGTAAAAAATACAGCAACAAGACTTACCAATAATAACAATGCACTATTGTGACCATCATATGCATACACTTTCCCTTCATTAAATCCATGCGGAGCTACTGTTACGCCTTTGAACAAAGAAGATATTAGCAATACAATCAAACTAATTTTTACAATCATCAACACATTCTGTGTACGGCTACTTGTTTTTAAACCTAATAAATTAACAATATAGAATAGTCCTACAGACAAAGAAGCAATGCATACATTAAAAAATGTACTAGAGGGATGGCCAAACAATAAATCACTCACATAGTCTGCGCCAATTAAAGCCACTACTGCTAATGAAGCAGCATTACTAATTAGAATCAATACATTAATGGTAAAGCCAATACCGGGATGATAGCAATGTGCAAAGACTTTATAGTAACCACCCATCACTGGCAGCCTTTGACCAATTTCTGCATAAGTTAATGCCCCAAACAAAGCAATGATGCCTCCAATAATCCATGCACTAAAAAAAATTAGCGGGGTTCCTGATTTTGCTGCAATTGTAGCGGGTGTTTTAAAAATACCCATACCTATTACCAAACTCACCACAATCATGGTTAAGCTAAAAAAATTAATATGCTGTTTTGTCTTTGTAATCATATTGTAAATCTTTGAAACTATACTCAAATATAAATGTAGCAAACTTATTGGGAGTTTTCAACAATGAGTTGATAATTAAATAAAGCCGCTATTTTAAAAGAAGATATGTTTGCGCTAGATTAGGTTCATGCAAATGATTAAAAGGGAATCCAGTTTAAACCTGGAGCTATTCCCGTAGCTGTAAGTTCAATGCGCAAGCATTAAGACAAATCCACTGAAGTAATTTGGGAAGGATGTCTTTGAAAAGAACGAGCCAGAAGACCTGCCTGATTGATAGAAATCAACAGCTTTCGGGTAAAAAGCAAGGATTATATTAAATTTTGGCTTGCCAAAATCTCTTATGGTTCTCTTATTCCAGGAAGCTCATTGTTCACTCAAAAAACAAAACAATGAGCAAAAAAATCATCACGCTCTCGGTGTGCCTTATCGCCACCACCACCCTCGTCTTTGGGCAACAAAAAGACAGTCTTCAAAAAAACAACAACGCCACTCAACTGGAAGATGTGATTGTTACTGCCAATAAAATTGAGCAGAAACAAAATGGCACTAGTAAAGTCATGACTATTATCACTTCTGCACAAATTCAACAAAATGCAGGTAGAACAATCGCCCAAATTTTGAATGAACAAGCTGGATTAAGTTTACCTGGTACTTTAAGTAACCTAGGTACTGTTCCAAGCATCTATATGCGCGGAGCAGCATCAGGCAGAACATTGGTATTAATTGACGGTGCCCCAGTCGGTGACCCTTCTATGATCAGCAATGAATTTGATCTAAATTTAGTGCCACTCAATCAGGTGGAGCGTATTGAAATCTTAAAAGGCGCTCAAAGTACCCTGTATGGATCCGATGCCATTGGTGGCGTGATCAATATCATCACAAAAAGTAAAGGTGTTCCATTTGTGACAGGCGCTTTAAGTTACAGCAGTTATGGCACCAAGCAGGGCAACTTGCAGTTCAATAGCAATATCAACAAACTCAATTACACCATTGGTTTTGAAAACCAAAATTCTGACGGATTTTCTTCTGCAAAAGACCAAAGCAACAGTGTAAATTTTGATAAAGACGGCTATCAAAACAACAGTTTTTTTGTCAAAGCAAAATACAAATTAGATACCCTTTGGAACCTACAATTGTCTAGTAGAAAAACAGCCTATACCTCCGCAATAGACTATGGTGGATTTAAAGATGACAAAGACAATGAATTTAAAAATGCTACTACGATTTCAGGATTGATCTTGCAATACAAAAAAGCAAAAACAAGTTTTCAATTTCAATACCAGTATACCACACAGGATAGAACCTATGTAAATGACAGTGCAGATCAAACCTATTTGGTGTATGAAAACAACCAATATGCGGGTAAGACCCATTTTGCTGATGCTTATTTATCTACCCCAATTAAGCAAAACATACAATGGATTATTGGAACAGATTTTAGATATGGATCCTATAATCAAACCTATGAGTCCATCAGTCAGTGGGGGCCTTATAATGATGCATTTAAAGATACTTTTCAATACCAAAATGCACTCTATACCTCTATATTAATCAACGACAATGCAAAAAAATGGCTATTGGAATTAGGCGCTAGATACAATCACCACAATCGTTTTGGAAGCAACCAAACTTTTACCATTAATCCAAGTTATGCACTAACAGATCAAATAAGATTGATTGCGAGTGTTTCTACAGGATTTAAAGCACCTTCCTTATATCAAATAAGCTACAATGATCAATTAAAAGCAGAGACTTCTTTTAATACCGAATTGGGTATCTCCTTCAGAAAAGGGGCTGTTTTTGCTAGAGCAGTATATTTTAACAGGAATATCAAAAATGGTATTGACTATAATTATATAGATTATAATTTCTTCAACTTCATTCAACAAAAAGTAAATGGATTAGAAATTGAAGTACAGCACCCAATCAATGCAAAACATCAATTTTCTTTGAACTATACTTTAATGAACGGGCAAGAAACCAATCAAAATAGAATCACTACGACAGATACCATCACTTATAACTATTTATTAAAGCGCCCTAAGCATAGCTTAAACGCACAATGGAATTATTCGATCAATCCAAAATGGAACACCTCCCTTACAGGTAGATTCATTAGTGAACGCAAAGACGTTGGTGGTTATGCTGCACCAGATGTGACATTGGGTTATTATACTTTATTGAATGCTAGTTTGCAGTACAAATGGACAAAACGTGTTATTGTATTTGCAAACGGTCAGAACCTACTAAATGACCAATTCAGTGAAATTAATGGCTATAACGCCATCGGAAGGATGATTCAATTTGGAATCAGATTGAATTAATTGATTCAATTTTAAATTCTTACACTATTCCTTCAAAAACCATCCAGATCCTGGGTTAGTAAATTTAAAAAAGCTTTGTATCTTCATACAAAGCTTTTTTTTATGGAATTTAAACTAGACGAACTCTTGACCATTGTGTTTACCTTATTCGCCGTAATTGATATTGTAGGTTCTATTCCTCTATTGATTTCCATGAAAGAGAAGGTAGGTGTCATTAAGTCTTTTAAAGTGACTTTGATTTCAGGCGCTTTAATGATTCTTTTTCTATTTTTAGGAAAGCCTTTTTTACAAATTCTAGGGTTAGATGTAAAATCATTCGCCGTGGGTGGATCGATTGTGATTTTTCTGTTAGGACTAGAAATGGTTTTGGGACATGAAATATTTAAAGGAGATAAAAACGAACATGCAGGTGCAGTAGTGCCTATCGCCTTCCCCATTATTGCAGGAAGTGGAACGCTAACCACCATCATGTCTTTGAAAGCCAATTTTGACGAAGCATATATCGCTGCTGGTATCGTTATTAATTTAGTGATCATTTATGTTGTACTAAAATCATTGAATTTCATTGAACGTATGCTAGGACCAGGTGGCCTTTTAGCAGTTCGTAAATTTTTTGGGGTGATCTTATTGGCGATAGCAGTGAAGATATTCTCAAGTAATATCGCAGCACTTAGAAAATAAATAATCATTCAATAAAAAAGAGTTAGACCATAATGATCTAACTCTTTTTTTATGCCAAATAGGCTTGACCCAAGCGATAACTATTAGAAACTCAATTTGCACTGAATAACATAGTTTCTACCTAAAGCTGAGATCCCACTTGCAAAATATCGGTAGTTTAAGTCTGCGATATTTTCAATCTGAACACTTAAGTTCACTTTTTTATTAGGCTGATAACTAGTGTTCATGTTCCAGATTTGCCAACCAGGTATGCCGTCCTTAGTAGCATACAACTCATTGTCCTCACCATTTAAATTATAGTCTGTAATATGTTTCCATCCATTAAATACGGTGAATATTTCAGCAGAAAATTGATTTAATTCCTGCTTCAATCCTACTCTTCCATAAGTTGGAGGAATATGATCCAAAGGCTTATCCTTAAGTCCATCTACATTTTGATACCTTCCTTTGGTATAAGAATAAGTGGCTGTTAAGATTGTATTAGGAGTGATATTGGCAGAGCCATTTACATTAAAGCCATACACAAATGCCTTGGCTTTATTTTGAGTCGCAAAAACCTCACTCATTACGCCTTGATACAAAATGGAAGATGCATTATTCCATTTGAACCTATCTACCACTAATGCATTTTTAAACCAGGTATAAAAAACAGAAGCGCCAATGGAATAATTAGCAGTTGTTTTAGACACATTCAATTCTGCATTATAAGTGTACTCAGGTTTTAAGTCCTTATTCGGCACTACTACATATCCTGTCTTTGTATCAAATACTTTAGTTAAATCATCCACATTGGGTGCTCTAAATCCACTACTTGCACCAAAACTAACTCTTAAGCCATCCGCGCCATTGTATGCTAGTCCTAGGTTACCGGTAAGGGAAGTATTGTTTTGTTTAGCTTCTGTAAATGGCAAATGCATCAATGAAGTATCTTTAAAATGAGCATTCAATTGTACATTGTTTAAACGCATTCCAGTATTCAACACCCATTTCCCTTTTAAAAATCGAGTATGCTGCACATACACAGCGTAATTAGCCATATTTGTTGGACCATCACTATACCTTGTGGCAATAGCAGATCTTAAATTGGTTGAAATATTATTACGATAAGCAGTTGAACCTACTTCATTATAATAAGATTCTACACCAATATGCAAATCACCAGAAGCGTCCTCATGCAATAGATCCAGATTCAATCCAAATAGATCCACTTTCTCGAATCGATAATCTTTATTGTTAGACTTGAATCTTCTACTAATCCTACTTTCTTCTAAATGTTGGTAATTCACATTCGTAGACAGTGTTTGAAAATACCCATTCAGCTTTTCTTTTGAGAACTTATATCCAATCATATTACGCAACTGCGGACCATAATACCATTCCGCATACACTGGCAGGCCATTATTCGTTTCAGTCAAACGATCATAACGATTGATATTGGAGGATTGAGACAATTGAATATTCAATAAATGCGAAGTCTGCTCATTGGGCTTATACAATACCTTTTGCAATAAATCGGTTTGATTGTACCCGCTTAACTTTTGAATGTTTACAGAAGCAGTATTGTCCTTCACCACATCTGTATTGTTTTCACGCGCTACATAAAAAAGTCTTTTACCAAAATCTGGATAAGCAGACCATCTTTTATTTCCCTGACGCATATCTCCAAAACTACTATTGGTAAAGGAAGTAAGAAAAGCCCATTTATTATTGGCGATATTGAAGTCTATATGTTGACGATGTTCATTTTGGCCATTGCCGTATCGATACACCAAATTGCCATTGGTTTTCCATACAGCTTTATTTGCAGCCAAATTTGAGATATACAATTGAGGTTGCCTAGTAAATAAATTCACTACCCCACCCAATGCATCACTACCATATAAAGTAGAACTTGGCCCATAGTTGATTTCAACACGATCTAAAATTAAATTGTCTACAGTAATGATGTTTTGCAAATGCCCAGCCCTGAAAATGGCGCTATTCATACGCACCCCGTCCACCATTAACAATACCCTACTCGCTTCAAATCCTCTCACCACAGGACTTCCGCCACCTGCTTGACTTTTTTGCACAAACACCTGTCCCGAGGCTGTTAGGATATCTGCTGTATTCGCTTGTTGTTGAATTAAAACCTTATCCGTTAAGGATACGACACGCTGTATGATATTTTTAGATAAGGTCGGAAACTTATTGGCGTAAATAATTACATCTTGTAGTTTTTTAGAACTAGTATCTGTTTGCGCCAAAGCCTGCACTGACATACCTAAAAACAATACAGCGGCTATTAAAAGACGCATCTATTATTTTTTTAAATGAAAATGGATGGTCGCTTGAAAAAGACGACCTGTCTAATTAGTTTAGACAGCTTCTGGCGGAGGTGAAATCTGACCTAAAGAAGTTTGGGTCAATCGAACTTGAACATTTGAATAGGCTATTTGATTCAACTGCAAAAATGCCTGCTGGCATTGGGATGCACAAATTTGATCAAATATTGAAATGTTGAAATTGAACTTCTGTTTAGTTGACTTTTTATTGGCCTCGTATGCCCTATCTTCTTTTAGAGCCTTAGATTGATTTGCTACAATTTTGGCTTCTTCTTCATCTGAAGCAGCAACCAATTCCCATCCAGCTTCTGTTTTGGTTAAGGAAACAATATCATAAAACATCCCATTATGGCTGAACTCGCGTCCTTTCTCCTCCCATTGATACCCATCTGGTAAAACAGTCTTGTCCTTTAATTGTAGAGTGATCTGATGGTTTTCTTCAATGGTTTCACCAGCTGCAATACTTGCGAACCTTTCCTGCTCATGCACTTGTTCCTCCACCCAAAAAAACAAGGACAAGCTACTTGTAGAAAGTAGTAAGGCGGTGAAACAAAATATAGCAATGGTCTTTTTCAATGAACCTAAGATACGGAAAAAAGAGAGATTTTTTTAGGTTCAAATTAAAGGAGTCTTTCGATAGAAATGAAATTATTAATATAACTTGGTCCAACCATTAATGTAATTCTATAAAATCGCAAATTAGACGAATCTCTAACATAATAATTTGCCAAATCACCATCTCTACCAAAACTCCAAGTTGTTCCAATATAAGCAAAAGTACCATCGATAATTTGTGCAATATCTGAAAAATAGGTAAATGAATTTGTGCCTGTTGATCCATTATAGGTAGTATATGCAGATACCATTCCAGTAAAACTACTTCCCGTAGTCTTAATTTGTAAACTTCTTGAACCACCTGTTGACATCTGGACTTGAATATCTCCCAATGTGACAGGTACACCTGCATTAACGAATGCAGCAGATTTCACAGTGACATTTCCCGAGGGATCTGATAAATTAATTTTCCCAGATACATTGGCATTACCTGTTACATCTAAAGCTTGTGTTGGGGCATTGTTGCCCACACCCAATCTATTATTGTTATTGTCCCAAAATATTTTTGAATTATTCTGAGTAATATTCATGCCATCACTAAATAGTAAAGAGCCTGTTGTATAACTTGAATTACCAGTTCCACCCTTGCTTACTGGCATTACACCTGCACTCCAAGCGCCTAATTCTAATAAAGTAATTTGATTGCCATCGGCTTCTCCAAATTGAAAACTTCCGCTACCAGTGACATATCTTACAGAATAAGTATAAGTACCTGCTGTTGGATGATCAATAAAATTTAAACAATAAGGTACATTCTCATTCGCAGAAGATGACTCTGCTTGTACCTTTTTCCCAATCGCAGTTCCATCTCTATACAACTGTAATTGAACCCATCCTGCATTAGGCGTTGGATTGGCATCTCCAGTTGCTATAATTTGTACTGGCCTTCCAGAAGTAGTAATAGATTGGCTAAAGATTATATCACCAGCAACAGACTTTGTAACTGAACTTGCACTAGACTGCGCATAATTAGGAACGTAACCACTGAAAGATTGTAAGGCACTTTGATCGACTAATCCATTCCATTTTGCTCCATCATAATAATAGTAGCCAGGTAACACATTATTAGGAGTTACACCAGCAGTAGCTGTATTATATATTACAAGCCCTGTTGCAGGAGATACAATAGTTATAACATCCAATGTGCCTGTTAAAGCAATTCGTGGTGGCAAAAATCCTTTATTGGTAGCATATACATCCAGCTTTGCAGATGGATTAGGCGTAATTGTGCCAATACCTGTTTGCGCATTAAGAAAAGTGTAATGTAGAACTGTAAACGCAAAAAATAATATATACTTAAATTTCAGCATTAAGGTTGATTTAATTTAGTCTCCAGTTTTAATAATCGAGCCTCAAATGCTGTTTGTTTCTTTTTTAATGCCTCAATCTCTTGTTGTTGAGCCTGAATTACTTTTAAAGAAATGGCATGCAATGCCTGATAGTTAACCGATTTAGTTTGCATGCTATCGCTAGCAGTTAAAACCATTTCAGGAAATAACTTTTCTACCTCCTGCGCAATTAAACCATATTGCATTTTTGTATCTCTTGGCATCTCTTGATTCCAGTAATAAGTAATAGGACGAAGCCTTAAGTACTTTTCAATCACATCTGCACCAAATTCATTGATTGTATTTTTTAACCTTAGATCTGATCTTGTTACATAACCGTTTGCGTAAATGCCAGTAGCTGAAATATCATATGTAGTAAGTCCACCACCCCAGCCAGATGGCCAATCATTTGCATAACTACCACCTGAAGAAGTTAAGATAACCCTAGACTGCCCTGTTTCATTAATTATGATTGCATTTTTTGACGCGCTAGTTGTATTAAAATTCCAATCCGTATTAATTATAAATTGATCTGTTGGATTATTAAAGCCCATACTATATCCAGCAAATGTTTTAGCGTCAAAACTTATATATGGTTTTCCGCTTCCTGTTCCAGCTGTTCTTACTGCAACTATTGCATTCGCAGTTGATGAGGCGTTGTTGTTATTAAAAACATAGATGCTAGGTACATTAGTATTATCAGGTGCCCCACTTCCAATACTATTTCCATTTTCAATATGAAGGGTTGTAGCAGGCTCGGTTATTCCAACTCCTACCTTCCCGTCGGCTTTTATCCTCAATCTCTCCATACCTGCCGTTCGCATTACTATATTACTACCCATATCTGCAACGTTAGAATAACCGCTTAAATCAATGGAAGCTTGCGTATTAGCGTTTGTTCCTCCACCAGCAGACAATCTAAGAAACCCATCATCAGCACCGTCTCCTTGAGTTGTTCCGCCACCTGCACCTACTCCTCTAATTTCATAATTCCCGATTGTGCTTGTATTTAATGCCGGTCTTGATGTACTATTATTAAATCCGTCAAACATTCTAATACCACCTCCAACAAGATTTAATTTAGCAGTGGGATTAGTAGTGCCTATACCTACATTACCTCCAATTGGATTTAAAACTAAATTATACGTAGTGCCATAAGCAGATTTAGACCTTGCTTGTAACCATGCATAGGTTGAAGACGAACTCAATCCAAAGTCTAAAACATGAAGGCCAGAACTTGGCCCCAATCTTAAATTTCCATTCGCAGTTGTCCCTGTGTTAGCAGGATCTGCAGTAGCAGTTACGACTTCAAACTTATTTACCGGCGTAGTAGTACCAATACCAGTTTGCGCATTAACAAAGATGCTATAAAATAAAAAGACAACTGTAATTATACTTTTATAAACCATACCTATGTTTTGTTGCATTAAAGTTTTGAAATACTTCATCCGCACTTAAAGCTCTGTTGTATATTTGAAGAGAGCCCATTTGCCCCACAAAATCCAAGAGATTGCCAGATCGAGGGTCTCCCATAAACAAGATAGCAGTTGTATAATTAGTTCTACTAGCGCTATTAGATGGAGGCCCATCTAAATTGCCATTAATATACAGTTGAGTTGTAACTCCATTTTTAACTGTAAACCCAAAATAATACCAATTATTAATAGTTATTGGAGTAACACCAAATTTAGCACTGAGGTTTGTAAGATTGAGATTCTGATAATAATTGGCTCCACTTGGATAAATTGCAAGATGAAAATCTCTACCATTTTCTGATCCAGTAATACTAGAAAACCATTTAGTTAAAAATATATTCCAACCATTACGAAGGCTGGTTGGTTTAATCCAAGCAAATACACTTATGTCTCCTGTTGGGAAGTTTGATGGAGTTGAAGACAAATTGACATAATCCTGATCTCCATCACTTACAAAAACACCCTGGTTAGATGTATTAAAAGCCCAATTCCCAGCCAATGCCCCATTCACATTCCCTTTTAAATCAAAAACAGTTGACCCAGTTCTTGGAAAAGAATAAAAATTACTTGGATCAATATTCATCACAAGTCCATTCGGCAAGACTTCCTCCGTACTTAATTCCTCTGCATCTTGGTACCAAACTGACCCATTTGCTTCAGATGGTTTTTTCCAAAATATTTTAAAATATTCTCCACCGGCACATTCCTGCATTCGTCCTCTTAGCATATATTTTTTACCTGCAGTTAACGAAATTGATCCAGTATGTGTGCCTAGTGCACTTGCACCATGTCCACCATAATGCGAAGCCACGTTTTGATTGTTGATAAACAAATCCACTGCATCATCTCCCTCCACCGTAAAAAAATAAGTGCCAGTTTGTTTTGGGATAAAATAACCGGAAACTATAACTGCAAATGCATCACCATTGTATCCGCTGTATGGGGTAGTATTATTAATTGAACTTGTTAATTCTGAAGTAGAAGTAAAATTAATAATATTGACTGCAGAATTAGTGCCATTATTAAGCGTTCCAGTACTTGTATTAATATTAGCAATCCCCCCAATCTGGAATGTGCCGTAGGTATTAATATAACTATCGAATTCTGTTTCAGAATAAGGGAAAACACTTGTGGTACTTAGTTTATATAATTTATAAAATAAAGATTTTGAACCTTTACTTCTATTGGATTCCAATGTAGCATATTGATTGGGTAAAAATTGAGCTTTAAGACCATCACCCAGTATATTAAATAAGAATATAAAAATGATTTTTTTCATTTTAATTACTCATTTCACCTGAGATAATATAAATACCATCAATATATAAAATGGTAGCAATTGCATATTGACCAGCAGTTTTTGTAAAACTATTCCTATTACTAAAAGTACCAGAGAAAGTGACCTGACCAGTGCCTTGCTGTAAAATCATACAATTAAAGCCCTCTGGGATACCAGAGGCCGGCAAAGAGAGCGTTATAGCAGCATTGGTTTTTAGAATCATCCCATTGTCATTTGCAGAAATTGACCTGCTAGAACTAACCAAACTTGTGTTTGACACGAAACCACTTAATTTAGAATTTGCGGAATTACCACCAATAATACTTCCAGAAACGGATGTATTCCCTTGATCATTGATTCTTATTCTCTCCACCCCTGCAGTTCTTAGTACAATATTATTGTTCATTTCTGAGATAGTAGAATAGCCACTTATATCGATTGATGATTGCGTATTTGTATTTGTACCACCTCCAGCTGAAAGCCTTAAAAACCCGTCATCATTATTATCGGTTTGAGTAGTCCCACCACCAGATCCAACACCTCTTATCTCATAAGCGCCAATACTCAAGGTATTCAATCCTGGGCGTGCACTTGCATTACTAAAGCCGTCATGAATTCTAATACCACCACCTACTAAATTTAGTTTAGCAGTAGGATTCGTGGTTCCAATACCCACATTGCCTCCTAAAGGATTTAAAAGTAAATTATAATTTGTACCATAGGTTTTATTTCTTGCCTGTATCCAAGAATAGGTACTAGTATTACTTAAACCAAAATCTAAGACATGACTAGCCGAAATCCCACTTAAACGTAAATTTCCATTTGCCGAACTGCCAGATATTGAAGGATCTGCTGTAGCAGTTTCAACTTGAAATTTATTCACCGGAGTAGTAGTGCCAATACCAGTTTGTGCATTGGCTTTCGCCAACGCACCACTAGCTAATATAATGAATACTATTTTTTTCATTTTTGGTTTACAAACTATTAGAACAATGCTCTGAATAAAATCCATTGACTATTGGTCCCATCAGCAACTAATTTCACCCAATTATTTGATGCTTCAACTCCAAGTGTTGCAGAAGTAGCAACATTATTCGCAAAATCTGCAATTATTTTTTGCGAACCGTTTGCATTAATAGTTACATTAAAGTTTGAAATGTTTTTAATAATTATCTCTTTACCACTCATTGCACTTGTAATAGCAGGTAACGATATTGTACCTAATGCCGCATTTGTATAAATCACATATTTGTCATCAGTTGCTGAAACAGTATATGTTGCAGTACTAACAATTTTAAACGCCGCATTTGGATTAGCATTCCATGTTGCATTACCACTAGCATCCGAAGTCAAAATTTTATTTAATCCAGCACCAGTTGGAATTGTAACAGTACTACTCAAAGTTGCAGCTCCAGTGGTTGTTAGAGATGTTAATGTAGTTGCACCTGTTACACCTAATGTGCTTGCTAATGTTGTTGCACCTGTTACATTGACTGTTGAAGAGAAAGTGGCAGCCCCGGCGTGTGCAGAAGTAGATGACAATGTTGTTGCACCTGTCACGCCTAATGTGCCTGCAATTGCTGTATTACCTGATGTTGCAGCAACCGTAAATTTATTAGCATTAACAGCAACATCACCAGTTATGCCCAATGTACTTGCTAATGTTGTTGCGCCAGTTACCCCCAATGTACCACCTACTGTTTCATTATTTGTTACACTTAAACTTGTAAGTGTTGATGTCCCTGCTGTTAAAGTAGATGATAATGTTGTAGCACCTGTTACTCCTAATGTGCCACCTACTGTTGTATTTCCTGTGATACTTGCACTTGCTAAAGTACTTGCACCTGCAGATAATGTAGAAGAAAACGTACCTGCACCTGTCACATTTAATGTACTTCCAAGGGTAGTCGCTCCTATTACACCTAATGTGCTAGCTAATGTTGTTGTACCAGTCACACCAAGTGTTCCACCTACTGTTTCATTATTTGTTACACTTAAACTTGTAAGTGTTGATGTTCCTGCTGTTAAAGTAGATGATAAAGTTGTTGCACCTGTCACACCTAATGTGCCTGCAATTGCTGTATTACCTGTTGTTGCAGCAACCGTAAACTTATTAGCATTGACAGCAACATCACCAGTTACGCCCAATGTACTAGCTAATGTTGTTGCACCAGTCACACCAAGTGTTCCACCAACTGTTTCATTATTTGTTACACTTAAACTTGTAAGTGTAGATGTACCTGCTGTTAAAGTTGATGATAATGTGGTTGCACCTGTCACGCCTAATGTTCCACCTACACTTGCAGCTCCTGTAATTGTAGCACTTGCTAAAGTACTTGCACCTGCTGATAATGTAGATGAAAAGGCACCTGCACCTGTTACATTTAATGTACTTCCAAGTGTAGTTGCACCAATCAAATTCACTGTGGATGAGAATGTTGCAGCTCCCCCCACATTTAAGTTACTAGTTATTCTTGATGTTCCAGTTACATCTAAATTATATGCCGGTAAACTATTGCCAATACCAATATAACCTCTATTAGAAATTCTCATAGCCTCAGTTGGTACTCCAGACTCTGGTCTTGTTAAAAATGCCATACTCGAATTCCAATTACCTGTAGCAGAACCTGTTGCAACAATATTCATAAGATTTCCAGTACCTGTAATATTATATCCATGTATTACTAAAGCATTTTGATCAACGTAACTCGCATTACTATAAGGGCTATTCGAACTGTTGGTAATGAAATCACCATTAACAAACATATTACTGCCAAATGTCTTAGCTCCTGCAAAAGTCTGAGATGCATTTGTAACGATACCACCATTTGTTCCATCTGCAGGCGTAAGGGTTAAAGTTGTTCCACTTATGGTTGCACCCTTTGCATTGGAAGTACCTGCTATTGCACCAACCGTATTTACACCAGCAATGATACTTACTTCATTAGCTGCAGTTAATCTACCTTTTGCATCCACCGTAAATGTTGGGATTGCGGTTGAAGAACCATAATTTCCCGCAGTTACAGCAGTATTTGTTAAAGTTGCAGTTCCTGTTACATTCGCAGTACCATCAAATGCGCCACTTGTATATGTAAGATCCCCTGATGTTGAAATTGTTCTTCCTGTAGCTAATGCTGTTGCAGTACTTGCATTACCTGTTAAAGCACCTGTGAAGTTGGTTGAAGTCACTGTACTTAAACCAACTAAACTATTTGATGTTGCACCTAATGCAATATTCGTTGAACCAATGGTTAATGCACTATTTGCTAGTTTATTATTCGCAATCGCTGTACCACTCCATACACCACTTGTAATGGTTCCAACTGTTGTGATATCTGTGCCTACTAATTTACTCGCTGTAATACTTCCTGCTAATTTAGCATTCGTAATACTTCCGTCTGCCACTCCCGCAGCTGCAACTTGTAAATCAACATAAGTTTTAACCGCTTTTTGAGATGGATACAATACATCACTAGTTCCAGATGCACCTAAATCAGTTGCCGTACTTTTATTTGCAACAGCTTCTGCGCCTAAATTGGTTAAAGCTGCTGTAGCTGTTGTTGCTCCAGTTCCACCTTTTGCAACTGCAATCGTTGTTCCACTCCAAACACCTGTAGTAATTGCGCCAACAGATGTTAAAGAAGAGTTCACCACATTACTCGCTAAAGTTGTTCCAGTTAAAGTATTTGCATCTGCAGCAATTGTAATATCTGAGCTGCCATCAAATGCAACTCCGTTAATATTCTTAGTCGATGCTAATTTTGTTGCAGTGCTTGCATTACCTGTTAATGCTCCAGTAAATCCTGTTGAAGTAACCGAAGTTAAACCAGTCACAGATGTTACTGTTCCACCTAATGTCATTGTAGTTGAACCTAAAGTTGTAGTGCTATTTACCAATTTTACATTGGTGATACTTCCGTCTGTCACACTAGCCGCAGCAGAAGCTGCATCTACATAAGCTTTAACCGCTTTTTGAGATGGGAATAGAATATCACTTGGACTTGAACTTCCTAAATCAGTTGCGGTACTTTTATTTGCCGTTGGCTCTGCACCTAAATTAGATAATGCTGCTGTTGCTGTTGTTGCTCCAGTTCCACCCTTTGCAACTGCAATAGTCGTTCCACTCCAAACACCTGTAGTAATTGTGCCAACAGATGTTAAAGAAGAGTTCACCACATTGCTTGCCAAAGTGGTGCCTGTTAAAGTATTTGCATCGGCAGCAATTGTAATATCTGCACTACCGTCAAATGCAACACCGTTGATATTTTTTGTTGTTGCTAATTTTGTAGCAGTAGATGCATTACCTGTTAAAGCACCAGTAAAGTTAGTAGAGGTTACTGTGCTTAAACCAGCTAAACTATTCGATGTTGCACCCAATGCAATATTTGTTGAACCAATGGTTAAAGCACTGTTTGCTAATTTATTATTCGCAATCGCCGTTCCACTCCAAACACCTGTAGTGATTGTGCCAACTGTTGTGATATCTGTACCTACTAATTTATTAGCAGTGATGCTTCCAGCTAATTTTGCATTCGAAATACTACCATCTGCCACACCAGCATTAGCACTTTGCATATCTACATATGCTTTAACTGCTTTTTGAGATGGGAATAAAATATCACTTGGACTCAAAGCACCCAAATCTGTTGCAGTACTTTTATTTACAGTTGGTTCAGCACCTAAATTGGACAAAGCGGCTGTTGCTGTAGTTGCTCCAGTTCCACCATTTGCAACTGCAATGGTCGTTCCACTCCATACACCACTTGTGATGGTGCCCACCGTATTAATATCTGTACCTACTAATTTACTTGCAGCAATATTGCCAGCTAGCATGGAATTAATTACTTTATTCACTCCAATAGTTGTTGTGAATGAGCCAGATCCTGTACCAGTCACATCACCAGTTAAAGTAATTGTTTGATCTCCAGTATTTGTTCCGCTTAATATCGCATCACTATTTAATGTCAATGTTTTGCCTGTATTCGCTACGCCTGTTCCTCCATTTGCACCTAACACAATTCCAGTAACATTACTAGCAGTACCCGTTGTATTTTGATTTAAAGTTGGAATGTCATTCGCTGTAATTGCTCTAAATGAAGGTAAACCAGCTGCTCCATCAGGTGAAGCATAAATTTTATTTGCAGACTGACTTACAAAAGCAGGTTGTTTATCATTAAATGTATTCCAGTCGGTTGAACTTAAATAACCATTTGTATTTGTATTGGCTTGATTGATCGATAATACTCCAGTACCAGAAACATAAGTCAAAGGAGCAGTCGTACTAATTGCACCTCTTGCCAATGTATTTGAAAAATATTTATTGGATGAGCCTTCTGTAATGTTGTCTGTTGTCAATACTACACTTGGTCCAGCATTTCCATTCACACTTGTTACTGAAGTAGGCACAGCCAACTGCACCCAGTTAGATGCAAGCGCATAGTTAGATGCACTCAAAACATAGTTTCTATTGTTATCCGTTCTGATAGCAATGCTTCCAACTACAGCAGATGATAATGCAAGCATAGCAGATTCACTTGCTACAACATTAGCGCTCTGAAATGAAATTGCAGGAATTTGGTTAGATGGGATTTTACCATCATTTCCTAAAGTTGCTACTCCGTTATTCGCTGCTTTTTGAGAAGCATCAATTTTATTATTAAAACTAGTCCAATCGGTAGATGAGATGTAACCATTTGTTGAACCATTTGCAACAGGCAAGCTGATTGTGTTTGATACTCTTGTTAATGGCGCATTAAAAGTCAATGGCGCTTCAAAATCAGAGGTTGCACTATTCGCAGCTGTACCGAAACTTCTTTGCGCTAATACATCCACTCCAATAGACAATCCCAAAGCAGTTCTTGCAGCAGATGCCGTAATAGCTCCTGTACCACCATTTGCAATCGAAACAGCCCCTGCAATTTTATTTGCATTGACACCACTAATTTTTGAATCATCCACTGCTCCGTTTGCAATCTTAGAAGTTGTAATTGCGTTTAATGCAATAGTTGGCGTTTCTGCATTCCCTGACAAATCACCAGCCAACTTCAATTTTCCTTTTACTAAAGCAGTGGCGTCTGGTGAACCAGATACCTGTGTTTCCACAAAAGTCTTAACAGCCTTAGCAGATGGATATTTTGTATCTGATGATCCGTCTACAGATATATCAATCGTTTTGTTACTATTATTTTCTTTCAATGCCAATCCAGTAGAAAGATCTGTAGCATTCGCTTTTAAAGACAACGAAGCATTTACATCTGTAGCATTCGCTTTTAAAGATAACGAAGCATTTACGTCTGCACTATTGGCTTTTAATCCCAGCTGAGTATAAATCGCAGTGCTGTCAAATGTTTTTGAAGCCAATTGTGTTGGCGTTACATATTTAGTCAAACTATCTGCCACATTTAATTTAGTTACGATTGCATTAAGTATTGGCGTTTGATCAAATGTCTTTGCATTCAATTGTGTTGGCGTTACATATTTTGTACTATCTGCAATATTTAATTTTTTGTCTAACCCAAATACATTGCCAGCATATAAAGCATAGGGCACAGTTCCAAAAGGAGAAGTTCCTAGATCAATTAAATCTTTGGTATAATCCCATCCTGTTACTGGAGCAATAGGTGTGATGGCAATTTTTAAATTTAAATAATATGGTCCTTGTGCCCAATCCACCAAACTCAATCCAGAAACAGTACCACCGATTCTCCTTCCTGCTCCCACACTAATACTAAATACGCCAGTAGCGTCTGTAGTTGTTTCATACTCTTCCACTAACACTTTAACACCAGTTGCGGTAGATTGAATAATGCTTGATTGCACAAATATTTTTCTGTCTTTTGCAGGGTTCGCATATTGATCCCTTGCAACAGCCTGAAAAATAATACCACTTGTAGGGGTTTGCGCAAACAACGGACTCTGTAATAAAGTCGCCATTACAACAAGGACAAATGAAATCTTACATTTTAAATATTGCTTCATAATCTTACTTTTCAAAATCTTATATATTAGTTCGCTTTGATAAATTTAATTGCATCCACAAATGCTGGGGATTCAACTTTGAGGATATAAGTTCCATTGATTAAACCGCTTAAATCGATATTTAATCCTTGGAATAAATTATAACCAGTTTCTTTTTGTGTTCTAATCAACGCACCCTCTGCAGTCCAAATGCTTAAGTTAAACGTCTCAGCTAGTGGAGGCGTATTGTTTAATTTAATTTTTGCATAATGGTTTACAGGATTTGGGAAGAGTCTTACTCCCAAGCTATTAATTTTCATGGTGACTTCGCAATTGATTGCAAATTGACCATTGCCTCTTGGTGCATTCAATACAGCAATGCCTGTTTGTACATCTATACATGCGGAGATGCTGTTGAATTGTATCGCTAGTCCATTGCTAGCTGTCCCAGGCAATGCGCCAACGGTACTCATTACAAATTGACCAGATTGTGCATTTGTTAATAAATAGCAAAGCGTACATCCAAAAAATAATACTATTTTCTTCATACTATTTATTTGTGCTGAAATACAATTTAGTTGGCTCAGTCGATCCTGTAGCTGTATAATTTAAAATCAAATTTCCTGAACCTATGGATTCAATATTGTATACATATTCTACATTATTGGTGCTAGTTGTTTTGGCTTGCACATGAATTTGTAATTGGTTCCCCATTTTTTCAACAGTATAGGCTCCTGTTAAACCATCAGAGTCTACGGTAGTTTTATTTTTTAAAAAATCAATAAAATAAGTGGACTGTCCAACATAAGTTCTTTTAGTGGTACCTGTAATACTAAAATCTAAATACCATGTTTTATCAGCAAGCAATTGATAAGATAGTTGCACATCTGCATTAGAAGTTTCTTTCTTACAGCCGGCCAATTGAGTGGTCAATAAACCAAACATGAATAAACCAATCGAATATTGTAATACGCTTTTCATATAAAATAGTTTAAAATAAATCACTTGCTTTAATCATCATGCCCATATTAAAACTGTTCAATCCTGTTTGAATAGGAGACTTAGTAATAGAATGAAGCCCTTGTTTATAATGAAAAAATAAAGTGTAGTAATCGTTGTTGTTAAACTCCAATCCAAGATGGGCTCTTAAAAATAATTTACTGTAGTTGTCACGCACCTGATTGTCCAGGCTTTGACCAGACATGCGAACATCTAGGCTAGGGCCAGCAACAAAATAAAATTTAAACTTAGTGGTATCCATTACAGGAATCAGTTTTTTATACAATGCGGATACACTTAATGTAAAAAGTTGATCTTCTGCTTTGAAATTGGAAAACCCACCAATAAATGGAGACAACGTATTTATTTCCTTGTAATTGGTTCCAGTGGCATATTTGTTTAAGGTAAGCTCTAGAGCATATGGATATTTAGACTTGTATTTGCCGTCCATTCTAAGTCCACCCATAAAACCAGCCTTAAACACATTTTTCTGTTCCACTGAATAAACAAAGGGCGAACTGAAATTACCAGATCGGATATTTTGCTTGGCAAAATTCATACCCCCTATGAGGTAGACATCTTTATTGGTCAAATCAAAATTAACTTTACCCAAAGACTGAGTCAATTGCTTTGAGAATTTTTTCAACGGAACCCCCAACTTATTTTGAACAAATAAATTTGCTTTTCGCAATGCGTTAAGACTTGAGTCCTTGGTCGCTTCAGTAGACGACTGAGCTTGAAGAGTAGAAGCAGTAGATATTAAAATAAATACTAATGCGACAATTCTTGAATTCATATTCAAATAATTCTAATATTTTAAAATACCATGCCAGAAAAAGCACAGTACTCCGCGCGCGCGAAGGCGCGTAAGGTAGAACTGAAAGAATCATTGAGAAAATCTGCTAGCTTTAGATTTGTACAGATTTATAAAACTTGTACAAATTCTACAAATTATGCTGCTTATTTAGGAATTCAGAAGGGGTTAAACCCATTTTTTGCTTGAAAGCATTAAAGAAAGTGGTCCTCGAACCAAAACCGGCCTGTTTGGCCAAAGCATCTAATGTGAGCATTTCATTACTGCCATTTTCAATTAAATAGATCACATAATTGATTTTATGGTCGTTTTTCCACGCATTAAAATTAATATTCAAGTGTTCATTGAAGTAATAACTAAGATGATGCACAGGGATATCTGTGTCAGCGGACATGGTTGAAAGGCTAAAATCGGGGTTCAAATAGGGCTTTCTTTCACAATAATGTTCAATTTTATGGTGCAATAATTCGAGTTTTTCGGTCGATATTTCAAAGCTCCTAACCCCCTTTTTAACGGATTCAGTGTCAGTATCCTGTACATAATTTGACACCATAAAATCTAACTGTGGCAATCCGTACAAAATATTAGGGAAAAACAAGAGGGATACATTGAACAAGACTAACCCAATTAAAGTAACGTTTAAAAAATAATACCCCTTTACCTCTGCAATTTTATAATCTAAAGTTTGAAATGAAAAGATGGTAAATATTAAAAAACTAGCATATACCAGCAATGCATTGAAAATCAAAAAGCTTAACCATTTAAAAATAAGCTTTGATTGCTTATCGTCTGGTCGCTCGTATTTAAATTTCAAAAACATCAAACGAATACATACAACCATATAGATCAATCCAATGATTGGCCTCAATAAAAAATTAACAACAGAAGGAATAAATAAATTTTTATTATTTAAAATTTCAGCCGGATTTTGCATAACCCTTGATGCATATTCTAATTTTGAATCAAAACTACTAAACAAATGAGGAATAATATTAATGCACAATAGTAGCGCTGGGATAAAATGTAATAAATCTTTTTTAGACAATCTATAATCATCCCTTAAAACTCCTCTTACGTAGAAATACAAAATTGGACCTACTGTTAAAAACAAGGGAGTTAGATTCACTAATAAAAAAGCAATCATTGTTTTGCTTCCAGAATAGATCGTCGCATAATGAGCTAAAGAATATAAATTATTGATGAAAAAGAAAGCAAATAAAAAGACATTCACCCTATTGGACTCTTTAATATTAATGAGCAATAGGAAGGATACAATAAAACCTAATATGGTGATATATAATAGCAAAGTGATTGCAAATTTAATGAATATACATGAATAAAGACGGGTTTACAATTTAACAATATTGCCAACCTATCAAATTTAAAAAATGAGATACACTTTGTAGCCTCACCCAGGATCGAACTGGGATTTAGAGCTTCGGAAACTCTTGTACTAACCATTGTACGACAAGGCCATGAAACTAAAATAAGGTATTGAAATAATGCACTACCGTCGAAACATTACTTTAATGGCCGCAGGTAAAAAAATTGAAGTAGGTAGACTTCGCATGATCTGAATATCCTCCTTCAGTGAAGAAGTATTAGACAAGAATCTGAATATGGTTGCTGCTTTGTTCTTTTTAAAAATGCGTGCAAATATCTCATCGCCTGCCATCTTTTTATTTTCAAGTATATACAACAACACTGCATCATAAAAACGATGTCTGGTATTATGAACAGCAGCATCTACCACTTGTTGCTCTTTTAATTGCTTAACCAACATGCTTGATTGTGCTTGAATGAACTGAAAAGCGTATCCCGTACTCGCTTTTACAGCATCCCCTATTGTGCCAATGGGAACAATCGCCTTCATGCTTGAAGTACCCTGTTTAGCGGTCATTGGTATGGCCCCCATTTCGGTATGTACGATTGTATACCTTAAGCCTTTATAATGCTGATCCATATAGGAATTCAACACGCTATCGTACGCCGACTCCATAATAATACTAGGAGAAAATAATGTATACTCCACCAAGGCTTTTTTATTTGACATGGGGAGTAAGTACATAAATGCAGTTGCCTCCATCTGGGGCACATTAAAATCCATTAACCTGGCAATATTTTCTTCGAAAACCGGTTGTTCAAATTCAACTACGATACCTTTAAAATGCTGCCAAAGTGCTGGCACAATGCGCTTCGTATGATTTGTTTCAATACTCGAAAAAACCTGAGCCCCCCATACAGCACCTCCCTCCCATTCAATTTTCACCTGATCTAAACCAACAGGTTGAATGGATTGAACCAATGCAGACTGCCAATCCACATTTGCAAATGTTTTAGCGAACGCAGTAACAAATTGGTAAAAATCAATTCCTTGAATCATTTTATATTCAAAAGGTGTTGTGGGCATCTGCTTACACATGTCTCCTTTTAGGACCTCAATGCTCGTCCATTTATTGCACACTATGGATTCAAATGGACCAACACCCTCTTCCCAAAAACACCAGGTACGATCATTCCCTTTTTCAAAATTAGCATCTATCACAAGGATCTTCTTCTTGCTTAATTCCGGATCCTTCAATAGATGGTATAATAAAGAATAGCCGGCACATCCAGCACCGGCTATAATATAATCATATGTCTTTTCTGTTTGCAAAAACTATCCGTTGTTTTGAATCATTTCGTCACGTCTTACCTTATCCCAATATTTTTTTGCGACAATCAGCATACCAAAGCTTTCACCATCTTCTTTTCCCATATGCTTGTGGTGCATTTTATGCGCCCAACGAATGGCTTTAATATATCTACTATTCGATTTTGTAAACCATTTAATCCTTTGATGAATAATCACTTCGTGCACAATAAAATAAGCTAGTCCATACATCGCCACCCCAGTTCCTAAACCAGACAACCAAGGCATTCCATTAAATGAGCCATAAAATATACAAGCCATACTAGGTATCGCGAAAATTAAAAAGAAAGCATCGTTTTTCTCAAAAAAATGTCCAGTAGGTTGATGGTGGTCTTCATGTAAATACCATAAAAATCCATGCATCACGTATCTGTGGGTTAACCATGTAATACCCTCCATCACAGCAAAAGTCAATAACATTGAAATTAAGAAAATCATAAAAAATGGTTTAATAGTGCAAAGTTACTACAACAAATTTAAGCTTGTTCTAATTTTTGCATTGAATAAAATAAACAGTTTTCCATAATCTGGAATCCTGATTCTAGAACTTAACAAAGCGCCATGCTCTGTTCTTTTAATCTTTTTAAATAAAGAATAATAATATTTAAAAGCCACATATACCCCAAAACGACATTGAACTGGCAAAGCTTTAATACCCAAAAGAGCTGCGTCAAAATCACGTTGAATATCCGCTTCAATCTCCTGCTTATCGGCCATGGTGAAATTACTAAAGTCACAATTTGGAAAATACATACGTTCCATCCCTACAAAATCGGCTTTAATGTCTCTCAAGAAGTTCACTTTCTGAAAAGCCGCTCCTAAACTTTGTGCAGATGGTTTTAATGCTTCATACTGCGTATCATTCCCATTACAAAATAGCTTCAAACACATTAATCCAACTACTTCTGCACTACCAAAAATATATTGATTGTAACTTTCTTGGTTATGGTATTGCTTACATAGATCCATTTCCATGCTGTATAAAAAAGCATCCAATAATGAACGATCAATCTGGTATTGATTATAGGTTAGCTGGAAGCGATGTAAAATTGGATTTAAACTAATCCCTTTATCCAATGCCTCATAAGTGTCTGCTTTGAATTTTGCCAATAAATTCTCTTTATCATAATCATGAAAAGTGTCTACAATTTCATCCGCAAAACGCACAAAACCATAGATGTCATAAATTGGCTGACGCAATGATTTATCTAATAAACCAATGGCAGAAGAAAAACTTGAGCTATACAACAAAGTAGTATACTTGCTACTTTGCGCTGTCACCTCATTGTATAATTGTAAAGAAGACATAGTTATAATACTTTGTGTTTTTGGTCTACCAATTTAGCCACGACTTCCCCGCTAATCAAACTTGGTGGCACTCCAGGACCTGGCACGGTTAATTGCCCAGTGTAATATAAGTTATTTACTTTTTTACTTTTACAACTTGGCTTCAAATTGGCTGTTTGTAATAAGGTATTGGCTAAGCCGTAGGCATTGCCTCTAAAAGAATGGTAGTCCTCTTTGAATTCTTTGACTGCAAATGAACGTTTATACACAATGGCATTTCTTATAGATTGTCCAATACGCTCTTCGAAACGTTTAACAATCATCTCGAAATATTGGTCTCTAATATCGTCTGTATCACCCTCAAGCCCTGCAGCAATTGGGATTAAAAAAAATAAATTTTCACAACCTTCTGGCGCCACTGTAGGATCGGTCACCGATGGTACACTTGCATAAAACAAGGGACGCGTTGGCCATTTTGGATCGGAATAGATTTCATGCCCATGCAATCCAAAATCGGTATCAAAGAACAGTTGATGATGTTCAACCCCTTCTAATTTTTTATTCAAACCTATATAATACAATAAAGAGCTTGGGGCCATTACTCTTGTGTCCCAATAATTTTTTGAATAAGATTGGTATTCTGGTGCTAATAATTTTGTTTCAATATGGTGGTAGTCTCCAGCACCAATCAGTACATCCATACTATATTGACATTGCGCTCCTGTTGCTTTTTTTAATGTATGCACTGCAACAGCTTTACCAGCAACAACTTCGATTGAAGTCACTTCCTCACCTAATTTAAATTCAACCCCTAATGAAATGGCTAAGTCATACATGGCTTGTACAATACTGTACATACCAAATTCAGGATACCAAGTGCCCCCCTTGATATCCGCATAATTCATTAAACTATATAATGCGGGTGTCTTTTCTGGCAATGCACCTAAAAATAAAACAGGAAATTCCATTAAAGACTGAATCGAAGGATGTTTGAAAAATTTAGCGACATGTTTTTTCATTGACTGAAACACATCTAACTTAAATACACCTTTCACTAAATCCATATCCAAGAATTCAGTCAGTGACAATCCTGGATTATGCACCAATTTTCCTACGCCAACATCATATTTGAATTTTGCTTCCGCCATGAAGGCGTCCAATGCTTCAGCAGCACCAGGCTCTACTGATTCTAATAAATTTTGTAATTCTTTGTAATTAGCGGGGATATCCCAAGCTTCTTTTTCAAAATAAACCCTGTAAGAAGGATCTAATCTTTTTAATGCATAATAATCGCTGACCTTTTTCCCAAATGCATTAAAATACCTTTCAAAAATATCTGGCATCCAATACCAGCTTGGCCCCATATCAAATGTAAATCCTTCTGCTTTAAATTTTCTTGCTCTACCACCTGGCAAATCATGCTTTTCAATGATTGTTACTTTCCATCCCTTTTGAGCTAAAAAACTCGCAGCAGACAATCCTGCAAAACCAGCTCCTATAACAATTACATTTTTTGATTGCGATGACATGAAATTAATAACGTTGTATCTTTTGTTTTAAAATTTTTCGAGCAAAGTGAATTCTACTCTTGATCGTACCTAGAGGTTCATTTAACGCTTCAGCAATTTCATTGTACTTATACCCTTCTACGTATAAATTAAATGGCGTTCTAAACAACTCAGGCAAATCGTGAATGAATTGATTTACTTCCTTCAAATTTAAGTTAGTTATTCCATCATTCACCACCTTGTTGAAAGTTTGATCTATTAAAAAGTCATTTGGACTATGATCCAACACGGTAGATTGCTTGGCTTTGCGACGGTAATCGTTAATGAAAATATTACGCATGATGGTATACAACCATGCTTTAATATTGGTACCCACGTTGTATTTGTCTTTATTGGAAATCGCCCTATACAAAGTATCCTGATACAAATCTTTAGCAGACTCATGATCTTTGGTAAGATTGATTGCGAAGGGTCTTAAAAACTCAGCATTTTCGGTAAGTAATAGACTAAATTCTGCAGTTGACATACAATTTTGTTTAACGTTTGAAAAGTAAAGCTAAACAAAATAATGATAGGCCACTCTATTTTTGTTTAATATTTTTTAAAATAAATTAAACAAATTAGGATAGGATAGGTATAAAAACGCAAATTGCTGACTACAAGCTAGTTAGATAACTTATGGAGTCAGCATTTGAAGACAGGGATGTTTTGGGGAAACAATCCCGTAGGGAGGAACCGTTAAATTTCTTGTAAAAAAGAGATGGTCTCAGCCAAACTACGTTTCAAATGGATATTGCTAGCAATCTTTCCCTTGAAGTCTTGTATGAGTTGTCCAGATAAAATGATTGGGATATCAGATTTAATGGTAGCTAAATTGGTGAAAAACTTATCCAACTTAAAACTTCTAGCTGGTGAAGTAATGTGACTATATAAATAATCAATCTTTTTTACTTCAGTCAAGTACTTTAAATCTACCAATGGCACATTCGCACCAAGGTAATCTACATAAATCCCTTTTTGTTTTAGTAGAAAATGCACATATAATATTCCTAATTCATGGTATTCACCTTCTGGCAAAAACAACACAATACGTTTGCCATAATTCAACAATGGCGTTAATTTCTCTATGCCTAGAATAATTTTTTGACGGATGATATTCGTAGCTAAATGCTCCTGTGCTGGGTTAATGTGGTTGGTTACCCAAAGGATACCCACACGCTCCAAGTAAGGAAAAATAATTTCATTGATTGTTTTTTCAATCCCTTTCTGCCCTATGTATAAATCTAATTGTCTTTCAAAAGTCACCATGTTTAGACTCACCATCTCTTTGATCAAGGCATTCACCACACGCTCTTTTTGCGCATCTAGTTGATTCAGCGCCATGATCTTCTCTTCCATCTGCTCGGCAGACATCTTATCTATATGTGATATCTTAAACCCATACTTATTCAGTAAGGATACGTTTAGGATCACTTTAAGCTCGTCTGCAGAATAAGAACGGATATTGGTTTCGGTTCTTTGCGGCTGTAAAAAATTATAGCGCTGCTCCCATATACGAATGGTGTGCGCTTTAATTCCAGAGATTTTCTCTAAATCCTTGATGGTATAAGATGACATACTACAAAAACAAAGAATTGAACGAATAGTTCAAAAGAAGTTGAAAATAATGAACAGGCTTCAATTTTGTGCAATATTTAAACCACTTGATGCCTTTATTGAATGAACAAAACTACTTTTTTAACCCGCGCAGGTATTCTCCATACCCACTTTTGGCATATTTATCCGCCAAAACCAATAATTGTGCCTTATCTATAAAGCCCATTCTAAAGGCTACCTCTTCTATACAACCAATCTTTTGACTTTGACGCTTCTCAATCACACGAACAAACTCGCATGCATCCGCTAGTGATTCAAAAGTACCTGTATCCAACCAAGCCGTACCTCTATTCATGATACCTACTTGTAATTTTTTTCGCTCTAAATACACTTTATTCACGTCGGTGATCTCATATTCCCCTCTTGGAGATGCAGGGATGTTCTTGGCAATTTCTACTACATCGTTGTCGTAAAAATATAAACCAGGTACTGCGTAATTTGACTTAGGTGCCTTAGGTTTTTCTTCCAATGACAAAGCATTATTGTGTTCATCAAACTCTACTACTCCATAACGCTCAGGATCATTCACTTCATAAGCAAAGACCGCTGCACCTTCCACATCGTTGAAAGATTGTACCAACTTGCTAAAACCTGCACCATAAAAAATATTATCACCTAACACCAAAGACACTTTGTCCTTGCCAATAAAATCTGCACCAATCACAAAGGCTTGCGCTAGACCATTAGGCACTGCTTGCACTGCATAACTAAATTTGCAGCCAATTTCAGAACCATCCCCTAACAATCTTTTAAATTGATCGTTGTCCTCAGGTGTAGTGATAATCAATACTTCTTTAATACCTGCCAACATCAAGACAGACAAAGGATAATAGATCATCGGCTTATCATAGATAGGCATCAATTGCTTACTAATTCCTTTGGTAATTGGATACAATCTTGTACCTGATCCACCTGCTAATATAATACCCTTCATAAAATCTTATTTAGTTGTTGTTACCAATTTATAAACTCGCAGCATATTCCGCGAAGCTTCCTAATGTTTTGTCTTTATCGGATAATACCAATTCATTGTCTGCCAATTTCCAATCGATATTTAAATCCTTGTCGTTATACATTATGCCCACCTCATTGCCTGGCTGATAAAATTTATCTACTTTATAAAAGAAAGTAGCAGTTTCACTTAATACCACAAATCCATGCGCAAAGCCAGCAGGTACAAAAAATTGTTTATGGTTCTCTGCCGTTAATTCTATGGCAAAATGTTGGCCAAAACTTGGAGCGTCTTTTCTTAAATCCACAGCGATATCTAACACAGCACCTTCCAACACACGCACCAGCTTTGCTTGTGCAGCATCTCCTTTTTGCATATGCAATCCTCTTAATACTCCTTTTGAAGACCTTGATTGATTGTCTTGTACAAATTCAATATTCAAGCCTGTAGCAGCTTTAAAGTCCCTACTATTATAGGTCTCAATAAAATAACCACGTGCATCACCGTGCACTTTCTCATGAATAATAAAACAATCTTTCAGTGGGGTTTGCTCAATTCTCATTATCTGTTCGTGTACATTTCGTTATAGTATTGTTGGTAGGCGCCACTGGTTACATTGGTTAGCCAATCCTCGTTGCTTAAATACCAGTCAATCGTTTCGGCCAAGCCCTGCTCAAAAGTAACAGACGGGCTCCATCCTAATTCTTTATTCAATTTCGTTGCATCAATCGCATAACGTCTGTCATGACCTGGACGATCTTTCACATAAGTAATCAAACCTTCGCTCTCTCCTTTTGCTCTTCCTAATTTCTCGTCCATCTGCGTACATAATAATTTCACTAAATCAATATTGGTCCATTCGTTGAAGCCACCAATATTATAAGTGTCTGCGCGCTTACCTTGATGGAACACTAAATCAATCGCACGTGCATGATCTTTCACGTACAACCAATCACGTGTATATAAACCATCTCCATAAACAGGCAAAGGTTTTTTAGTGATGATATTATGAATGAACAACGGAATCAATTTCTCAGGGAAATGATTCGGACCATAGTTATTAGAACAGTTAGAAATCACGGTTGGTAAATGATAGGTCTCACCATAAGCACGCACAAAATGATCGCTCGCAGCTTTACTTGCAGAATAAGGTGAGTTTGGATCATACGCTGTGGTCTCTGTAAACAAACCTTCCTTTCCTAAGCTTCCATAAACCTCGTCTGTAGAAACATGGTAAAACAAATGATCTCTTTGATTGTCCCAAGAACCATCATGTGCTTTTTCATAACTTAAATCATCCTTCCAATATTCTTTTGCAGTGTTCAATAAGTTCACGGTACCAATCACATTCGTGTACACAAAATCCAAAGGCGAAACAATGCTTCTATCTACATGAGATTCTGCAGCCAAATGAATCACATCTGTAATGGCATGCTTCGAAAAAATGTCTTTCAATGCAGCAGCATCTAAAATATCTGCTTTCACAAAATGATAGTTGGCTGCTTTTTCGATATCCTTTAAGTTCTCTAAATTACCCGCATAGGTTAATGCGTCTAAATTAAAGATTTGATAATCAGGGTATTTATTGACCATTAAACGCACTACATGCGACCCAATAAAGCCTGCTCCTCCTGTTATTAATATGTTCTTTTTCATAGTCTTTTATGAGGGACAAAGATATTAATTACCTAATATATATTAGAAAGTAATTTAACCATTCATGGCTCATCTAACCAAGATTCTTGTTACATTTAAAACCTAAAGAGGCCATTATGATACAAAAGGAAAGATATTATGCATTGGATGTTTTTAGAGGTGCTACGGTAGCCTTAATGATTTTGGTGAATAATCCTGGCTCTTGGGGACATATTTTTAGCCCACTAACACACGCGAGTTGGCATGGCTGTACGCCCACCGACCTTGTATTTCCTTTCTTTTTATTTGCCGTGGGTAATGCGATGGCTTTTGTGATGCCCAAGTTTGAAAAAGGCACCCCTGCAGAATTTTGGAAGAAGGTGGTTAAAAGAACAATGTTGATTTTCTTAATCGGACTTTTCTTAAACTGGAGTCCTTTTGTAAAATGGTCAGATGGACATTTAGTGGCAAAAACATGGGAGAACATTCGCGTCTTAGGCGTTTTACAAAGAATTGCATTGTGCTATTTTTTCGCTTCCATCATTGTGTATTATGGTAAATCTAAATTGGCTTTTTATATAGGGGGACTCATTTTAATTGCCTACTGGATGTTGAGTTTTTTATTAGGTAGTGCAGGACATCCTTACAGTCTTTCAGGATTTTTTGGCAACAGCATTGATATTGATATTTTAGGCACTAACCATATTTACAAAGGAGAGGGGGTTCCATTTGATCCAGAAGGTTTGATTAGTACCATACCAGCTATTGTTCAAGTGATCTTTGGATTTTTAGTAGGTGAATACATTCAAGCAAAAGGCAAGAGTTTTGAGATGCTAGCACAACTTTTATTAGCTGGCGTGGTATTGGTTTTGGCAGGATATATCTGGGACTTTAGTTTTCCTATCAACAAAAAAATATGGACCAGTAGTTATGTGTTATATACTTCAGGTTTAGCAATCATTACATTGAGCGTGTTGATCTATTTATTAGAGTTCAAAAATAGCAAAGGTAGATGGAGCCATTTCTTTGATGTTTTTGGAAAGAACCCCTTGTTCATTTTTGTATTGAGCGGATTTCTTCCTAGAGTACTAGCATTATTAAGATGGGTAGACCATACAGATGAAAAGGGTGAACCGGTTTACACCTCTGCATTACCCTGGTTTTACCAACATATTTGTAAAAATATATCGAGTGATTTACGTGTAGGCTCTTTTGTTTATGCCATTTGCTTTATTGCATTTTTTGCAATACTTGCGAACCTATTAGACAAGAAAAAAATATACATTAAAGTATAGTTACTTAAAAATTCCTGCTGCTTTTTCTAGACTCTCCGGTTTACCGACATCTAATAAGATGCCATCACTATGATCATAAAAATGAATGGCGTAATGTTGTGCTATTTGTAAATAAGCATCTATCAAAGAGAATTTACCTTGAAGATTCAAGGCTTCAAAAAAATTAGCGTGTACAATTTGTATCCCACTAAAAGCCTTAGGAACTGCCATCGCAGGATCTTTTAAAGGATTGGCCCATTTTTCTTCTAAGGTGCTATTGTTCTTCCAGCCACAGAGTGTGCCAGATGTATTGAAAATTAAATTTCTACTCGTGGCGCGATTGGTCACCGCTAAAGTAGCTACCATTTCACCCTCAGACTTTGCATCAAAAGCCTTGTCTGCTGCAATCATTTGATCCAGATCAAGATCTGTTAAGATATCTGCATTCATCACCAACCATTTGTCTTCGCTTGCAAAATGCGCTTTCGCTCTTAACAATCCACCACCCGTCTCCAACACTTCATCCGACTCATTGGAAATATGCACATGAGAACCCCAACCATTATTTTTTTCGATGGCGTCTATAATCTGATCGGCAAAATGATGCACATTCACCACCACTTCGTCAATGCCAAAATCCTGTAAATATTCAATATTGCGTTGTAATAAGGATTTCCCATTCACTATTGCCAAAGCCTTAGGATGATGATCTGTAAAGGGTTTTAACCTAGTCCCTAATCCTGCAGCTAAAATCATTGCCTTCATAAAAAATTATTTAACCCAATTCGTTTGATTGGTATGCGCTAAAACGACTTTCACTTTATACTTGTTCTTTAAATGTCTTGCTGTTTGCTCTGCCGCAAACACACTACGGTGTTGCCCACCTGTGCAACCAAAATTAATTTGCAAAGATGCAAAATCTCTAGACAAATAATTGTCGACAGTGATATCAATTAAATCCCAAACACTATTTAAAAAAGTATTCATCTTCGTTTTTTGTTCTAAAAAATCTTGCACCGGTTTGTCTAATCCTGATAATTTTTTGTAGTCATCAAATCTTCCAGGATTTAAAATACCACGCATATCAAAAATAAAACCACCGCCATTTTCGGAAGCATCCGTAGGTAGTCCTTTTTTATAACTAAAACTATTGATGGTAATCACCAATGGGGTTGTATCTGTTGCTTGCAAAGGAGTGAATCGGTTCAGCACTTCATCACCCACCATCCAATTCAAAATACTTGCAAAAACAGGCGTGTCTTTGTCTAAAGTGTAGACTTCTAAAAAGCTTCTTAAATTTCTTAAACCCAATGGGATACTGGTTAAAAAGTGCGCTTTACGTTCAAATAAGCCTCTGAATCCATAAGCCCCTAACACTTGTAATAATCTCAATAAAACAAAACCATGGTATTGCTTTTTAAACAAATCTGCATTGATAGACTCCCCTAAAACCAGCGCTGCTTCTTGAATATACTCATTCAATAAACGCGCTTTCCAGTCATTCGACAATTCTGCTTTGGCTTGCCATAATAAAGAAGCCACATCATAAGGCATACCACCTTTCATGCCCCCTTGGAAATCTATAAAAAATACATCATCTCCCTTCACCATAATATTTCTGCTCTGAAAATCACGGAACATGAAATAATTAAAATGGCTATCGGATAATTGATCACTCAATAATTCAAACTCGTCAATCAACGCTTGCTTATCATATGGATATTGCAAAGTGTCTAAGAAATAATATTTGTAATACAACAAATCTGTCAGCACTGCATGCTTGCCAAAGGTTTTAGAAGTAAGGCATTTAGTATAATCCAAACCTTCATCTCCTTTAACTTGCAACTGCACCAGGGCCTTTAAACTTTTTTGAAATAACTGGTATACCCTTTCTGTCTTTCCTTCTTGTTCCAATACATCTAGTAGAGAAGTAGCCCCCACGTCTTCTTGAATATAAATTTTCTGGTCTTCACTAACGGCCAATACTTTTGGAACTGGCAATCCTTTTTCGTGAAAATGCTGCGCAAAATAAATGAATGTTGCGTTCTCTTTTAAATTGAGGTTAAAGGTCGCGATATAGGAATCAGCCCCTTGTTTAATTCTAAAATAGATTCTATCTCCACCACTTTGTGGAATTTTTTCAATCGCATCCCATGCTTTTCCAGTATGGGATAAATAAAGTTGTTGAATGGCTTCCTGCATTGCTTCCATGAACTTATAAAAGGGGGTTAATTAGCTTTAAAAGTAATTAATTATATTTTACCCTCCATAAAAACTAAAAAAAGTATTATATTGATTTAAATTCCCCCATTTGATTCAAAATAAAAATAGGTTTATGAAAACATTTCTACTTGGCTTATTGGCATTCATTACCATTCAAGCCTCAGCACAAAATTCAAAAATTACCGGAACCATAGTGGACAGTAAAGGCAGCCCATTAGAAGGGGTAACTGTAAAAGTGCAGATAACCAACGCTTTTACCACTTCGAATAAAGCGGGCGCATACAGCATCAATGCCAAAGTAGACGACTTGATTGAATTCAGTATTGTGGGCTTTGAAACAAAAAAAGTAAAAGCAACTACTAGCACCCTCAATGTGGTGTTGAATGCAAGTACATCAGATCTTCAGGATGTGATTTTAGTAGGTAGCCGTGGAACTGGTCGTGCTAAATTAGAATCTCCAGTACCCGTAGATGTCATTAAAATTTCAGAAGTAGCTGTGAACACTGCAAGAATGGATTTAACTTCTTCTTTAAATTACGCAGCTCCTTCTTTCAACTACAATAAACAATCTGGTGCAGACGGAGCAGACCACGTGGATATTGGTACGCTAAGAGGATTAGGTCCAGACCAAACCTTGGTATTGATCAATGGAAAACGTAGACATAGCACAGCTTTAGTAGGCTTGTTTGGTACAAGAGGCCGAGGCAATTCTGGTGTGGACCTAAATGGTTTCTCTCAGGCTTCAGTAGATAGAATTGAAATTTTAAGAGATGGCGCATCTGCACAATATGGCTCTGATGCGATTGCAGGTGTGATGAACGTAGTGTTAAGAAAGAATACCAAGGAATGGACTATCACAACAGGATTAGCAGGTTACTATGATAAAAAGTTCAATACCTACCAACATAAGGATAGCAAGGATTATTTATATGGTAAACCTGTAGATGGTATTACAAGCGCTTTCCAAGCCAATCGTGGATTTGATTTAGGTAAGAAAGGCGGATTCATCAATTTATCATTTGATGTTTTAGATCAAGGAAAGACCTTCCGTCAAGCAGCTAGTTCAGACATCGCAGATAAAGATGGTTTACCAACCAATACTTGGAGACAAGGATTTGGTGATGGTTCATTAACTTCTTACGGAACCATGATGAATTTAGAGTTACCAGTAGGAGACAATATTAAGTTCTACGCATTTGGCGGATTCAATAATAAAAAATCCGACGCTTATGCCTATACAAGAAACTGGTCTGCAAGACCAACACGTTTCCCTGTAAACAATGATGGTTCTTTAAAATTTGTACCAGGCATCATGTTCCAATCTGGCTCTGGCGACACGAGTTTTAACCCACGTATCCAAGCGAAGATCCAAGATATCTCTATGGTGACAGGATTTTCTAAAGAAAATAAAAACGGATGGAACTGGGATTTCAGTAACGCATTTGGCTACAACGATTTCCATTATTATGGAGCGGGTACATTCAATGCTTCTGATATTGGCAATGTAACTAAAACTAGTTTTGATGATGGTGGCTTTAATTTTTTACAAAACACCACCAACTTTGATTTATCTAAGCAATTTGGTACTGTAAATAACGGTGGCCTTAAAGTAGCTTATGGTGCAGAGTTAAGATATGAAGCTTACCGAATCAATAAAGGCGAAGTGGCTTCTTATAAAGCTTATCCAAATAGCTTTGGTTTACAACAAGCACCTGGCGCACAAGGCTTCCCAGGATTTAGTCCAGAAGACGAAGTAGATGCAAATAGAATGGTAACGGGCATGTATGGCGATTTGGAATACACTCCATCTGAAGCTTTCTTAATTACTGCTGCCATCCGTTTTGAGAACTATTCTGATTTTGGCGCGGTGAGTACATTTAAAACTTCTTTCCGTTATAAAGTAACAGACAACTTTAATTTCAGAGGATCATTCAGCACAGGTTACCGTGCACCTTCATTGCAACAAAAATATTTCAGCAATACTTTAACTTCTTTTTCTCAAGGCAACTTAGTGCAGTCTAGAGTAGCGAACAACAACGATCCAGTAACTAAATTAGCGGGTATTCCTGCTTTAAAACAAGAGACTTCTAATAACATGAGCTTAGGTTTTTCTTGGAAACCAATGCAAGGTTTATCTGTTACCGTTGATGGATACCAAATTAAAATGAAGGACCGCGTGGTATTATCAGGCTTGTTTAGCGCAGGTGATGCAACATTACCAACCGCATTGACAGACAAATTAAATACTTTAGGCGTAGCGACTGCACAGTTCTTTGCCAATGCAGTCAATACAACGAATACAGGGGTGGATGTAGTGGTAGATTATCAAAAGAAAATATCCGCTACAGAGAAATTGAAGTTCTTATTGGTAGGTAATTTCCAAGACATTCAATTAGACGAAGTACATGTACCAGCTGCATTGAACACCAATGAATACAATGCCAACACTTTCTTTAATGACAGAGAGAAGTTTTTCTTAAAAGCTTCTGCCCCTGCCTCTAAATTATCTTTCTCAGTAGATTACACTAAAAAGAAAGTAAGCATCGGCGCAAGAGTGACTTATTTTGGTAAGTTAACTTTAACTGGATTTGGCTATAACGGAGATGGAATTAATCCAGAAGTACCTACAGATGCTGACGAAAATGTGTTTGTTCCAGAACACTTTAACTATGGCGGTAAATTCACAACCGATATTTACAGCAATATTCAGTTAAGCAAAAAAATAAACTTCATCTTTGGCGCAGACAATATCTTTAATGTACACCCAGACTTCGCTGTAAACCCACAAGCTAAATGGTGGGCAGGCGACAACGAAACTGGCGGACCATGGGATGGTGTTCAAATTGGCTACAATGGTTTAAGAATCTTTACCAAATTAGCTTTCCGATTCTAAATCGTATCGTTATATTGTAATAACTTTAAAGCCTCTCTATTCATTTAGGGAGGCTTTTTTATTTCCTTCTAATTATTCGTAAATAAATAGCTTTATTCGCTTCTCCTAAAAACGTCGCTGCTCATAAACTATTTATTTACTTAAAACAACTACTATGAAAAAAATAATGACTTCCTTAGCGCTCTTAGTATTCCTGTCTATAAACGCTTCAGCGCAAAACGGCATTGTTGTTTTTCAAACGGACTTTGGCACGAAGGATGGCGCTGTATCTGCGATGAAAGGCGTGGCAAGTTCGGTGGATCCTAGCTTGAAATTATATGATTTAACACAGGAAATTCCTGCCTACAATATCTGGGAAGCAGCTTATCGATTAGATCAAACTGTACCCTATTGGCCAGCAGGTACGGTCTTTGTTTCTGTAGTAGATCCTGGTGTGGGTACCGAAAGAAAATCAGTCGTAGCAAAAACTAAAACTGGACATTATATTGTCACACCAGACAATGGCACATTGACTTTACTTGCAGCAAGTATTGGAATCGAATCCATGCGTGAAATAGATGAAGCGGTGAATAGAAGAAAAAACTCAGGCGCTTCTTATACTTTTCATGGCAGAGACGTGTATGCATACACTGCAGCAAGACTCGCATCTAAAACCATTTCCTTTGAATCAGTAGGTCAAGCGTTGAATCCAACACCCTTTTTACTTTCTTATCAAAAAGCAAGCCTTAACAAAAACACATTAAAAGGCAATATCGATATCCTAGATATTCAATACGGTAATATCTGGACCAATATTGGACAGCAGCTGTGGAAAAATTTTGTGGCTCTACCACATGCTAAAAATGTAATCCTCGTAAAAATATTCCACCAACAAAAATTAGTATACCAAGGCGCTATGCCTTTTGAAAATACTTTTGGCGGTGTAGCTGTAGGACAACCACTCGCTTATTTAAATAGTTTAATGCAATTATCTTTTGCCTTGAATCAAGGCAGCATGGCAGATAAATACCATATTGCTTCGGGCCCAGATTGGAACGTTGAAATTAGTTGGGGAGATTATTTAAATTAATAACAGGCGTCCATTTGATTTTTTTCTTTAAATCAACAATCTTTTTCCTCAACACTAATAATTTTGGTATTTCTAAATTTTCATCTACTATTGTTTTACTATAATTGTCATTGTAAAAAATCGTAAAAGATACAGAACCCAAATCATCATAAGGCTCCTCATTAGGTCCAGGCGTCTGAATATACTTTTCTTTTAAATTTAAAAAATCGATTTTTAATAAATATCGAGAGAGCTGTTTAAACTCTTTTTTTGAAATACTCCCTTCGTAGGAACATATCAAATAATTGTTTCTGCTTTGAGGACAATTTCTAGGCCATTTTAATATGGCATTCCCATTAGACTCAATATTCAATCTATAATTAGGCATTTCTAACAATGGAACAATTGTTGGCCAACCTAAATGATAGTTCATTGAAATCTTAGTAATATTTATCCGAGTACCATTTCTAGACTGTCCAAATCCAGAAATAGTACCCACTAATGATACAAATAAGATTAAAGTTTTAATTTTCATAGTCAAAAATTTACTAGTTAAAATTTTTAGTGCCTTTTATACCTGACTTAAACAATACAATTTGATTTAACTTTTTAATTTGAATCAATCAATGTAGGCGTCCATTTGATTTTATTTTTTATCTTATAAATTTTTTTTCTTAGCTTTTTTATTTTTTTTATTTCATAGTTTGAATCTATAATTTTCTTAATCTTATTATCATTATAAATTATTTCGTAAATATGATAACCAACGTCATCAGTATCTTGCGTGTAGTTCTCCTCTAATTGAAGAAATTGAATTTTTTTTAGATATTTAGACAATTTATAAAATTCTTTTTTTGAGATATTTCCGTGGTATGAACATATAATATTTCTCCCTAAAAATTTCGCTGGACACTTACCCGGCCAAGTCAATAATACACTTCCATTTAAGTCAAAAATGACTTTAAACCGATTGTTAAGCAACAAGTCATCGAAACTAATTCCAGGTCCAGTAATATTTCTCGAAAACTCTATTTTTTTAATTTGTATAGTAGTGTCTTGACGCAAATGATTATTAAAACTTGCATTAACAGACAAACTAAACAATATTAAAAATATAGAAATACTATAAATATATTTCATAATAAGATTATTTACAATTTTTAGATCCCTTTAAGCCTGATTTAAACAACTCACTTTGATTTAAATAATAATTCTGATCTCCATCAACTATGCTAAATCCATTTTCAATTATAAGTTTTTTCAAATTAGTATACCACTCTTCAGGAACAGGCTCTCCAGGTTTATTAACTTCATTGTTTAAATCACTTATCCCTTCAAAAATCATTGACAAGGCTTCTTCATCATTCAAGGTAAATGTTTCCTGTAAAAAAGCTTTCATTTCCTCAATATAATTTTGAAGCATTAAATAATGTTTTCCCGACTCACCCAATAACTTGTTTTCTTCGGATGTTAAGTTGGATCTAATAATCGCATGTGTAACTTCATGAATAATTACTGCCGCCTTATATTCATTCGAAGCCGTAACCGGCATTTTTGTTAAATCAAGATAAATAACATAATTAGAAATTCCTGTTTTAGGAAAATATGTTACTCTAAAATTACCTGGCTTGTCATCAACATTTGTAGACCTATCTACAAAATATAAATTCATCGTCTTGCTCTTATCAAAAATGGATAAAATCCTTTGAGACATTTCATTGGCCAAATCCTTTTCAATAATTTTTTGAACAATATTAGCCAAGCAGGGATCTTTTACTAGATTCTCAATCTTAGGCGCGGTAGCTGCCGCTTCATTTCCACCAATAAAAATGACGCCATTCCCGCCGCCACCATTTGGGTCTTCCGGTGCTGGACCACAGGTTGGACATGATTCAATAGGCATGAGTGCTATATAATTTGGCATATGCCGATACCCAATCACCGTTACTTCTGGCAGATCTGCCATTGTAGCAACTGAAACTTGATTATTTTTTAACTTATTTTGATTTACTGGTTCACCTTCTTCAAACTCAACTTTGTTGATAAATTTTCCCGTTAAATTGTACACCGAAACGGTACCCGTAAAAAGGGTAAAATCGTATCTGTCTTTATGTATTTTATGATAAAAAAGAGTGGGTGCAGTTTTAACAATATACCCAGTGACTTTACCTTTAACAATGGAGGTGACCAATTGAAGATTAACACCTGTTGAAGCATCATAAAATAAAGGAACGGAGATCCCTTTTTTGCCGATTGTATCATAATTCAAATACCCTGCAGACCAGTTGATCTCCTTTATATTTAAATCCTCACTGGCTTCGGAAAAACTAAAGGACTTTGTTTTCGAGTCTGTACTTGGAGTAGACTTCAGATGTACAATTGAGTCATGCCAATTTTTAACTTGTCCTATTAATAATTTAATTTGATCCGCTGAAGTATTGTTATTATTTAAATAGACCGCTGTCGTTTCTTTTTTACAGGAAGAAAGAAACACGAAGCTCCCAAAAAAAATGAACAAGAATAGTTTGATTTTTCTTTCCATAAAATAAATTAATGTACGATTTGAATCAAAGAAATAAACTATACAATTAGCTACTTCCTTCATTAAACCTACAACATTCTAAGAAAGAAAAATCATTAGAAAAAAAGCTTACGGATATATCCACATGAAACTTAGAATATATACTAAGCTGTAACTAGGATTGATTCATAAAATCCGCTAGTAAACTATGAAAATGGTGCGTGCCTTGTTCACGATGCGTTGCATACCTTCCGTAATGGTAAAAACGAGAGCGTATCCCTTGTTGTACATATTGCACTACTTCTTCATCTTCTTGTTCTACACGCTCTAAGCCAGAGCCTGCGCCTGTATCTAGTTTGCTGGCGTCATAGACAAAGCTTAGGAAAGTGACTTTGGTATTGCCTGCATCTATCGGTGTAACAATATTCAATGACAAGCCCCATGGATAAAAATTAAACATCATATTCGGGAAGACCCAAAAATAATAAGCAGCAATATTTTTTCCTGCATCCACATGCCCTGCTGGCAATTCAAAACAATGCTCCGAAGATTTAGATGCGCCAATTTGTAAATTGGAATACTTAAAAATATCCGTCGTGTAATCTTTAAAATCTAAAAATGCATTTAATCCTGGATGCACAAATGGAATATGAAATCCCTCTAAATAATTTTCACAGTACAATGCCCAGTTCGCTTTAATATAATAATCACTTGTTCTACTTGGATCATGCACTAATTTGTCAATGGGCAAAAATCCAATACGCTCTTCCATCTCTTTAAAAAACAATTCAGGACCCAATCCTTTTTTAATTTGCGTAAACAACAAGGGTCCCCATTGGTACAAAGGCAAATCCTGTAAATGATTGTTCTCTGGAATAAAATTTTCTACTTCTTTGAACTCCGGCATGGAAATAAATTTTCCATCTAAATGAAAAGCCCTGCCATGGTATTTACAACGCAAATGTTTTAAGCCAGTACAAGGTTCATACACCATTAAATTACCACGATGCGTACATACATTCGACAAGCAATGTATTCCGCCTTCTGCATCTTTCGTAATCACCAAGGGCTCGTCGATATAATTTTCTAATAATCTAAATGGATGCGCGTCCCCCGCTTTGGGCACCATGCCTGTATGTCCAATATATTGCCAGCTAGGTGCAAAAATTTGCTCCTTGGCTTTTTCCAAACAAGCTGGATCTAAGTAAAAGCTCGTATCAATGGTTTTTGCCCTCGCAATATTGGGGTCAATGAAGAATTTAGACATAGTGTTCCTATTTACATGCCCCCTAAGATACAAAATCAAGCAGTATAATCGATTGGTAATGAAGCATCCCAAAATCAATAGCGCTCTAATCCATTCAACTCCATGGGCAACCCCTAGTAACCAGGGACTTAAAATAAAAATGAGGATAAATTCTTTGCCCATCTTGACAAAATACTAAATTATTTAGTTAATATTGCTAATAAATTTAGCCAAATGGAATTTCAAGAAGAAGCATATGAACAAAAGACCGGGTATACAGGGGCTAAAAAATACCAATCGGAGCAGATCGTACAAGCCAATGCCACCGGATTTGGTGCCGCATCGGACGATTTTATGGAAAGAGGGATTGACCTGAACGAACAGCTGATTCGCAACAAACCCGCTAGTTTTTTCTTTAGGGTCAATAGCGATGCCATGCTCGGTGCAGGGATTCATGTAGGAGATACTTTGATTGTGGACAGAAGCATCCAAGCCAAATCGGGCAATGTAGTAGTAGCGGTGTTGAATGGAGAGTTTTTAGTGCGCCGTTTACAAGTACAAGAACATAGCATTAGTTTGTTGCCAGAGAATAAAAAATATGGCAGTATTCAAGTGGCACAATTAGCAGACTATAGTACCTGGGGTGTCGTGACTTTTGTCATTCACGCATTGTAATCATTGCTGCGCTCAAATTATTTATACTTATTCTTAAAACCTTAAACGATGCAAGCCATTGTGGACTGCAATAGTTTTTACTGCTCCTGCGAAAGATTGTTTCAGCCGCAGTTACAGCACCGTCCGGTGATTGTGTTAAGTAACAATGACGGATGTATTGTATCGCGTACAGATGAAGCAAAGCAATTAGGCATCTCCATGGCTGTCCCCTATTTTCAGGCGAAGGACTTGATTGAAAAAAATGGCGTGACTACTTTTTCTTCTAACTATCATTTATATGGCGACCTCAGTTGGCGGGTGATGGAAACCATGAGAGCATTGCTACCACCGGGTCATGTAGAAGTGTATTCGGTGGATGAAGCTTTTATAGACCTCTCCCATCTCCCTACAGAAAGCATTCAATCTTTTTGTGTGGAACTCAAAAATAAAATTGAAACATGGACAGGCATTTCTGTTTCTATTGGTGCAGCACCCAATAAAGTATTGAGTAAAGTAGCCAACCGATTAGCGAAAAAAAATAAACTCAAAACCAATTGTATCGTTGTATTAGATACCACTAAAAAAATACAAGCCGCTTTACAACAAACACCTGTAGAAGATATTTGGGGCGTAGGATTTAGCTATAGTGAAAAACTAAAACTGTATGGCATCAATACGGCCTACTCCTTAAGTATCAAAGACCTTAGTTGGGGAAAACGCTTTTTAGGCGGTGTAGTGGGGATGCGTTTGATTAGAGAACTCAAAGGTTTTAAGAGCCATGCCATGCAAGCCCCAAGAACAGAAAAGAAAATGATTGCCACCACGCGGATGTTTGGACGCAACGTCACCGACTGGCAGGAAATAGAAGAAGCCCTGGCCACTTATACTACGCGCGCTGCAGAAAAATTAAGAAGGCAACATAGTGCAGCCACAGGCATCGCGGTATTCTTGCTCAAAAAAGCACCCATTCAATTGGATGCTGCCTATTATAATAGAGGTCGCCAAGTAAGCGGTTATACACAATTGGACAATCCCACCCAGAGTACCCCCGACCTGATTAAGGCGGTGGTGGCCATTGGCAAATCCATCTACGAAAAGGACGAGGTCTACAAAAAAGCCGGCGTGATCCTGAGTGGGTTCGTTCCCGATAGTGCCTTACAAACCAATCTATTCGTGGCACCTATTGATGGCAAGAAGAAAAAACTAATGCATGTTATTGATAATATGAATGCCGCTTACCGCAACGACGTGCTCAAATTTGGGACCAGCGGGACACAAAAAAACTGGAAAATGCGCAGCGAGAAAAGAAGTAAGCGCTTTACCACAAGATGGGAAGAACTATGCTTGGTAAAATGAGTAGCCTGCCTTATTTTTGCCCAATTTCACAATTATGAGCAATACCCTGCATTCTAACGAATCTATCCAATCGAAAAAGAAGAAAATCATTGTTTTAGGTAGTGGTCCAAACCGTATCGGACAAGGTATTGAATTTGACTATTGTTGTGTGCACGGATTGTTAGCCGTAAAAGAAGCGGGTTACGAAGCCATCATGGTCAACTGTAATCCCGAGACCGTGTCAACGGATTTTGACATGGCAGACAAATTATACTTCGAACCTGTTTACTGGGAACATATTTGGGAGATCATTGAACTAGAGCAACCAGAAGGGGTGATTGTTCAATTAGGTGGACAGACTGCATTAAAATTAGCGAAGCGTTTAACAGAGCGTGGCATCAAAATCATTGGCACTTCATTTGATAGTTTAGATATCGCAGAAGATAGAGGTCGCTTTAGTGACTTATTGAAAGAATTAAAAATTCCTTACCCACAATACGGAACTGCATACACTGCGGACGAAGCGATTGAAGTAGCGAATCAAGTAGGTTATCCTGTTTTAGTGCGTCCAAGCTATGTGATTGGTGGACAAAGAATGCGTATCGTGATCAACGACGCAGAAGTAGAAACTGCAGTAGTAGGCATCTTAAAACATATCCCTGATAATAAAATTTTGATCGACCACTTCTTAGATCGTTGTCAAGAAGCAGAAGTGGACGCGATTTTTGACGGAGAGACTTTTCATATTATGGGTGTGATGGAGCATATTGAACCAGCAGGGATTCATAGTGGAGATAGCAATGCGGTCTTACCTGCATTCAACCTAACTCCGTTGATTGTAGAGACCATGGAATTTTATAGCGAGAAGATTGCAAGAGCCTTAAACATTAGAGGCTTAATCAATATTCAGTTTGCCATTAAAGACGGAAATGTATTTGTGATTGAAGCCAATCCAAGAGCTTCAAGAACCACACCATTTATTGCAAAAGCATACCAAATACCTTATTTAAATATTGCGACTAAAGTGATGTTAGGTGCGGCTAAATTAACCGACTTCACCATGGAGAAAAAACTAGACGGCTACGCGATCAAAGAACCGGTATTTAGTTTTGATAAATTCCCAGGCGTGAACAAAGAATTAGGCCCAGAGATGAAGAGCACTGGAGAAGCCATCCGTTTCATTAAAGACTTACGCGATCCATATTTCAGAACACTCTACAAAGAGCGTTCAATGAACCTGAGCAGATAAAATAAATTAGCCCTTAAGAAAATTTAAGGGCTAATTTATTTTTTACGCTAATAATTTTTTCGGCACCCCCCATAAACGAGGGTGCCGATTTGCTTACATACCCTTAAGAAAAATTTAAGGGCTAATTTATTTTTTACGCTAATAATTTTTTGGGCACCCCCCATAAACGAGGGTGCCGATTTGCTTACACCCCCTTAAGAAAATTTAAGGGCTTTTTTATTGCTTCTTTATTAGTTGAGTACTTAAAAAGAAAAAGGATAGATAGAAAATAATACTAACTATCGACGAACATTCGAGCTTGCGAGCTGAGAGACGATGGTTAGGTATTTTTTCTATATACACTTGATATAGTATAAATACGAATCCCCCACCGAACATTTTAGCTGAGAGGTGGGGGATTTGTATTTATGCTATTTTATGTAAAATTAAAAGTTCGTTCCGTATTGATCCATTAAGTAAACGATCGCAGCCATATTCACTGCGCCTAATAACAATTCACGATGATTTACATTCTCAAACACATCTGTTTTAGCATGGTGTAAATCAAAATAACGTTGACTGTCTGGCACCAATCCAGCTAGTACAATCGAAGGATTTACCTTCTTTAAAGGACCAATATCAGCACCACCACCACCAGCAGTAATATCCGTTCCATAAGGCTTCAATAAGCTAGCCCATTGTTGGAACTTAGCAAACTGAGCAGGCGTTGTTGCACTAATGCCAATCGCTCTTGGCGTAAATCCACCAGCATCACTTTCAAGTGCAAAAACATGTTGTTCATTATTGGCCTTCGCTAATTCTGCGTATTTATTTCCACCACGCATCCCATTTTCTTCGTTCGCAAATAACACAAAACGAATGGTTCTTTTAGGCTTGTAGTTCAAGGCTTTCATGGTACGTAAAATTTCCATTGTCTGAACAATACCAGCACCATCATCGTGCGCACCTTCATTCACATCCCAACTATCAAGGTGACCACCAATGGTAATGATTTCATTCGGAAATACTGATCCTTTAATTTCAGCTACTACATTATTTTCATCTGCATCAGGCAAGAAGAAACCATAGGTCTGCATTTGCACACGCAATTGTTTGTTTCTAGATTGTGCCCATAATTTCTTTGCATCATTAGGTCCTAATGCCACTGCAGGGATTTTTGGATACGCTTCATCATACACCATGGTTCCAGTATGTGGTGCATTGTCAGGAGCGGTACTCAATGAATGGATCATCACACCCACTGCACCATACTTTGCTGCTCTACTAGCGCCAGATCTGCGATAAGCACCAGCTTCACCATATGACTTAAAGGTTTGAACATTTGTAGGATCAAACTGGCTATGGTAATACACAATCTTGCCTTTCACTTCGTCTTTTCTTTTTTCTAATTCATCGAAATTAGCCACAGCCAATAAATCTGCTTCTACCAAGCCGTTACTAGATAATGAATTACCCAATGCAAGTACTTCTAATTTATCTATCATTGGTTTACCATCTGCAGCTACTACGGCACTAAAATCTTTTCCTCCACGTTGCCAGTTCGGTGTTTTACAAGCCTGCATAAAAACCGCATCTGGCTTAAAGGATTCCATATGTCTCTTACCCCAAATTGCGGCATTTTGTTGTTGAGGAGAACCAGCCAAACGGCCACCAATTTTCTTGGTTAGTTCTCTTAATAAATCATAGGCTTTGCCATTTTTCATGATCTCGTCTGACATCATTTTAATAGTGGTACTGTCTGCCTTAGATTGCGCCTGAACCATCATAGGAAGGGCAAAAAGGAAAAGGAAAATTTTACGCATAGTCTGCTTGTTTTAACTTTCAAATAATTTATTAAATATAACTAAACTTTGTCGAATTTTTAGTTGTTCTTTGTAGTCACAATAGCGCAAAATGAAGATTGGAATTGTTTGTTATCCCACATTTGGTGGAAGTGGCGTGTTAGCCACAGAACTTGGAAAAGCCTTAGCAGAAAAAGGTCATGAGATACACTTTATTACCTACCAGCAACCGGTTCGTTTAAATAGTTTTCATGAAAATATATTTTACCACGAGGTAAGGGTACCCACCTACCCTTTATTTGATTATCCTCCCTATGAGTTAGCACTTGCTAGCACTATGGTGGATGTGATCTTAAACCACGACCTTGATTTGATTCACGCACACTATGCTATCCCGCATGCATCGGCAGCCTATACAGCTAAACAGATTGTGAAGCAAAAAACTGGAAGATCCGTTCCCGTGATCACGACTTTGCACGGAACAGATATCACTTTAGTGGGTCGCGATAAAACTTATGAGCCAGTAGTTACTTTTTCAATTAATGAAAGTGATGCCATTACTGCCGTATCAGAAAACCTAAAGCAAGAAACTTTAAAGCATTTTGAGATCCGCAAAGAGATTGAAGTCATTCATAATTTTGTGGACTTAAAAAGATTCAATAAAAAGCCATTGGCTGCGTTTAAAAAAGTCATCTCAGCACACGACGAAAAAATTGTGGTGCATGCCTCTAACTTTAGAAAAGTAAAAAGGATCGACGACGTGATGGAGATCTTTAAAAATATTCATGCCGCTACCCCCTCTAAATTATTGATGGTAGGTGACGGACCAGAACGTCCTGTGGCAGAGGATTTGGCAAGACAATATGGAATAGAAGCCGATGTGCGTTTCTTAGGCAAGCAAGAACAAATGGAAGATATTTTAGCAGTAAGTGATTTGTTCTTATTGCCTTCTGAATATGAAAGTTTTGGATTGGCTGCATTAGAAGCAATGGCTTCAAGTGTGGTTGTTGTAAGCTCCAATGCAGGTGGATTGGGCGAAATCAATATCGATGGAAAGACAGGTTACACTGCTAATGTAGGAGATGTTGCTACAATGAGTGCGAAAGCCATTGAACTATTGACAGATGATGCAAAATTGAAAACCTTCAAGCACAATGCATTAGAGCAAGCTAAATTATTTGACATCCATCACATCATTCCTATTTACGAAAAACTATACAGACGTTTTTGCAGAACAGGAGATTGTTAGATTGATTGATCAATACTTTCGTTTATTATTTGCACTGCCTTTGCTAATTCTTCCATCGTGATACTTAAGGGAGGAGCAATACGTATGCGATCTTCCGCAAACAAAAACCAATCTGTAATCACCCCATTGGCGACACAATTAGCTGCGATCTTTTTGGTTAATTCAGGTGTTGCAAATTGCAAAGACATCCAAAGCCCTTTATATTGTTTATTCAAAATAGCAGGATGTGTTAACGCCTCAAATAAGTATGCTTCCTTTGCCTTAACATCGTCCATCCATCCAGATTCAAGCAAGACTTCTAAACCTGCTTTTCCAGCAGCGCATGCTACAGGATTTCCGCCAAATGTAGTGATATGGCCTAATACAGGGTCATAGGTCAATGTACCCATCATGGCAGGGGAACTGATAAATGCGCCCAAAGGCAGTCCAGCACCCAATGCCTTACCAGTTAATAAAATATCTGGCACTACACCATATTGTTCAAATGCAAATAAGGTTCCTGTTCTTCCAAAACCAGATTGAATCTCGTCAAAGATCAATAAAGCACATAGCGCATCGCATTTAGCCCTAAGCGCTTTTAACCAATCTTCGGATGCGGGTGTTACCCCAGATTCTGCTTGCACAGGTTCTACTATGACACATGCCACATGGTGATCAATCAATGCAATATCCTCCATATTATTGTAGCGCAAATGAAACACATCGGGTAATAAAGGACGATAAGCATTTCTAAAATATTCATCCCCCATTACACTCAATGCACCCTGTGTACTCCCGTGATATGCCCCATTAAATGCAATGATCCTTGTACGCTTAGTAACACGCTTCGCTAATTTCATGGCCCCTTCTGTCGCTTCTGCCCCACTATTGGTAAAATAAATAGACTGTAAATTTTCTGGCAATAATGACAACAAAGCTTTGGCATATTGCACCTGTGGTGCTTGAATAAATTCACCATACACAATCACGTGCATGTATTGCTTAATCTGTTTTTCAATTGCCTCAATCACTTGGGGATGACTATGCCCGATATTGCAAACACTAAATCCTGCAATTAAATCGATATAGGCTTTACCTGCAGTATCTTGAATATATACGCCTGCTGCACGTTCGACTTCGAGCCCAATTGGCTTAGGTGAAGTCTGAGCTAAATACTGTAAAAAATATTGTCTATTGTTTAATCTGGACATTCGGTATAAATTGCAGTACAAAAGTCGCATTTTTATGGCAACCATACTACCAGTTAATGGAAAAGAACCTCAAATAGGTGAAAATTGTTTTATCGCTCCTAACGCTACCATTGTAGGCGAAGTCAGTATGGGGGCAGATTGTTCTGTATGGTTCAATGCCGTGATTCGAGGAGATGTACATTTTATTAAAATGGGGGACAAGGTCAATATCCAAGACGGTGCCATTATTCATTGTACCTACCAAAAACACCCCACCACCATTGGAAACAATGTTTCTATTGGCCACAATGCGATGGTGCATGGCTGTACCATTCATGACAATGTTTTAATTGGTATGGGAAGCATCGTAATGGACGCCTGCGTGGTGCACTCCAATGCAATCATTGCTGCTGGTGCGGTTGTATTGGAAGGAACGGTTGTGGAGGCTGGGAGTATTTATGCTGGCGTACCAGCAAAAAAAGTAAAGATGGTCTCCGAGGAATTAATTCATGGAGAGATCAATCGTATCTCTAATAATTATGTAAAATACGCTTCTTGGTTTAGCGAGTACAATGAAGCACCAAAAAGGACAACTAATGATGTAAAGCCGGGAACGATCTAATATTTTTTTTCTTCTATCCCATGCCATAGGTCCACATAACTAAAAAAGCGCGCTTCAGAAATGAGTCCTTTCTCTACGGCTGCTTTTACAGCACAGCCTGGCTCGTTAATATGTTGGCAATTATTGAATTGGCATCCTTCCATTCTTGCCCTCATTTCTGGAAAATATTGTGCCAACTCTTCTTTCGCTAAATTCACTAAACCCAATTCACGCATACCCGGCGTGTCAATTACAGCGCCACCTCCAGGGTAATCATACATTTGTGCAAAAGTGGTGGTATGCATCCCCTTTCCACTCCATCCGCTTACTTCTTGGGTATTTAAATCTAAGTCTGGAAATAGATAATTGATTAAAGAAGATTTACCTACCCCACTATGTCCACTCACCAATGTTGTTTTGTTTTTTAACAATGCATCCAATGGTTCAAGACCTATCTTTTGTTCGATACTAATGAGCAATACTTTGTATCCCACCGCCTCGTACATTGCCTCGAGTTCAGCATATCTTTCCAACTCTTCTTCCCCATACAAATCGGCTTTGTTGAACACTATGATCGCAGGAATATGAAAAGCTTCACAAGAGACCAAAAATCGGTCGATAAATCCCTGAGATGTTTTAGGAGATTTTAAGGTAGCCAACAAGATGGACTGATCCATATTGGAAGCAATAATATGTTGCTGCCTTTTATTATGCGGAGATTGCCTAGCCACATAATTGTCTCTCTCAATAATATGGTGGATCATCACAGCCTGTTCTGCATCGGTTTCCATTTCACAATCTACCCAGTCGCCCACCGCAATTGGATTGGTAGATGTAATGGCATCCAATTTAATCACACCCTTAATACGGGCTTGACAAAATTGGCCATTTTCCAGCTTTAAGCTGTACCAACTACCGGTAGATTTATAGATCCTTGCTTTCATGAAAAACGAAGATAATCAAAGCATCCACAAAATCAATATCTTTGCGGTATGAGTCAATATGAACACGACAAAATAGTACCTTTCGCAGAGAGTAATGCGGACAAAAAAGACCAGGTGGCAACCATGTTTGATCATATTGCAAAGCGATATGATTTTTTAAACCGCTTTTTAAGCTTAGGTATTGACCAAGGCTGGCGTAAAAAAGCCATTGCGCATTTTGGAAAGCAAAAAATAAACCATTTATTAGACATCGCTACCGGAACTGCTGATATGGCATTGATGGCAGATAAAACGATTTCCCCAGTAAAAATTACTGGAATCGATATTTCTGAAGGCATGATGCAATACGGCAGAATTAAAATAGCAGATAAGGGATTAAGCGATCGTATTCAATTGATCACAGGCGATAGTACTGCTATTCCATTCGACGACCAGGTTTTCGATGCAGCGATGGTGGCTTTTGGGGTACGCAATTTTGCCAATCTAGAAAAAGGATTAAGTGAAATTTATAGGGTCTTACAACCAGGAAGCAAATTGGTGATCCTTGAATTCTCCCAACCAAGTAGTTTTTGGTTCAAACCTATCTATCAGTTTTATATGAACTGGGTTACCCCAACAATTGGTAAAATATTTTCCGGCAACAGAGCAGCGTATCAATATTTAAATGACAGTGTCATTGCTTTCCCAGAAGGTGAAGCTTTTTTAAACATATTTAAGCAGGTTGGATTCAAAGAAGTCATTCAAAAAAAATTAACATTAGGCATATGCAGTATTTATTGCGGAATAAAATAGGATTACTCATTTTAAGCATCTGCTTTAGCAGTGCTGCATCAGCACAAAAAGATGAAGTATTTCAGCCAGACCACGATGAGCTACCTTATTATTTTGGAATGAGTATTGGCTTTAGCAATAACTACCTCGCTTTCAATAGAGCGAATCGTTTTTTACCTACCAATAGTTTAGATCCAAAAAGTATTATCGAAATCAATCCAATCAATAATCTTTACTACAATCTTGGCTTAGTGGGCACTTTAAGATTAACGAAGCATGTGTTGTTAAGAGCTAACCCTACTTTGTTGATTGTGGGTACAAAAAATGTGATTGATTTTAAAATCAAATCCACACCCACTGTATCCCAAAAATTAAATGTGTCTTCAAGCATTATTCACTTGCCAGTGGCATTGAAATTTCAATCAGACAGGTACAATGGTTTTAGACATGCCAATTTAATGCGTCATTATTTATTGGTGGGCGGAAAATTTGACTTTGATTTAGCAAGCAATAAAGCAGGAAAAATTACTTCTCCCACTGGATCAATTGTAAGCGGGTCTTACCCAAGCGTACTAAGTGGATCAGATATGGGCGCAGAGATTGGATTGGGATTGAGTTTTTACCTAAGGTATGCGACCATTTCACCAGAAGTTAAATTTAGTTATGGCCTAAAGGATTTACATAAATTAAGTTCCACTTATCCTTTAATGAATAACCTAGACAAAGTGACTTCAAATTTTGTCTATTTTACAATACATATAGAAAACTAAAATAGCGACCATGTCTAATTACTTGATCAAAAACACCACCGTAGTCAATGAAGGTCAACGCTTTGTTAGCGATGTATTGATCAAAGACGGAAGGATTGAAAAAATTGCAAGTAATATTGAGCCGAAATTTGCAGTGCAAGAAATAGATGGCACAGGGCAATTCCTTTTACCTGGCGCAATAGACGATCAAGTCCATTTTAGAGAGCCTGGATTGACGCATAAAGCCAATATCTATACAGAAGCAAAAGCGGCTGTAGCTGGGGGCGTGACCAGCTTTATGGAAATGCCCAATACCAATCCCCCTGTTTTCACACAAGCACTTTTAGAAGATAAATACCAAATTGCAGCTGCCAATTCTTTGGCTAACTATTCTTTTTTCATGGGCACTTCTCAGGACAATGCAGAAGAAGTATTAAAAACCAATGCAAAGAAAAATGAAGTTTGTGGCGTTAAAATATTTATGGGCTCGTCTACAGGAAATTTATTAGTAGACAATCCTATTGTATTAGAACGCATTTTCGAAGGATCTGAATTATTGATTGCTACCCATTGTGAAGAAGAAGCCATCATTAAAAAAAATAAAGCAATATTAGAAGCAAGCAAAGCCATTTTAGAACCAAGTGATCATCCTATCATCAGAGATGTGGATGCTTGTTTTGAATCTTCCTTTAAAGCCATCCAATTGGCAAAAAAGTTTGACACCAGATTGCACATATTACATATAAGTACTGCTAAAGAATTGCAATTATTTTCCAATCTTAAACCATTGGCAGAAAAACGTATCACAGCAGAAGTCTGTGTGCATCACTTACATTTTACAGCAGACGACTATGCTACTAAAGGCAATTTAATTAAATGTAACCCAGCAATTAAAGCAGCAGATAACAGAACTGCTTTATGGGAAGGCTTATTGAATGACCAATTAGATGTAATTGCCACCGACCACGCTCCACATACCTGGGAAGAAAAACAAGAAGCCTATGCACATGCACATGCTGGCTTACCCTTAGTGCAACATAGTGTTTTATTGATGTTGAAATATGTACAAGAAGGTAAATTAAGCATGGAGAAAATGGTAGAAAAAATGAGTCATGCAGTAGCTACTTGTTTCCAGATTAAAGAAAGAGGCTTTATTAGAGAAGGTTATTTTGCAGATTTGGTTTTAGTAAAAGAAGCCCCCTACACTATTACAAAGGAAAATATTTTATACAAATGCGGATGGAGTCCTTTGGAAGGCACGCAATTCCCCTACAGCATTCAATCTACTTTTGTCAACGGGCACCTTGTTTATCATCAAGGCCAGTTCAATGAAGCAGAAAAAGGAAGTAGAATGCAGTTTACAAGAAGCTAAATGCAGGTAGACAAAACCACCATACAAGATATTGGACTATTGGATGACTATGAATCCAAGGGACTGGCGAGTCATTTAGACTTTTGCAAAACCAATGGCGGGAAAATACAATGGATCCAATTTGCCACACATCCTCTTGGCACACTCCATGCCATTGAATACAGACAAGCTGCCCTTGAAATCTTTTTACAACATAAAGATTTTTTGGACCAAATGAAAATTTCCAATGGCACTTGCTTGGTGATAGACCAATTTTACAGCACAGGATTCAAGCACATCCCTAAACAAATTAGTCTGCCTGGCGCTTATTGGTATCAACTTTGGAATAAAACAGACTATGCGTTGATTGCCTATTCTGTTCAGCACTTAGTTTCATTTGTACAATCATTGAATCAATGGGTAAAACAATTCGAAGCCTACCAGGACTCGCATATACTGAACAGTTTAAAAGAACCGATTAAACAATATGTTTCAAATTTGGATTGCCTCCATGTCGATCTCAATACGATCAAAAAAAATCCTCAAGCCATTTTAGCATTAGGTTATTTTTTTAATTACCAATACAAGACAGAAATTAGACTACTTCAAAAGCAATTCTATCTGATAGACGCCTATTATAGTATGGCATCTGCGATGCAACATTATGCATTCACCTTTCCAACATGGGTGGAGCAATCCAGCCCCATGATTGAATTTGAGGGCGCAGTACATCCGCTCGTGCCCCATGCTATTGGCAATGATTTAAGTTTAACAGAAGCAAAACGTTTTTTATTTTTAACCGGCGCGAACATGGCTGGCAAAAGTACATTCATCAAAACTGTTGGCATACTGGCTTACCTGGCACATATTGGAATGGGTGTGCCTGCAAAAAAATGCAAGCTTACCTTATTGGATGGACTCATCACTAACCTTACCACTTCCGATAATGTACTCAAGGGTGAAAGTTATTTTTATAACGAAGTGCAACGCATTAAACACACTTTGTCACAGGTAATGGATGGAAAAAAATACCTGATCCTCATTGATGAATTATTTAAAGGCACCAACATTATTGATGCAATGAAATGCAGTACAAAAGTGATTGAGGGTCTACAAGCCCTAAAACAATCCTTATGTATCTTGTCTACACATCTTTATGAAATCAGTGAACCCTTAAAGGCTTATTCGCATATCCAATTTTGCTATTTTGAAACCTCCGTCACCAACAAAGCACTTGTTTTCAATTACACTTTAAAAGAAGGTGTCAGCCAGGACAGACTCGGCTACCTCATTTTAGAAAGAGAGGGCGTAGTTGATTTAATTGAACGTATAAATACTTAAATACGGATTCAATAATTGAGTAGTTTTCAAAGAAACATGCTCGTTAAAACAATTGGCGCCTCTCTTTATGGGATGAACGCAATCGGAATTCAAGTAGAAGTGAATATCAGTATGGGGCAGGGCTATTGTATTGTTGGCCTTCCTGATACTGCAGTCAAAGAAAGTTTACACAGAACAGAAATTGCCATTAAAGCCAATGGATTTCATATGCCAAGGACTAAATTGGTCATTAATTTAGCACCAGCAGATATCAAAAAAACGGGTCCAGCTTTTGACCTTCCCATTGCCATTGGCATCCTCGCCGCATCGGATCAGCTCCTTCAGTCCAATGTTTTATCCCAATATTTAATGATGGGTGAATTAAGTTTAAATGGAGCACTACAGCCTATCAAAGGGGTATTAGCAATGGCTATTTATGCAAAAGAAGCAGGACTAGATGGATTGATCGTACCCAAAATAAATGCACCTGAAGCAGCACTTATTGAAGGACTAAAAGTATTTGCTTTTGACCACCTCACAGAAGTCACTCAGTTTTGTAACCATCCTGATGCATTTTCCCCTTACCAACCAGCAGCATCCACCAATTCCCCAATTCATAATGCGTTTGACCTTGACTTTGCGATGATCAAAGGGCAATATCAAGCAAAAAGGGCCATTGAGATTGCCGCTGCAGGTGGACACAATTTAATCATGGTGGGTCCGCCAGGTGCAGGTAAAACAATGTTGGCAAAAACGAGCATAAGCATCTTACCAGAAATGAGCCTCACCGAAACATTGGAAACGAGTAAAGTATATAGTTTGATTGGGAAATTACCCACCATGTCTTCGCTCATGCATTCCCGACCTTTCAGGAATCCGCACCATTCTCTATCTTCAATTGCATTGGTTGGAGGCGGCGCCATACCTCAGCCTGGAGAAATATCAATGGCCCATAACGGTGTGTTGTTTTTAGATGAGTTACCTGAGTTTAGCAGAGCAACCATTGAAATATTACGTCAACCCATGGAAGCTGGGATGGTTAGCATCTCAAGAGCAAGACAAACTGTTGAGTTTCCCAGTAGATTTATGCTATTTGCCTCCATGAACCCCTGCCCCTGTGGTTATTTTAATCATCCACATAAAGCGTGCACCTGCAGCCCAAGTAGCATACAAAAATACTTGCATAAAATATCTGGACCATTGTTGGACAGAATCGATTTGCAAATTGAAGTAGTGCCTGTTCGTTACGAAGAACTAACCAACCAAGCAAGTATGGAGGATTCTGCAGCCATCAGGGAAAGAGTGATTCAAGCAAGAGCAATACAGACGAGTCGTTATAGCAACAGGCCAGAGATCAATACAAATGCGCAGATGCAAGCAACAGACTTAAAAAATTGGGCACCAATAGATATGGAATCCAGCCTACTTTTAAAAATGGCGATGGAAAAATTCCATCTTAGCGCAAGGGCCCATGATAGGATTATTAAAGTGGCTAGGACCATTGCCGATTTGGAAGGTTTGAAAAACATTCAAAATCAACATATTAGTGAAGCCATACAATATAGAACTTTAGACAGAGCCGGCTGGGGGCAATCTTTTTAATATTGTCCAGTAGTCAACATTACAAGTGTACATGCTTCAAGTGTAGCAATACCAGCCGCTTTAGCCATTCCTGCTAATATAGGATTCTCTGTACCTGGATTAAAAATGATTCGTTTTGGCGCTAATGCAATAATCTGGTCATAGTATGCTTCCTGTGCCTGTGGCCCTAAATACAATGTCAAAGTATCAATGGAACCTTTACTAGGCCAGTCTTGTACAATGGGTAGAGATTGAATCATTCCATTTTTTATTCCAAAAGGATAAACAGCATATCCTTTTTGGGACAACATCACTGTAGCCATATAACTATATCTTTCCGGATTGGGAGATGCCCCTAAAACC
>JACCEA012184914.1_pt1 | contig 87624 bp, 86 predicted proteins | sample 7449851 | NCBI WGS metagenome assembly JACCEA01 (sample SAMN15323453, study PRJNA562643) | freshwater metagenome | isolation source: river surface water | place: USA:Blue River Watershed | collected 2017-08-18 | reverse complement strand
GCACCTTTTAGCTCATCATCCTTTTCTTGGTTTTGGAAACCGTATCTATAACTATCCATCGAAATCGTCCTACCATCCAACTGCACCCCAAACGGTGAATAATCAGCTATGTTTCGTATAGGAACACAATAAGAAACAAAACCGCTATAACTTATACCAGCAAAAGGATTCAATGTTTTGATATGTGAAATTTTGTTCAAAATATCTTTTCTTAAAAATGGAATTTAAACATGATTTTCAAAAGAATTAATTACTCATAAAGTTTTAATTATCAATAGATAATGCTTTAAATAAGATTAAATATGTAATCAAAATGACTTAAAACAATTCTGCTTTGAAATTACATTTAATTTTTCTTTTTGAGAAATTTCAGGGTTAATTTCAGTGTTTACCCTTACAAAATTAGGTGTAAATACCTTATAGATTTTATCCCGAAAACGGCATGAATTATTTGTAATAAACAGGTTCAAAGTCACTACTATTTTTAAAATAATAAAATCAAAAAATGATTCAATGATAACTCAATTTTTTGGGTATACCTCTACCCTACTTTTAATTAATTTCGTTTCATCAATAATTTAGTTTTCATTCCTAAAAGCATGCTGAAGTTTTGAGGATTAAGAACCTGGGAATAATTATGATTAATTGTTTAGTTCAACAACTCAACTATTCAAAGAAAGTATCAAAAATATATTTTTGAAAATACTTAATTGTTTTTTTGAAAATACTTATTGGTCTGTTTAAAATTAAAGAAAAGCTATTTATGATCTAGAACTTTAAAAAGTTTAAATCTAAAGAAATATTTATAAATCTTGAGCCACAATTAATATCATTCTTAAACTATAAAAAGGCTATTACTGAAATAATTATCAAGCCATAGGATAGAAACAGAAACAAACTTGCTATAACTTATACAAGCAAAAGGATTCAATTATTTATTAAGTTTTTCATAAATGATTTCGCTGTTCAAAAATTATTTTTTTACACAAATAAATTCAAATAATAATCAACACTATTTAAACGATATTTGTATCAGCAAGTCGCTCAATATCCTCCCTTAATTGGTTCGATACTTCTGACCTCGAGCCCACTACTAAAGTGCTTCTCAAATGAGAGGCACTTTTTGATTAATTATCTTTTTATTTACTACTCTTATTTACCAAAAAAAAAGATAATTCAAAAATGCAAACCATATTCCTTATTTTTTTTTGTTAAGATTATTTTTAAATTCTTCTGCGATAATGGATATAAAAATTAAGCCAATAAACGATCGGCTATTATTGATATTGATTTTAACAAATGTATTAGTTATTTATCTCCATTCATTTGATAGTTTTAAGCATTATTATTATTTCTTCTATATACTAGATGTTTTCTTTACCCTCATTTTTATGTGGGAGATAAGCATTAATGTGTCTCAATCTTCAGGAAAGACTCTCGTTAAAAAATTAAACATTTCCATATTGACAAATGGAATAAAATTGATTTTTATTCAGTTCTATTTTCAATATTTGTTACCGACAATTGTTCGTTTTAATGGGTAAGTCGATATTTTAATTTAGAAAATCTTGTCCATTATCATTTACATAATCAATTATTCCTTTTATTCCTTGTTTAACCAATTCTTTATTGGATTCACTTAAAAAACTCTTTTTTAAACTTAGTTCCTTGTTTATCAATATTAGCCCAAATATTTGTCAGTTTTGAAACAACCCATTTTTTAGATTTTTAAGTTTGGTTGTCTTTAAGTTGCCAATTTTTCGTAGTTGCTTTTAGTGGCAGTTTTTAGAATATATCAATTCCAATTTGTTTTCTAAATTCTATGTTTATCGAATATTGTTCTTCAATTAGTATATTGTTTCGAACGTTTTTCAATATTTTTTCCTTCCTTTGACCATAAACAAGGATAAAAGGTAAATACTGAGTTTTCTTCCAAATTTTGAACATCTTTTCTCCAATTTTTCTATATGTAACCTTTGTAAAACTTTTTTAGTTTGCGATTAAAACAAAAGTTCAAAAATTCAGAATATGATAGTTTAAGTGGTTCATATTCTAAATTGTCAGGTGAAAAATAATAAACCTTTCCAATATCCATCCCAAGTCCGCCACCATTCGGTATGAAAAATCCACCAATTGCATCGTCTGAAATTAACAAAAAAACTGGGGGTTTCTCCTAGCTCATTATATCCTTTTCCTTTATTCCAGTCAGGTGAATTTCTATTAACTTTATGTTTTCCGATCCCAAAATTCTTATCCATCCATTGTCAATTAATCATTTAATTATAGGTGTATGTTTTTTAAAATAGCCTTTAATTTGTATATCAATGTACTACGTCAATTTCCAAAATAAATTTAAAAACTGAATTTTAATAACTAAATAATTTAAAATTACAAAAGCGATAATAAACGAATTAAAATCAATTAAACCCGATTGATTATTGAAATAAAACCTATATCAATTATCCTACCCAAACCATAGATAGAAATTCAAATTAAACGCTCAAACCTAAACTGTAAGAAAAGAGTAACTAAACCCAAACCACTCATCGCGTTAGGGATAGCAGCGGCATCCTCCGACTAGGCAAAATGAGAGCAGAGAAAGAGCGCGTTGAATATGAGTGAGAGAGAATAAGTCGGAGATAGAGCGAAAAGCCAGACCCTGACAAAATTGTTGAGGCACGAAACTATTTTCGTCGGGGGAACGCCCAAAAAAAACAAAGACCAAAACAATAATTCTAATTAAATTTAGGCCATGAATTTTGAAATTAAAGCTTTTGATTCCCTTTCGCTCCATGAATTCCACGATTTAGTTGCACTACGAATCCAAGTTTTTGTAATCGAACAAAATTGTCCGTACCAAGATTTGGATGGCAAAGACAAGAAATCTTTTCACCTCATTGGACGAGATAACGATGGCGTAATCAAGGCCACAGCTCGCATTTTACCTGCTGGAATTTCCTATCCCGAAGTTGCAATTGGTCGAGTTGTTATCGATCCAAGCGAACGGGGAACTGGCGCTGGTCATTCGTTAATGAAGGCTTGTATGGATTTTATTAAAAACCTATATGGTTCAGTAGCAGTAAAGCTTTCAGCTCAAAAACACCTCAAAAATTTTTATATGCACCATCAATTTGTTTCAACTGGAAAAGAATACCTGGAAGATGGAATTCCTCACGTTGAAATGCTTTATTTACCCAAAAATTAAATTATGAAAAAAGTAATTTTCGCTTCATCAATTGCCTTAATTCTTGCTGCTTGCGGAACTAAAAAGACAAATGAATTTACAACTATCAATGTTGAATACCTCGACAAATCAGTAAAACCACAGGAAGATTTTTTCCAATTTGCTAACGGAACATGGATAAAAAACAATCAAATTCCTGCGTCTGAATCGCGTTGGGGAAGTTTCAATGAATTGGAGCAAAACAACAAAGCGAAATTGACAACAATCTTAGAAGAAGCAAAGAAAAATCCAGGAACGAAAGGTTCTCAAAATCAGATTTTAGGTGATTATTACGCGGCATATATGAATATGGAATTGCGTAATTCACAAGGAATGCGTGGCCTTGAAGCGGAGTTTAATCGCGTGAATTCATTAAAAAGTAAAGATCAATTGGTTGAAATCATTGCCGAACATCACAAAGATGGAATCGGTACGCTATTCGGTTTTGGCGTTGGTCAAGATTTAAAAAACGTGGACAACAATATTTTGTACCTCGGACAAGGTGGAATTGGTTTGCCAAACAAAGAATATTACACAAGTGAAAACAAAAAAGAACTATTAGCAGCTTACAAGAAACACGTTGCAACTTCCCTTCAATTATCTGGAAAAGAAACGGCACAAGCAGAAAAATCCGCTGAAAACGTATTGAAAATCGAAACGATGCTTGCGGAACAAATGATGAGTCCGGCGGAAATGCGTATCCCTGAAAAGACGTACAATAAGCTATCAACAAAAGAAACGACAGCACTTTTTGGGAATTTTGACTTCCGCTATTATATGACAAAAGTGGGTTGTCAATCTCCTGATTCAATGGTTGTTGGGAATATTGCTTTCGTTAAAAATGTAGCTTCAATGGTTGAAAATTTAAGCCTTGAAGAATGGAAAGATTACATTTATTGGAACTTAGTGAATCACTACGCTGGGCATTTGAACGAATCATTTGTGAACTTAAACTTTGACTTTTATGGAAAAACATTGAGTGGAAAAAAAGAACGCAAACCAATGAATGAAAGCGCAATTGATGAAATTACACGTATGGAGTTTTCAGAATTATTGGGTAAAGCATTTGTGGAAAAACATTTCTCAAAAGAAGCTCGTGACCGCGTTAATAAGATGGTTGACAATTTATTAGCTGTTTTCAAAGAACGCATTCAAAACTTGGATTGGATGTCAACAGAAACGAAAAAAGAGGCGTTGAATAAATTGACTTCTATCGGAAGAAAGTTAGGTTACCCCGAGCAATGGGAAGATTTTTCGATGTTGAACTTTACAGCAACTAATTACCTTGAAAACATTAAAGAAATCAATCGCTTTTCGGTGAAAAAGAATTTCAGCGAATTATCAAAACCAGTTGACAAAAAGAAATGGGGAATGCCAGCACACATGGTGAATGCCTATTATCATCCATTATTGAACGAAATCGCTTTCCCTGCTGGGATTATGCAAGCACCTTTCTTCGATGAAAAAGCGGAAGACGCTGTTAACTATGGTCGTATTGGAATGGTGATAGGTCATGAGTTTACTCACGGTTTCGACGATATGGGTTCTAAATTTGCTGCTGATGGTTCGTTCAAAAATTGGTGGACGGAAGAAGATCGTAAACTATTTGAAGAAAAAACAAAAATCTTAGGGGAAACGTTTTCTGCTTACTGTCCAATTGAAGGTCATTGTGTAAATCCTGATTTGACGATGGGTGAAAATATTGCTGACTTAGGAGGATTGACAATGGCTTATTATGCTTACACTTTAACGGATGAATTCAAGAAAAATGAATTGCGCGAAGGATTTACACCAAGCCAACGTTTCTTTATTGCTTATGCACAACTTTGGAAAATAAAATATACAGACGAAGAAATGAAAAACAGAATCGCAAACGACCCACACTCTCCGGGAATGTATCGGGTAAACGGTCCACTTCAAAATTGCGATGAGTTCTTCAAAAGCTTTGATGTGAAAGAAGGTTCAAAAATGCGAAATAGCACGAAAAAAGTAGCTAGAATCTGGTAGGGTAATTTAAAATTGCAGATTGGAAAATTGCAGATTGCAGATTGAGGAATTATAAATTGCAGATTGGAAAATTGCAGATTGCAGATTAAGGAATTATAAATTGCAGATTGGAAAATAATTTAATTTGTAATCTGTCAATTTGCAATCTGTCAATTTGCAATCTGTAATCCATATTCCTACTCCCACCCACGCAACTCAATACACGCGCGGATAAATTTTAAGTTTAAGTCGATTTGTGATTCGTTGATACTTACGTTTATAGCACTTTTATAGCTTGATATCGCATTTTCTAATTGGCCTTTGTGTTGGTAAAGCATTCCGTAATAGAAATAAATATCTGCATCTTCTCGATTGATAAGCTTTTTAGAACTTTCCAAAAGACCTTCTGCTTCATCAAAACGTTGCGCTTTAATCAAAATCAATGCATATTGTGTGTAAGTTGGAAAGTACTCTGGATCAGCTTTTAAAGCACGGATATAAAAATCTTCTGCTTCGTCATTTCGCCAAAAATTATAGGCCATTTTTCCTAATTCATACAAAGGTTCAGCTTGCGATGGATGTAAGATAACTAACTCATTCAACCTTGCAATGGCACGTTCGTAGTACGCGCTTTTAATATCATTTTGCACAAGGAAAATTTCTTCCTTGAACTTTGCTAATTCTACAGAAAATGGATTCATATTTTTTTTGTCGAAAATAAGAAAATTGGTTTGTATTTAGAAAATGATGGAGGAAAAATCCAAGAAATTCAAGGGCGATTAATGTTCGCTATCGTTCACAAACTAGTTCTCACATCGAAAAAATTCTTGGTTAAAAACATGATGAATTAGTATAAATTATAAGTTGATGGCTATTTCTTCAGTAAACCGAGTGATTTTTTAAAAACGTCATTTTATAAGTAAAATGGAATTACTCCAATCCCCTCCTCCATTTTCAACACAATTCCGTAATAATTGAAATCTTTGGATGTTGGTTTTTCGGCTTCAATCATATTTAGAATGCAATCTTTTTGAGGAATGGGCTCAAAATAAAGAGAAAAAAATTGCCAATCTTCAGTTGATTTAAAGTTGGTGCGTTTAGGTGCAATAGGAATTCCATCTGCATTTTTCAAACTGAATTTATCTGTCACACCTTCGATTTGCAAAAAAGTATTGGGAGAAATTTTAATCCATCCACCTTTTTTGTAATACCAAGGTGTTGTGTATCCAAAATCAATGCGAGTAAATTCTTTTGATAACAGCACACGTAAAACTTTTGGGTTTTGTTTCGGGGTATCAAGTTTTGGTATTTCAAAAAGCAATGAAGTATTTTTATCTGCCATTTTATCTAAGATTTTCGGTGAATTCAATAAACCAAAGTGGTCCGAGTATTTCAACATGATATCCATGTGACAAGAACAAACGCGTCAGTTCAATAGTTGGAATTAGCTGAAAAGTTACGATGGAATATCCGTCAGGTTCTTTTTGTATTTTCTGACTTTCATGAATCGGATAGGCTTCAAAATAGTTGGTCGCCAAATCACTTAATCGAATTTTAATGCATTGCTTTTTCTGATTTGGAATGGGGAAAACACCATAATAATCATTCGCTTCTTGTTCAATTATCGCTTTTTCAACTTTAATAAATTTTTTCCTCAATTGAATTGGGGCAAAAACACGATCCATTCCAAATGTACGAACTTCTTTATGTTGTTCGGAATATCCTATAATGTACCATTTGTTTTCAAATTCTTTTATTAAAAAAGGATGAATCGTAATTGCGTTAAAATTCCTTTTTTTGTAGTTATAGTGTACAAAAGAAATCGGCGTTTTTGTTGAACAAGCAGAATAGAACAAATCAAAATGCTCAAATCCTCTTGACTTTGGCGGAGTCATCGTTTGTAGATAGGATTGTTTCTTTGTTCCATCGGGGAATTCTTCTAAGATAGTTGAAAGAATTTTCTCCATCGCATTATTAAACTTTACACTCACACGGGAACCACCAATACTACGAATCAAATCTATGGATTCCTTTATGGCATAAACATCCGAATCAGTCAATGAAACACCACCTAAAACAAAATCAGCATCTAAATATTCATAGCCTTTATAAATTTTATTGTATGAAATTGGAGCATCAAAACCACTTGGCTGGGGTTCGCGCATGTGTTCGATATCCTTTTTTATGGTTTCAGTTGAGAGTTTTTCTAAATCTAGTTTTTCCTTACAAATATCAGTTATTTCTTCCAGCGTTGGATACTTTCGCATATTATTTCGAAGTATCATATCTATTACCTTGTAGCGTTTGAAAGCATTTTTATTTATCGGCATTTCTGACTGTATTTAGGTTCAATGGAGCATATATTTTTACTAAAGTTAAGATTATTTTTTAACTAGGTATATTGAGTACCGAGTGACCTATTTCCTTTGTCCCATAAATTAAAAAATATGGAAGTAAAAATTGAAAAACAGATTGAAGTTGAACGCGAAACGAAAACTTCAACAAAAATTAAATTGTACAATCCGGAAGCATTGGATCACAATGTAGACCATCGGATGAAAAGCGTTGAAATCACTGATGAATACACACGAATTGATTTTATTTACCGGTCTTCAATGATCTATTCTAACGGAGGTTGGATACAAATGGAACGAGACGCCTACATTTCTCCTGTGGGTTCAAGCATGAAATACAGACTTATCCGTGCTATTGGAATTCCGATTGCTCCTATCAAACATTATTTTAAAAGACAAGGTGAATATCATACCTATTCGCTTATTTTTCCTGCTATGCCAACTGGAACAACAAAGATTAACATCATTGAGAAAGAAGCTCCTAGAACTTATTTTAATTTTTACGGCATTGATTTCTCAAAATGGATGACCGTTCCGCACCCAATGGATGTTACAAAATCTAAAAATTAATAGATGAAAACGAAAAATCAATATTCAAAGGTAGAAATACTAAAGATGTATGCTGCCTGTTGGAATTCTTTGGATTCAAGCAAACTCAAGAATCTTTTACATGAAACAGTTGAATATAATTCGATGTGGGTACTAGAAACCATTGTTGGAAAACAAGCGTTTATAGACTATTTCAGCGGTAAGTTAAACACCTTAAAACTTCAAAAAGCGAACACCCAACTAGAAGCTAAACTTTCTATGTCTTCGGAATGGACAAGTCATGTTCTAGTGCCTTGTTTGGTTATTACCCAACAATTTCAAAATGGCACAACGCAAAAGGTGAGCCTGTTTATTGAAGTGGAGAATGGATTGATTACGCACATCAATCTGTGCGATATGAATTATATGTTTTTTGAATTTAACCTTAATTAAAAACCAATTATGAATTACTTATTAGAAAAAAAAGAAATCCTTGAAATTAAATTGAAATTGACTTCCATATTAATAGAAAAGAAAGAATGCATTCGAAACCAACAGTATGAAAAGGTGGCCGATTTGAGAGATGAAGAAAAAGAATTACTTCAACAATTGGATGATAAAAACAAAGAATTCATCGAATACCAAAAAATTTTTGAGGAGAAGTTTCATACTGTAGAAGACCGATATCTATTTTTATCCTTGCTCAATGAAATCAGTATATACTACACGCCTTATAAGCAACATGAGGAAACCATTGCTGATTTCTATTCTAAATTACGAGAAAATTACAACAAGTTAATCCAACTAAAAGATGAACTTTCCAAACAACACCAATTCAAAGAAGCAAACCAAGTTAGAAATGACCTTTTAGATATTGGTCGATTTTTAAGCCAAGAGAAATGGTGTGGGAAGAGATAAAATGTTTTGAGGAATTGCTTTCGTACCACTAAAAAATAATACAACTTTAACTCATAACTCGAATAAAAATCTCAATTTGAGTTATAAGTAATTTTGCCATTCTTTTTGCTTGACTAAAAAGAATCCGCAGTAGCAGCGAAGCTAAAACCTTGAAATTCAAAGCCGATTATTGTTCGCTATCGTTCACAAACTAGTTCTCACATCGTAATTAATTTCATTCGCCAAGGCTCACCAGCGAATCAAAAATCAATCATCAAAAATCAAAAATCATTTCACCCGCTTCAACCCCACTCGTTTTCTACTCGGATCAATTTCTAAAACCTGAACAGAAACGTGTTCGTGTAAAGAAATAAACTGAGCTGGATCTTCGACGTAGGTTTCTGCCAAATTCGATTTGTGAATCAAGCCATTTTCTTTGATGCCAATGTTTACGAAAGCACCAAAAGCGGTTACATTCGTCACAATTCCTGGGAGAATCATTCCAATTCTTAAATCGTCCATCGTTCGAATAGAGGAATCAAACTCCAGAACTTTCGCTTTTTTTCGTGGGTCGCGACCGGGTTTTTTAAGCTCTTTTATAATATCATCAAATGTGTATGAATCTATTTCCTGAAAATCACTTTTCTTTATTTCTTTCAATAAATCATCATTGCCAATTAAAGTCTTTAAATCCACTTTTAATTTCTTCGCCATTGCTTGCACAACTTTATAGCTTTCGGGATGTACTGCTGAATTATCTAAAGGATTTTCTGAGGTTCTTACACGCAAAAATCCAGCAGCTTGTTCGTAGGCTTTTTCACCTAAACGTTTCACTTTTTTCAATTCTTCTCGCGAGCGAATTCCACCATTTTCAGTACGATAAGCTACAATATTTTCTGCTAAAGTTGGTCCCAAACCGGAAACATAACTCAACAAATAAGGCGAAGCTGTATTCAAATCCACTCCAACTGCATTCACACACGAAATCACGACATCATCTAATGCATCTTTCAATAAATTTTGGTTGACTTCGTGCTGATATTGCCCCACTCCTATTGATTTTGGGTCAATTTTCACCAACTCCGCCAAAGGATCCATCAAACGTCGACCAATGGAAACAGAACCACGAACAGTCACATCATAGGTTGGAAATTCCTTGCGAGCAATTGGACTAGCAGAATAAATCGAAGCACCATCTTCGCGCACAACGAATACTTCCACCTCCCGATCGAAACGAATTTGTTTAATCAAGGCTTCCGTTTCTCGACCAGCAGTTCCATCGCCAATCGCAATCGCTTCAATTTTATACGCTTGTACAAACTGTGCAATTTTTGATTTTGCGGCCGAACTTTCATTTTGAGGTGGATGCGGATATATCGTTTGATTCATTAACAAATCCCCTGATTCATCGATGCATACTACTTTACAGCCCGTTCTAAATCCTGGGTCAATCGCCAAAATTCGCTTTGAACCCAAAGGTGGCGCTAACAGCAACTGACGTAAATTCGTGGTGAAAATTTTAATCGCTTCTTTATCTGCTTTTTCTTTGGCTTCACTTAAAATCTCATTTTCAAGCGAAGGGCACATCAAGCGTTTGTATGATTCTTTGCAAGCTTCACCCACAATTGTAGCACATGCGTCGTTTCCTTTCACAAAAAATCGTTCTAAGGACTCAATCGCTTCCGCTTGGTCGGGTTGAGCTTTTAAGGAAATAAAACCTTCACGTTCTGCACGAACAAGCGCCAACAAACGATGAGAAGCACATTTATACAAAGGTTCTGAAAAGTCGAAATAATCGCGATACTTTGCACCCTCTTCTTCTTTCCCTTTTACCATTTTTGAGGCTAACAAAGACTTTCGCTGGAACAAATAACGAATTTTGGCGCGAGCTGCACCATTTTCATTGATCCATTCAGCAATAATATCTTTTGCACCTTCGATAGCCATTTTTTCATCCTCCACATCTCCCTTCACAAATTTATCAGCCATTGAAAACGGATCTCCACCACGCTGCGACATAATCATTTTTGCTAAAGGCTCTAAACCTAATTTCTTCGCCTTGTCTCCTTTCGTTTGACGTTTCTGCTTATAAGGTAAATAAATATCTTCCAGAATGATAGCATCTAAACAAGTAGTGATTTTTTCTTTTAATTCAGGAGTTAATTTTCCTTGTTCTTCAATCGAATTTAGAATCGTTTGCTGGCGAGCAACTAACTCATCGTATTTTTTCGCTAAGTCACGAATGAGTGCAATTTCTACTTCATCCAAACCACCAGTCATTTCCTTACGATAGCGCGCTATAAAAGGAACAGTTGCTCCTTCATTCAATAATTGTAAGGTATTTGTGATTGATTTTTCTGGAAGATTAGAATTGGTTCGGATGTATGTTAGCATTTCGAGTTCATTTTTTTAAGGCTCCAAAATTAGGGAAAAGCCAAAGGAATATAACAGAATTGGATTTATTTATCATTGAGAGATAGTTTAAAAAAATGAGCTTTTAATGCTTTTTAGATTTATTTCTATATTTATCACATGAAACAAATTCTGTTTTTCCTGCTTATTTCGACAAGTCATTTTGTTTTTTCTCAAGCTCCAGGAAAAATTGTGTTTGATACTTTACTAAATAAACCAATTCTAACTTGGGAAAATGGCGATCGTTACATTGGAACATTTTCTAAATTGCCCACAACTCCTGGTTACGATTCGACAGCACTACCTGAGGGTTATGGAACCTGTAAATCAATAAATGGTGGAGAATACGTTGGTTTTTTTAAAAATGGTAAAAAATCAGGCGATGGAACTTTAATGTATCGAAATGGTTCAAAATACGTTGGTGAATTCGCTAATAATCAAGCAAATGGAAAAGGGGTTTATACTTCTGAGAAAGGAGATATTTATACTGTAAATTGGGTTGATGGAAAAAAAGTTGGAGAAGGTTCAATAAATTACAAAGATGGTAGTATTTTCATTGGAACTTTTAAAGAAGATAAGCGATGGGGCAATGGAACAATTACTTATGCTAATGGGGATGACTTTAAAGGAAACTTTGAAAATGATTTTGAGCAGGGACAAGGGGTTTACACTTGGAAAGATGGTTCGAAATATGTTGGTGAATGGCGCGCTGGTAAACAAAATGGAGAAGGTATAAAAACGTACGCCAATGGAGATTATTACACAGGTAAATGGCTAGAAGGTAAGCGAAGTGGGCTTGGAAATTTAACATCATTTGATGGCACAGTTTACATTGGATTGTGGGAAAATGACCTTAAACATGGCAAAGGAACGCAAAAATGGAAAAATGGAAATCGCTATGAAGGAGACTTTAAAAATGGATTTCAAGAAGGAAATGGAACCTTATTTTACGCTTCGGGAGTAAAGTATGAAGGTGAATGGAAAAATGGAATGCAACATGGAAAAGGCGTCCTAAAATACACAAATGGCGACGAATATATCGGTGAATTTAAAGAGGACAAAAAGTCTGGGCAAGGAACTATCACTTATCACAATGGCCAAAAATATGTTGGTGAATGGAAAAATGATTTACAAGATGGGCAAGGTATTTACTCGTGGACAGATGGTGAAAAATACGTTGGATCATATAAAGCTGGTGTAAGAAGCGGACAAGGAACACATTATTTCAAAAACAAAACGCGCTATGAAGGAGCTTGGAGTGATAACCTACCAAATGGTCAAGGTTCGATGATTTATCCAAGTGGGAAATCCTACACAAAAGAATGGAAAAATGGTCGAGTTGCCGATCCAAAAGAGAAAAAGAAAAAAGGTTAAAAGGATTGTTTGATTTTAGTATTTCTTTCATTAAAAATTGATTTTAAGTCAGTTAAATTGTTGACTCCCTCTTGATTTTTCAATATGGAATACGCAAAACGACACAGCCCTTGATAGTGCTCGTGAAACAGTGTTTCAATTAGCCGTGCATTGATCAGTGTGCTTTCTTTCATCTGCTTAGAATCTTCTTTTTATAGTCTACAATTGCTTTAAGGACAATCGAAAAACGGTTTACTCCTACTCAGGATTTATTTTTTTTTCAAAATTAGTGGAATTGGGAAGGAAATGGAGAAAGGATTAAGAGAAAGAGATTGTAATTATTATAATTCGTAATTTGGGGTTAGTAAAATCACAAAGACAAAAATGAAATTAAAGGAGAGAATTTGGGCGTTCCTCAGACGAAAATAATTTTCGTGCCTCAATCATTATGTCTGAGTAGGGCTTTTCGTTACATCTACCAAGTTGATGCGAATTTCGATTTGAAAAAGAATGATTCGATTAAGAAATTGGAAAAGAAAATAATTTACAATGAATTATCAAAGATGGAAATGGCTTAAAAAAATAAGGTAATGATTTAAAAGTTCAAATAAACCATCTCCTAACAACTCTCCTCCATCACATCCTCCTTGAACTGACTGAGTAATATTTTCATGTCTTTCAACTGCTTAATTCGTTCGTCTATAGTAAGGATTTTTTCATCCAAAACGGCTATTTTTTCATCGACTGTCATTTTGTTGTTGTACCACGCATCAATCAATTGACCAATTTCACTAATCGTAAAACCAACCGACTTTGCAACTCGGATCAACTCCAATTTTTCAACCGATTCCTCGTCGTAGTGGAAATACTTATTCGAAGTCACACTTTCGTCACGTTTGCCTTTGATCAATCCCGATTTCTCATAAAAGCGAATCGTATGGGCCGTAATTCCCGTTCTTTTTGCAAGTTCATTTATTAACATGGAACAAAAATAAAGGAAATAAAAATAAATTACAAGTATAGACTATACTCTAATGTTGTAGGTTTGAAAATCTAAATCTACTTTTGCTCAAAATTTAAAATAAACATAGCAAATGGCAACAGCATTAATCACAGGAGCATCAAACGGAATTGGATTTGAATTAGCGAAAGTTCACGCTTCAAAAGGTGGTGACTTGGTTTTGGTAGCTCGCAATAAAACAAAATTAGACGAACTAAAAATGCAACTGGAACAACAATTCAAAATTAAAGTGTACACGATTGGTAAAGATCTTTCAGCGAATAATGCTGCTCAAGAAGTTTATGATGAAACGCTAAAACAAAACATTCAAATCGATTATTTGATCAACAATGCTGGCTTTGGCGACTTCGGAATGTTTGCAGAAACAGATTGGAACAAGGAATTACAAATGATAAATTTGAACATTACATCCTTGACGCAATTTACCAAACTTTATTTGAAAGACATGGTGACACGTAGAAATGGCAAAATTATGAATGTGGCTTCAACAGCTGCTTTTCAATCTGGCCCAACGATGGCGGTTTATTACGCAACGAAAGCGTATGTACTTAGTTTTTCAGAAGCAATTGACAATGAAGTTAGTGATAAAGGCGTTACAGTTACTGCCCTTTGTCCTGGAGCTACGGAAAGTGGATTTCAAGCTGCTGCAGCTATGGAAGAAAGTAATTTAGTGAAAGGCAAAAAATTACCAACTTCAAAGGAAGTAGCCGAATATGGTTATGCAGCAATGCTTAAAGGAAAAACAGTTGCTATTCATGGCTTTATGAATTGGTTTTTAGCAAATTCAGTTCGTTTTATGCCACGCGGACTTGTTGTTAAAGTAACACGAAAAATGCAGGATAAAGCTAAATAATCTAGTTTATTTTACTAATCCCGATAGCTATCGAGAGCTAAAATCCTAATGTCCTCATTTCCTAACGTTCCTACTTCAAAAAAAATCATAAAACGATACAATCAACAAATAATAATAATAAATTCGCACAAAAACTAAACAACAATGGAAGAATTAATAGACAACAACGGCAATTACTCGGCTGAATTATCAAGAGTATTTTTCAGAAATGTTTACACTTATATGTTCGGAGCCCTAGGGATTTCTGGGATTTTAGCTTATATGGTTGGGACAAATGAATTAGTATTTGCACAACTATTTCTAAATGCTGCAGGAACAGGACTTTCTCCAGTATTTTGGATTATTGCTTTTGCACCTGTTGGAATTGGCTTGCTAATTCAAATGGCATATGAACGTTTATCAATGGGCTTTTTATTGGCATTATTTATTTTGTATTCTGGTCTAATGGGATTGAGTTTATCATCCATTTTTATGGTTTACAATATGGGAGCAATTGCTTCAACTTTCTTTGTTGCAGCAGGAGCTTTCGCTGGTATGGCTATTTTGGGATACACTACAAAAACAGATTTAACCAAATTCGGTAGCTTATTATACATGGTTTTTATAGGTATGTTCATTGCTGGAATCGTAAATATTTTTATCGGAAGCGATTCTATGGGCTTCATTATTGCTTGCTTGGGTGTTTTTGTATTCACAGGACTTACAGCTTACCAAATGCAACAATTAAAAGAAGTTTCTCAACAACCTTATTTAAGTGAGCAAGACCGCAATAAATTATCTTTAATTGGTGGATTGCAACTTTATATTCTTTTTGTGAATTTATTTCTTTCACTTTTAAGAATCTTAGGTTCAAGAGATTAATCTAACTTTAAACTTATTAAATCCCGATTGTTCAAATGAATTTTCGGGATTTTTTATTTTAAAGCCTTGCTAAAAGCAAACAATTTATAACTTTGAAAAAAAATAATATTATGTCTGACAATTTCTTTGAAGAATCAACTGCTGCTTTAGGTACGATTTACACAATCATTGTTCTTTCTATCATCGTTAGTGTATTGATTTGGGGTTAATTTTCTGTTGAGAATTATCCACTTTCTTACCACCGATATTTATGCCTTTCAATGCTGTTTTTTCCTGGCTCATCGGGAAACGTCAACCTCGTATTGATACTTATCGCGATTTCCCTATTGAAACTCAAATCAAAACTTTTGGCTTTTTACTTAGTCATTTAGAAAATACTGAATTTGGTAAGGCTTATCAAATTACTAAAACTAACACTGTTCAACAATTCCAACAAAAAGTACCGTTGCAAGATTATGGAACATTAAAGCCTTGGATAGACCGAACAATTAAAGGCGAAGAACATTTACTTTGGCCAGAAAAAACTTCTTGGTTTGCCAAATCTTCAGGTACAACCGCTGACAGAATTAAAATCTTACCAATCACCAAAGATTCCCTTTTTGAAAATCATTACGCTGGTGGAAAAGACTTATTAGCTCAGTATTACACGAATCTTCCCAATCGTAAACTTTACAATGCCAAACATTTAATCATTGGTGGCAGTGGAGAAGTAATTACAAACAGCGATGGAATTTTCATTGGCGATTTATCTGCAATAATTATCAATCATTTACCTTGGTGGACAGAACTGCGTCGTTCTCCAAAAAAAGAAATTGCTCTTTTAAGTAATTGGGAAGAAAAACTCGATAAAATGGCACACGCAGTGATTGAAGAAAATATCTGCATCATTGCTGGTGTTCCAAGCTGGACCTCTCTCCTACTTAAAAAAGTATTGGAAATTTCTGGTAAAAAAACAATTATTGAAGTTTGGCCAAATCTCGAATTGTACATCCACGGTGGAATGAATTTCGCACCTTACGCTGTGACTTTTAATAAATTAATTGGTTCGCCCATAAATTATGTGGAATCGTACAATTCTTCTGAAGGATATTTTGGTTTACAAGACCAATTAGAAACTAAAGAATTATTGCTTTTAACAGATTCTCAAGTGTTTTATGAGTTTATTCCAATGGCTGAATTTAATGGATTGGAATCTCAAAAAGTTTTAACTCTAGCCGAAGTTAATGCAAACGAGGAATATGCACTTGTTATCTCCACATCATCTGGATTATGGCGATATATCATTGGCGACACCATTCGTTTCACAAATATCAAACCTTATCGTTTTATTGTAACAGGTCGAATTTCGCATTTCATTAATGCTTTTGGTGAAAAATTAATTGTTGAACACGCTGAGTCAGCAATAACAGCAACTTGTCGAACACTTCAATGTTCGATAAGAGATTTTACTGTTGCACCTAAATTCAATACTACAAATTCAACTGGCTGTCACGAATGGATTATCGAATTTGAAGAGGAACCAAAGGATTTTGAGAAATTTAAAGCAACTTTAGATTTGGAATTAAAAAAAGCAAATGCCGATTACGATGCCAAACGATTTGAAAGTTTAAACATTGATTTCCCTAGCTTTCATTTTGCTCCAGCAGGAACCTTTCAACTGTGGCTTAAAAACATTGGAAAGCTCGGTGGTCAACACAAAGTTCCACGCTTGATGAACAATCGAACAATTTTGGAACAAATTCTGCAATTGATTTCGTAACTTCAACAAATCAAGTTATGAGAAAATTAAGATTCTTACTTTTTATAATTTTGTTATCCAATTTATGTTGGTCACAAACAATTGATTTAGAATTAATTAAAGAATATAATTTTAAAGAAGAAATAAAAAATTGGACCATTGATGGTATTGGAAATTTAATTGTTCAACAAGGAAATACCATCACAAAAATTGATTCGTCCGGAAAACAAACTTTCACACAAAGTATTAAATCATTAGGAGAAATCTCTCAAATTTCAGCAATTAACTCCATGAAAATTGTTCTTTTTTCAGCAGAACAACAGAGTATTTGCTTACTAGACAATACATTGACAATCAATGGTAAGTGTAAATATATGGACCAATATGATATCAGTTTTGCGAAATTTATTGCAGTTTCCAATCGCCCGAATTTAGTTTGGATTTATGACCAATTAAACTCTAGTATTTTGCTAATCGACCTAATCCAAGATAAAATCATTCAAAAAGTAGAGAACTTTGCAGGAATTGCTACAATTAAATCAGAATTAATAGGAATGGAAGAACACCAAAACAAACTATATCTATACGATTCTGAACAAATTTACGAATTTGACTTAATGCTAAATTGGAGCAGTACATTCACAAAAACAGCGTCAAAATTTTCATTTTCAAAAGATAACATCATTGGGTTAAACAATCAAACATTGACTTTTACAAGTATCAGCTCCAATGAAAACAATAACCTATCTAACAAAACCTTGTCTGAATTTCAAGATTTTCGGGTAAGTGGCACTGATTTTTATTTTAGTGGAGGAAAAAAAATATCAAAATTTAAGCTGATTAGCTCCAAAAATTAATCCCTTATTTCAGACTTTTGTCGTATTTTAGCGGTCTTAAAAAATTAGACTATGCACATTGCCGTTGCCGGAAATATTGGTTCAGGAAAAACAACTTTGACCAATTTACTATCAAAACATTATGGTTGGGAAACACATTTTGAAGACGTTGATCACAACCCATACTTGAATGATTTCTACCACGATATGCAACGTTGGTCGTTTAATTTGCAGATATATTATTTGAATAGTCGATTTACACAAATACAAGAAATAAAAGAAACTAAGCACACTGTTATTCAAGATCGTACGATTTATGAAGACGCCTTTATTTTTGCTCCGAATTTACATTCAATGGGCTTGATGACTACAAGGGATTTTGAAAATTATTTTTCTCTTTTCAACCTAATGGATTCATTCGTTTCTGCACCAGATTTATTGATTTATTTAAGAGCTTCCGTTCCTACTTTGGTGAATCAAATTCAACAAAGAGGTCGCGATTACGAAGAAAGCATTCGTTTGGACTACCTAAAGCGTTTGAACGAGCGTTACGAAGCTTGGATTTCAACTTACGATAAAGGTAAAATGTTAATTATTGACATTGACAACAACCGTTTCCCTGAAAATCAAGAAGATTTAGGAAAAATCATCAACTCAATCGACGCAGAAATTAACGGTTTATTCTAAAATGATTGTTATAACTGGTGCGGCTGGATTTATAGCAAGTGTAGTTGCTCAACGCTTCAATTATTTAGGATTCAACGACTTAGTTCTTGTTGATAATTTCTCACATGCTCAAAAAACATATACAACAGCTGATTTAAAGTTTGCTCTAAAAATCGAGCGTTCCATTTTCGTAGATTGGTTAGAATCAACGGATGAAAAAATTGATTTCGTTTTTCATTTAGGAGCGCGTACCGACACCACTGAAATGAATGTGGAGCTTTTCAACACCTTAAATTTACACTATTCACAAGCCATTTGGAAAGTGTGTACGGAGAAAAATATTCCTTTGGTTTATGCAAGTTCTGCTGCAACTTATGGTTTAGGTGAATTTGGATATAAAGATGATCACGAAGTAGTTAACTGTTTAAAACCTTTGAATCCTTACGGTGAATCTAAAAATGATTTTGACAAGTGGGTTTTAAAACAAAGCACTACTCCACCCTTCTGGGCAGGTTTGAAATTCTTCAACGTTTACGGACCGAACGAATACCACAAAGGACGAATGGCGAGTGTTATTTTCCATACTTTCAACCAAATTAAATTGAATGGAGAAATGAAACTGTTCCGTTCACACAATCCAAATTATACGGATGGCGGTCAATTGCGAGATTTTGTATATGTAAAAGATGTCGCCAGCGTTTGTGAATTTTTAATGCAGCAACAGCCAAGTTCGGGAATTTACAATTTAGGTTCAGGAAAAGCACGCACTTTCCTTGATTTAGCGACATTGACTTTTAAAGCATTGGGCTTAGAACCAAAAATCAGTTTTGTTGATACACCTTTGGATATTCGCGATAAATATCAGTATTTCACAGAAGCTGATATGAGCAAATTAAAAGCGGCAGGTTACGACAAACATTTTCACACACTTGAAGAAGGAATTGCAGATTATGTTCGCAATTACTTGATGAAACTTTCTTGAGATTAAAGTCTTAACATTTAAAATTTCTATATGAATCCTAGCGTCGATGCATTTTTAGAAAAAACAGATAAATGGAAAGCAGAATTGACTGCGCTTCGAAACATTATGCTTGATTGTCAATTGATTGAAACCTTGAAATGGGGACAACCTTGTTATATGTTCAATAAAACGAATGTTGTCATCTTGGCTAATTTTAAAGAAAGTTGTGCTGTGAGTTTTTTGAAAGGAGCCTTACTTTCTGACACAGAAAATTTACTTGTAAAACCGGGAGAAAACTCGCAAGGAGGGCGTTTTCTTCGTTTTAAGTCTTTAGAAGAAATTATTGTTGCTGAACCAATTATTAAAGCATATGTTTTTGAAGCAATTGAAGTGGAAAAAGCAGGATTAAAAATCGCACCTAGAGATCCAGAAGCTGAACCATTGATTCCAGAATTAATTCATCGATTTGAAGAAAATCCTACACTAAAACAAGCATTTGAAGCCTTAACTCCAGGACGTCAACGTGCCTACAACCTATTTTTTACGGCTGCGAAGCAATCAGCAACACGTTATAGTAGAATTGACAGCTACACAGAACGAATTTTAAACAAAAAAGGAATTAATGATTGTGTTTGTGGTCTTTCTAAACGAATGCCCGGATGTGATGGGTCACATAAACAATTGGTAAAATGAAAACATTACAATTTGAAATTCAAATACATGCAAGTACAGAAATAGTTTGGAATAACTTATGGGAACTAAAAAACTACATTAGTTGGACATCTGTTTTTTGTGAAGGAAGTTATTATGAAACCTCAGAATTTAAAGAAGGGAATAGCATTCATTTACTAACTCCAGAAGGTCATGGTATGTATAGTATTATAGAAAAACTTGAACAAAATAAACATCTTTCTTTCAGACATTTAGGAGTGATTTTCGATTTTAAAAAACAAGAGAATAAAAGTTGGGAGAATGCGATTGAAAGTTATGATTTAACAAAAAATGAAGAGGGAACTTTATTAAAGGTTTCAGTAGATACAATTGAGAAATACGTTCCTTTTATGAATGAAACATTTCCTAAAGCATTAATAAAATTGAAAAGTAATGCTGAGAAATAAGTAAAAAAAAAATTAATATTCAGTATTTTCATCTTGTTAATTGTTGGTTGTTCTAATTTTTTAAAACAAACTGCAATTAGTAAAGCTACTATTAAAACAATCAAAATTTACTCGGACTACAATCTTCTTCCTAAAATTCAAACTTGGTTAGAAGCTTAATTCTTCTATGGAAAACGGGTTCGCTTTTTACCTTGAAAAATATGTTCGGAAATTCGCAACTTTTGACATTATTGAAACGAATTTTAAATTACAAATTATTTGGAACGATGGGATTGAAATTCAAAATTTTAAAATAGAAGATTTAAAGTATAGCGATAAGTATTTATTGATTAAATCACACCTTCCTTTTAAACCCTCTGAAAAAAATATTTTCCAACTTAAGAAATCGAAAAAGAATATTTTTGAATGAAAAGTTTATATTAAAGCTACTTTTTTATTTCCCAAAAAGACTTAGCTCAGTTTCTACAAATAAGTTAAACTTGCGAAGAATCAAACAACTATGTTGATTTAAATTAAATATAATTTTAATTTATATATTTTCTAAAAAATATAAATATTTATTATTAATATGTTTTTTTCAAATTTGTCTAAAAATAGATAAAATATGAAAAAAATCACGGTAGCAAAAGGAGATGGAATTGGTCCAGAAATAATGGATGCAACCCTAAAAATTATTCTTGCAGCAGGAGCTGAAATTGAAATAGAAGAAATCCAAGTTGGAGAAAAAGTCTATTTATCAGGAAATACTTCTGGTATAGCCGCAGAATCTTGGGATGTTATTCGAAGAAACAAAGTTTTTCTTAAAGCACCAATCACAACGCCGCAAGGAGGTGGGTACAAAAGTTTGAATGTTACAACACGTAAGTTTTTAGGATTATACTCAAACGTTAGACCTTGCTTAAGTTTACATCCATTTATTGCGACAAAACATCCTGTGATGGATATTGTGATTGTACGTGAGAATGAAGAAGATTTATATGCTGGAATTGAGCATCAACAAACAGATGAAGTTGTTCAATGCTTGAAGTTGATTAGCCGTCCTGGATGTGAAAAAATTGTGCGTTATGCCTTCGAATATGCCAAACAATATAACCGTAAAAAAGTAACTTGTTTCACAAAGGATAATATTATGAAACAAACAGATGGATTATTCCACAAAGTGTTTGATGAAATAGCGAAAGAGTATCCTGAAATCGAAAATGAGCATTGGATTATCGATATCGGTGCTGCAAAAATGGCCGATACACCTGAAGCATTTGATGTGATTGTGATGCCAAATTTATATGGTGACGTTCTGAGTGATGTTGCTGCTCAAATTACTGGTTCTGTTGGACTTGCTGGTTCGGCAAATATTGGTGATGAGTGTGCTATGTTTGAAGCAATTCACGGTTCTGCTCCACGTCGTGCTGGACAAAACGTTGCAAATCCTTCTGGTTTATTACAAGGAGCGATAATGATGTTGAATCATATTGGACAATCAAGTGTGGCTGAAAAAGTTCAAAATGCTTGGTTAAAAACACTTGAAGATGGAATTCATACGTACGATATTTACAAAGAAGGAAACAGTAAAAAACAAGTAAGTACAACAGAATTTGCGGATGCTGTTATCGCTAACTTAGGTCAAAAACCAGAGATTTTAAAAGCTGTTTCTTATGCAAACACTGCTGCTATAAACATGCCGAAATACGTACGACAAGCCCCAAAAGCTAAAACATTGGTTGGTGTAGATATTTTTGTTCATTGGAATGGATCAAATCCAGACGAACTGGCGGATAAAGTAAAACGAATTGCTCCTTCAGATTTGAAGTTAAAAATGATTACGAATCGTGGAATCAAAGTTTGGCCAGAAGGATTTTCAGAAACTTTTTGTACAGATCATTGGCGTTGTAGATTCCACCCCGTTGAAGGTGAATCAATTGGAAAAGAGGAAATTATTCAGCTATTGAGTAATGCAATTAGAGAAGAAATTGACACTATCAAAACTGAAAATTTATACGAATTTGATGGCGTTGCTGCTTACTCTCTAGGTCAAGGTCAATAATTAAAAAAAATGGTAAATATTATCATCTATCTAAAGAAAGACCAAGACGCGAAAGAGCTTGTAAAACATTTATTAACTGAACATTTAATTGCCTCAGCAACGATTGATGTAAACAACACTTCGTACATATTAAAAGACGGTGAGTTAAATGAGGTAATAAACACAGTAATTACAGCTCAATCGAAATCACTTTTATTATCAGATATTATAAAATCTGTTGAAAAAAAGTGTGGAGCCGAAGTTCCAATCGTTTCAATTCCAATTGTTGGAACCAATCGAATTTACGATGATTCAATTAAATCTAAAATAGTATCCATTTAAATCTTACGACGATGAAAGTTCAATTAATACAAGGTGAATTCAATAGCCCAGATGCTATTCAATTAGTTTCCAATATGATTAACTTGAAAATAAAGTATCAAGAAGGTCAAATTGAAAAAAACAACAACGAAGAAGATATCAAATACAGGGAATCGAAGATTAAAAATCTACAAAATGAATTATTTGAATTAAGGAATTTTCTTTCAACAAAAGACAATGTAAAAATTGACGCATCGATAAATGTAGAGTAAGAGTTCTCATTAACATTTCTTTTATAGAACTATGTTGTCTAAACAAAAGCGAATATTACACACAAAACTAATATTCGCTTTTTTTATGTATAAAATGAAAATTAGCGCCAAAATTTATCAAATTAGAATTAATTAAATTTTTGCTTTTTTTTATAAGATAAAATTTAAAAAAAAATTGAACTATTAGCGAGAAAAGTAGTAAGTCTTTATCTTTCCATTCGGTTTGCTATTTGAAAAATGTTCTGTTTTAATATTACAACCTACGAAAAAACAAAAAAAACTAAACAATTGATTAATAAACACTTACGTGTTAAAATTAGGTTTAAAATCAATCATAATACAGTATATTTTTCTTCTAAAAGTGCTTATTAAAAACGATTAAATAAGATTTTAATTACCGAATTCAATCTAAACTAGAACTAAAGTTGACTTTTTGTAAATCAATTTTTTATTTTGTGTTTACCTTCATTCGTTCATCTTTATTGAAATTTTCACTATTTCCCGAATTCATTTTTCATAAGCTCCTTTCAAAAAACAATGCGTAAATTCGCACGATGAAAAAATGCTTGTATCTGTTCGTTTTTATTTCACTTTTATCCTGTTCAAAGGGTTATGGTGATAAGGTTGAAGACAAAAATGTTGTAGTATATTTCTTAGATAACTCTCACAAAGAATTAGCTCAAAAGACACTTAATTTTTGGATTAAAGAAGGTTTAAACAGCGACAAAACTCAATACCTGCGCATATTAAAATTTGATAATACAACAATTGACCTTCAACTGATTGCCTCAAAAAACAAAGATCCGAAATCATTGACTTTTGAAGAAATTAAATTATTTTTTGAGTTGAAAGCAAAGTTGGATAGAATTGTTTTTAAGCCTAGAGCTTGTCGAATAGTTATCTGCGATGGGAGTTTTAATCCACTTTTTATCCCAACCAATTAATGAAAATTTCAGCATCGATTTATAGCGACAAGGTTCGACCTTTGACAGAAGTGATTGAAGACATAGTGGCTCATCAAGTGGACTTATTACATGTTGATTGCAATGACGATTTAAACGTTTTTTCGGACATTCAGAAAATTCGCGAATTGTGTTCACTTCCAATTGATTTACACATTATAACCGACAACCCTGAGAAGTACTGGGATTTATTACGCAAACATCCTGTAGAATACTTAACTTTTCAATTTGAAGATTTAAAATCACCATTAGAAATTCCAGTTGACATTACCGGGAAGAAAGGTTTAGCGGTCATCACTCCTACTCCAATTACTATTTTTGATGCCTACCAACATTTTGATTTCATCTTAATCATGGCAACAATACCGGGGCAAAGTGGCGGTGTTTTCGACAAAGTCAATTTTTCAAAAATACGTCAATTCAGAGCTAAATATCCCAATAAATCCATCCACGTTGACGGTGGTGTAAACGGAGAAGTTTCCTTCATTTTACGAAATATGGGAGTAAGTTCCGCTGTTTCAGGATCCTATTTATTTAACGCTCCCAGTATTGGTCACGCATTGATGAACCTTACAAAACGTGAAATAGAATCGCATTATACTGTTGGTGATTTCATGATTCCGCTTGAAGAAAGTCCGAAAGATTACATTGAAACGTGTACTACAAAATCTATTTTGGAAGCAGTTGAAAATGGAGATTTTGGTTTCACGCTAATGCTCGACAACAACAATCAATTTAAAGGAATCGTTTCGAGTGCTGATATTCGCAAAGCACTTTTACGTAAAATTGATAATCCAAGTGAAATTATCCCAAGCGATTTAATCAATTCAAATCCGATAAGAATTGATGCAACAGCAACGGTTGTAGCGCTTTTACAATTGATTAAAAAATGTCATTTTCCAGTTATGTATTTTCCAGTTGTTGACAAGCAAGGAAATGCCGTTGGAATTATTAATTTTGTCCACCTTATTAAAGGAGAAATATGATTATTCACCTTAAAAATTCCGTTTTAAAAGAAAGTGCAGCTGTACTTGCCGAGAAACATAAAGCTTTTCACATTGTAAGTGAAGGAGTTCAAGTTTTAATTACTGGCTCAGGAATGAAAGAAGTTCCTGCCGAATTAGAACCATTAACTGACACATTTTGGGTTTTTCCTAACGATATGCAACTGGCTGCCAAAAAATACAAAAGCGAAAAACGCACTGTAAAATTTGGAAATACAAGCATTGGAGGTTCAACAAACAATACTATTTTAATCGGTGGACCTTGTTCAGTTGAGTCCGAAGAACAAATACGTTCTTCAGCAGAATTGTTAGTAAAACTAGGATTAACAACACTTCGTGGTGGTTGCTACAAACCAAGAACAAGCCCTTACTCTTTTCAAGGAATGGGTTTAGACGGTTTGAAATTATTGGCAAAAATGCGTGAAGATTATGGTTTAAACGTAATCACAGAAGCGCGCGATGCCACTCATATTGATGAAATCATTGAATATACTGACATCATACAAGTTGGTGCAAAAGCGATGTACGACCAAGGGATTTTACGTGCTTGTGCAAAAACACAAAAGCCTGTTTTAATTAAACGTGGTTTTGGAACAACTCTACAAGAATTTGTGCAGGCGGCAGAATTTGTTCTTTCTGGTGGAAATGAAAATGTCATTCTTTGTGAAAGAGGAATTCGCACCTTTGAAACTGGAACGCGTTTCACTTTGGATTTATGTGGTGTGGCTTGGTTGCAAGAATACACGAATTTACCAATTATCCTAGATCCTTCTCATGCAATGGGTTACGCTTATGGTATTCCAAATCTTGCTAAAGCGTGTGTTGCAATGGGGATTGATGGTTTATTAATTGAAGCGCATCCAAATCCGAAAGTGGCAAAATCAGACGCTTCACAACAATTGAATTACGAAGAATTTGAGCGTTTGTTGAATCAATTGCGACCTGTTGCTGCAAGTGTAGGATATAATATGATATAAAATGCATTTAGAACAAAATATCAAAGGTCTTTGTGCCAAATTCGGTGTTGATTTCAATGAATTTCTAAATGACTTGAATGCAGATAACGTACTCGAATTGAGTATGTTTGATTTACAAGCAATCTGTGAAGAATACGAAGTGGACTTACTTTCCCTCCTATTCAAACCGATGTTTAAGCCAGCTTTTTTTCGTGAAAAATTAGCACAAACTAAGTTACTAATTCTTGACGTGGACGGAGTTTTAACTGATGGAGGTATGTATGTTTCTGAAAATGGCGACCAGCAAAAGCGCTTTCATACCCACGATGGTATGGCATTATTGCATTTAGCGAAAATGGGAATTGAAGTTGGAATCATTTCATCTGGTTTTACCTCACATATTGTTCAAAGTCGTGCTGCGTTATTGGGAATCCAAAAATGTTATGTTGGAAGAGAACCAAAAATGCAAATTCTACAGCAATGGTGTACAGAAATGAGCATTGAACTTACTCAAGTTGCAATTATTGGCGACGATGTAAATGATTTAGAAATAATGAAAAATGTAGGTTTAGCAGTGTGTCCAGCGAATGCTGTTCCTCTTGTTAAATCAAATTGTCATATTATTTTGGCAAAAAAAGGGGGGGACGGTTGTGTGCGCGAGTTTATCGACACCTACCTATTAAATGAACCAATTCAATAAAAATTAAAACATGAACAACATTACCATCGGAGTGATTAAAGAAGGGAAAGTGCCGCCAGATTTCCGAGTTCCGTTAACCCCAAAACAATGCAAAGCCATTGAAACCATTTATCCAACTATAAAAGTACTCGTTCAAAAAAGTCCAATTAGAACTTTTAAAGATGAAGAATACCAAGCAGAAGGAATTGAAATTGTTGATTCATTAGAAAATTGTGATATCATTTTTGGTGTGAAAGAGGTTCAAATTGAAGATTTAATTCCAAATAAAACATTTTTCTTTTTCTCACATACGATTAAAAAACAGCCATATAATCGCGCATTACTTCAAGCATTATTGGAGAAGAAAATTCAATTAGTTGATTACGAAGTGATTAAAGACAAATACAACAAACGTGTCATCGGTTTCGGTCGTTATGCAGGAATTGTTGGTTGCTACAATGCTTTTTATACATATGGTTTAAAATCGACTAGTTTTGAATTAAAAGCTGCTCATTTATGTGCAGACCGCAAAGAAGTTGAGGAAGAATTGAAAAAGGTGGTGCTTCCGCAAAATATCCGAATTCTTCTAACAGGATTTGGACGTGTTGGTCATGGTGCAAAAGAAATTATTGATTTATTGCCGATAAAAGAAGTAAGTCCAGAGGAGTTTTTATTGAAAGAATTTGATGAACCAATTTATGCACAACTAGAAGTTGAAGATTATTACGGCAGAAAAGATGGTGGTGAATTTTCAAAATCAGAATTTTATTCCAATCCAGAATTGTATAAATCAACTTTCAATCGCTACGTTTCTAAAACAGATATGTACATCCCTTGTCATTTTTGGAGTGCAAAATCACCTATTATTTTAACGCAAGACGATTTAAAAAGTGTAGAAAACCGTATCAAAGTGATTGCTGATATTTCCTGTGATGTTGATGGTCCAATCGCTGCAACGATTCGCTCTACGAAAATTGGAGATCCTATTTTCGGCTACGATCCACAAACAGGAAAAGAAGTAGATTTTAGAGCTGAAAATGCAATTGCTGTGATGTCGATAGATAATTTGCCTTGTGAACTTCCAAAAGATGCATCCGAAGATTTTGGAAATGAATTATTGAAACATGTTTTACCACGTTTATTCGGCGAAGACCCTGACAATATGATTGCAAAAGCAAGCGAAACAAATTTACAAGGAGAATTAACCGCAGGATTTAAGTATTTGGAGAATTACGTGAAAGGTTTGGAGTGATTGATGCTTGATTCTTGAAATACTTTACTTACTGTTAATGAAAAATAAAATATTTTACGTTTAGTGAAGTATCATGAATTTAGTTCATTTATCCAAAAAACTCAAGATTTTCATAGGTACTATTTAGTTCGATTTAACTTTGTCTACATAGTTTAGGGTATAAACCCAGAAATTAAATTCAAACCTAACCATTTTATTTTTCTGACATTTATTAAAAAAAGATACGTTCAGGCAACCCTTTCATTTTAGTTTTTGTATCTTGGACAACTTTAATAATTTATATCATGAAAACACTTTTATTTTTTAAGAAAATTACCTTGGTAGGTTTTTTCTTTCTTGCGACAAGTCAACTTTTTGCACAATCGGTTTACACCCAAAATGCGTCTGATTCTGGAAGTTGCGATGGTTCAGCATTTTTGGATTCTTCAATTGTAGCAACAGACATAATGTGGATTGAGGCAAATACAGGGATTCAAACAGGAGGTAATTGGATATCAAACCTTTGCGAAGGTATTTACACAGTTACTTATACGGATGGACAAGGCAATACAGTTTCTGAAACCTTTACAATTGGTTCAAACGCAACAGATCCGTGTGCTGGTTTTTATGCACAAATAAATAGCACAATGACTTCTTCACCAACTGCTTGTGATGGAACAGCTTCAGTACAATGTATGAATGGAACTGCGCCTTACAGTTATTATTGGTCAAACCAAGAAACGCAAGCAACACTTACAAATTTATGTTCAGGCTATTTTAACTGTAATGTAGTAGATGCAAATGGTTGTCAAACAACCGGTACAGTTTGGATTGCAAATGATTCATTAAATAATTATGACACAACTGTTGTAATTATTAACAATACATATCCTGGCGATTCAATTCTCGACAATATCGGAACACAATTAGTTGCTGACTGTAATTTAGACATTGAATTAGTGGCAAGTGCAACAATTACAAGTTCTGTAGTTAACAATTCAAGTGTTGATTTAACTTGGACTTTGTACGATGCGCAAGGAAATACATTGGCTATTTACACTGAATCTTATCCTGTAATTATTGATTCGACAGGCATTTATTCAGCTACAGTTGTTATCACTTGTATAGGTAAATCCTTGAATAACTTCCAATTAACTGTTACAGATCAAGTACTTTTAAGTGGGGTTGCAAGTGTGAATGAAAATACATTAAACGCTGTGAAATACAACAATCCAATCAACGATGAGTTAGCTATTCAATTCCCAACAAACGCTAATTATGAGGTTACGATTTTAGATTTGAGCGGTAAAAAAGTATTCAATGCAAACTATCCAAATGCTTCAAACGCTGTAATTTCAACGCAAAAATTAAATACTGGTGCGTACATCTTAACAATTTCAACTAAGAACGAGCAGATTTCAGTTAAATTGGTGAAATAAAAATTCCAAAAAAGATAGAAGCAAGAGACCTAATTTATGATAACAAGGGAAATTGTTATTGGGTTTTCAAAAGGAGAAAAGGCTGCATTTGATAAAATCTATGCGGCCTTTTCCGCTTCTATGTTTGGAGTTTGTTTGCGCTATGCACGCTGTCGTGACGACGCACAAGATATGTTACAAGATTCATTTATCAAACTTTACAACGCTCGAGAAACTGTAAATACTGAGTTACCAATTGCACAATGGATAAAAACCATCACCATAAGAACGGCGTTGAATTATATTAAAAAAAACTATTCCACAATTCTTGTTGAAAATGAACTTCGCTTCGATCAAGCAATTTTCAATTATGAAGAATCAATTGACAAACAGGCTTTAATGGATAAACTCATTAAAATCTTACAACAATTACCAGATGGTTATCGAACGGTTTTTAACCTTTACACCATTGATAATCTGACACATAAAGAAATCGCTGAGTATTTATCCATTTCTGAGGGAACTTCGAAATCGCAATACTTCAAAGCGAAAAAAATGATTCACGAATTATTAGCAATAGAAAAACAATTGCAATGAAAGAAAGAGATGAAATAGAAGATTTATTCGCTTCTAGTTTTGGGGACTTTGAAGAGACTCCCCCTGAGGCAGTTAAATCTAATTTGGATGCAAAATTGTTTCCAAATAGTGCTTTTAGTTCCGAAAATAAATGGAATTGGAAATGGCTACTTGTGTTCATTCCTGTAATTGGTTTGAGTGCAATCACTTTTTATAAATTGCAAGCTAATTCAACTTCAAAATCTGCTAAAAACATTGCTTCTGTCTCTTCAAAAAACAATTTATCAACTTCATCAGAAAAACTTAAATCATCTACTAAAACCGCAAAATTAAACAAATTTAAAAATTCAAAAAATACTTTGTATAGTAATAGAAATAAATTAATTCAAAATTCTACTAATCAAATAAATAGTGAGAGTAAAAAACAAACGATTGAATCAAAATCAAGAGTAAATTCTAACACAAATTCAACAAAAAGAAATAGTTCAAAAATAAAAGTCAATTCATCAATTAGCAATTTTACAAAAAGAATAAAAGAAAAAAATCCAACCTTTATTCTTCAATCAAAAAACTCAACTAAAAAAGAAGATTCTGTTTTCAAAAATGAAGGAACGAATTCTAAAAATGAGCAAGAATCGAATACAAAAATAAATGCTAATTCATCTATTGAAAACTCAGCCAATAATTCAACAAACACTGAAAATAATACTTCAAATTCTATAAATAATCAAACTTTAACTTCAGAAAATAAGACAGAATCTAGCATTGTAAAAACTGAAAATAGTTCTATCGAAAACAAAGTAAATGATTCACTTAAAACAACAACTGAAATCGTTAAAGAAAAAGAAGATTCTAGTAAAATTACAAGCACAAAAAACAATGAAGTTTTAAGTGAAGTTAAAAAACACAACACTCAGAAAGACAAAGCTTTGTGGAGCATCTCTTTTTATGGAGGAATTGCAAATGGACTAAATATCATCAACCCTGCTTCCACCCTATTGAAAGAAAAAATCGGAGGCAATTTCAGCCTTGAAGCAAATTATGGTTTTCATTCAAAAATGAGTGTTTCAGCTGGATTAGGTTTAGAGCTAAGAAATGAAAATTACTCGAAAGAATTCATCAACATCGATAGCGTTGTTTCTAATTATACAGTAACTTATATCACTGATTCCATGAATACCATTATTGACAGCATTGTGACTTATTTCTACCAAAATGATACAACTTTATTGACAGAAAATCAAGCAATTAGTTACACCACTTTTTCTATCCCTTTGTATTTTAATTATACACTTTTCACCAAAAACAATTGGTCGGGAGCAATCAGCGCAGGAATTCGTTTAAATTATTTCAAAACAACTGTGACTTCAACAAGTACCAATTTCGCTTCTCCAACGCTTTCAAAATTTGGATTACAATTTCAACTTCGTCCGCAATTAACCTACAACTGGACAAAACTAGGAATCGGTGTTTACGGAAATTTTGGCTACGATGCAATTCAAGCAACAAATTGGACTGATTTCACACGAAAAAGATATAACTATGGAGCTGGAATTGTTGTTAAGTATGGATTTTAAGACGGTATTTTACTAGCTAAGTAAAACAAATAAGCGCTTTTATTTTGTTAATTCCGTATGAATATCTTTCACTTTTTTAGGAATTTCATAGCTTCCAAAGTCTTAACTTTGCAGCTTAATAAAAACTATGAATTTCAGTCCTCTTACCGCAATTTCACCTATCGACGGTCGTTATTTTTCAAAAACAAAAACCTTAAGTCCATTCTTTTCTGAATTTGGATTAATTCGTTACCGCGTTCAAGTTGAAGTGGAATACTTTATCGCTTTAACAAAAATGCCAATTCAAGCCTTGAGTTCGTTTCCAGCATCAAAAATTAATGAGCTTAAAGCTATTTATCAAGATTTCACAGAAGCTGATGCTCAATGGATTAAGGATTCAGAAAAAATCACTAATCACGATGTGAAAGCTGTAGAGTATTTCTTAAAAGATCGAATGAAATCTCTAGGATTGGGCGAATATTTAGAATTTATTCATTTTGGTTTGACTTCCCAAGACATTAATAACACTTCGATTCCATTGTCTTTAAAAGAAGGAATTTTACGTGTTTATTTACCTATGCTCGATGAAATAATTGCCAAATTGGTTGATTTCCAAAATGAATGGAAAGATATTCCAATGTTAGCAAAAACACACGGTCAACCGGCTTCTCCAACACGTTTAGGGAAAGAAATTCAAGTTTTTTCAGAGCGTTTAACCGTTCAACGCAAACAACTTTTAGCGATACCTTTTTCTGCAAAATTCGGCGGTGCAACTGGAAATTTCAACGCACACCATATCGCTTTTCCAGAAATCAATTGGGTGGAATTTGCAAACAATTTCGTGAATAAAAATCTTGGTTTAGATAGAAGTCAAACTACAACACAAATCGAACACTACGATAACTTAGCAGCACTTTTTGACTGTCTAAAACGAATCAATACTATTCTGTTGGATTTAGATCGCGATATGTGGACCTATATTTCAATGGATTATTTCAAGCAAAAACTGAAAGAAGGAGAAATTGGTTCATCTGCAATGCCTCATAAAGTAAATCCGATTGATTTTGAAAACTCAGAAGGAAATATCGGAATTGCAAACGCACTTTTTGAACACTTAGCAGCAAAATTACCTGTTTCAAGATTACAACGAGACTTAACAGATTCAACCGTTTTACGCGCAGTTGGGATGCCTTTAGGCCACACATTGATTGCTTTTCATTCAACATTGAACGGATTAAGTAAATTATTACTAAATTGTGAAAAATTAGAGGAAGATTTGGAGAATAATTGGGCTGTTGTTGCTGAAGCGATTCAAACCATTTTAAGACGTGAAGGCTTTGAAAAACCTTACGAAGCATTGAAAGGTTTGACACGTAAAAATGAAAAAGTAACAATGGAATCTGTACATGCATTCATCGACACGTTGGAAGTGAGCGAGCAATTAAAGACAGAGTTAAAACAAATAAAACCAACTAATTACCTCGGGATACAATTGGTAAACTAAAACAAATGAAACTACTACTTTTATTGCTTTTCTCGCTCATTCAAGGACTTGTTTTGGCTCAAAAAGAGTTTCCTATTTTTTGGGGAGAATTAGAAAGAAGTCAAGGTTCATTGTTGGAAATTTTACCTAAAAACTCAAACGATTTTTACAGCTTACGTTATACTGGAAGTTCATTTGGGACCTATAGAATATCAGAAAATGAGAATCTAGCTTTTCTTCAGCAAAAAAGAATAAAACTCGTAGCTGAAACGGGAATTGCAAATTTTGAAACCGCTTATTACTTTGGTAATCAACTGATTGTTTTTCTTTCTGATAAAAGCAACAGCATGATGACTTTGTATATGCAACCCTATGACGACAACCTTGAAGCAGCAGGTCCATCGTTATTAATTGCAAGTTATGCGAATAATAAATTAGGGGCACAACCTAATTTCAACATCATACAATCTCAAAATCGAAAATACATCGGTATTGTTTGGGAAGTTCCTGGTAGAAAAGAAATCAGTGATATTTACGGTTATAAAGTCATCGATCAAAATTTAAAAGAGGTTCAAGCTGGTGAGTATTCTTTACCTTTTGATGGGAATTTAACAACAATCAACGAGCAACACATTTCAAATGCCGGTGATTATTTAGTGAGTATTACTGAGCATACGAAACCTAACGATCGCTTGTTTGGACGTGATTTTGAGAATTTCAAAGCTTTGCATCTTTATAAAATCAATAACAACCAACTCAAAGAATTTTCAATTGATGTTGACGGTTTGCGTGTAGATGATATGCAACTAAATTCGAATGACAGTAGTATTTGCACACTTTCAGGACTGTTTGGAAAAGGCAATCGCCAAGGAATTTTAGGTCTATTCATTATTACGATTGATGCTAAAAACGATAGTATTGTTTCAAAGGGTATCATTCCATTTGACAAAGAAATTGCAATGGAAAGTTGGTTGGACAACGATTTATACGACCGACAAGCAACAATTGGTACGAATCCAAACCTACAAAATCAATATTACAACTATCGTTTGAGAGATATTTTTGTTTTGGAAGATGGCTCAATCGTTGGTTCTATGGAACAATATTATGTTTACCGAAGAGCAAATTACGATAATCGAACTGGAATGTCCTCTAACGTAACCTATTACTATTACGATGATATCATTGCTTTCAAAATCGGAAAGACGGGAACTTTTGATTGGCAAAAAAGGATTTCAAAATCTCAAGTTTCTATCAATGATGGCGGACCTTTTAGTTCATATTCGAGTTTTACAGACGGAAAAACGATTAATTTTATTTTCAATGATAACCTCCGAAATTACGATGACCTTGGAAATTTCAGACAAGATTTAAGAAAGGTTTATTCATTCAATTTATCAAAAAGAAAAAATGTGGCCGCAATCACTAGCTTAAATTTGAGCGATGGGCAAGTAGAACGAAAAAACTTATTTGCTCGCAAAGATTTAAAATCAATTGTGGTTCCAAAAATGTTCAAAGTCGATTTAGTGAACAAAGAAATTTTAATGTATTCCATTCTTGGGAACAAAGAACGTTTTGGAGTACTGAATTTTAAATCTAATTGATGCATTTTTTGAGTAAATTTTTTGGCGTTGTTTTATCGTTGTACCTCGTTTCTTGTGATACAATACCTAAAGCACCTGCCACAAAAACGGAACAACTTGCTGATTCCAGCTATGATGACCATAGTTATTCAAACCTAAAAGAAATTAAAACCACACATTTAGATTTGGAATTAGAAGTTAATTTCAACAATAAAACGATTTATGGAGTTGCACGCCACACAATGAAAAACTTCGGAAGTGACACCGCTATTTTCGACATCAAAGGCCTTCAAATTCAAAAGATTACAACAGGAAAAATCAACCAAGAACGCGAAGCTGATTTCGTGATTGGAAATATGGATAAAGATTCCATTCTGGGTCAGCCCTTACTCGTTAGCGTAAGTCCAAAAACAACGCAAATCAATATTTACTATCAAACCACAAAACAATCGGAAGCCCTTGATTGGTTGGATTCTAACCTTACAAGTTCAAAGAAATATCCTTTTCTTTATACACAAGGTCAGGCAATTCTAACTCGAACTTGGATTCCAATTCAAGATTCTCCTTCTAATCGTATCACTTATTCAGCGAAAGTGAAAGTTCCGCAAGAATTGATGGCGGTTATGAGTGCAAAAAATCAAAAGAAGAAAAACAGCGAAGGAGTTTATCAATTTAAAATGACAAAAGCGATTCCTTCGTATTTGATTGCATTAGCGGTCGGCGATTTGAAGTACCACGCATTCAGCAAAAACACAGGCGTTTATTGTGAACCAGAGTTAATGAATGCCTCGAAAAATGAATTTGTGGATTTACCAAAAATGTTTAACGTTGCTGAACGATTGTATGGAAAATACCAATGGGAACAATACGATCTACTCATTCTCCCCTATTCATTTCCTTTTGGTGGTATGGAAAATCCGATGTTGACGTTTGTTAATCCAACTATAATTGCAGGAGATCGAAGTTTGGTATCAGTCATAGCACATGAACTTGCCCATTCTTGGTCAGGGAATTTGGTGACCAACAATACCTGGAATGACTTCTGGCTAAACGAAGGATTTACCGTTTATTTTGAAAACCGTATTATGGAAAAGTTGTACGGTAAAGAAATAGCAGATATTTTGGCAATTATTGAATTTCAGGAATTGGAAGATGAAATCGATCAAATACGAAAATCTGAACATCCCAACGACAGTAAGTTATTTCTTGATTTAAAAAACAGAAATCCCGATGATGGGATGACGGATATTGCGTATGTGAAAGGTGCATTCTTTCTAAAGACATTAGAAGAAAAAGTTGGAAGAAAACAAATGGATATTTTTCTTAAAAAGTATTTTCAGCACTTTGCATTTAAAACAATCAATTCAAAGACTTTCTTAAATTATCTGAATGAACAATTACTTTCAAAACACAACATTCAATTCAATACAGAAGAATGGATTTATAAAAAGGGATTGCCAAAAAATTGCTTGCGACTAAGTTCTACTAGATTGGAAAATATGACCGAAATGGCTGAGAAAACCAATGCGGGAGAAGTATTATTTGCACCTAAAATCACTTATAAATACTACAAGAAAAAAGGAAAACGCTTACGTCGAATGATTGTGACAAAAATAGAGCGAAAAGACTACATTGTTCAGGAATGGCAAACTTTTATTCGTGCGTTGAATCCAGCAATTGGTAAGCGTAAAATGAAAGAACTCGACCAATTTTTAGGTTTCTCTTCTTGTGGGAATGCCGAAATTATGAACGAGTGGTTTGTGCTTGCTATCAAAAATGATTATACCGAAATTCGTCCTGAAATAGAAGCATTTTTAAGTAAAATAGGAAGAAGAAAATACCTAGTTCCAATTTATAAAGCTTTGTCAGAAAAACCTGAAAACCTTACTTGGGCAAAGGATTTATTTCAAAAAGTTGCTCCAAATTACCACGCTGTTTCGAGAAATACTATTGAAGAAATTCTAATGTAATAAACAATCAATTAAGCCTCTTCGTGTGCAAACTGAAAAAGCTCACTATTCTCTTTTATGTAGTCTAGCGTTTCTAGAATTTCATTCAAATCTTGGGATGCAACTAACTTCATGCGATATTCTTTGAAATGCGAAATACCTTTGAAATAATTGGTGTAATGTCTTTTCATTTCATTGATTCCCAACACTTCACCTTTCCAACGAATACTCATGTTCAAATGATCTAATGTGGCCTCTACCCTATCTTTTAATCCTGGTTTTTCGAGGTGTGTTCCTGTTTTCAAGAAATGTTTGATTTCATTAAAAACCCAAGGATAACCAATACTTGCTCTACCAATCATAATTCCATCTACACCATAGCGATTTTTGTATTCTAAAGCTTTTTCTGGTGTGTCTATGTCTCCGTTTCCAAAAACTGGAATTTTCATACGGGGATTGTTTTTCACTTCACCAATTAAAGTCCAATCAGCTTCGCCTTTGTACATTTGCTTACGAGTTCGACCGTGAATAGAAATAGCCTCAATACCAATATCTTGCAAACGTTCAGCTGTGTCGACTACGAATTTTGTATCTTCATCCCAACCCAATCTTGTTTTAACAGTAACAGGTAAATTAGTTGATTTAACAATTGCTTCAGTCATGCGCACCATCTTTGGAATATCTTGAAGAATTCCAGCTCCAGCACCTTTACACGCCACCTTTTTCACCGGGCAACCATAGTTTATATCAATGATATCTGGATTCGTTTTTTCAATCATGATTGCTGCTTGTTTCATACTTTCGATTTCAGAACCGAAAATTTGAATTCCAATCGGACGTTCATATTCATATATATCCAATTTCTGTAGGCTTTTTGCTGCATCGCGAATCAATCCTTCAGAAGAAATAAATTCAGTGTACATCAAATCAGCGCCAAACTTTTTGCATAATGCACGAAAAGGAGGGTCACTCACGTCTTCCATTGGTGCTAGTAAAAGCGGAAAATCACCTAATTCAATGTTTCGAATTTTAACCATTCTACTTTTATTTTTTTGCTTGTTCTATTACTTTCAAGTAATTTTTTAATTCTTGCTCATTTTCAGATTTCAAAACCATCAACATTTCATCTGACTCTACTACGATGTAATCTTTCAAACCATCTAAAAGTACTAACTTATTATTAGGCACATTTATTAAACAATTTTCAGAATTGAAGGTAAAAACATTATCACCAATGATTGAATTATTTCTTTCGTCTTTATGTAAATGTTGATTCAAACTCCCCCATGTTCCAAGGTCGCTCCAATCAAAATCAGATAAAACAACTGAAACATTTTTGGCATGCTCCATTACTGCAAAGTCAATAGAAATATCTTCACATTTATCAAAAGCATTGAAAACAGCAACTTCTTCTTTTAAACCGTTGTCGTAAACAGTTAAATTATCAGCAAAAAGGTTGAACAAACGCGGTTGAAAAGCTTGTAAAGCATCTAAAATCACTTTAGCCTTCCAAACAAAAATTCCTGCATTCCAATAAAAATTTCCTGCATTCACGAATGATTTTGCGGTTTCTAAATCTGGTTTTTCTCTAAAGTTTGTAACCTCATATGCTTTGTTTGCCTCAACTCCATTTGTATTATCAAACTCAATGTAGCCATAACCTGTATCTGGGCGAGTCGGTGCAATTCCTAATGTAACCAAATGATTTTTAGAACTAGAAGTATCGATAGCTGTGTTGATAATTTCACAAAAACGTTGGCTGTCCAAAATCAAATGATCAGAAGGTGTAATGATTAAAGTTGCGTCTTCATTTTCATGATAAATTTTTGCTGCAGCATAAGCAATACAAGGCGCAGTGTTTTTACGCATTGGTTCACACAACACTTGATTTTCCTTTAATTCAGGTAATTGCTCCAAAACTAAATCTTTATAGATTGTATTGGTTAAGATATAAATTTGTTCGTTTGGGATTAAATCTTGTAGACGTTCGAAAGTTAAACGTAAAAGGGATTTACCAATTCCTAATACATCCAAAAATTGCTTTGGTTTTTGAGGTGTTGACATTGGCCAAAATCGGCTTCCAACGCCACCAGCCATAATTAATCCGTAATTGTTATTTTTCATGATTGTGTATGATTTCTATTGTTGCTAAAGCGTGAACTAAATATTGTTTTCCGTTTAAATCGGTGCAAAGATACCTACTCCTTCTCAAATTTCCTTTTTTAAATACTTTTCCGTTTAATGAAAAATGCGAATGCATAGGAATCTCCTCTAAAGTGTGGCTTTGATGATGCGTTGGTTTATCGTATTTCTTCAATGCACGTGATAAATTCAAATCTGAACAAGATGAAGCTTTTGTATTAGTAAAACTTTTCCAAAGTGCTTTTTCTAAATCGTGAGGTAGATTTTTACTGTCCAAGACTGGAATCAACAATTCTCTAAAAGCATTTTTCCATTCTTCTCCATGTGGACTTACACGATGACCATATTTATTGAAGGTTCGAAGATGTGCAACTTCATGTAAAGTTGTCACCAAAAAACTATAAGGATTTAAATCCCCGTTTACCGTAATTACAGGTAGCTCTCCTGGTAAATTCGCTCTAAAATCTCCTAATTTTGATTTTCTTCCAGGTACAATTTTAAAAATAACCTTACTTTGTAAAATCGTATCCACTAAATAAGGTACGTAAACCTCTGGAGCAAATCGTTTTAAAGTTTCAGAATAGCGCGTTCTTTTATCCATTATTTAAAGATTTGCAAAAGTACGAAAGATTAAGTTTCAAAATTGTGTGTATCTTAACGTGAAAATATTGTTTAATTTAGCGAGTTGAAGCGATGAAAAATATTGGAAAATACATATTGATGTTGAAAGACGTTTTTACAAGACCGAATAAATGGCGTGTCTTTTTTGAACGACTTTTAGAGGAATTAAATGGAATTGGGATTAATTCACTGCCTATTGTTGCATTAATGTCAACATTTATTGGAGGAGTAATCGCGCTTCAAACAGCTTCTAATATGTCAAGTCCTTTGTTACCCGCTTATACTGTTGGATACATCACTCAATCAAGTACTATTTTAGAATTTTCGCCAACAATTATTTCATTGATTTTAGCTGGGAAAATTGGTTCGAACATTGCTTCTGAAATTGGTACTATGCGCGTTACAGAACAAATTGATGCGCTAGAAATAATGGGGGTTAACTCGTTGAATTTCTTGGTTTTACCAAAAATTACTGCTGCTGTATTATTCTTTCCAATTTTAGTTATTTTCTCAATGGCTTTGAGCATGCTCGGTGGATGGATTTCCCTAGTTGTGTCAAATTTATCTACAACCGAAGAATATCTTCTTGGGCTAAGAGCATTTTTTGATCCATTTCATATAAAATATGCACTTACCAAAACAGTTGTTTTTGGATTCTTAATTGTTTCCGTTTCCTCTTTTTATGGTTACTACGTTAAAGGAGGTTCATTAGATGTAGGTAAAGCTTCCACTCAAGCGGTGGTAAGCAGTAGCGTTACCATCTTGATAGCTAACTTTTTATTAACGCAAATGATTTTGTTGTAATGATTGAGGTTATCAATGTCAATAAGTCCTTTAACGGTAATCCAGTATTAAAGGAGGTCAGCGCTCAGTTTGAAAAAGGAAAAGTTAACCTTATCATCGGTCAATCTGGACAAGGTAAATCTGTTTTGGCAAAATGTATGGTTGGCTTACACGAGGTTGATACTGGAGAAATTTTATACGATGGTAGAGATTTCACTCATTTAGACCGCCATGAAAGAAGTAAAATTCGCCAAGAAATTGGAATGCTGTTTCAAGGTGCAGCTCTTTTTGACTCAATGACAGTTGAAGGAAATGTTATGTTTCCATTGATTATGTTCACCAAAATGACAAAAGGTGAAATGCAAAAGAGAGTTGATTTTTGTTTAGAACGTGTGAATCTATCCGGAAGAAACAAACTCTTTCCATCTGAATGTAGTGGTGGAATGCAAAAGCGAATTGGTATTGCGAGAGCTATTTCTATGAATCCAAAATATTTATTTTGCGATGAACCAAACTCAGGTCTTGATCCACAAACTTCAATTTTGATAGATGGGTTGATTAAAGATATTACTGCTGAATATCAAATGACTACCGTTGTAATTACCCACGATATGAATTCAGTAATTGAAATTGGAGATAACATTATTTTCATTTACAAAGGTCAAAATTGGTGGCAAGGAAATCGAGAAACGATAATTACGACTGACAATCCTGAAATTGGTAATTTCGTGTATGCATCAGAGTTTATGAAAGAAATTAGATTATCGATGCAAGAAAAAAGACGATAATTTTTTCAGAAGTAATTTGTTTTTGAAAAATATAATTATCTTTGCGACCCGATTTTGAGGTTTTAATCCTTATAAATCAATAAGAATCTAAAGTGATTCTTCAAAATTGAAATAATTGCGGATGTGGTGAAATTGGTAGACACGCCAGACTTAGGATCTGGTGCCGAGAGGTGTGCGGGTTCGAGTCCCTCCATCCGCACTATTAGGTCTCGTTTGTTGAAAGCGAGACCTTTTTTATTTAATACAATTAAAAAAACAAGTAACAATGAACATTTTACGCGAAGATGTTGATGCACTAAATGCAGTGTTAAGAGTTCAAATTAGTCCAGAAGACTACCAAGCTAATGTAAAAAGTGCATTAGAAAAGTACAGAAAGACAGCTAAAGTTCCTGGATTCAGACCAGGAATGGTTCCTTTTGGTTTTATTCAAAAACAATATGGTAAGTCTGTTTTAGCAGAAGAAATCAATAAACTAACAAACGATAGTTTGTTTAAATACATTACTGAAAATAAACTCGATATTTTAGGTAATCCTATTCCAAAAGAAGATTCTTCATCAGTTGGTAATTTTGACAAACCGGAAAATTTTGAATTTTCTTTTGAAATTGGTTTTGCACCATCATTTGATTTAGCAATCGCTGGAAAGAAATTCGAATTTCCTAAAGTTAAAATAGATGATACTTTAATCAACAAACAAATCGAAGACCTACAAAGAAGATATGGAAAGTTAACTTCTGTTGAAACGGCTAGTGCAAAAGATATGATTCTTGGGAAATTCGAAGAATTAACCGAGACAGGTGAAGTAAAAGAAGGTGGAATTTCTCATTCAACAACTATTTCTTTAGAATTTTTAGATAAAAAAGAAGCTTCTGATTTATTAAACGGTAAAAAAGTGAATGATACTTTCGAGTTAAATCCGAGCTTAGTTTCTAAAAATGATGCAGATAAAGCTGCAATGTTGGGATTGAAAGAGGATGAATTAGCTTCTGTTAGCGACAAATTCCAATTTACGATTTCTGACATCAAGCAAATGGAATTAGCTGAATTGAATGATGAACTTTTTGGTAAATTATTCATGGATGGAGAAGTTACTACAGTTGAGCAATTGAAAACCAGAATCGCAGACGACTTATCGAGAATGTTTAGTGAAGATTCAGATCGTATTTTAACTAGAGATGTTTACAATTTCTTATTGGAAGAAACGAAAATGGAATTTCCAACAGAATTTTTGAAACGTTGGATTAAAATTTCAAGCGAAAAGCCTGTAACAGAAGAAGATATTGAAAACGAATTTGAAACTTATTTAAAATCTCTTAAATGGCAATTGATTCAATCAAAAATCTTTACTGAAAACAACCTTAAATTAACAAACGAAGAAGTAATTGATCACACTAAAGGTTTATTGGTCGCAAACTATGCACAATATGGTATTCCTGCACCAGATGATGCTGAATTAACTGAATCTGCAGTTCGTTTATTGAAAAACAAAGAGCAAGCTAACGGAATTTACGATCGTTTAGCTGAATTAAAACTGACAACTTATTTTAAATCAGCTGTTTCCTTAGAAACGAAAGAAGTAAGTTACGACGATTTCGTTGCAATTGCATCTAAGTAATTAAACATAAATACTTTACAAAAAAAGACCTTTCTCAGAGAGGTCTTTTTTTGTTGCAAGCAATTTCATTTTTTTGAATTTGAAAAATATCATATATTTGTTAAAACTAAATCAATGAACAAAATCATCTCCTTTTCTTTCTTTGCATTTTTTGCTTTCAGTTTTAGTGCTCAAACAAGTCATAAGTTTGATGGAATTGAAATAACTACAAATCCGCAAACAGTAACGGATAAAAACAACCGAAAATTTGGTTACGAGTATGAAGTTTTAGAAATTAAAAATACGACCTCTGAGCAAAAAAGTATTTTATTCCACACAGATGCTTATTATGATGGTGTTTGTGCAACATGCGCCAATACAGAATATACTTATTCTTTTGTTTTAAAACCAAATGAAACTATTGTTGGTTCAGTTAAAGACCCAGCTAATAAAGGATTGTACATTTTCAAAAAAGATACAAATGGAAAATTAAAAGAAGTTCTTTCTGAATTGAAATTTTCTAATGTTGTTGTGAAATAATTTAAAAATTCAATTATTTTTTTAATTGTATTAATCTAATCTAATAACATTAGTTTATAGCGTTGAATAGTATTTTCAATTCCTAAATACAAAGCGTCAGAAATCAAAGCATGACCGATTGAAACTTCGTCTAATTGAATTAAAGATTGTTTGAAAAAGCGTAAGTTTTCAAGACTCAAATCGTGTCCTGCATTTATCCCTAGTCCTTGTTTAACGGCAAATTTGGTTGCTTCAGCATATGCTTTAATTGCCTCTTCCTTGTTTAATGAAAAATGTTCAGCATAAGGACCAGTGTAGAATTCAATCCGCTCAACACCAAGTTTTGCAGCATTTTCAATCAATTCATTTTTTGGTTCAATAAAAATAGAAGTTCGAACGCCAAAATCTTTTATAGTTTGACAAATTTCTTTTAGAAAATCGAAATACTGAATCGTATCCCAGCCAGCGTTAGATGTCAAAACTCCCGGTGGATCTGGAACTAAAGTAGCTTGTGTTGGTCGCAAATCTTTTATTAATTGCATAAATCGCGCATCAGGATAACCTTCAATATTAAACTCTGTCGTCACCACTTCCTTTAATTCGTAAGTGTCTTTTGTGGTAATGTGTCGTTCATCAGGTCGAGGATGAATCGTAATTCCATCCGCGCCGAAACGTTCACAATCAATTGCGAATTGAACCACATTTGGCATCGCTCCACCACGTGCATTTCGGATGGTTGCTATTTTATTGATATTGACACTAAGTTTCGACATTGGTATAAAATTTGACATGCAAAATTACGAACTCTGAAAGGATTTTACTACTTTGGCACTTCTTATGATAGCAAATGATTTAATTACGGAGGAAATCCCACCTCTAGTACATACAGATACAGGCGAAAAGGCCATAAATTGGATGGATGAATTCAAGGTTTCACATCTTCCAGTTTTAAAAAACGGGAATTTTGTGGGCGTCGTTTCTGAGTCCGATATTCTCGATCATTTAGATTTGGATAAAACCCTCGATGGTTTATTTCAACATCTTCCACGACCTCATGTGAAATCTTCAGCGCATATATACGAAGTGTTGGCAAAAATGTCAGAGTTTAAATTGAGTGTTATACCTATTTTAGACAATCAAGAACATTACATTGGTTGTACAAGTATTTACAAGCTAATGACTGAATTAGCCAACACTGGCAGTATTAAAGAAACAGGTGGAATTATAATTTTGGAAATTAATACTATTGATTATTCTATGGCACAAATTGCACAGATAGTAGAGAGTAATAATGCCCGAATACTAAGTTCATACATACTTTCCAATCCTGATTCTACAAAACTAGATGTTACATTGAAAATCAATCAATTAGATCTAACTAGTATCATTCGCACTTTTGAACGTTACGACTACCTTGTTAAAGCTTCATTTCAATATGGAATGGGCGATGAAGACTTGAATTGGCGCTATGATGCCTTAATGAATTTTATGAAGTTTTGAGTATGCGAGTAGCCATTTACGGAAGAAAAGTAAACAAACAAATAGCTGAATATTTCATCAAGTTACTCGAAATTTTAGAAGAATTTGGATGGAAACCTGTAATTGAAGAAGAATTGAATAATCAATTAATTCAAAAAGCAGGGATTTCAGAAAACTATGAAATATTCAGAAATCATAAAGATTTTCATTCTGGTTTAGATTTAGTCATCAGTATGGGAGGAGACGGAACTTTCTTGAAAACAGTAAGTTACATTCGAAATTCTGGAGTTCCAATCATGGGAATCAACACAGGAAGATTAGGTTTCTTGGCAAATATTTCTAAAGACGCAATGTATGAAACTTTGGCACAAGTAAAAAATAAAGAATACGAATTTCAGATGCGTTCCTTATTGCGAGTGCATACAGAAGAAGATTTATTTGGTGCTGATAATTTTGCATTGAATGAGTTGACCTTGCATAAAAAAGACACTTCTTCAATGATTACGGTTCATGCCTCTCTCGATAATAAATATTTAAATACTTACTGGGCTGACGGTTTGATTGTTGCAACACCTACAGGTTCAACAGCTTATAGTTTGAGTTGTGGCGGACCAATCATCACACCTGGTTGTCAAGTACATATCTTAAACCCGATAGCGCCGCATAATTTAAATGTTAGACCAATGGTGGTACCCGATCATTTACCTATCTCATTAGAAGTCGAAGGTCGCGACCGTACTTATTTGCTAAGTTTAGATGGAAACTCAAAAAGTATTCGTCAAGGCGAGCAAGTGGTTATTCGTAAAGCTGAATTTATGATTAATGTTATTAAATTTGAAGACAATAATTTTTTAGATACAATTAGAAACAAAATGTTGTGGGGAATTGATACCCGAAATTAAAAAGAAAAAAATGAAAAAAGGACTTATTATTTTAGGGGCTGGACTGTTACTTGCAGGTTCAACTATGGCTCAAGCACCAGCCCAAAAGAAAATCACAAACAAAGTAGATTCTGTATCCTATTTGGTAGGGTTGAATATTGGAGCGAGTATTTTAAAAGATTTTAGCGAAGCTAATGTTGAAATCTTATTGACTGCAATTCAAGATGTAATAAATGGAAAACCGCCAAAATGTAATGACCCAAGCAATTCAGTTATGAACTCTTATTTTCAAAGTAAGGCACAAGCAATGGCTGAAAAACAAAACAGCGAAAACAAAGCAGAAGGTGAAAAATTCATGGCTGAAAATAAGAAAAAGCCAAACATCAAAGTTACAACAAGTGGTTTACAATACGAAGTTATTACTGAAGGAACAGGCGAAAAACCAACAGCGACTTCAAAAGTAAAAGTTCATTATCATGGAACAACTCCTGATGGACGTGTTTTTGATAGTTCAGTTGATCGTGGAGAGCCAATTGAATTTGGACTAAATCAAGTAATCAAAGGTTGGACTGAAGGTTTGCAATTGATGAAAGTAGGCGGAAAATACAAATTTTACATCCCTCAAGAATTGGCTTATGGCGCAAATCCACAGCCAGGAAGTATCATCGAACCATTTATGCCTTTGGTTTTTGAAGTTGAATTATTAGGAATTTCTAAATAAATAAAAAATGAAAATTAAAGTATTAGTAGCAGCTTTAACACTTGCAACTGCTCGTTTATTTGCACAACAAGCTCCATATGACCCAGGAATTTATGCTGAATTCAACACCTCTAAAGGCACGATTGTTTGTGTTTTGGAACATCAAAAAACACCAATGACTGTTGGTAATTTTGTTGGTTTAGCGGAGGGAAATTTAAAAGTTGACGCTGTAAATATTTCTAAACCTTACTATAATGGACTTGTTTTTCACCGTGTTATCAAAGATTTTATGATTCAAGGTGGATGTCCTAAAGGTGATGGAACGGGCGATCCAGGATATAAATTCTATGATGAAATTGTACCTGAATTGAAACATGTTGGTCCTGGAATTTTATCTATGGCGAATTCTGGCCCAGCGACGAATGGTAGTCAATTTTTTATTACTCACAAAGCAACTCCTTGGTTGGATGGTAAACATACAGTTTTCGGTCATGTAATTAAAGGACAAGATATTGTTGATGCCGTGCAACAAGGTGACAAAATTGAATCAATCAAAATTGTTCGAGTTGGAACTGAAGCCCAAAACTGGAATGCAAACACTGAATTTAACAAAGTATATGCACCACGAAAAGCTGAAGAAGACAAGAAAAATGCAGCTTATGCGAAGATTGCGGCTATGTCAGAAGACGAATATAAAGCTTTTATGTACGCCGAAATAAAGAAAATTTACAGAAAAGCAAAAATGACAAAATCAGGTTTGGTTTATGTAATGGAGAAAAAAGGAAAAAAATTGAAACCAGTTGAAGGTTCTAAAGTTTCTTTACACTATGTAGGTACTTTTAGAGCTGATGGTAAAAAGTTTGATTCCTCACGCGACAGGAACCAACCAATGGAATTTAATTTTAAAAAACAACGTATGATCCCTGGTTTTGAGGAAGGTATCGCCTTATTGGGTGCTGGTGGAAAAGCAAAATTATTCATTCCTTACTATCAAGCTTACGGAAAAAATGGACGACCAGGAGCAATTCCTCCCTACTCTGATTTGGTATTTGACATTGAAGTTTTATCTGTAGAAGCACCGGCTAAAGATGAACATGATGGACATAATCACGATGGACATAATCACGATTCTCACGATGGTCACAAACATTAAATGAAATCCACAATTTAAATACTAGAAGGTCGTAAAATTTACGGCCTTTTTTGTTATATAATTTTAGTATTATTCATCAATTAAGAAAACTTAAACTATCCTCCTTATTTTGAATAAAAATTACAATATGCCAATCCTTCTTTATTTAATTCAATATTCAAACAAAATTCCAGTTTAACACTCGTTTGAAGAACATTTATTTTTTTTGGTGACACTTCAAACTTTCAAATTATTTCATTTAACTAACTTTACCCAATGAATCATTCGCTTTATATGCAACGTTGTATAGAACTTGCTAAACTTGGAGCTGGTTGGACGGCTCCGAATCCTTTGGTTGGTTGTGTAATTGTCGCAGACAACTTAATAATCGGTGAAGGCTACCACAAAGCTTTTGGTGGACCACATGCAGAAGTTAATGCTATCAATTCGGTTGATGATAAAAATAAACTAGATGGAGCGACGGTTTACGTTTCGCTTGAACCCTGTTCGCATTTTGGAAAAACGCCTCCTTGTGCTGACTTGTTGGTTCAATCAAATGTTAAAACAGTTGTAATCGCTTGCCGAGACACCAATCCTTCAGTTGCGGGAAAAGGAATAGATCGATTGAAAAAGGCAGGTATTGAGATTATTGAAGGTGTTTTAGAAAAGGAAAGTCGAGAATTAAACAAACGTTTTTTTACGTTTCATGAAAAGCAGCGTCCTTATGTGATTTTGAAATGGGCTCAAACTTTAGATGGATTTTTAGATAAATCACGAGGAATGAATGATAAAGGTATAAACTGGATCTCTGAACCAGAAACAAAAGCACTTGTTCATAAATGGCGAGGTGAAGAACAAAGTATTTTAGTGGGTCGAAATACAATTATAAACGACAATCCTTCCTTGACTGTTCGAGATTATATAGGTAAAAACCCAATTAGAATTGTTATTGACAGTCAATTACAAATTAGTGGAGATGTTAATATTTACTCACATGAAGCGCCAACTATTGTTTTTAATCGAATTCGCAACGAGAAAAAAGAAAATGTTGAATGGGTTAAGATCAAGGAAACAAGTACTAAAAATATTTTGGATGAATTATACAAACGTGGAATTATTTCTGTTTTTGTAGAAGGAGGAAGTCGTACCTTACAATATTTTATCATTGACAATGTTTGGGATGAAGCGCGGGTGATTGTTGGTAAAAAACGATTTGAAGAAGGTATGAAAGCTCCAATTATAAACCGAGTACCAATTGTTTCCCACTCTTTCGGTGATGATATGGTTTATTATTATTCGCGCCGATGATTTCTTTAGCTTTAGCCATCCTTTTTTCAAGTTTTATTTTTGTAATTTTCAAATTATTTGACCGTTATAAAATTGATGTATTTCAAGCAATTGTGTTCAATTATTTCACAGCCTTTTTATGTGGAATTCTATTGTATGGCAACGAATGGAATCCATCTGCACTCAATGATATAACCTGGTTTTACTATGCAATTGTTGCTGCAATTCTTTTTATTTCCTTGTTTATTTTGATGGGATTAAGTTCGCAGAAAAATGGGGTAGCCATAACTTCAGTTGCAGTAAAAATGAGCATGGCAGCAAGTGTTTTTGGGATGATTTTTCTTTACAGTGAATCTGTTTCAGCTCTCAAAATACTTGGAATTCTTTTTGCATTTGCAGGCGTAGTGTTAGTCTCTTGGCAAAGTAAAGATGCTAGTGAAAATCAGAAAAAATCGTTGTGGATGCTTTTTGCATTATTTTTTGGAAGCGGAATACTTGATTTAGTTCTGAATTATGTACAAAACAATGAATTAACAGTCCTCACTCCTTCCCTATTTTCTGCATTTGGATTTGGAATGGCTGGAATGATTGGTTTAGTAGTGTTTCTATTTCAGTTACAACAAAAGAAAGCTCAATTTGCTTTTAAAAATGTACTTGGAGGTATCTTTCTTGGTATCCCGAATTACTTTTCTATTTACTTGCTAATTAAGTCCTACAAAGACACAGGTTGGACCGATTCAACTGTTATTGCTATTATCAATGTTTCAATAGTTTGCATTGCTGCTCTTACTGGTTTTTTAATATTTAAAGAAAAATTGAATCTAACAAAGGGTCTTGGAATTGTTGCTTCATTGATAGCGATTTTAATGTTGTATTTGGCAAATTGATAAAATTTTTGCTAATCCGAAGCTTAAAAATAATGAATACAGTCAAAAATCAACGAAAAAATAAGCATTTCTATTAATTATGGAGCAAGAATTAGAAACATTTTGTCCTAGAAGTAGGAAAGACTGGCGTGAATGGTTGGAATCTAATCATTTAGAAAAAAAATCAATATGGTTAATTTACCATAAGAAAAGAACCAATATTCCTACAGTAACATATAGTGATGCTGTTGACGAAGCACTTTGTTTTGGTTGGATTGACAGTAAATCAAAATCGATTGATGAACAAAAGTCGATGCAATTCTTTTGTAAAAGGAAACCAAAAAGCGTTTGGTCGAAAGTGAATAAAAATAAAGTTGCTCGACTTATTGAGGCAGGTCTAATGACACAGGCTGGAATAAATGCAATAGAAATTGCTAAGGAAAATGGTAGTTGGACGATTTTAGATGAAGCAGAAGCCTTAATTATTCCTGGTGATTTAGAATTTGAATTTCAAAAAAATCCGAATTCAAAAGAATATTTTTTAGGTTTAAGTCGATCGGATAAAAGAAACATTTTACAATGGCTAACTTTAGCCAAACGTCAAGAAACAAGAATAAAAAGAATTGAGGAAATTGCTACTCTTGCAGGAGAAAAACTAAAACCAAAGCAATTTAGATAAAATTTAAAAAAGTTATAATGAAACATGTAAAAACAAATTTTCTAGAAGTTTAATATCTTCTTTAAAGGTTACGACTTTAAACCTAAAGTATGCTACTAACAAGAATGTAAAGCTGATTTACTTCATTCTTTTTAACTGCTTCAATAACTGCTTTAATTTCAATTTTGCACATTTCTATTAAAACCTTTTTCTTCAAACTATCTTGTTTTAACATCTCATTTAATAGCTCAATTCGTTCGGTGACTTGTTGATATTCTTCATTGATTTTTTCTTTTGAATTAGAACTGTTTTCAAATAATTGTGCCTTAATTCTCTGAAAAACAATGGATTTTAGTTCATCAACTTCTTTACTTTCTAAACTATTTTTTTTACCTTCAATTTCTTTCGATTCAATCAACCATTCTTTGACAACATCTTGAAAGTATTTGTAATGATTTCGATTTAATTTTTCTACTTCTGTTTTTGTTGGAAAATCAAAAGATGAAAGATGCTCGAAAATTTGCTCTAAATCTTTTGATTCAAGATTGTTTAAAGCATATTTTCGTGGAAACCAAACTTTATGGAAGGTCTGAACGGCAATTAACTTATTACTGAAATTCACAAAATCAGGAAGTTCCGTCCAGTTTTGTCGCATTACACAAGTACTAATATTAAATCTACGCTTATTTTTTTGGCAATACTCATTAAAAAAATAAATATTTTCAAGCACTCTTTCAAATTTGGCATTTGGTCTAATTTCTTCAAACACTTCCTTTTTTAATGAATCTAAACTTACACCGATATGAAAATTTCCTTTGCTTAAAATATCTTTGACTCTATTGTTTAAAACAGTTCCGTTGGTCTGAACCATAATTTTACAGCTAGGATTTAAAGCTATAATTCTTTCCCAAATTTTGTAGTTTGCATCAATTAAAAAAGCTTCCCCAGAACCACTAAATCGAGTTTCGTGCAAATAAGGTATAAATTCTTCTAATTGCTCTAAAAACTTATCATCATAGACATTTGGAATTGGGGGTAATTTTTCAACATTTTTGCGAATTGAAGAGGAAAACTCACCCTTACACATCACACATTCCAAATTGCAAGTATTGGTAAGTAAAAATTCCATTTGAGTTGGATAATGTGGATGGCTTGGAATATGATCAAAATGTTTTGCTCTAACCTCTTTGAAATGTTTTGCATTGATATCTGCAGTACAAACTTCACAACCTTTACCAAGCTTGTACTTTATCATATCTTGCCTCATTAACTTGACACTTTGGCTATTCCAAATCTCTTTTAAAGATTGCTCTGGATATTTTCCTGCATTAAATTCAGAATTATGGCAACATACTTTCACTTCACCATTTTGAGAAAAATACATATTGGTTGAAGGAGCATGACATACAGCAGAAATATTTTTTTTATTTCTTTGGTCATTGTATTCATCAAACAAGGGAAAATTGTTTTTTGCTTCCGCAATTATTGCATTTTCTTTTTTAAATAGACTATAAAATAGGTCTGATATCATCCTCTAATTTCGAGTCATAAAATTAACCATTAAAAATTTAATTACTTTGATCACTGTGGTAAAGTAATATTTTTCTAACAAAATGTAATAAGATCCAAGACTAATTGTTCTCAACTAAACTTGTTTAATCCAAAGCAATAATTAACCCTTAAACTCAAATCTAATTTTAAAATCAAGTCTAGGTTAACATTTTTTATTAAATTCGGCATGAAAAAATAATCTTATAAAATGGAAAACAATTCTAACACGGGACATCCGAAGGGTCTTTATTTGCTTTTTGTAACTGAAATGTGGGAACGTTTCAGCTATTATGGAATGAGGGCGATTTTTACTTTATTCATGGTAAATGCTTTAATGTTTGATAAATCTCTTGCTTCAACAGTTTATGGTAATTATACAGGTTTAGTTTATTTAACTCCACTAATTGGTGGATATGTTGCTGATAGGTACTGGGGAAATCGTAGATCTATTTTTGTAGGTGGAATCATGATGGCAATTGGACAATTCTTTATGTTCCTTGCTGGGTCATTTTATACGGATGTTAGTTTAGCTTCAACATTGATGTTTACTGGTCTTGGTTTCTTAATATTTGGAAATGGTTTCTTTAAACCAAATATTTCAACAATGGTTGGACAATTATACAACGAAGGAGACAAAAGAGTTGATGCTGCTTTTACTATTTTTTACATGGGAATTAACCTAGGAGCTTTCTTTGCCCCTCTTATCACTGGTGGATTAGGTGAAGTTTATGACAAAGATGGTTTAATAGTTCCAGGAATGTTTAAATGGGGATTCCTTGCTGCATGTATAGGAATGGTAATCAGTACTGTTGTTTTTGAAGTTTTAAAAAATAAATATATTGTAGACCCTAGTGGAAATCCAATTGGTACAAAACCAGAGAAAATTGTTATTGAGAAAAAAGACAAAGAACCACTTAACATAGGCAAATTAGTTCAATGGGCTTTAATTTCAATGATACTTTTTGTTGCTTTCAAAGGATTAATGGGACTAGATTTAATTGGAGCTTTTATTTACACACTTTGTATTATAGCTCCTGCTTCAATTATTACCGATAAAAGTTTAACAAAAGAAGAAAAACAAAAAATATGGGTAATCTTTATAATTGCATTCTTCGTAATTTTCTTCTGGTCTGCTTTTGAACAAGCTGGAGCTTCTTTAACATTTTTTGCTCAAGAACAAACCGATAGAAATATTTTTAACTACGAAGTTCCGTCTTCTTATTTCCAAAGTATAAATGCAGTGGCAATCGTTATTTTCGCTCCGATTTTCGCATTAATTTGGACCAAACTTGGAGCAAACAATAGAGAACCAAGTTCACCTGTTAAACAAGCTTTAGGTTTATTTTTATTAGCTGTTGGATATTTTATTATTGCTATTGGGGTAAAAGACCTTGATCCTAGTGTGAAAGTAAGTCTCTTTTGGTTGGTTACCCTTTATACTGTACATACATTTGGTGAACTTTGCCTTTCTCCAATTGGTCTTTCCATGGTTGTTAAATTAGCTCCAGTTCGATTCGCTTCCTTACTAATGGGGGTTTGGTTTTTGTCAACAGCAACAGCTAATAAATTTGCTGGAGATTTAAGCTCACTTTATCCTGAAGAAGTTAAATTAGAAAGAACTATTAATGTATCTGAATTTGATTACAAGGATGTAAACTCAACAGAAATTGTAAAAATGAAATCGATAGATAGCAATTTTGTTAAAAATCTATCTTCTAAATACAAAAACAATACAGCAGATTTAAGTTTACTTTCTGATAATTTCAAAGCAGAAAAAGAACCAACTTTTGTGGAAGGATTCAAGAATAAATTGTTTGGTATAGAAGCGAAAGAAAAGCAAGATTCTTTATTAAGTTTTCGAATTGGAAGCGAGGCTAAAACAAAAGTTTCAGATTTTACTTTAAAATTAATTGTTGGTTCGAAACCTAAATTCCATTTCGCACATTTTCAAAATAAAGAAGGAAATAAACTTACAATTATCAAATATGAGGCTGGTAAAAAAGGTGAAGAAGATTCAAAAGTTATTGAAGTTTGGAACATCAAACCTGAAAAACCATCATTTTTAGGAATGAAAATTGAAAACTTATACAATTTCTTTATGATATTCGTATTCATGGCAGGTACAGCATCCGTGATATTATTTTTACTATCAAAAAGATTATTGGTCATGATGAATGGCGTTAAATAATTAATATTTACAAATTGAAAGGCTATCGACATTGATTGATAGCCTTTTTTATTTTAAAACAACAAACAATGAAAGAAAGACAACACCCTAAGGCCCTTCCCTATTTATTTTTCTCTGAAATGTGGGAACGATTTGGTTACTATTTGATGATTGGAATTTTCACGCTTTATCTTAAAGATGCAGAGAAAGGTTTTGGAATGAACGAAACAGAAGCGTCCGATTTATACGGAACTTTTATTGCGTTTGTATTCCTAACTCCATTTATTGGAGGACTTTTAGCTGACAGAATTTTAGGTTATCGTCGCTCTATTACCATTGGTGGAATCATGATGGGCTTGGGTTATTGTTTGATGGCTGTCCACGATAAAAATGCACTTTACATTGCCATGATTCTTGTTATTTTTGGTAATGGTTTCTTTAAGCCCAATATTTCTGCCTTGCTTGGTAACGTTTACAACGAAGAAAAATACAAAGCCAAAAAAGACGCAGGTTACAATATCTTCTACATGGGTATCAATATCGGAGCCTTTGTTTGTAATTTCTTTGGTGCTGCTCTCTATAACATTTATGGTTGGTATGCTGCCTTTTTAGCTGCAGGAGTTGGAATGTTTATTGGAATTGTTATTTTTTGGCTTGGAACTAAACACTTCAAACACGTGGATGTCATCAAACCAAAAGCTGAAAATGACATGAGCTTATTGAGTATTTTTGGTGTTATTCTCTTACCTGCTGTAGGATTTGGTTTATTAGCTTTATTGCTACCTGAACCTTTGGTGGGTTCAAAAACAACCGATGCCTTTCTTTTTGGTTGTATTCCTGTTATCTTTTTTTACGGGCGATTACTGTATAAATCTCCAGCAGAGGAAAAACGTCCAATTGCAGCAATGTTGGCAATTTTTGCCGTTGTTATAACCTTTTGGGCTGTTTTCAAACAAAACGGTTCCACTTTAAATACGTGGGCAGATCGCTACACTGATAGAGAGGTTCCTACAGCTATTCAACCAGCGATGTCTGGACTATTTCTTGCAGAAAAAATTAAATACACAAAAGACTCCGTTGTTGTTATGGATGATCAATTTCGTGTTAAGGACAAAACCTTAAAAGAATGGAATTATCCTGCTTATTTTAAAAATGTGCCTGCAGAAAAACTGCCAAAAGAAGGTGAAACAATTTATGCTTTTAACACTAATATTTTTCAATCCGTTAATCCATTTTGGGTAATCGCACTCACACCTTTGGTACTTGCCTTTTTTGGATTTTTAAACAGAAAAGGATTGGAACCTTCCACTCCAACAAAAATCGCTTTTGGACTTTTAATTTCTGGTTTATCATGCTTCGTGATGGTTGGTGCTGTTTATGCGAGTAATAACGGTTTAATTAAATCATCAGCTTGGTGGTTCATTAGTTCCTATGCTGTCATTACAATTGGGGAACTTTTCCTCAGCCCAATGGGACTTTCACTCGTGTCAAAATTAAGTCCTCCACGCTTAACATCTTTAATGATGGGAGGATGGTTTTTGGCAACTTCAATTGGAAATAAAATGTCAGGTGTTCTTAGTTCGCTATGGGATGGTTACGAGGACAAAGCTAATTTCTTCTATGTCAATGTAGTACTCCTTTGCGCAGCTTCTCTTCTTATGTTTTTAATGCTAAAATGGCTGAATAAAATTTTTGCTGATTACAAATAGAACTAAAATGCAATTCTATACTATAGAGATTCCTCACCATGTTCGGAATGACTCAAGGGCTAGAAGAAGGAGGAGAAAATGCTTTGCATTTTCTCAGATTCTCCCAGTAGCAAAAGTCATTCCGAATGGAATGAGGAATCCAAATAAGTTATTTCATCCAACATTACTTTCTACTACCCAAAAACTGTTTCAAACTAAAACAATAAACTCTTTTATAATGCTAAAACAACTCTCCTTTTTTCTATGTTTTGCTACGTTTTCTATCCAAGCACAAGAAACAAACACAACTTGTTCCAAACGAACAAAACACGAGCATTCGTTGAAAAGTGCAACTTTATCTGTTGCTCAAATTGCGGAAACAGAGAAATATGATGTCAACTATTATGGTTTAGATATTTCGATGACCAACACTTCCACTTATCTCGCGGGAACAGTTGAAATGCAAGCAAAGGCAAGAGTTAACTTAGACTCAGCTCTTTTTGAACTTTTTTCGACTTTTACTATTTCGGCAATTCGAGTAAACGGACAACCCGTAAATTATTCGCGTTCCAATTCTGCAATTAAAGTTCCTGTGAATGCAAGTGCAAACGAAGTTTTTCGTATTGAAACTGACTATTCTGGAACTCCACCAGATGCAGCAACGAATCCTCTTGGAGGTGGTGGAATGACTTACGACACTTCGCCATCATGGGGAAATCATGTTGTTTGGTCGCTTTCAGAACCATTTTCTGCTTACGAATGGTTTCCTGTAAAACAAAGTTTACGCGATAAGATTGATAGTTGCTCTATAAAAATTACTGTACCCGATTCTTGTAAAGCTGGCTCAAACGGTATATTGGAAAATGTTGTTAATCTTGGAAATGGATTCACGCGTTATGAATGGAAACACAGACATCCAATTGATTATTATTTAATTTCTGTTGCCGTTGCGAAATACGTTGAACACAATTTGTACGCCAATCCAGTTGGTGCACCAAACCCAATTTTTATTCAAAATTTTATCTATGACAATCCACAAACGTTGCCAAATTTCCTAGATGAAATTAATGAAACAGCTGATTTCATTGAACTTTTCTACGAATTGTATGGTCCTTATCCTTTTGAAGATGAGAAATATGGTCACTGTATGGCTCCTTTGTCAGGAGGAATGGAACATCAAACCATGACTACACAAGGATTTTTTGAAAAAACATTGACCTCACACGAACTTGGACATCAATGGTGGGGAGATAATGTTACTTGTGCCTCTTGGTCAGATATTTGGGTTAACGAAGGATTTGCTTCTTACAGCGAATATTTGATGTTGGAGAATTTATATCCAAATGAAAAAGTACAGCACATGGCAGATGTTCATAACAATGTAATGACCCAAGTTGGAGGAAGTGTTTGGTTTGCTGATTCATTGAATACCAATCGCATTTTCAGTGGAAGATTGACCTATGACAAAGGTGCTGCAATTATTCACAGTTTACGTTACTTAGTAAACAACGACACACTATTTTTCAATACATTAAGAGCTTTCCAAACTGATTTTGCCGATAGTGTTGCTGTTGGTGTTGATGTACGCGATAAGTTTATGGAAACAACAGGTTTGAATTTTACTCCGTTTTTTGAACAATGGTATTTTGGTGAAGGCTACCCTACCTACTCGATTCGTTACAAACAAGATGCTAACGATTTAATCTTACAAATCAGTCACACAGCTTCAAAACCTACAACCACTCCAACCTTTACGAATCCAATTGATATTAGAATTTTTCGCCAAGGGCAAACAGACACCACTATTCGATTTGAGATTTCTAGCAACGAAGAATTGTTTGTTATACCAAATTTTGGTACAGTAGGAGGAAATATGGCTATTGACCCTAAAAATTGGGTTATAAATAAAGTCGGATCAATCACTTTAGATAATACCATTAGTTTAACTGAAAATCAACTTGGTAAAGAATTTCAAATCGTTCCGAATCCTAACTGTGGCGTTTTCAGCATCTCAAATTTAGATGTAAACACATTAATTGAAGTATATCAAATGAATAGTCAAAAAGTGCTTTCTAAAACGATTTTCCCTGGCGACCTTATCGATTTAAGAGCTTTCGGAAAAGGAACCTATTTAGTTGAAATTCATTCTGAAAAAGGGAGTAAACGTTTGAAATTGGTGAGTTTTTAAAGCTAAAGGATGTAATTAAAAATATTAAGTGTTTTTTAAATTCTACTTCTCAATTTATCAAAATCTGAATTCAGTCCAATAATCCATTTAAGCCCAAATCCTAAGGAACTTAATTCGATAGATTTCAATTTCGGATGAAGTGATTTCTTTGCGTGTTGATTGTGAAATAAAAAAGCCGTTAAGTCGAATAAAAACAAAAATCCTCTTTTCATCATTAAACTTGTACCAAAACCATTGAATTGGTTACGCTTTATGAAATTAGTTTTTGCCGACTATTCAATCCTTAACTAATATTCAATTTGTATTTTTTTTTGTAAATAAATTCAAGTTTAATTGAATGATTATTAAAAGTTTTAATTTCGTACAAGTATGAAATCAATGAAAAAACTACTTCTATTTTTATCACTTTTTCTATTCTGTTTATCTAGCTTTTCCCAAAGTCGTTATATTTCAGAAACGATTAAAAAAGTTGTTTATTCGCGTGATGGAGGCATTTGTCAATGTTGTGGGAGTTCAGAGAGTTTAGAATACGACCATATCACTCCTTATTCTTGTGGAGGAAGCAGCACTGATGCATCTAATATTCAACTACTTTGCATGAAATGCAATCGTAGTAAATCAAATAGTTGTTATTGTAAAATCCATGATAGAAGAATAGGTACAAATTGTTGTGATGGTGGGACAACCAAATCACCTTCCTCTGCCCCCTCTTCAACTGCAGCTCGTCAATGCTCTGGAACAACACAAAAAGGTGCTAGATGCAGAAATATGACAAAAAATTCAAGTGGCAGATGCCATTTACATTAAAAATCCAAATCCTTGTTAATCATCAATTAAAATGAACATGTTATTCGCAATAGACCAAAATTCAAATGAAATAATCGTTTCCGATTCACCAAAAGGAACTAATAAAATTAATCTTTTAGAAAGAATTAAACGAGAAGAAAATGTTATTTTGTATAATGCTGTCGTCACGCTTACTAGTATATCAAACTCAAGTAATTTAGATATTTCTCTATTTAAAGCGATGGATAAAGTATGTCAATTAATATACTCAAAGCATACGGAAAAATAGTTAAACTCTAGTTAGAACAAGCTTTTTTAATTTAAAAAAATCTTTATTTCCTTCAATTTCGTCCTACTGCAATTTTTGTTTCCCCAGTTGTTTTTGTTGCTTTGAAACTGTATGGCAATTTTTCTTTGTATAAGAACTTTTTTTGAACCGATTCGAAAGGACGATAAACGTAGTAAACCATATTATTATGAACTCGAATTTTATCAACGTATCGAAAACCAAGTTTTACTTTTTCTTTAATCGTTCCTGTTTTTAAATCTAGTAAACCAAGGTAAGTTGAACCTGTTTTTTCATAAATCGCATAAACAACTCCTGTTATTTTATCTTGTATCAATTGACTTTGCCAACCCGTTTGTTTTGAATTGTAATGATGGTAAATCGGAATTGTGTCTTTGCATTCACCGAATTTATTATAAACTTCTAAACGATCTTTTGGATAATTAAAAACGTAAACGGAATCATTGCGTTGAAACATCGGCGCATAAACTTCTTTGTAGTAAATAGATTGAGTGAAAAAATTCGCTCCAACCCAAATTTCAGCATCAATTCCAGTTTCTAACTCTTTGTTTTTCGCCCACAATTTTGTTCGGATGTCCATCCATTTGTATTCCGCACGATACATTTCCATCATCAACTCATCTTCAATTTTTAAGATAACCCGGTAGCTTGAATCCTCTTGATCAAAGGTATAATATTCGAAAGCAGGGTAATCTTTGTTGAAATTTGATAGAAATAGTTTTGTTTGAATCGTATCAACAATTGGTGCTACATACTTCATGAAATATGGCTTTGGCAACATTCCTAATTGAATCTCATCTTCTTTTATGAAAACACCGAAAACATTTTCCTTGCAAATAACGTGAGTATTGCCACGGTAATCTCTTGTTAATAATTGCGCTTGGTCATTTACTTGGAAACTTGTAATAATTTGTTGACCATCGAAAAGTACAAGTTCACTTCCCTTGCTCAATTGTTTTGGGTAAGTCAATAATAAAATATCACCATTATTTTGAACTTCAAAGTCTGCAACACTCAAACGCTCAGAACGAAAAACCGTATCTGGAATTCCAGGAGCTTTCACAACAACTTCTTTCAATTGTAATGATTTTGTTGCTTGCAAGAAAAGGGTAACTTTTAAAGTATCTGATAATGATTTTGTTTTTAATGTCTTGGTATATGCATCATAAATTGGATGTGAGCAATTGAGATTTATTATTGTACCAACTGCTACGTTTTCCAATTTAAAGCTCGCAACTCCAATTCTAGAGGAACGTAGGTAAAAAGTAGAATCTGTTACTTTTTCATCAAAAACTTTAGCTAAAACATTGACATTCTGGATGTTTTCACCAGATTTAGTATCAACAAACTGGATATAAACAACTTGTCCCCAACTGATGGAGCTGAGGACAATGGTTACAAAAAGTAAAATTAATTGGCGCATCATATTCAATAGATGCAATTATAGGTAAAATCCATAAAGGATTTCTATTAAACTTTAAAATTCCAACCGAAAGTATCTTCTATCTCACCCATTTTCAAAGCATCCATGTGTGCTTTAATTTTATTAGATAAGGTTCTTGTTTCGATGGCGGGCATTTCTAGACGTTCGTCGCGATATCCAATAACTGCTACTTGAGCAATTGTTGCGGCTGTTCCAACACCAAAAGCATCTTCTAACGAGCCATTTCTTGCTGCAGTTACCACTTCTTCCACTGTTACTTTTCGCTCTTCAACTTCAATTCCCCAAGTTAAAACTAGGTCAATTAAAGAACGTTTTGTAATACCACGTAAAATAGTATCAGAATCTTCAGAAGGTGTAATTAATTTACCTCCAATTTGAAACATGATATTCATTGTTCCTGATTCTTCAATGTATTTATGCTCTTTAGCGTCGGTCCACAATAATTGGTGAAAACCTTGTATTTGGCATTGTTTTGCTGGATAAAGGGAAGCGCCGTAGTTTCCTGCTGCTTTTGCTCTACCAACTCCACCTTCCGCAGCACGTGTGTAATGCTCTTCAATTTTGATTCTAACTGGCTCTGAATAGTAAGCTCCAACAGGCGAAGTTATTACCATAAACTTAAAAGTATCTGATGGCTTGATTCCAACATATTCATCCGTTGCAAATAAAAAAGGGCGAATGTAAAGTGAGTAACCTTCTTTGTCGGTAACCCAATTAGCATCTACTTCTACTAATTTACGTATCGCTTCCACAAAAATTTCTTCAGGTACACTTGGCATACACATTCTCTCCGCTGATTGAGCAAAACGTTTAGCATTCATGTCTGGACGAAAAATAGTAATCTCTCCGTGTCTATTTTTATAGGCTTTTAAACCTTCAAAAATAGATTGTCCATAGTGAATTGCAGACATTGCAGGATGCATCGGAATTGGCGCAAAAGGAAGAATTACTCCTTCTTTCCATTTTCCATCGCTATATTCCATCAAAAACATGTGATCAGAAAACACTTTACCAAATGGCAAATTCTCCCAATCTACCTGATTAATTTTTGAATCAAGTGATTTTTGAACAGAAAAGTTGATTGTTGATATTGACATTAAATTGATTTTTGTCTTGCGAATATAAGGTTTTAACTTTAGTGGACAATCTATTTTGTTAGTTATGTCTTTCTTAAACACATAAGTGTTGCTTTCCATTCTCTACCTAAATGACTAGTTATTAAAGCTGTTCATTCTTTATTTCAGTATATCCAATAAATCTAATAACTTGAAAAGATTAAGTTTTTTTAGCATTTTTATTTTAGTTGAAAACTCTTTTGAAAACTTAATATTTTTCTTTTCTTGGCTTTCTAAAAAAAACGGAATTTTGAAATCTAAATTTAAAACTATGACCACAGAACTTTTATCTCTTCAAGAACAAATCGACGCTTTAAAACTGAAATTAACGGGTGATTTATTCGCTGATATGGACATTAAAGATGAAATTCACAATCTAGAAATGAAGATAAACGGTGTGAAACCAATGGATACTCACATCGATTGTGTTGGTTGTGGCTCTTAATTAAATTTCAATTTCAAGCGAACAAGCAATTCATTCGTGCGTTGTTTAAAATAAAAATATGAAGCAGTTTGAAGTTCCCGAGTTTTATCGCTCTCCGATTATCAGTAAGGTAAAGGCAAAACGCAAGTTGGAAGACCCTCGTAAAAAAGATTTCACACCAACTGAAATAAACTTAGGTAAAGTAACTTTTATAATTGCACGTCATTTTGGATTTTGTTATGGCGTTGAAAATGCAATAGAAAAAAGCTATAAGGCAATTCAAGAAAACCCAGATAAACGCATTTTTCTTTTAAGTCAAATGATTCATAATCCAGATGTTAATGCGGATTTACAATCGTACGGCCTACAATTTCTTCAAGATACAGAAGGAAATCAATTGATTCCTTTTGAAACGTTGAATTCAGATGACATTGTAATCATTCCTGCTTTTGGAGCTACATTAGAAATTGAAGATAAACTGAGAGCAATTGGTGTTAATATCGATACTTACAATACCACTTGTCCTTTTGTTGAGAAAGTTTGGAATCGTTCTGAGAAATTAGGTGAAACCCAACATACAATTATCATTCATGGAAAAGCGAAACACGAAGAAACACGTGCAACATTCTCACATAGTTCTTCCAATGCGCCATCTCTGATTATCAAAGATATGAAGGAAGCTAAATTCTTGGGTGAGGTAATACTTGGAACAAAATCGAAAAATGAATTCAATAACTTTTTTGTTGGAAAAATGACTCCAAACTTTGATTCTGACCTACATTTATCAAAAATTGGGGTTGTAAATCAAACAACAATGCTCGCTACTGAAACACAAGAAATCACTGATTACCTGCGCGATGTAATGCTTCAAAAACATGGAGAAACAAACTTGAAAGCACATATTGCTGACACAAGAGATACTTTATGTTATGCGACTAATGACAACCAATCAGCAACATACGGTTTATTAGAAAAGGATGCTGACTTAGCCATAGTAATTGGTGGCTACAATAGTTCAAATACAAGTCATTTAGTTGAATTATTGGAAGAGAAATTCACTACCTTTTACATCAAAAATAAAGAAGAAATTCTTTCCAAATCAGCTGTTAATTCGTTTGATATTCATTCAAACACAATTATAAATCACCTAAGTTTTATTCCTGAAAAAGAAAACATTAGAATCATCATTACATCTGGAGCTTCTTGTCCCGATTCTTTAGTGGATGGAGTGCTTCACAAAATTATTTCGCTTGTTGATTCTACTATTGAACTTTCAAGTTTATTAAATACAATTGAATGAAAATTTACACTAAAAAAGGAGACGAAGGAAAAACAGGATTGATTGGTGGCACTCGTGTACCGAAAAATGCTATTCGTATCGATGCGTATGGAACAGTTGATGAATTGAACTCCTTTTTGGGTGTAGTTCGAGATCATGAAATTAATGAAAAGTATAAAACCCAAATTATTGAAATCCAAGACCGCTTGTTTACAATTGGCTCTAGTTTGGCTTCTGACCCTGACAAATCAAATATGAAAATTCCAGATTTGAAAGAAACAGATATTGAAGTGCTTGAAAATTGGATGGACGAAATGGACAAAGCTTTGCCTGAAATGCGCTTTTTTGTTTTACCTGGAGGACATACAGCAGTTTCTTTTTGTCATGTTGCAAGATGTGTGTGTAGAAGAGCCGAACGAATCATTGTGGAATTGAATGAAAAAGAATTTGTAGCACCTTTGGTTTTGGCTTACATCAACCGTTTGAGTGATTATATTTTTGTTTTAGGAAGAAAAATCACCCAAGATTTAGGAGCTCCGGAGCAAGCTTGGCATCCAAGAATGGGATAAGCTAAGATAGTCTTCACAAAAAAAGCTCTTTTTAAAAAGATGATTGAGTTTTTTATTATTCAACATTTTTTTGGAATCAATTATTTTCTTTCTCAATCGAATAATCTTCACCTTTGTTCTTCTTGGAACCTTCATATGTCACAAACGAACGGAAACTACATTCCAAATCACCGTTGAAAACTTTGTGTTTTTTGGAAGGTTTTAAACCAATTGATTTTAAACCTTCTTCACTTGAAGTGATAATCCAAGCTTCACAATTTGTCATTTCGTGTTTTAACCAGTTTCCAATTCCGTCATACAATTCTGTTACATCAGCTTCCAAGCGTTGACCATAAGGAGGGTTGGTAACAATAAACACTTTTTCATCGTCGGGCTTTTTAACCTCATTGAAAGGCAACACACTTGTTTGAATAAAACGCCCGAAACTCATTGAACGCAAATTTCTACGCGTTTTGATTATCATTTCATCAGATAAATCGGAACCGATAATTTTACAAGGTAAGCTTCTTACGTTTCGTAAAGCACCATCGTAAATTTCATCCCAAAGTGCCTGATCAAAGTCTTTTAAGTTTTTAAAAGCATAGTGCTGACGTTCAATATTGGATGGAATTCCAGAAGCTAAAAAAGCTGCTTCCATCAATAAAGTTCCTGAACCACAGAACGGGTCTAAAAAAGTTGTTTTTCTGTCCCAACCTGACATGCGAATTAAACCAGCGGCAACAACCTCATTCAAAGGTGCTTCTCCAACCGCTTCTCTATAGCCGCGCTGAAATAATGGAACACCGCTCGTATTTATTGAAAGTGTTACCTCTTTTTCTTTAATATATAAATCAAAAACAACGTGTGGTCGCTTCAACTCGACATTTGGGCGCTCGTTATACTTATCTCTAAATGCATCAACAATAGCATCTTTTATAACTAAAAAAGGATAATGAGAATTAGTAAATAACGAGGAGAATACAGCACCTTTTACAGCAAATGTTTTCTTTACATCAAATATATTTGTCCATCCGATTTTTGAGGCTCTTTTGTATAAATCTTCTTCTGTTTGAATGAAAAAATGGTCGATTTCAACTAGGATTGAATTTGCGCAACGAACGTTTAGATTCAAAAAATAAACATCTCTCCAAGTTCCAACGATTCTAACTGCACGATTCAACAATTCAACTTCAGGATAACCTAATTCGATTAATTCTTCTTTTAATGTTTCTTCAAATCCAAACACACATTTCAACGTGATAAAATACTCGTCGTCTTTTAATTCAATCTCTTTTTTCATTCTATTCAATTGTTATTTTAAAGCTGAATTCACTTAAAAATTGTGTGGTTTTAACATTCTCAAATTCACATTTCAAAGATAATCGGCTAACTTTGTGCAAAAGAACGAAATTGAAAGGTTTTTCTACGTTATTTCTGGTTTTATTTTCAGTTTTTCCCTCAATTTTAAACGCACAACAAAAAGTGGGTTTGGTATTAAGCGGCGGCGGAGCAACAGGTGTGGCGCATATTGGCGTACTTAAAGCATTAGAGGAGCGCGGAATTCCGATTGATTATATCGCAGGAACTTCGGCTGGTTCTTTGGTTGGAAGTTTGTATGCTTGTGGTTATTCCCCTGAAGAAATTGAGGCATATGTGATGAGCGAGCAATTTCAGCTGATGACAACAGGTCAAGTAGAAGTTTCTAAGAAATTTTTATTTCGTCAAGATGAGTTAAATTCAAGTTTGCTCAATTTCTCGTTTGCTAAAGATAGTATTTTACGCAAGTCTATACCATTAAATTTAATTACACCCGCTTATTTGGATTACGAAATGATGAGAATAATGGGTGCAACAAGCGCAGCAGTTGGAGGCGATTTTGATAAATTATTTGTCCCTTTTCGTTGTGTTGGTGCTGATGTAATCACTCGCAAAAGTGTTGTTTTCTCGAAAGGATATTTGAATCAAGCTGTACGTGCTTCAATGACCTATCCAATGTATGTCAATCCAATAAAAATTGATGGTGTTGTAATGTTTGATGGGGGTTTGTACAATAATTTCCCAATTGACGTTATGTACAAAGATTTCCACCCTGATTACTTAATTGGAAGCAATGTTTCGACAAATCCAAAACCAATAGACGAACGCGATTTTTTCGGATTGGCAAGCACGATGTTAACAACTCCAACGAATTATGACTTACCTTGCACAGAGGGAATAATTATTGAACCTAAAACAGATGTTGGAACTTTTGAATTTGGAAATGTGAAGGAAGCTATTACTGATGGTTATACTGCTACTTTAAAATACTTGGATTCGCTAGATCTCTTTATTTATTACAAAGTTTCAAAAGAAGAATTAAATAAACGTCGAGTTGCATTTAGAGCTAAAATCCCACCAATCCGTGTAACGAACATTACAAATAACAAAGAAAAAAATATTGATTATCGATTCGCCTCTAATTCGTTGTTGCGTGAAAAAAAATCAGAAGTTTTAGATTTAGATAAACTAACTAAAAGGTATTTTAGACTGTATGCAACACAACAAATCGAATACATCTACCCTACTCTAGATTTGCGAAAAGATTCTACACACCAGTTAAATTTAGTAGTCACAAAAGCTAAAGATTTCAGAGTGGATATTGGTGGACATTTTTCTTCTCGCGCTGTAAATACAGGTTATTTAGGTTTGACTTATCGAGGTGTTGGTAAAATTGCTTATGCGTTACATGGAGAATCATACTTTGGTAAGTTTTATGGTTCTGCAAGAGCTGATTTAACGGTTGAAGTTCCAACTGTTTTTCCAATTGCCTTAACAGGTTATTTTACGATGAATCGTTGGGATTATTTTAGAAGTTTTTCGACTTTTTTCGAAGATGTAAAACCTTCATTTTTAGTTCAAAATGAAATGTATGGTGGTTTCAAATTAAAAATCCCAACAGGAAACAATTCAAAATCTAGTTTCGATTACCGTCTTTTCATGCTGGAAGATGATTATTACCAAACTACCATTTTCACTAATAAAGACACAACAGATTTTACCTTTTTCACAGGTAATTCTGTTACTTGGGACTTTGTTCAAAATAGTTTAAACAGAAAACAATTTGCGAATCAAGGATATTATTTAAATATTAAGGCACGCTACATAGCAGGAAAAGAAAATACAACCCCAGGTTCAACAGCAATTTTAAAAGATACTGTTTTGAAAAATCATGAATGGTTAAATGTTCAAAGTGAATTTCAGTCTTTTATCATCAACAAAAAATATTTTCATTTAGGAATTCACGCTAAAGGTGTTTTTAATAGTCAATCACTTTTTGCCAATTATACTGCTAGTATTTTATCTATGCCTGTGTTCAATATTCTCCCAGATATGGAAACCTTTTTCTTGCCAGAATATCGTTCTCCACAGTTTTTAGGTGCTGGAGTAAATATTGTATTTTCAATACACAAAAATGTTGATTTAAGATTGGACACCTATTATTATCAGCCATTTGTACTACTACAAAAAAACAATAATGGTACAATTGAATATGCAAAACCCACAGGTGGAGAATCAATAATTGCATCAAGTACTTTTATTTACCATTCTCCTATAGGTCCCGTTCGTGCAACCGCAAATTACTTCCCTAAACAACTCAAACCATTTTCTTTTCAAGTAAGTTTTGGTTACGTTTTATTCAATGAAAGAGCGATTCGTTAACTTAAAATTTTAAAAGTATTCATCAACCATTATTTAATTGTTGATTCTTTTCGCTGAAATGCTTTTATCAATGTATTTGAAATAACCCCTAATAAAATCAGTCCGACTCCTATAATTATCAAGAAGTTAAGGCGTTCATCAAAAATAAAATAACCCATCAATAAAGCGTAAATAGAACCTAAATATTGAAAAGGAGTTATCAAAGAGGCGCTTTCTTGATGCAATGCTTTTGTCAATAAAACTTGTGCAATTTGGGTGAAAATTCCAATTACCAAAAGTAAGACCCATTCAACTCCTTTTGGCATCACAAAATCAAAAAAGCACCAAACGGTCATTATTGGTATGGATAGCATAGGAAAATAACTTACAATATTTATCGGAGCGTCAGTTGCTTTAAGTTTAACAATTGCTGTATAAGCTATTCCTGAAAATGCTGCAGAAATCACACCTAAAGTCAACCAGAAATAATCCAATTTAACTGGGTTAGATTTCAATATCAATGCATTCAATCCAATAAACGTTACCCCAACAAAAGCAATCATCACAAAAAACCATTGTAATTTCAAAATACGTTCTCCAAGTAAAACAAGTGAGAAAATCATTGTGAAAATAGGTGCTAAATATTGAATTGTTGATGCAACCGCAATTGGAAGTTGGTGAATCGTTTCAAAGAAAATAGTCAAAGCGATCATACCTGCAAAACCACGTATGAGCAACCATTTTTTATTTACTCCAAATAAAGGTAGTTTCTTGCGTTTGATGATAAACAAACTAATTGTGAAGGAAATAATTGAACGACTTAGCACTAGTTCATGCGCTGGAATCTTTTGTAAACCTGAGAAAAGTGATTGTTCACTCCCCATTCCAAATAGTTTGACAAAGAAATTCACCACCAAAAAAGATAATCCCGATAAAATGATAAATAGAATGCCTTTTTTCATGTAAGTACAAAGAAACTTAAAATTTTAGTGTGTAAATGAAAACTGAACAACAACTTATGAATTCTCCTTGATGTAATTTATAAGTTAAAAATTTCGTACATTGCCTTTAAATTCAATATCAAACAAAATGAAATTTATCAAAGTAGTTTTATTTTTTTTTAGCCAAAATTTTTTATTCGCACAAGTAGTAGATGGTGGAAATGGCCATTCTATTATTCTTGATAAAAAAGGAAATGTTTGGACTATTGGAAGAAATGATTTTGGACAATTAGGTGATAGTAGTTTGAAAAATTCTTCAGTTCCAAAAAAGGTAAAAGGATTAAAAAAGATTGTTGCCATTTCAAGAGGGTATGACCATTGTATAGCACTTGACAGTAAAGGAAATTTGTTTTTATGGGGAAGAAATAATTATGGGCAATTGGGTTGTGCTTCAGTAAATGACCAATGGGTTCCTCAAAAATTACCAAATCACTCGAATTTCGTAGCAATCGAAGGAGGACATTGGCACACTGTAGGCTTAAAAAAGGATGGAACAGTTTGGTGTTGGGGACATAATTTTTTCGGTGAATTAGGTAATGGTACACGAGAACATAGTCAATGGCCAGTACAGGTAATTCAAAATGTTGACAATAAAATTTCTGTACTTAGCGATATAAAAAGTATTGCTTCTGTTGGATACCACACACTTGCACTTAAAAATGATGGAACTGTTTGGGCTTGGGGAGCAAACAGTTTTAATGAACTTGGTTTCGAAGGTGAAGACATTCAAAAGTATGCAATCCAAGTTCAAGGTATTCCAAAAATTAAAGAAATTGCTGTTGGGTGGCATCATTCTGTTGAATTAGATTTCTATGGTAAAATTTGGATTTGGGGTTCGGATCCAGATTTTCAATTTAAAGAAGTAACTAAAAAACACTACGAACGACCAACTCAATTAGTTGGTTATCCAAAATTTACAAAAATAGCTTGTGGCAGTTGGCACTCCCTTGCAATAGATGAAAACAAAAATGTTTGGGGGTGGGGTAAAAATCACTTTGGAATGTTAGGAACAGGAGATACGATTTCACGTTCTAAGCCAATTTTAATCAAAAAACTTAAAGATATTGTGGACATTGGAGGTGGTTGTTTTCAATCTATTGCTTTAGACTCAAAAGGTAAACTTTTTACTTTTGGCGATAATCCTTCAGGTCAACAAGGTCTTGGGAATTTTGAAAGATGCTACGTTCCAAAAGAAATGCTTATTGACATTTATGGTAACCAAAAGGAGACAATTAAGACAAAACCTTCCTTAAAATATGTGAAGATTACACTTGTAATTTTTGGCATCTTCTCAATGGTTTTGCTGTATTTTTTCATAAGGAAAAAAGCAATTGTTAAAAAATGAGATTACTCGAATTCAATTTTTAACCCTTACATTCGTTTTAAGAATTTACCGAATTAGCGAAATAGAAACAATCAGTTGTGGGTATAAAGTAATAATTAAGTTTAGAAAAATATTTGAAGGAATTTAAGACAGAAGATGGAATTGAATAAATCGAGCAACTACATTCAAGAAATAAAGCAAATTCTTTCTCAAGCAAGGCAGAAAGCATATACTGCTGTCAATACTGCAATGGTAGAAGCATATTGGTTGATTGGAAAACGAATTGTGGAAGAAGAACAAAATGGAAAAGACCGTGCTGCATATGGAAAAGAAGTAATAAAAAATGTTTCCCTTGAATTGACCAAAGAATTTGGAAAAGGGTTTTCTGAAACCAACGTAAAGTACTTTCGTCAATTTTTCAATAGTTTCCCTGAATTTATTCGCCACTCACTGAGTGACAAATTCGAAATTAAAGAAATTAGTCACCCAGTAAGTGACCAATTGAAACAAATAAATTTTACAAGAATCAATTGGACTCATATCCGTCAAATATTACGCGTAACATCAAAAGAAGCACAATTATGGTATTTACAAGAAGCTGCTCAACAAAATTGGTCGGTTAGGACACTAGATAGAAATATTTCGACATTGTACTATCAACGACTTGTTTCCTCACAAAAGAAAGATTTGGTTGAGCAAGAAATGATAGAAAAAACAACTCAATTTAAAAATCAACCTGACGATTTTATAAAAAACCCAACCGTACTAGAATTTTTAAATCTACCAACTAGTAAAGCATATACTGAACATGAATTAGAACAAGCTTTAATTGACAACTTACAACAATTTTTACTTGAATTAGGAAAAGGATTTTCATTTGTTGCACGTCAAAAACACATTCGAACTGAATCAGCAGATTTCTTTATAGACTTAGTCTTTTATAACTATATTTTGAAATGCTTTGTTATTGTAGAATTGAAAACCAATAAATTAACTCATCAAGATATTGGACAATTGGATATGTACGTAAGAATGTTCGATGACCTAGAAAGACCTGAAGGAGATAATCCAACTATTGGTATTCTACTCTGTACTGAAACTGATAATACAATCGCAAAATACTCTGTTCTAAATGAAAATAAACAATTATTTTCCAATAAATACTTGCCTTTTCTACCCAGTGAAGAGGAGCTGATTGCAGAAATTGAACGCGAAAAATTAATCATCCAACAACGAATTGCGGATGGTAAATAATCTAAAAACTTCTAATAGTAAACAAACTACCTTGGAATATCTTCGATTCCTATTACTTCCTTTTGCATTGATCTATCTAGGAATTACATCCACAAGAAACCTATTATACAAACTTGGAATTCTCAAAACCTTTGTTATTCCTAAAAAATCAATATGTGTAGGAAATTTATCTGTTGGTGGAACGGGAAAAACGCCGCATGTAAGTTATTTGGCTGACTATCTTTCTCAAACAGTCGAAACAGCGATTTTAAGTCGTGGTTATGGAAGGAAAACAACTGGCTTTTTGTGGGTAAAGCCAAATAGTAAAGTATCAGAAGTCGGCGATGAACCTTTATTTTATGCTACGCAATTTCAAGAAAAAGTACACGTGGCTGTTTGCGAAAAACGAGCTATCGGTATTCAACAAATTCAAACTTTGTTTCCAAAAAATGAATTGATTATTTTAGACGATGCCTTTCAACATCGAGCGGTAAAAGCGGGTTTGAATATTTTAATCACCGATTTCAATAAACCATTCTCTAATGATTTTATGATGCCAGTTGGAACATTAAGAGAAAGTCGTTCTGGAAAAAATCGAGCGGATATTATTATCGTTTCTAAAACTCCGTCTGATTGTACAGAAACATCTAAAAATCAAATCACTCAATCGCTTAACTTTAAGTCGGAATTTGTTTTCTTTTCACACATTTCTTACGCGCCAATGATTCCATTTGGAAAGGAAATCAAAAACATTAAAAAAGTAATTTTAATAACTGGAATTGCCAATCCAAAACCTTTGCTGGAACATATTTCAAAGCAATATGATGTTGAGGAAATAAGATTCGGTGATCACCACGCTTTTAGTAGCACTGATATTCTAAGAATTCATCAAAAATTTGATACTTTTGCACACGTAGAAACAATCATTCTGACGACTGAAAAAGATTACATGCGTTTAAAAGATTATTCAAGTGAATGGAATTTGCAAAATTACCCTTGGTATTTTCAGCCAATCACAGTAAAAATTGACAACGAAGAAAAATTTAAAAACCTAATAAATCAATATGTTAACACAATTTAAAGAATCGGTTGCGTACATCAAAACGCGCACAAATGTTGAGCCTACAATCGGAATTATTCTTGGGACTGGCTTAGGTGGATTGGTAAAAGAAATCAACGTTATTGATGAAATTCCTTATGCAGAAATTCCAAATTTTCCAGTTTCAACAGTTGAAAGTCATTCTGGAAAGTTAATTTTTGGTGAATTAGGTGGAAAATCTGTTGTAGCAATGCAAGGTCGTTTTCATTACTACGAAGGATATTCGTTGCAACAAGTTACTTTCCCAGTTCGTGTAATGAAATTATTAGGCATCGAACGCTTATTTGTAAGTAACGCTTCAGGTGGTGTGAATCCAGATTTTGAAGTTGGTGAAATCATGATTCAAGATGACCATATCAATTTATTTCCAGGAAATCCTTTAATCGGTAAAAACTTCGACGAATTAGGTCCACGTTTCCCGGATATGAGCGAGCCTTACGACCACAAAATGATTGCATTAGCGAAAGAAATTGCTGCTGAAAACAACATTAAAGTTTCTGTTGGAACCTACGCAGGATTGACCGGACCAACATTGGAAACGCCAGCTGAATATCAATATATTCGCAACACAGGTGCGGATGCAGTTGGAATGTCAACTGTTCCTGAAGTGATCGTTGCAAACCACATGGAAATTCCTTGTTTTGCGATTTCAATCATCACTGATTTAGGAGTAAAAGGAAAAATCAAAAAAGTAAGTTTACAAGACGTTATCGATGTTGCAAGCCGCCAAGAGCCTAAAATGACATTGATTATGAAAGAATTAATTGCACGCGTTTAATATGAACGAAGAAATTCGAAATAAATACGAAGCCGTTATTGGTTTGGAGGTCCATGCGCAAATGTTAACGAAGACAAAAGCATACTCCAATGATATCAATGAATACGGCGCACCCCCCAATACCAATGTAAGTGTGATTACCTTGGGGCATCCTGGGACTTTGCCAGTGATGAATAAAAAAACGATAGAATTTGCCATACGTTTAGGTTTAGCTTGCGGAAGCGATATTGCTCCAAATCAATATTTTGCTCGCAAAAATTATTTCTATCCCGATCTTCCAAAAGGATACCAAATCACACAAGATAAAACGCCAATTTGTACAGGCGGAGCAATTCACATTCGAACTGAAAACGGCGAAGGAAAAGAAATAAAAATCACACGCATCCACATGGAGGAAGATGCCGGGAAAAGCATTCACGACGTTGACGTTTTTGATACGCTTGTGGATTTGAACCGTGCGGGTACTCCCCTATTGGAAATCGTTTCTGAACCGGACATTCGTTCGTCACAAGAGGCTTACAATTACGTAACTGAGGTTCGTAAATTAGTGCGTTACTTGGACATTTGTGACGGAAACATGGAAGAAGGTTCATTGCGTTGCGATGCGAATATTTCTGTTAATTTGAAAGGCGCAAGTGAATTTGGAACAAAAGTCGAAGTAAAAAATATGAACTCGATTCGTAACGTACAACGTGCTATCGAATTTGAAATCGCAAGACAAATTGAAGCTATTGAAAACGGCGTAGAAATCGTTCAAGAAACACGTGGATTTGACGCGTTAAAAGGAATTACGATTTCACAACGTTCAAAAGAAGCAGCAAACGATTACCGTTATTTCCCTGAACCAGATTTGCAACCATTAGTGGTGATGAAAGAAGACATCGAAGCGATCAAAAGTGAAATGCCTGCTTTGCCACGTGAATTGTTTAATCGCTACACAAAAGAATACGGTTTATCGGATTACGATGCTTACAATTTAACAGATAATAAAGGAATTGCTTTGTATTACGAAGCCTTGATTCAACATACGAAAAACTACAAAGCCGCAGCCAATTGGATGATGGGTGACGTGAAATCGTACTTGAATGAATTTGGATATGAGATTCACGAGTTTCCGATTACAGTTGAACGTTTAGCTGCTTTAATTACTATCATCGACGAAGGAAAAGTTTCCAATTCGGTGGCTTCTCAACGCATTTTCCCTGAACTTTTGAAATCTGAACTTTCTCCACTTGCCATCGCTGAACAATTAAACTTGATTCAAGATTCGAGTGAAGACACGTTGAAAGGATTTATTCTACAAGTATTTGAAGAAAATCAAGCTGAAGTCGAACGTTATAGAAACGGCGAAAAGCAACTGACAGGTTTCTTCATGGGTAAATTGATGAAAGTTTCAAACGGAAAAGCAGATCCAAAAATTGCCAATAAATTATTAAGAGAACTTCTTGAAGCATAATCATTTATGAAATACATTAAATTCCTTTTTCTATTAAGTGCATTTACTTTTTTAATTCAAAGTTGTGACGACACTGAAAATGAAGCAGGTGAAAAACCAGAAAATAACTTCACTATTCAAGGGAAAATTAATGGGGCGGCACAGCAAAAATTGTACGTTGAAGCACCAAGTGATCGCGGTACAATTCCAGTTGCAAATACTATGATCAACGCCGATGGAACTTTTAAATTAGAAGGAAACGTTCCCGGATTAGGTTACTATTTTTTAAGATTAGGTGAAGATAAAAACAACCTGATTCCTGTTACTATTGAACCAAATAACAATCTGAAAATCAATTGTCAAGTAGCGGAATTTAATTTGAAGCCGAATGCAAGTGGAACCAATTGGGCGAAAGTAATGAACGAATATTTAGCGCAATTACAAGCTTTCCAAAATGCGCAAGATTCTTTGATGGCGATTCAAAAAACAATGTCTAAAGAGGATTTGAACGCTAAATATTATGAAGCTAAAGAAAAAGTAGATGCTTTTGTTCGCAAAAAAATGACCCAACAACCTGGAAATCCATACAACATCGTGCTTTCAATGGTCTTGTTGCCGACTACTTCTTTTGATGGATGGAACGAACTAAACTTAAGTGTGTTGGAAGAAGTGGCTCAAGCTTACGAGCAAAAATACCAAGGTCAACAAGCAGCTGAAACATTTCGTTCACAAGTAGATCAAATCACAACCGCTTACAACGAGTACGCGAAAATCAATAGTGGAACAATCGCTGCACCTGAAATTGCTATGAACACTCCAGATGGCAAATTGTTAAAGCTTTCTGATTTAAAAGGTAAAGTAGTACTTATCGATTTTTGGGCTTCTTGGTGTGGTCCTTGTCGTAAAGAAAATCCAAATGTGGTTCGTTTGTATAAAAAATATGAAAAACAAGGATTTACAGTACTTTCCGTTTCGTTAGATGAAGACCCAAATGCGTGGAAAGCAGCGATTCAAAAAGATGGATTGATCTGGAAAAATCATGTTAGTGACTTAAAAGGTTGGAAATCCAGTATGCCAACACTTTATGGTTTTGAAGGAATTCCTTTTACCGTTTTAGTAAACAGAGAAGGAAATATTATAGGAAAAGAACTCCGTGGAGAAGGTTTGGAACGAAAATTGTCTGAGGTTTTTAAAAATTAATACATGAAAAAAATTCTATTCATTACAACTTTTTTAGTGTTAACGATTAGTTGTCAAGCTCAAAAAGAAATTAATGTGAAATTATCGGGAATGATTTTTAATTCCTCGGTTGATACATTTTATGTTTCTCAATTCTTTGGAAATTACTATAAAGATTACCACAAAATTACACCAGACAAAAAAGGAAACTTCGCTTTCGTTGGAAAACTTCCAGCAATGGATTATTACATTTTAAGAGTTGGTAATTCAAATATTCAGTTGGTTTTAAGAGACAACTGCGACTTAAAAGTGTATGGTGACGGGAATAAACTAAAAGAATTTTGCAATATCACAGGTTCAGATGAATCGAAAGCAATGAATGATTTTGCTATAACTATTGAAAATTGGTCGATTAAAAGTGACTCTGCAATGAATGCTTTGAAAGCTGATCCAACAAGAGAACAAATCATCAATCAATACATGCAAGGAGAATACACTAATTTTCAAGCTGCCTTGCAAGAATTCGTTACCAATAATCCAAATTCACCGGCTTTGATAATGGCACTTTCGCAAATCAATGCGGAGGCAGACTTTAAAACATACGAAGCTTTAATGACACAAATCAACAGTACGTTTGAAGAAAGTCCTACGGTTAAAGCGTATTACGAAAACTACAAGCAATTAAAAAAGAAATTAGAAAGCGGGAAATTATTAGCTGAAGGTAAGCTTGCACCTGACTTTACTGAATTTCTAACAGATGGCAAAAAACAAATGAAACTTTCCGATTTGAAAGGAAAAGTGGTATTGATTGACTTCTGGGCTTCTTGGTGTGGACCTTGTCGCAAAGAAAATCCAAACGTGGTGAAAACGTATGAAAAATACAAAAATGATGGATTTACCATTATGAGCGTTTCCTTGGACACGGACCGTGCGAAATGGTTGGCAGCAATCAAACAAGATAATTTATCTTGGCCAAATCACGTAAGCGATTTAAAAGGTTGGAGCAGTCAAGTTGGAAGACTATATGAAGTTGGAAGTGTACCTTTTACCGTTTTAATCGACAAAGAAGGACGAATCATCAAAGTCAACCTTCGTGGTGAAGCGTTAGAAAAAGAGCTTTCTAAGATTTTTGGTCATTAATGAATGGAAGAATCCAACAAAAAATATACCTATTTTGCCTCTGATTTTCACTTGGGCGCTCCCACAGATGCTCTCAGTTTAGTTCGTGAAAAAGAAATAGTTGCTTGGCTAAATTACATCGAGCCAACAGCGAAAGAAGTATTTTTAGTTGGTGATATTTTTGACTTTTGGTTTGAATATAAACACGCAATTCCAAAAGGATTCACTCGATTCTTGGGTAAAATAGCCGACTTGACAGATAAAGGAATCAAAGTGCATTTTTTCTGCGGAAATCACGATATGTGGATGTTTGACTACCTTGAAAAAGAAGTGGGAATTGAATTACACAGAGATGATTATCAAATTCAGATTGGTTCCAAAAAATTTTTCATCGCACACGGTGACGGATTAGGACCGGGCGATAAAGGATATAAATTCATTAAAAAGATTTTTAGAAATAAGTTTTGTCAATGGGCATTTGCACGTTTGCACCCTAATTTCGGAATTGCTTTAGCGAGTTATTTTTCTAAAACCAGTCGCATTTCAAACGGCGAAGAAGATGCTTTGTATGTTGGTCCAGAAAAAGAATGGTTGCATCATTTCGTAAGTGATAATCACCATCAACTAAAAGCAGATTATTACATTTTCGGGCATCGTCATTTGCCACTTAAATTTCAAATTCAAAATGCGCTTTATTTCAATCTCGGAGAATGGATTAACTACCAAACTTTCGGACGATTCGACGATACGAATTTTGAACTATTATCTTGGAAAGACAAAACAATTTCTCCTTACAAAACGATTTCAGAATAAATTATGGACAACCGTTGGAAAGTTGACGCTATCGAAGAATTAGAGGCTGTTGCGAGTGAATTTCTGAGCCTTTTCCCAACTCCAACAATCTTTGCGTTTGATGGTGAAATGGGCGCAGGAAAAACGACCTTTATTACCCAACTTTTAAAGCAATTTGGGATCGAAGAAATTGAAGGTTCTCCCACCTACTCCATTATCAATGAATATGCAATAAATGGTTTAAAAATCTATCATTTAGATTGTTACAGAATTGAACAACGCAACGAAATTTTGAATTTAGGATTTGACGAATTATTAGATGAAAAAGCGTACTTCTTTATCGAATGGGCTGAAAAAATTGATTTTATTCTTCCAACTAACGTAATTTGGGTGTATATTCGTAATAACGAAATTAATAATTCAAGAGAAATAGCATTTCAACCATGATTACAGATCCAGGATTACTCAAAACGCTTATTCAGCAAGGAAGTTTAACACCAAAAGAAGAAATGCTGGAGGTGCGTAAAAAGAAAGGCTCGTTGTTTATTGGGATTCCGAAAGAAACAAGTTTTCAAGAACGACGTGTGGCACTTGTACCTGAGGCAGTTTCTTTGTTGGTTAATCACGGACATCGCGTAAGAATTGAAACCAAAGCGGGTGAAGGCGCTAATTTCTCAGATAACGATTACAGTGAAGCGGGTGCAGAAATCTCCTATGCTACCAAAGAAATTTATGAATGCGACATCATTTTAAAAGTCGCGCCACCTTCAGAAGAAGAAGTGGATTTAATGGTTGGAAATCAGACCTTTATTTCAGCTTTGCAAATTTCAACTCAGCCGAAAGAGATTCTTCAAAAGTTAATGAACAAAAAAATCACAGCCATTGCTTGGGATTATATCAAAGACGACGAAGGTGTTTTTTCAATTGTGCGAACATTAGGAGAAATTGCAGGTACAACTTCAATGCTTGTCGCAGGTGAGTTATTATCCAGTTATTCTTCTGGAAAAGGAATGATGCTGGGCGGTATTGCAGGAGTTCAACCAACAGAGGTTGTTGTCATTGGCGCTGGAACAGTTGGAGAATTTGCAACACGTGCCGCACTTGGATTGGGCGCATCTGTTAAAGTCTTTGACAATTCACTTTCAAAATTGCGTCGCTTACAAAATGATATTGGAACACGCGTTTACACTTCTATTCTTCAACCTAAAGTCTTGGCCAAAGCCATTCGTCGAGCGGATGTAGTTATTGGTGCTTTGCGTTCTCCGATTGGGCGATCGCTGTGCGTGGTTAGCGAGGAAATGATTGAAAGTATGAAATCTGGTTCTGTTGTAGTGGATGTGAGTATTGATCAAGGCGGGTGTTTTGAAACTTCGCGTGTAACCAATCACAACGACCCAACATTTGTGAAACACGGTGTTATCCATTATTGCGTGCCGAATATTGCTTCGCGTGTGTCGAGAACAGCGTCTTTTGCTTTATCCAATATCTTCACGCCTTTAGTGCTTGAAATGGGCGAAAAAGGCAGCGTTGAAGACTTAGTTCGTTCGCAGGAAGGTTTTAGAAATGGCGTATATATTTACAAAGGAGTACTGACAAACGAAGTTTTGGGACGGGTTTTCAATCTGAAATTCAAAGACATCAATTTGCTTTTGCCAGGAATGTAATGGATTTTATTGTTCCGCTTAACTTCCCTCCAACCCAACTTGATTTAAGCCGTAAATCAGGAAAAGTTTTTGTGAAATGCCTTATCCGCCGCAAGGAAATTTTACTCACTCCCGAAGAATGGGTGCGTCAACACATTATCGCTCATCTAATCAATGACTTAAACTACCCGCAAACTTTGGTTGGCGTTGAGAAAGCAATACAATACAACGGCCTCACCAAGCGCTGGGACATTGTTGTTTTCAACAGCGATTTCAAGCCCTACCTACTTGTAGAATGCAAAGCACCAAATATCAAACTAGGCACAAACACCCTTCAACAAGCACTTAGCTACCAACACCAACTCAACTGCGAATTGATTGTGATTTCAAATGGTTTGGAGACACACACATGGAAATTAAACAAAGAAAAACAAAGCTTGGAGAAATTGGACGGGATTCCTCGTAGGTGAATAGTTGCCTTCGAGAACCTCAGTCAACTATTCAAAGAACCTCAGTCAACTATTTAAACTACTTATAACTCCTCCTTTTTTCAATCAAAAATCAAGCATTAATAATCAAGAATCTTTTGTCGCCTCAGACAACTTTTTCGACAACTTCCTTTTTTCAATCAAACATCAAACCTCAAGAATCAAAAATCATTTATCGCCTCAGACAACTATTTAAACTACTTATAACTCCTCCTTTTTTCAATCAAAAATCAAGCATCCAAAATCAAAAATCATTTATCGCCTCAGTCAACTATTTCGACAACTTCCTTTTTTCAATCAAAAATCAAACCTCAAGAATCAATAATCATTTATCCCTCAGACAACTTTTTCGACAACTTCCTTTTTTCAATCAAACATCAAACCTCAAGAATCAAAAATCTTTTATCGCCTCAGTCAACTATTTATCTACCCGGCATTCATTCAATTTGCTAAAATATTGAACCAACTCAAAAGTCAATCACTCATTTTTCCTCCTAATCAAATGCGCTGCATACAAGGGATAAATGGCAATTTTTTCGAGGTTTGAAAAGTTCTCCATTGAAATGCGAATACCTTTTGGGACGTTCTTTTCTTTCATAAACAGATACATAGATTGCATGCTTCCTTTGGTGCCCGCTTTCACTTCGATTGGAACGATTTCTTCTTGAATTTGAAGCACATAGTCCAATTCTGCTTTGCTGTTTTTTGATTCACGTTGCCAGTAATACACTGGATTTTTTTGGTAACAATCGTCACTTTTAATCAATTCTAAACCAACGTGCAATTCAGCAATGTTTCCTTTGTTTACGGCGTTAAAATCAGACTGAAGAATTAATTGCGACAAATCTAGACCTAATAAACGTTGGAAAATTCCTGTGTCAAAAACTAAATACTTTGTGAATTTCGGATTAACAGTTGCTCCAAGTGGAATGCCCGTTGCACTCGTATGGGTGACAGAATGAACCAAACCTGCTAATTTAAACAACTCAATTGCAGCCTTAATTTGCTTATTGTTCAACGTTGCATTTGGATAAGCATACGTGAACTTCTCCCCTACTTGCATGGCTAAAGCGTTAAAAACCTCCAATAAATTCAAGGAAGAAATGCGTGTTTTGTACTTTGAAAAATCACTTTGTATGGAAAGAATTAAATCGTCCAGAACTCTTTGTACTTCTAAAAAACGCTTGGTTTCGACGTACGTTTTCACCGCTTCTGGCATTCCACCAACGATCAAAAAATTCTTGTAAATCGAAGTTAACTTATGATGAATTGGTAAAGAGAGTGCTTCATTTCCATTCGTAACCAAGTAATTAGCTAACTTTTCTTCACCACATGCATTCAAAAATTCAGCGAAAGAAAGTGGATACATGAACAAAGAACGAACACGACCAACAGCAAATGAAGGAATTTCAGACAACGCAAATTCAAGTAAGGAGCCCGCAGCAATTACATGTAAATTGGGCATTTTTTCATAGAAATAACGCAGACGATTGATCGCAGCTTCACAAAGTTGAATTTCATCAAGAAACAATAAAGTTTCGCCTGCTATTATTGGCGTTTGAAGCATTAAAGAAAGCTCATCACACAATTGTTCAATGGAATTATTGGCTTCAAAAAGTAACTTAAAGTCGCTATTTTCATCAAAATTTACCTCTGCGAAATAAGTGAACGTCTCTCCCAAATTACGAATACTTGACGATTTACCCACTTGTCTTGCTCCACGAATAATCAAAGGTTTTCTGCTACTCGCATTTTTCCAACTTTCCAACTCGATATCAACGCTTCTATTTAAGTACATAAGGCATTTTTAAATAACTGATTATTAACAATTAAAATACAAAAGTACAAAAATCCAAACCAATATTGAACACAAACTTCCAAAAATCCAAACCAATAAAGCTATTTAATTTCCAAAAATCCAAACCAATAACAAGCTAAAAAGTACAAAAATCCAAATCGGAAATATTTATTGAACTTTTTGATTAAAAATTCATAAATCCACTTTTTAATCAAACATCAAGCATCAAGAATCAAAAATTATTTAGTGCTTAAAGATTCACATAATCCAATTTCCAATCAAACATCAAGCATTAATAATCAAGAATCTTTTGTCGCCAATTCCGCCTGCATTTCCAAGTTTGTTCCCGAAGCTACTACGCCACATCAAGCCACAAAAGAGCTTCTTTACAAGGAACAAAAGCTTTTTGTCTTAATGTCCTAATGTCTTAAAATCCTAATGTCCTTGAAAAAAAGCTTTCCGTTTTCGTCGGGGCTTGGTGATTGAATCCATTCACGTTTCTTGTAAGAATAAAATGTATATTTGGTCTGAAAAAATAAACGAAACAAACATTCTCAAAGCACTCCAAATTTTGATGTATTGGCGAAAGTTTGTATCGGTTATAAATAAGTTATGCCTCACCCTAAAACCAACCGCACAAACCCAACGCTCGACAAAAATTGACAGAAAAAAAACTTGCTGAGTTAAAAAAATTAGTTAAATTTGTCATTTATTGACAAGTTAAATTTTACAAGCAAATGAAAGCAACTTTTGGAGAATATATCAGACAATTAAGAACAGACAATGGATTGACTTTGACTGAACTTGCGGCATTGCTAAAACTTGATTCTGCTAATTTGAGCAAGATTGAAAACGGCAAACGTGAATTTGACGAAAAACGTTTAGACAAATTAGCCAACGCATTCAACCTTGATTTTGAAAAATTGAAAGTAGAATATTTTGGAGACCAATTTGCTAAAAAAATGTACGCTTACAATTGTTCTTCTGAAACATTAATGGTTGCAGAAGAAAAAGTAAATTACTTGAAAAGTATAAATGTTAAACAAGCCGAAATTAAATTCTAAAACGATGAACAAACCATTGACATACATTAGTTTATTCAGTAGTGCAGGAGTTGGATGCTACGGCTTCAAACAAAACGATTTTGAATGCATTGCCACAAATGAAATTTTAACAAAACGCTTAAAAATTCAAGCATTCAACAACAAATGCAAATATGAAACAGGTTATTTAGACGGAGATATTTCAACCAAAGAAATTAAAAATAAACTTTTTGCTGAAATCAAAAAATGGCAAACCGAACATAAAATTTCCGAACCTGATGTAATCGTGGCTACGCCACCTTGCCAAGGAATGTCGGTTGCGAACCACAAGAAAAACGAAGAATTAACACGAAATTCTTTGGTTGTGGAATCAATCAAAATCACAAAAGAAGTCAATCCTAAATTCTTCATTTTTGAAAATGTTCGAGCATTTTTAAATACAACTTGCACCGACATTGACGGAAAAGAAAAAACGATTGAAGAAGCCATAAAATTAAATTTAGGAGGTCATTATAATATACTTTTTAAAGTTGTAAACTTTAAAGATTATGGTTCACATTCGAGCCGTACAAGAACGCTTGTAATCGGAGTTAGAAAAGACTTGCAAAACGTAAGTCCGTTTGACATTTTTCCCGAAAAACAAAAGCCGAAAACGTTACGCAAATTGTTTGCAGGATTGGAACAACTTAATGAAATGGGACAAATATCGCAAAGCGATATTTTCCATTCGTTTAGAGAATATAATCCCAAAATGTTGCCTTGGATTGAAAATTTGAAAGAGGGAGAATCTGCATTTCAAAATACAGAAGAAGAAAGAATACCGCACCAAATTAAAGACGGAAAAATCGTTTTTAATGAAAGTAAAAACGGAGATAAATACGCTCGTTGGTATTGGGATAGAGAAGGTCCGTGTGTGCATACGAGAAATGATATTTTGTCAAGTCAAAATACCGTTCACCCATCAGAAAATCGAGTTTTCAGCATTAGAGAGATAATGTTGATGATGAGTATTCCCGAAACATTTCAATGGTCAAATATATCAACCGAAAAATTGAATAATTTGAGCATTCTTGAAAAGAAAATGTTTTTGAAACAAGAAGAACTCAACATCAGACATTGTGTTGGAGAAGCTGTTCCAACAGGAGTTTTTGCAAATATTGCAAAACACATAAAATCTGTTTTAAATCAAAAAATCCTTTCAACAACCGAAATAAACAACATTATCAAAAAAGAGGAATTGAGCAAAACGGAGAATTTACTTTCGTTTATCAATTCTAATTTTGACAAGTTAGGACTTGAAAATATTTATCAAATTGCAGAATACGCAAATTCGAACCGACAAGAAAATTCAGCATTTTTCACACGGAAAGACATCGCTTTTTCTGTTGTGAAAGATTTGCCCGAACTGAAAGGAAAAAAGAAAATCAGAATTTTAGAGCCGTCTGTTGGAATTGGTAATTTCATTCCTTTATTAGTTGAAAAATACGAAGATAAAGACGAAGTAATTTTTGACCTTGTTGATGTTGATAGCAATTCTTTCGTTGTATTAAAGAACATTTTAGATAAATTGAAATTGCCCAAAAAGTTTAAATTCAATTTCATCAATGCTGATTTTCTTACTCATAATTTCACTACGAAATACGATATTGTTGTAGGAAATCCACCGTATAAAAAACTCACGAACAATCAAGAATTAGTTTCACTTTACAAATTCAATGCAAAAAATAACGAAACAAACAACTTGTTTTCATTCTTCATTGAAAAAGCAATTTCATTAGGAAACTTCGTTTCCTTGATTGTTCCGAAAAGCCTTATCAATTCACCTGAATTTAATATCACAAGAGAAATATTAAAAGAACAAAACCTTTTAAAAATTTGTGATTATGGCGAAAAAGGATTTAAAGGTGTGAAGATAGAAACGATTAGTTTTTTACTTGAAACTTCGGCTAAAAAGCAATCTGAAACAATTTTAATAGAAAGCTACATCACGGAAATAGTTGAAGAAAAACAAAAAGATTATTTGTTGTCAGACAAATTTCCTTATTGGTTAATTTACCGAAACGAAGAATTTGACGAAATTTCAGAGAAAATGAAATTTGATATTTTCAATAGTTTCAGAGATAGACAAATTACAAAACAAATCACAAAAGACAACGGAAAATATAGGGTTTTAAAATCTCGAAATGTGGGTAATAACGAAGTTAAGGAGTTGCAAAATTACGATTGTTATATTGACGATACAGAAAATTTGGCTGTCGCCAAATTTCTTAATCGTGATGATGTCGTAATGATACCAAACCTTACATATTATCCGAGAGCGAGTTTTTTGCCGAAGAATACAATTACAGACGGTTCGGTTGCTTTATTGACTTTAAAAAACGGTAGCCGACTTCCGACAGAAAAAGATTTGGAGTATTATGGTTCAAAAGAATTTGAGCGTTTTTACAGAGTTGCCCGTAATTACGGAACACGCTCACTTAACATTGATAATAATTCCGTTTTCTTCTTCGGCCTTTTAAAAAACATAGACTAAATGACAGCAGTAGAAAAGTTGCTGAAAAGCAAAGATTACGACATAAGAAAAAGCAATGACGCAAGGTTTATGGATCAAAAATGCACACCTGATGTGGTTTGTATTATTGCGGATTGTGTGATGAATTTACGAGAAAGTGAACCCGAAAAAGAATTTATCGTTCAAGACATTTGGGATTCGCAATACTTTATCAAAAACGTAAAAGCAATTTTCAATAAGCCGTCAGCAACCAATCCAACTACAAGAAGCGAATACGATAAATTCATTCAGCAACCGTTGAGGCTTTTGGCTTATGCAGGAGTTTTGGACATCGAAAAAAGAGGAACAAAAAACTTCTACAAAATTGCTGATTTATCTGTTTTGGAATACATTTCTTTGAAAGACCGAAACGCATACAATTTTTTGTATCAATACTTTGTAAAAGTCTTGTCTGATAGTGGTTTGCTCAAATTCTTTGAAGATTACAAAAGCAAATACGAACAAGGAAATTTGACACAAACCGACTTTGAAGATTTGCAAAAGCGTTTTATCAAGTTCATTATTGGGAATACGGCAATCAACGGAGAAGTTGAAGTAAGGCGTATTTTCCCAAAATTATTGAATGTGTATGCTTGTGAAAACAACTTACGAGGTTCTGTAAAAGGCAGAATGTCAGAAAACGAATTTTACTACACGGACTTGATGTATAACCGTAAAAATTGGCGTGATGTGTCAAAAGACAAAACTATTTCACGACAAGAAGCAAATGCGGAAAGCGAACAAAACATTTTGCCAGACACAGCATTCAACGCTTATTTGGTTCAAAAAGCAATGAACCAAATCAAGAAAATGTATTCTGAAAGTGAAGTTAAAGACCAATGGGCGAACGGAGAAGCAACGCAAGTTCATCACATTTTCCCGAAAAGTAAATTTCCGCAATTGGCTCACTATCTGGAAAACTTAATCAAACTAACAGCTACACAACATTACACAAAGGCACATCCGAACAACAAAACTGATGCTATAAATCCCGATTATCAACTTGTATGCTTACTTGCTAAATCGGACAGCATTGAAAAGTCGCTGCAGAAAAATGAGCTCTATTATAGAAAAGAGTCATTTGTATATTGTATAAACACAGGACTTAATCAAGAACTAAAAGCCGACCTAACTTTTAGGCAAATCAAAACTGAATTAGCAACAATTTATAACGATTTATAAAATAAAAATATGGCACAATTAATTTTTGGTACAAAACAGCAAATACAATTTGCATCCGACAGTGAATTTTTTGAAGCACTCGGTTTTCTCTCGAAAAACGATGGAACAACTTCAATACATTGGGAACATAACGAAAACCAAGGAGCTTGGGGTAGCGAAGGTAGAATTCATTGTTATAAAAATATTGCGAGTTTTCCAACATACTTTAGTAATGCTTTTACAGCAGGTGTAAATAAAATAATTCACAGAATTAATTGTAATGAATATATTGAGTATATTGCTACAAATCATCATTTTCAATTAGGCGACAATCAAAATTTAGCATTAATTACTCCGACAATTCCTGCTCAATATACTGCTGACTTTAATCGAGGGATGACACTATAAACCGAAAAAAGAAGGGCGAAGGCATAACAGCAGTTTGGCAAAATGGCGGGTTCGGTGCTAAATTGAACATTTGGTTTTCAAAAGAAATATAGTGCTAAATTGAAAGTAAGTGCTTCAAAGTCCGCCACTTCGCCAAGCTGCAAACCGTTAGCACCAATTTTAAAGCGACAAACAACAATATAAAATGAAAGTAAAATCAATCTTCGTAAACCTTCCAATCAAAGACCTAAAAAAGACAAGAGACTTTTGGACAAAACTCGGTTTTTCGTTTAATGAACAATTTTCTGACGACAGAGCATTGTGTTTAGTTCTAAATGACGGACAAATTTATTCTATGCTTATCACTCACGAAATGTTTAACACATTTACCAACAGACCAATTGCGGACGGAACAACTACACAGGTTTTGACTGCTATTGAAGTTGACAGCAGAGAACAGGTTGACAAAATTGTAAATCTTGCACTTGAAAACGGTGCGACACGTTACCGAGAAAGTGCAGACCACGGATGGATGTATTACGACTGTTTTGCTGACCTTGACGGACACCAATGGGAAATAATGTTTACTGACCTCACTCAAATGCAACAATAAAATTATGACAAAAGAGAAAATTAATATTAGAGCGACTGTCAAGGCTGACAAACAAAAAGTTTGGGACTACTACACGCAACCCGAACACATAACAAAATGGAACTTTGCCGACCCAAGTTGGCATTGTCCGACTGCAACAAACGATATGAATGTTGGTGGACGATATATCGCAAGAATGGAAGCCAAAGACGGAAGTTTTGGTTTTGACTTTGATGCTGTTTATATAGAAATCAACAAAGGAGAGAACTTTACATACGAGTTTGGCGGACGACTTGCAACCTTTGAATTTAAAGAAGCAAACGGACAAACAGAAATAACCGTAAAATTTGATCCAGAAACAGAAAACTCAATTGATTTACAAAGACAAGGTTGGCAAGCAATCTTGGACAACTTTAAAAAATATACAGAGACAAACTGATGGACGAGAGAAAAACTGGTGCTAACATAGAAGGACTAAACCGAAGCGCAACGCAGTGAAGGTTCGGCTTTAGTCTGTTGTTGACAGAAGCAATTCGATAGCCAATTTTGGTTAACTATG